>FWPV01000337.1_pt1 | contig 154615 bp, 131 predicted proteins | sample 2228371 | NCBI WGS metagenome assembly FWPV01 (sample SAMEA103939776, study PRJEB20133) | metagenome
ATTGTGGACACTCGCCCGGTGGGCCAAAATACTCCCAATTGTAAAGAGCACACTCTCTAAACTAACTTTTAATCCCCCCAATCGTAACCAATCTTTTGTAGTACCCCATCATTCTATCATCTCTTCCAGCCAGAGATAATTTGCACCACTCGTGCCAAAAAGCCAACCCTCAAATAAACACCACTAACGCATTGAAAAATTACCACTTAAATACCACAACCCGCCCCAAAAAGTTCCGACATAAAACCGGATAAATTATAGAGGAAATGTTTAAGTTATTGTTTCAGCGAATGTTAACGGTTGCGACACCAAACCCACTCTGGCTACAGTATATTGGGAGCTATAAATAAATAAATCTTGACTATTTTTAAACTCGTTATATAATAGCCAAAAAGGAATGGCCATTACTTTGGAAAGCGGAGTTTGTTAGTTTTATAAAAGGCTTTCCAAATTGGCTTCTCCAAAAACAAAAAAGGAGATTATGAACAACAAAGAAGTTGCCAACTTAATTGCACAAATAGCCAGAATCAGGAACGTCGATATCAACTATGTGTGCGAAGTGCTCAAGATGAGCATTATTACCGGGCTTAAACGTCGTTTTGGCAGCGGCACTGAAGCAGATGTAACTATTAACCCCGATACCGGAGAAATCCGCGTGTTCCTTGTAAAAAAGGTGGTGGAGCGGGTTAATAATACCGGACAGGAGATAACTCTGGAAGAAGCGCAATTGACCAATCCCGGAGCGCAACTTGGCGATGTTGTTCGAGTTGAAATTCCTCTCGATGAACTTGGGCGAATCGCTATCCGGAAAGCGTCCGATGAGCTCATGCTTAAACTTCGAGAGGCGGAACGTGATCGACTTTTCGAGGAATACAGCCGAAAGAAAGGAGAAATCGTAACCGGCACAATCCAACGGATTGGCGAACGAGAGATCATTGTCAATCTGGGGTTAATAGAAGCCGTACTTCTCAATCGCGACCAGCTGAAAATTGACCATTACCGTCAGGGTCTACCGATAAAGGCGTATGTTTACAAAGTTGAAAAAACTCCAATTGGACCTCGAGTCTATCTTTCCAGAACCCATCCCGAATTTCTTCGTAAGCTTCTCGCCCGGGAAGTCCCGGAAATCAAAGAGGGTGTAGTTGAAATCAAGGCAATCGCCCGTGCTCCAGGTGCTCGTTCCAAGGTAGCTGTTGCCTCTACCGACGAAAAAATTGACCCCATTGGTGCTTGCGTAGGATACAGAAAATCAAGGATAGAAAACATCATCAAGGAACTTTCCGGGGAGAAAATCGATATTATCCAGTGGAGTAAGGATATACAGGTATTTATTGCCCGGGCGCTTGGACCGGCCAAGGTATCAGAAATAATCCGCGAGGGGGATGCGTATATCGTTGTCGTGCCTGACGAGGAGTTCTCAATCGCCATCGGAAAAAAGGGACAGAATGTCTGGCTCGCCAGCCTGCTAACAAACACCAAGTTGGAAGTGTTAAAAGAAAGCGACTACCGCAACCGTCAAATTATGACCCGAGCCAGCAAACTTCCCATTGAACAATTAAACCTCGAAGAAGAACTGCTAGCAAAACTCCAATCTGCCGGTGTAAAAACCGCATTCGATTTTCTGAACCTGCCCCAAGAAGAAATAACCCGTATCACTCAATTGAGCGACGAAGATGTAAATGCGCTCAAACAGCAAGTGCGCGATAGGGTATGGACAAGTTAAAAGTCTTTGAGGCGGCGAAGCAATTAAACCTCTCCAGTGAAGCATTATTAGCGATTCTCAAAGAACTCAATTTTCCTCCCCGTGGTTACACATCTTACATTACCCCGGATGAATTTAACGCCGTGAGACAGTACCTGCGGAAAGAAAAACACCAAATCAAAAAATCAATGCGCAAACATGATGATATTAAGGAACAAACCTCCCTGACTCCGCAACCAAAAGAACAAACCTCGCCAACTGGAACTACAAGAACCGCTTTAACAAAACCGCCAGGAAGGCAAAAGAAAAAAGGACACGGACAACGGAACGAGTTAAAAGAAAAGGAGATATCTCCCACCACTTCCAATGTTATTAAAGTCACCCCTTACATGACCGTAGCCGAATTAGCGCATGCCTTTAATGTCCCTGTCTCTGATATCATTAAAAAGTGCCTCAACCTCGGACTACGCGCCACCGTAAACCACCGACTCGACCCGGATACAATTACCCTGCTTGCCGACGAGTTAAATATACCCATCCAGCATGAAGAAGAAGTTGAAAAACCAGTTGAACGAAAAGATTTCAGACCAAGACCGCCGGTAGTAGTGGTAATGGGACACGTTGACCATGGAAAAACAGCACTCCTCGACTACATTAGAAAAACAAAAGTCGCCGAACAAGAAGTTGGACGGATAACTCAGCACATCGGGGCTTATATCGCTCATTACGGTGAGAAACAAATTGTGTTCCTTGATACCCCTGGGCATGAAGCCTTTACTGCAATGCGAGCTCGGGGTGCCCAGGTAACCGATATTGCAATATTAGTTGTAGCAGCAGATGAGGGTATAATGCCACAGACTCTGGAAGCCCTTGACCATGCCCGTGCTGCTGGCGTCCCCATCATCGTTGCGTTAACCAAATGTGACCTTCCCACTGCCAACCCTGACCGGGTAAAAAGCCAACTTGCTAATTATAATGTCCGTGTAGAAGAATATGGTGGACATACGGTATGCGTGGAGACTTCCGCTGTTACCGGACAGGGAATCGAAGAGTTGCTTGATGCTATCTCGGTGTTGAGTTTAGAGCTGGACTTAAAAGCTGCCTACGATGGCCCGGCAAGAGGAGTGGTAATTGAGGCGAGAGTCGAAAGGGGACGAGGTAATATCGCTACAATTCTTATTCAGGAGGGAACCCTCCGTCGAGGTGACCCGTTCGTTGCAGGAGAGCATTACGGACGGGTAAGAGATATGCTTAACGAAGCGTTTACATCTTTAGAAGCAGCGACTCCATCAATACCTGTTCAAGTGCTGGGATTTTCCGGTCTGCCCCAAGCAGGAGACCGGTTTGAAGTCGTTGCAGACGAAAGAACTGCACGAGAAATTGCCCGGCGTCGCCTTTTAGCTAAACGGGACCGTATCTTTGCTGCCACTAAACCAAAAGTCACACTTGAAACAATCCAAGACCAGATCGTCCAGGGACAGGTCAAAGAACTCAAAATTGTTCTCAAAACCGATGTCTCTGGCTCTGCTGAGGCACTCAAAGATGCGCTGGAAAACCTTTCTCTCGAAGAGGTACGAGTACGGGTAATCCACTCAGGAGTTGGTGCAATCACTCAAAACGATGTGCTTCTGGCCCGGGCTTCCGACGCAATTGTCATTGGCTTTAACGTGCGTCCGCTTGCTGATGCTCGACAATTTGCCGAAAGAGAGGGGGTTGAAATCCGCACCTATCGGATAATTTACGCCGCGATCGACGATGTTCGGGCAGCAATGTTAGGAATGCTTGAACCCGAGAAAAAAGAGGTATTTTTAGGTAGAGCCGAGGTTCGTCAGGTATTTTCCACTTCTCGGCACGGCTACATTGCTGGTTCTTTTGTTACCGAAGGAAAGGTAACAAGAGGCGCTCTTGTTCGGGTTATCCGACAAAATCAGGAAATATTTAACAGTGAAGTCATCTCTCTGCGTCGTTTCAAGGAAGATGTTAAAGAAGTTGCCGCTGGTTACGAATGTGGTATTGGTATTAAAGATCTAACCGACCTTCAGGTGGGCGACACATTAGAATTTTATCAAATTGAAGAAATAAAAAGGTAACGAACCTAAAATACCAGTCATTGATTCGATTTAATAATTTCATATTCATATAATTGAAGAAAAAACCAATGAACATCGGGTTATTAATTGTCGACTGTTTTTTGGGGGGCAGTCTATCTTTAAAAGAGAAACGCCGGATAATATCAAGCATTACCGAAAAATTACGACGTTCTTTTAACATTGCTTTGTGTGAAATAGAATATCAAAATCAGTGGCAACGCTCAAAAATTGCCATTGTCCTGATTAACACTGATTGGCGAATGATTCAACAAAATTCCGGCAAAATCATCAACATTATTGAACAAGATGGAAGAATAAACGTATTAAACAGTGAGATAGAGCGCTTGCGCTGAAACTCAGCTCGAAAATAACAGAACCAGAATCCCAATTGCCCAGCAGTATAGGGAGAAAATGTAGAAGCACTGCCTCAGCACAAGTCCTCGCAGCAAACTTAACATCATAAAACCGAAGCCGCCTGCCAAAGCAACACCGAGCAAAACCGGCAAAACAGGCAATACGCTAAAGTCAATCTTACTCATCTCAAATATCGCTGCTCCTAAAGTAATCGGGATGGCCAATAGAAAAGAAAAGTCAAAAGCATCTTTACGGTCTAAACCCAGCAACAATCCCGCGCTGATTGTAACACCAGAACGAGATATTGCCGGAAGAATCGCCAAAATCTGCGCTACGCCAATCAACAGTGCATCTTGCCAACCAATTTCTCTACTCCCTTTTCTCCGTTTAATGAGATAGGTCGAAAAAAGCAAAAGCCCATTAATCAAGAAAAATATTCCAACTGTTATTAAAGAATCAGAGACGAAAAGTTTCTCCACCCATTTTTCCAGAAAAATCCCGGCCAATACCCCTGGAATCGTGGCGATAATTAACAATAAAATCAAAAAACGACTTCTGCGCTGAAGTTCGTAATCCGAAGCAAATACCCCTATTACCAATTCTTTCACCCTGCTACGGAAAAACAAAAGAATGGCTAACGCTGTCCCGAGATGCAGTGTAGCAGTAAGATTTAAACGAGCTTCATTGGGAACTTTTAAAATATGCTGCAAAACTGTCAGGTGTCCATCACTGGAAATAGGCAAAATCTCGGTAATCCCCTGAACCACCCCCAAAACGATACTCTGTAACCATGTCATCTAAATCCTCCTTCAAAAATCAAATGAATTTTACCGTGCAGTGGGTTTTCCCCGACCGCCACTCCATAATCCATCCCTAAAATTCCCAATCTGGTCTCCCAGCGTCCCCCTATCCCATAACCATAAATTCTGGCATAACTTTTATCAGAAGTTTGGTAAATCCCGGCGTCAAAAAAAGTCCCGACCCGAGTGGAATTGTTAAAACTATAACGCAGTTCACAATTCCACCACCCCGCTTTCCCGGTAACAAAAACCCCATCGTTATAACCACGAACCGAAGCAATCCCGCCAATTCGATACATCTCAGCGATCGTCAATTCTTTAGAACACCACAAGGTTTTAGTGGTAAAATGATTAACCCAACTCCAGTTGCCCTTAATTGTCAAAATCGGTTCTAAATCCACTTCTAATCTAAAAATTGGCGCAGTTACGCTCTCTCCATTACGACGCTCACCGGCAGAAGTACGGGTTTTCAAGAAAACCCCGCTTCGAGGGTTTACAAGTCGATCTCGGTTATCAAAAACAAAACCGGTCCCCACCCACAAGGTGGAACTACGCTTCTTGCCTGCTAAACGTTCCACCCCAGAGGCCAAACTAAAACCCGAATACCCCAGCGAGAACATCCCCAGTATTTGAAAACACGTCAACGAATAACTGGTATCAATAACATTATGGTCAATTGTTCCTGATAAGCTGACCGGCAATGTCAAAAACCATGGCTCGGTATAATTTATCATGTAATAAGTAGAACCTGTTAACGAACGCCACTCCAACCCTAGTTTTCTTCCGGTATGCATAATATTAACCAAGTTTACCCCTGCCCAGCCATTCAACCGTCGTTCCTCGACAATATACCCCACTATTCCGTAAACATTTCCACCGCCTAATTCTGAAATCCAGTAGCGAACCCCATAAACTCCATCCTGCCTTTTAACAATTTCTTCACTGTCTACTTTTATCCAATGCGTATTTTCAAGATTTCTCGACCATAAATTGATTAGTTCAGGAGAGTAAACCCTGGGTTTATTGAAACCGCTATAACGTAATAAAAGCTTATCGGGAGTGCGATAATTGCCGGCAAAAGTTAAAAACTTTATGAGAACACGTTCCCCTTCATTTACCTTTAAAACTGGATAGACACTACCGCCGCTTTCTTTTATCCCAATAAAATCAACATCAGCAAACGGAAAACCTAGCCGTTTAACAGCATTAGTTAAATTAACCACCCCCTTTGTTAACACCACTGGCGTCAATGGACTTCCCCTGCGAGGTAATACGGATGCCGTTACCAGAGAATCCAATCCATCACCCTTTTCAACTATCCACCCTCCTATCATCAGACGTACTATATCAGCCCGGTATTTAATTTTTATACCCACAGAATCAGTAACGGTGTCCAAAATTATTTTATTACACCATAACCCCTGCACAGCAAGCTGACGTTTAATTTCTCGTTCTCCGCTTTTTATCTGATACCAATCAACTGTATCCCCAACACTAAAGCCCGGAGAAATCCCTTTCGGCAACCCCTTTCCTTCAACCGACAATTGCACAACCATCCAGCGATTCAAACCATTACCCAGAAGTTGAACGCAACACCCCATTATTGAGATAATAAAAACGAATCCCTGGGATTTAACTGAGGAAAAGATACTGACGCCAGACCTCCGGAATTTCGCCCAGAGCGTTAATGGCGAATGTTACATAATGAGGGGCTTTGGGCTTTTTAAGTAATTTCATATTAGCCTGCGCCGGCGTTCGGTTTCCTTTACGGGCGTTACATTTCGCACAGGCACATACCATATTTTCCCAAGAATCTGTCCCTCCGAGTGATTTAGGAATGACATGGTCTGTTGTCATCAACCCATCACGCGCACCACAGTACTGACAGGTATTGTTATCCCTTCTTAAGATATTGCGTTTGGTCAATGGCACCTCCCGCCGCCGAACACGAACATAATAATTTAAACGGAGAACACTTGGTATCGGAATACTCATATTAACCGTGTGCAACTCTTTCCCGGAATTTTCTACCGGCTCTGCCTTGCGGGTCAAGACCAGTACCAGTGCCCGTCTTGTCCGGCATATTGAAAGCGGTTCATAATTTTGATTTAGCAATAGAACCGGACGGTTTAACATCTCATTTTGAAACCCTAACGGCGAACAAAGAGCTCTTTATCTATTGCACTGATAGTTTTGGTTATGTATTCAAGCTGCGCCCGGGCATAACTGGCTAATGTTGAATCAGTCAATGCCCTCTGATAATACCCTTTTGCCTCTTCGTATAACGCCCGGGCTGATTCTAAATTAGCGGTAGATGTCTGCGTAATATTACTCCCTCGTTTTTCATCCGCCTGCTTGCGTCGGTTATCCCCTAAATCGATGTAAGCCTGAAGTAACCCAGGGTCGAGACTTAAAGCCCGTCGCAGGTTGGCATCTGAGGCGGCGTAATTACCCTGTTCGGCCAATGCCTCCCCCCTGTATAGATAAGCAAGCGCCAAAGTAGAATCCTGTGCAAGCACCTCATCAAATTTTCTGATTGCCTCCCGGTAACGCCCTTGCCTTCCCAGAATCACGCCCTGACGTAACTTCGCCTGATAATTAGCTGGATCGATAGTGAGGATCGTATCCAGCTGTGCCAGAGCACCGTTAAAATCTTTTATCTCTATCATTGCATCAGCGAGTTTCGCTCTCAGCACCGTTACCTGGGGAAATCTTGCCACTAACGGTTTCAACGCATCCACCGCTTCCTTGTATCTCCCGACTTTATATAAAAACTCCCCCCATAATCTCTGTACCGCCAGGTCATCCGGGAAACGCCGGAGCGCCACTCGATAAACCGAGTCCGCCTGAGACATCATACCCCTGCGAACATAAATATCTGCAATACCGTTATAAAGGTCAGCCAATGTAGAATCCCGGGATAATCCTTCTTGGTAAATCGCCAGGGCATCTTCGTCCCGTCCCATCTCCAGATAAAGGTCACCAAGCGCCTCATAAGCCTTTGCCTGGTGCGGTTCGATCTGCATTGCCCTCCGGAAGTTCTCCTCTGCCTTACTTGCGTCTCGCTGTTTACGATAAATATTACCGATGGCAATATAAGGGTCATAATAAAGCGAATCATAATCGAGTGCCCGCTCAAAATTTTTTAGTGCCGATTCATAATCACCTTGCTGATAATAGCCAACCCCAATACTGTAACTCATTTGTGCGGAATCTCGCATCGCTTGTAACTGCTCATCCGTCATTTTGCTTACCGTCTGTACCGGAGCACAGCCGATTATCACCATCAACCCCACAACTAACAAACTCAGCGAACTAAATATAACTCTTGACATTGTTATTTCTCCTTTTTCGATAAAACAGCTGCTATCATTCCCCAAATGGAGCCGACGGGATTCGAACCCGTGACCTTTTGACTGCCAGTCAAACGCGCTCCCATCTGCGCCACGGCCCCAGATATCTTCAAATATAAGTTTTACCCAATTTAATTTCTGTGTCAAGGTATTTATTTTCGCCTTCGCGTCTTTACCTTCCGCCACAACTCCTCCATCTCTTCAAGTGAAACTGCCCCCAGTTCCCTACCTGTGTTCCTGATTTCCAATTCTACGGCGCTAAACCTGCGCCGAAACTTGCGATTGGCGTCTTTTAGTGCACATTCAGCATTAACATTAAGATGCCGGCAAAGATTCACAACGGCAAAAAGCAAATCACCCAATTCCTCTCGGACCTTCCCGTTACTTCTCCTTCTTAAAGTCAGTTCTCCTTCCAACTCCCTTATTTCTTCTTTGACCTTATCCAGCACATCTGCAGTATTTCCCCAATCAAAACCTACCCGCCGGCATCGTTCCTGGATTAACTGCGCCTGCTGTAAAGCGGGCAAAGCAGTGGGAATGCCATCAAGCAGTAGACGCCCGCCCGTCTTTTTAATCTTTTCCCAGTTCTTTAATACTTCCTCCGCATCCTTTATTTTCGTGTCGCCGTAAACATGGGGATGGCGCAATTTTAATTTTTTAACCACGCCCTCCAGAATCTGGCGAAGCTTCACCCCCTTCTCTTTTTCAAGGAGATCTGCCAGAAACAATCCCATAAACAGGTAGTCTCCCAACTCTTCCGCAATCGCCTGTTTGTCATTCTTTCCAATTGCTTCATCCAGCTCATACACCTCATTAATTAGCAATGGCCGGATAGAAGCCAAGGTTTGGTTTTTATCCCATGGACACTGTCGCCGCAATGTCCTAACTACATTTATCAATTTGTCAAACACCCATTAAGTTTAATGCATTATCGCCATCAGGCAAGTCTGCACAGGCCCGGGATATATCTTGACTTTTGTCCTCTCAGGCATACCCTTTTTAATTAGTAAATAAAAAGGAGTGAAAGGATGATGGTAAAAAAGCTTTTTGATACCGACCCGGAAATTTTTACCGCAATAGCAAAAGAAACTGAGCGCCAGCATTCCAATCTGGAGTTGATCGCCTCCGAGAACTTCTGTTCGGAAGCGGTCCTTGCTGCACTCGGCTCAGTTCTTACCAATAAATATGCTGAAGGCTATCCCAAGAAACGTTATTACGGCGGTTGCCGTTATGTTGACATTGCCGAGGAACTGGCGATTGAGCGCGCGAAAAAACTCTTCAACTGCGACCATGTTAATGTCCAACCGCATTCGGGCACTCAAGCCAATATCGCCGCCTATCTTACCCTCGCCAACCCCGGTGATACTATTATGGGGCTTTCATTAACTCATGGTGGGCACCTCTCCCACGGTCACCCGATTAATTTCTCGGGCAGGTACTTTAAAGTTATCCATTACACGGTTGACCCCAATACCGAGATGCTGGACTACGCTGCCATCAGAAAACTCGCGCTCGAACACAAACCAAGGGTGATTGTCAGCGGCGCATCGGCTTATCCACGCATCATTCACTTTGACAAATTTCAGGAAATTTGTGATGAGGTGGGCGCCGCGCAACTCGCTGATATCGCTCACATCGCCGGACCGGTCGCCGCCGGCCTCCATCCTTCTCCGATACCCTATGCTGATATCGTTACAACAACAACCCATAAGACCCTCCGCGGTCCGCGTGGAGCGATCATAATGTGTAAAGCAAAATACGCCGAGGAATTGGACAAGGTTGTGTTCCCTGGTACCCAGGGAGGACCGCTGGAACATTGTATCGCTGCCAAGGCGGTTGCCTTCCAAGAAGCACTTACCCCTGAGTTCAAAGAGTATCAACGTCAAACCCTCGCCAATGCCAAAGCACTTGCCGAAGGGTTAGAAAAAAGGGGATTCAGACTCTGCACCGGTGGAACGGATAACCACTTGATGCTGGTTGACCTCAGACCAAAAAACATCAAGGGACGGGACGCAGAAAGACTGTTGGGAAAAGTCGGGATTACTGTCAACCGTAATACCATTCCGTTTGACCCGGAAAAACCATTTATCGCCTCCGGAATAAGATTGGGAACGCCTGCCCTAACCACAAGAGGAATGAAAGAACCTGAAATGGATAAAATTGCTGAACTTATTGACCGCACCATCACCGCCGGTGACGACGAAACAAAGTTAGCGGCGATTAAAGCGGAAGTCAAAGAACTTGTGGCGTCATTTCCACTTTATCAGGAACGCCGTCAGGAATATCAAAAATTTATTGAAAAGGAGTAACTTATGGCCCGACCAACCATTGCCCGACTTGTTGCCCGGGAAATCCTTGATTCTCGCGGCAACCCGACATTGGAAGTAGATTGCATCCTTAATAACGGTATTATGGGGCGCGCATCTGTTCCCTCCGGCGCCTCGGTAGGGTCTTTCGAAGCATTAGAGCTCAGGGATAAAGACCCCAAAAGATACCTCGGCAAAGGGGTTCTCAAGGCGATTGAAAACATTCACACCATTATTGCCCCGAGACTAACCGGACTGGATGCCACTGACCAATTCCAGATCGATAACATACTCATTGAACTTGATGGGACAAAAAACAAATCCCGGCTTGGCGCCAACGCCGTTCTTGGTGTTTCCCTTGCAGTTTGTCGAGCAGCAGCAGTTTGTGCCGGACTGCCAATTTACCGTTTATTAGGAGGAGCAGGAACCCGCCTCATCCCCACCCCATTTCTTAATATCATCAATGGTGGACTTCACGCCCCCAACAATCTGGATATTCAGGAATATATGATTGTGCCGGCAGGGATTCAAACATTTCGCGATGCCATCCGGGCTGCAGCCGAAATCTATCAAACCCTGAAGAAAATTCTTGAAGAGAAAAGACTTCCGACGACCGTTGGCGATGAAGGAGGCATGGCGCCCAATTTCCCGGACAACGAAACACCACTTCAGGTAATAATGGCAGCGATAGAAAAAGCCGGCTATCACCCGGGAGAAGATGTATATCTGGCGATTGATGTTGCAGCAAGCACCCTTTACGAAAACGGCACCTACATCTTTACTAACCCGCAGGAGAAACAGGTCAGCGCCGTTGAACTTATCGACCTCTATGCCGACTGGATCAATCGCTATCCTATAATATCAATTGAAGATGGCTTGGCAGAAGAAGATTGGAACGGATGGCATGAGCTTACCGCCCGACTGGGTAAAAGAGTCCAGCTTGTCGGTGACGACATATTCGTAACCAATATCGAGCGACTGCAACAGGGCATTCAGCAGGGGGCAGCGAATGCGGTTCTGGTCAAACCAACTCAGATCGGGACGGTGAGCGAAACAATTGACTGTGTGAAGGTCGCGATGGAAAATGGTTACCGTGCCATTGTTTCTCATCGTTCCGGAGAAACCGACGACCACTTTATCGCTGACCTCGCGGTAGCGGTAAACTGTGGTCAAATAAAAACCGGTGCCCCCTGTCGCGGAGAACGCACCGCCAAATACAATCGGCTCATCCGGATTGAGGAAGAAGACCGACTCCCCTACGCCGGGCTCAAAACCCTGTTGAGATGATTCACAAACATCAACGCTCCCGCGCCTGGCTTTTGATAATTGTAGTGATTGTCTTGCTGGGTGCGATATTCTTACCGGGACCAAACGGAACAATCGCCGTCCTCACGAAAATTTACCGGATCAAACATTATCAGAAACAACTTCTGCGACAAAAGGCCAGCGCGGACACTCTGGAAAATAAGATCAAACTATGGCAGGACCCGCAATACCTTACTAAGTTATTTATGAAAATTGTCGAAAAGGAAAAGCCAAAAGTTCAAGATACCTTAAAGTAATCTACCCCGGAGGTAATAATATCTGCGGTCTGCCCGTGACCGGATGGACAGTAATCACCGGGTTTAATCCGTAGGCAGCGCGAATCAGCTCTACCCGAAAGACCTTTTCGGGATAATCGCATGCCAGCATCTCCCCGCGCCGCAGCAGTGCAACCCGTGAACAAAATGCCCCCGCCTCATTCAAATCGTGGGACACGAAAATTATTGTCTTGCCCTCCTGGTTCAGCATTTTCAAAATCCGCAGAATTGCTACCCGATGGAAAATATCAAGATGTGATGTTGCCTCATCCAATAACAAAATCTCCGGCTCCTGCGCCAGCGCCCGCGCCAGCACCACTCGTTGTTTCTCACCGGTAGAAATGGCGTTAATGTTTTTATCCGCTAAATCTATCGTATCGGTCAAAACCATTGCTTTTTCCACAACTCGCCAGTCCTGTTCCCGGGGACGACCCCATAATCCCAAAAACGGGTTACGCCCCATCATCACCACATCTTTCACCTTCCAATCAAAGGCAAAGAGACTTTCCTGAGGAACCAGCGCAATCATCTGCGCGATCTGACGCCGGGAAAACCGAGCAATATCGCTATCACCCACCTTAACTAACCCCCGCATCGGTTTAAGAATCCCGGCGAGTAATCGCAATAATGTTGACTTCCCTGAGCCATTCGGCCCGATTATCCCAAAAAACTCGCCTGGATTAATCACAAGAGAAAAATCGCGAAAAATCAACTCTGCACTATAACCAAATGATATCCCTTCAATCGCAATCGTTTTCATACCTTTGTTTGCAAAAGATAGATAAAAAATGGCACCCCGACCAAAGCGGTTATCACCGACAACGGAACCCCGACTGCGACAACGACGCGTGCTATCACATCGGCAAATAACAACATACCGGCGCCGATAATAAATGCCGCCGGCAACAAACGCCTGTGTCCCGGTCCGAGCATCATCCGAACTAAATGAGGCACCACCAGCCCGATAAAACTTATTGCCCCGGTCCAGGCAACAATCATCGCCACCGCTAACGAACCAATAAGAAATACCATCACGGTCAATCGCCGCACCTCGACCCCCAGGCTTAAAGCGGTTTCCTCGCTCAATGAAATTATATCCAGTTCCCGCGCGTGAATGGTCAACCAAATACAGGCCCCGAGAGCAACTGCCGCTGAAACCACAAAAAGCCAAAAAGAGTTCCTGGTAAATACCACCCCCAGCGTTCCCATCATTAAATAAATTGCCTCTCCCAGCGTCCTGCGACCAATTATCATTAACATAATCACCAGACTGGAGAAGAAAAAACTGACAATCACCCCGGCCAGAACCAGACGAGTAACTGTAACCGCTCCACCCTTCCTTCCCAGAAGATACACCGCAACTATCGCACCTATCGCACCAAGAAACGCCATCACCGGCAACAACACACTCGACCCCAACCCCAGCACAATTGCCATTGTCACTCCCACCGCTGCCCCGCTTGCCACACCCAGCGTCCACGGCTCCACGAGCGGATTCCTCATTATTCCCTGAAACGCCCCACCCACCACCGCTAAAGTGCCCCCGGCGATAATGCCGATTACAATCCTCGGTAAACGGAATGTCACAATCTCTTCTAATCTATGGAAAGAAAAACCGCCCGGACCAGTTAAAAACGAAAGCAAGATACCTATCACGAGCACGACCGGCGCAATTATCCACGCCCTATATCCCTTTAACATCCGCCCTCCCACTCGAACGAAACAGTTGCACCAGCAACCGGATACCATCAACTATCCTGGGACCAGGACGCAAAAGTAAATCTTCATTCAGATTGTTATAAACCCGACCAGCACGAACCGCAGAAATTCTCGACCAGCCCAACCTTTCCCCGACCTCGCTTACCATTGTTCCGGGATGAAGTATCAAAATAACATCCGGGTCTGCTTGAACCACCATTTCCGGTTCGATCACCGGATAAGGTGAATTTATATTTTCAAAAACATTTCTCCCTCCTGCCTTCCGAATTACATCGTTAATAAACACCCCCCGGCCCACCGTGATTAACGGTGCCGCCGATATCTCCACATAAACCTTTAATGGACTGGCAACCTCAGAAAGCGAATCCAAGTGCGCCCTCAAATCGGCAACCAACGCCCGCGCCTGTTCCGCCCTGTCCAAAATCACCCCCACTGATTCAATCTCGGCAAATACCTCATCAACATTCCGCGGTGCTGAAACAAAAACCCGGATACCCAATTCCCTGAATCGCTCGATCAAGCGCTGGTGAACTGGCAAAGTAGCAAACACAACATCCGGTTTTAAGAATACAATCCGTTCCAGGTCCGGCATCTGAAAATCACCCACCTTATAAGTTCGCCTTGCCGCAGCGGGAAAATCGCATTGATTGGTATTCCCGACAAGCAAATCCCCTGCGCCCACCGCATAGATAATTTCCGTAACGCTGGGCACAAGTGAAACACAGCGACACATCCTTTGGGAAGTAACATTCTTGGGCTTTTCCCGGGTGCAAAAGACACCGCAATAAATGAAAATGATGCCCGCGATTGTCCTGAAAACAGGAGACATCTCTATTCGTTTACCGAACTATCCTCGCCGGCGGTTTTGTGAGCAAAAACCAGATAGGCGGTATGGGCGACCATCCGGTCAACCGGTCGGATACCTGTTTCCCGTAAAAACAAACCCCGTTCTAAAATCTCCTTCGCCCGAATTCGAACAAACCCGCCGGCACCCAGCGCCGATGCCAGCCGCCGCAACTGCTCCACCGTCGGCACCAGCGCGGCAAGGACATGTCCGCTTTTTAACGCCCGCCTCGCCGCTCCGACCAGCAACCAGGGCTCGGGCACATCCAGAAACACCGCATCTACATCCTGCTGCAAAAACCCCTGTTCTGCCGGGTCAGCGACGAAAAACTCACAAACCCCATCCAGCCCATACCGGGCAACATTTTCCCGGGCATTGGCGCTAAATTCCGGCCTTTTTTCATAAGAGTAAACCCTGCCATCCGGACGGACAAAATTTGCCAGAACCGTCGTTAACGCCCCCGAGCCCGAACCCACCTCAATCACCCTCGCACCGGGAAAAACCAGTGTCTGGAGCAACATAAAACCTGTGTCTTTCGGATATACGATGGTGGTAGTCCGTTTAACCTTCAACATCAAATCCGCCAGGGTTGGTTTCAGAAGATAAAACCGGGCGCCCATCTGGGTCTCGACCCAATCGCCAAAACTTTTGCCCACCATCTCGGAAAAATTCAAATTTCCCCGGTGCGTGGAAAACTTTCCCGCCTCCTGTACCATTACGAGAAACTTGAAATCTTCTGAATGATAAAGTAGAACAAAATCACCCGCTTTAATCATTATCCCATTCTAAAACTTTCTCAATTTCTGTCAACTATCCCCACCGAGCAACCCTCTGACGCAGCGGCCCGCTCGGAACTGCCCGTTCTCCTATAATTATAAAACCAGCAACCAGCCCGGGTGATAAACAACAGTCTAACATATTTATTTACTGGCAGTTATAATAAATTGGCGGTTTTACAGTTAATCTAGGGGTGCATGCCCGGGGCTAGCCCCGGGGCAGTTATGGGGGGTGCCCGTGTGTTAACCTTCAAACCAACACCGCCCTTAATATAGAAACTAAACATATTACAAACCTCGCACCTTACCCTGATGCCTGTTTATAATTTCTCTTCGGTTGCTATTCCTAACGCAATTATCATTATCATGCTAAATCTAATCTGACGGTTAACCTTGTGTCGTGTCATCTCATTTTCATCAGGATTAACATACCATATTTATTACCCATGGCTATCTTACTGCGACGAAAAACATCAACCCGCTGAAAATGCTCTTCTCATCCTGCCTCTTACAACTTCCTTCCTATAAAATACGCTACCGCCCTGCACCCGGAGCAAACTACGCTCTAAATACCTTCTTGCTCCTTGACTTTTCTAAACGCACCAATAATATCATAATATCATGGCGGTTGTATTAGCGATACTCATCTGCGCCGAAACTCCAACGACCTTTATCGCACCGCCATTTTCTCACACCCTCGGTTTCACCCGTATCAGCAGTTTCTATCTCAACCTGTATTTAGGAAAAGACTTTTCGGTTGATGACCCGCAGGGTATCGCGTGTACAAAAATCACAGACGAGGACGACCCCACCACCTGGCGGGATGACGCCCTGTTAACGCTCTTTGCCGTCAACTCCGGCACCGGTCAAATAGTGTACAATGTCAAACTCTCCCGGGTGGGTATCTTCGGCTCCGCCGGCAACAAGGATGGGCAGTTCAACCGTCCGCATGGTATCACTGCTAACGAAGATGGTGATGTATATGTCGCTGACACCTATAACAATCGCCTTGTCCGATTGCGCTACGCCAACGGCACCCTGCACTGGGTCACAGTGGTTGACTCCACACTGAAATTGCCCTATGATGTAACAATGGATTCCCGGGGGCGGGTTTATGTGACCGACGAGAAATCAGGAATAACCGTTTACGCACCGAACAACACCCGGATATTAAGTTACAACCCGGGATTAGAAAAACCTCGCGCAATTGCCGTGCTTGACCACGAGGCGCCGTTTAACGAGACCGGGCTTGACCTTATGGTGGTTATTGACCGCTCCGGGACAAGAATCAACCAGCTATCACTATCAGGAGAAATCCGCCGCCAGACCGACTGGCGTCATATCGGACTGGACACCGCTGATTTTGCCTACTGCGCCTTTGACCGTTACGGCAACCTCTATGTAACCGACCGGGCAAACTCCCAGATCCACATATTTGATTCTGGTTTGAAATATATCATCTCCTTCGGCCGGGGTGCCGGTGCACCTGGCAATCAACCGGTATTTAACTCACCGCGGGGAATCGCAATCGGCAGAAAATTTGGCCAGGTTTTTATCGCTGAAGCGGATGGTGGGCAGTACTACCTCATCGCCCTTGACGGTTACCTTATCGGCTGCTTTCCGGAAAAGTTTAACTCAATTCGTCCCGGCACCACCATTGCCCTCTACCTTACCCAGCGGGCGGAGATTATCGTAGAAATAAACGATGCCTCAGGAGATGTAATTCGCACCCTTACCCCTCCACATCAACAGGGACCCGGTGAAGTACTCATTGTCTGGGATGGCCGTAACAATCAGGGCGAACTTGTTCCAGAAGGCGAATACACAATTAAAGTGACAATCCGCCCGACCTACTCTTCGCTTCGTTATACATTTAAAAAAGAACTTATCAGCCGGGTGATTCGCACCCCTGGGTAAAAACTTCAAGGAGCCATCCATGACACAACGCCAAGCACTTTTTATAATAATAACACTAATAGTTATCTCTAGTAAACTGCCGGCAACAAAATATGCCGGCGATTTCGAAGAATTAGGAACATCCGCCCGGGCTATTGGCATGGGTGGCGCGGTAGTTGCGGTTGCCTCAGACCCGAGTGCTATCTACTACAACCCATCGCTATCCACTCGCATCAACCGCACCGCAATTTTACTGATGCACTCGGAGGATTTCGCCGGTCTGGTAAAACACAACTTTTTAGGGATGGTCCTGCCCGGCAAAAATCAGTCCTTGGGTGTTGCGCTTCTTCATAATGGCATCCCGGGTATTAAACTCACCGAATTACCCGACACCGCCCAGCCCCCCGGAGAAAACAATCGTCCTTATGTGAAGAAAATTGTCTCGGCCAATCAACTGGTTGGCTACCTCAACTACGCCCGTGCCCTGAACCCGGTGCTCGCCATTGGCGGTAACGCCAAATTAATTTATCAGGAACTCGGCGGGACAGCGAACTGCTTCGGTATGGGAATTGATTTCGGGATGACGCTCACCCCGCTTACCGACATTGACCTCGGACTGCGCGTGCGAAACCTGAGCACCTCACCCCTCTTCTGGAACACCGGGAACTACGAATATATTTCCCCGCGAGTCGCAATTGGATTAAGCAAACTATTCCACCTCGGTCAGGATCGCCTCCGGCTCGCAATCGAAACCGAACTGAATTTTGAAGAAAAGAACTATCTCCCCAATTTCGGGCTGGAGTATGTGTTTCGCAACGCCCTATCGGGACGACTGGGAATTTACCGGAATAACATCAGCTTTGGTCTGGGTTTTCGCTTCAAACGGTTCCACATTGACTACGGCTACGCTGGCGGAGCAGCACCAGAAGCAAGGGAATTAGGCGCTCCCCAACAATTTTCTGGAGGTGTGGAGTTTTAGGTCCAGAACTGGGTCGTAAACTGGCACATCTTGCCGCTCTCATCATTCCGATAGCTTACTATGCCATTCCCCGACGTGATATCTCGTTAGGGTTAATGGCGGTTGCCACCACGATATTTTTGCTCGTTGACCTGCTTCGCCTCCGCCTCAACCCATTCAAGGACATCTTTATCATCCTCTTTGGTTCACTCCTGCGGCGCAAGGAGTTCTCATCACTTACTGGCGGCAGTTATCTAATGGTCGCATCCCTGGCAGCAATGCTTCTCTTCGGCAGTAATAAGGGGGTATTTATTGCCGCGGTTTCATTTCTGGCAATTGGCGATACTGTAGCAGCACTTATCGGTCTTTCTGTAGGCAAAATTAAAGTATTCCGGAAAACCCTGGAAGGCACATTAGCCGGACTAATTGCCTGCATCGCAGTTGCCTATATCGTATCAATCCTGCCTGGTATTGACACGCCGTTTATAATTGGTATTATAGGTGCAATATCTGCTTCAGTTGTTGAGGCGTTACCTTTCGAGATAAACGACAATGTCGTTGTTCCCTTGTTTTCGGGAATAGTGATGATGATAGCAATGCAGGTTATATATTAATAAAGGAGGCAGTAATATGAAGAAACACTTGATTCTTATTCTTGTGGCCATCGCACTCGGAGCAAGTCAGAAACAACCCTTACCGCTCCTTGACACAGTATACCTCTACTACGCCAATCAGGAGTATACTCAGGCTTACTCCCGCCTGGAACAGCTGGGCAAGGAAAAACTATCCCCGTCCCAGCGCTTTCTTTACCTCCTGGAGGTCGCTGACTACTATCTGGACAAAGCCCGCGACTACGCTCGCGCTGAATCTCTCTACCAGCAGATAATTAACGAATACCCCAAACATTCCCGAATGCCCGATGTCCTCTATCGTCTTGCCCTCGCCCAGGAACTGCAGGAAAAATTCATGGAGGCGGCAAAGAACTACGAACAGGTTGCCACCCGTTACTTTAAATCCCCCTACGGTCAGGATGCACTTGATGCTATTGAACGTTGCTTCCGAAAAAACTATCAGGAACGGGTCGCTTATGTGAATAACTATCCTATTACCCGCATTGAGCTCGACGACCGCATCAGCCGTAACCCCGCAGCCTACGAGTCCTTCGCTAAAAAATTAGCGCTGCTGGACACGATGATTGATAACCGTCTGCTTTACGAAGCCGCCCTGCGTAGCGACATTGTCAATAACCCCGAAATCATTCAGAACCTGACTGATACCCGCAACCGCATGATGTTCCAGCTATGGTATGATATCAATGTCACCAAAAAGGCAGAACCAAAAGAAAAGGAACTGCGGGCGATATATAAAAAGAACCGGACAAAATATACTACCCCGGAAAAGGTCCACGCCTTCCAGCTTGTCGTTACATCTAAACCTCTTGCCGATTCCTTATACGCCGCCCTCATTAAAGACACAACAAAATGGGATAGTCTCGTTAAACTTTATTCAATCGCACCGGACCGGGAGCGCGGCGGTGATATGGGTGTATTTGCGCGCGGTGTCTATCCCAGGGAAATAGAAAACACCGCATTTCGCCTCAAACAAGGCGAAATCAGTCCCCCGGTTACCTTAAAAGATACTTATTATATCATCAAAGTAACGAGTAAAGAGCCAAGTAAACTTCGCCCTTATGAAGAGGTAAAAAATCAAATCGCGGTAGAGCTTCGCCAGGAGCGCACCAACCAGCTCTATGAACAGGAAATTGCCCGGCTAAAGAAAACTGCCAATCTAATCCAGGATACGCTGGCGATTGAACAGGACAAAGAAACCCTAGCGGTAGTCAATGGTGTCCCAATAACCCAAGAGCGTCTCCAGGCACGGCTTAACTCTATCCCTCCATTTTTCCGCGCCCAGTTCGAAACACCGGAAGGAAAACGTCGCATTCTCGACCAGTTAATCGTGGAGAAACTATTGCTGCGGGAGTGTGAAAAAGAAAAATACTGGCTTGCCAACCGGGTTGTTGACCAGTGGCTTAACCGTCGGGCGAACCTGTTTATCGATGCCTATCGTCGTTCTCAAACAACCGGAAAGGTTCAACTTGATTCGGCAACTTTAATGGCAGAATATCAAGCCTCAATCAAAGACTTCAAAGAACCAACCCGGGTGCGTTGCCGGGAAATGGTTGCCCGTACCAGAGCGAAAGCCGAGCAACTCCGCAACTGGGCGCTTGCCGGTCGAATACCAACCCTTATCAGTGGTGTTGCCTTTCTGGTTCCTGATGAAACAAAAGCCAACGAACTTGCCACTATCTTAACCCAAACCGCCAACCTTGACTCAATGGTTGCACTGGGTGCCCTCGCCTCCGCTAGCACCAGAATCAAAGGACTCACGACCCACTTAATCGGTGGCAGTAATATCCTCGACATCAGCGAACCGTGTAAACTTGCCGGACCATTCCTCAAGGGTGATTTTATCAGTTTCGCCTTTTCTGACCTCGCCCCCCAGGAACGAATTTATAACCCGGAATTAATTGAAATAACCACCTCCGAAATGCTGAATTCGCTCCTTACCGAGGGCACAACATCAGGACCGACCCTGGAACCGTTTGACTCCACCCGACTTGGGACCTATGTCCGGCTCGCCTCTCCCTTACCAAGCGGTTTCTTCCAGAATCTCTTTAAATTAGAAACCGGCAAAATAAGCACCCCCTACAAGACATCTCATGGTTACCTGATTGTACGCATCACCAAAAAAGACACCGCTCAGAAAGTGGAATTTACCGAACTCATCAGGCGCTTTTCCACATCAGGCAGCAAGTGGGCAGGCGGAGTAATATCACTTACACCCGATGACAAAGCCCGTGACGCCAAAGTGGTGAAAGCTGCTTACAGCACCAGCAAAGGTAATTTCTCGCCCGTGATCAAAATCGATGACACAACTTACACCTTCATTCAAATAGAAGAAAAGAAACCTGCCTACACCCGTCCTTTCAGCGAAGTGCGTAGCAAGATAGAAAACAAACTCCGCCGGGAAAGGGAAAAAGAACTCTACGACGAGTTAATTCGTAGCCTGCGTGCTCAAGCAAAAATCGAGATTCTTCTTAAAGAAGAGGATTTCCGCGGTGACACAATCGAACAGGAACCGATAAAAGAAAAATAACCTCACCTCTTGCTTAAGTTAATTAAGGGGCGGCAGTTATGCCGCCCCTTAATTTAAATTATACTCTACAATCCGTATCCCAATCCGGCGAACCACACCGAGAATTTCTGCCTGCTTGCTCAGTTCACCCTCGACGAGTTTAAGGTGCAGGGCGTTTGCTGGAAACTCGCCAAATGTCGCATCAATCGGAATCCATCTCCCCAGATAAATCTCGTTCCAGGCATGGTAATAGAATGCCCCATCAAGATAAACCAGACCTGCAACCACCTTGGTTGGTATTCCAGCCGCCCGCGCGAGTGCGGCGTAAAGAACAGAATGTTCATTACAGTCCCCCTTCATGCTCTCAAGCACAGCCAGTGCGTTCGGCATTGATGCCACTGGCTCTTTCTTGAGCGAGGTGAAAGTCCATTCCATAATAGCTTTACTGACCACCACAGCATTGTTATTTCCCCGGGTAATCATCTGAACCCGTCTTTTTATCTCCCCGGCATCAGACTGGATTAACATCGTCGCCTTCAAGTAGTCATGCTCCTCTCCAATTGGCAACTTCACCGTTCTAGGAATATCCGGAACCACGATCTCCATCCGCAGGGGCTGGGTACTGATAACCCGTTGATTGGCATCAGTAAAGGTGATTTCATCTGGTTCAATACCAAACAACTCTAAAACCACCCGGCGCACCCGGTCCGGTTCAGAAATCTGAGTATCAACCGGAACCGCAAACACCCTTAAAACATCTACTGAATAATTCTGGTTACCAGCAAGCGCCACCTCTTCTGAAACCCGGTAAGAACTTATCCCCAGGGGAGACTCTTCCCGCAAAGTCATACCATACCTGTCCAGCCACACTGTAACTGAAAAACTTGCCCGTTTAACATTAACCTTTAATACCGTATCAATTCTGTTATCCGCTTGAAACGTATCTTTGCCCAGCACCTCCACGGTCGTTGGCATAGTATCAAGAACCGTTCCGTCAAAAGTAAGATAATTTAACACCGTGCCGGGTTCAGGTTTTGCGTTAACAATTACTTTGCCCAGCGCATCAAGAGGATAAAGCGGTCGAGTAAGTTTTATCCGGTGTCTACCGTTGTTGAAAATCAACCAGCCATCCCTTACTTCGCCACCCGCTTTAAACAAACCATCCTGGGAGCCCATTTCAAAAATAAAGGAGCGCAGGGTTAAATCTGGATTGGTAAAAACCCGGGAACGCACATTCACCATCTGCGTTTTCCCCATCATCCCGACGGTCATCTGCGTTAAATTATCAAACCGGTACCCGTCATCCAGACGAAGGTAACGGGAAACTGCATAGCCGACCTTCTTGTCCATAAGATAGGTTGCCAGCCACACCTCGGTTGAATCTGTTTTTGAATTGGCGACAACCCTTGCTTTTGGCGGTTTTCCTCCGCCACAGTTAAAAAGAAATAGAACTACAAAAACTACTTGGCACAACCGCACATTTTGAGAGTAGCGATTATTATAAAGAAGTCAACGGTTTCCTCAAAGGTATCCGGAACAGCACCGATAGGCGCTACCGCTGGAGCTCATTATCCGACTGGAGCCAAATTTATCACTGATACTGGCCCGGGGCTAGCCCCCTGAATAATTGAGAAACCTCATTAACCATCGCAATATCAGTTAATTGTAAAAACCAACCCGCACCCGAATCGGTTTACTTTTATGTAAACTAAGCCGCACTTTTATCCAGAATCCGCCTCGGTTGTTACAACACCATCCTATGAATAGGTAAATATCTATTGACCACACCCATTCTGTTACTTGACTTTGCCCATCGCTTATTTACAATGATGAAAATAAAAGCGTTACAACAACTGCCGAAGTGGCGGAACTGGCAGACGCAGCGGACTCAAAATCCGCCGCCCAGCGATGGGCTTGTGGGTTCGACTCCCACCTTCGGCATATTATTTTTATCTAAACACCGGGAATATCGCCATAACCGGGCGATGGTCAGATATCAGTCGTAAATATCCACTAACTTCATCATCCAGACGCAATGTAATGGTTCTTCCGCCGGAATATTCGTTCAGGGCGTCTCTCGTAATAAGAATGTGATCAATCAACACACCCGAGGAAATTAAAGACGCATAGAAACTGTTACCGGCAATTGGAAGAGTGAGAAAACAGTACTTTATTGTATCCTCCAGAAACGGCAGAAACACATTCTCCTCAAAAGGACTATCCAGCCTGTCATTCCAATCTCCGACGACCAAAAAATCCTGCTCACCGCCCGCGCGCAACTCGTTATCAATATACTCCTTCAACAGTCGACACGCATTTGCTCGGCGCTGTCGGTCAGAAAAATTAAATCCTGCCTTGAGATGCAGAACAATCAAACAGAAGTCAAAACTCCTGCCATTGTTACTGGCAACAACATCCATCACCAACGGCGGTCGGGGAAAATTCTCGTTGTTCCAGAAAATCTGACGAACATTACTCACCGTGACGATTCCTCTTTTATATATTATCCCGGTTTTCTGGTAAGACGAACCGTAATCATCCCGGGAATAAGTTCCATCGTACTCGCTCAAAGTTGCCAGCATAGTTCTAAACGCAATCGTATCCTCTATTTCCTGAATGCAGTAAAGGTCAACATCCAGTCTGGGTATAATCATTCGCAAAAGCATCAACGTTGAGTCGCCCTTTTTGGGAAAATTCTGAATATTCCAGGTTGCGATTTCAAAGGTCGTCTCGGTGCCTAACGCGGAAATCGCCCCGGGAAAATCAACCCGGAAAGGCGCCACCGCAATAATAGAACGGGCTCCAGCGTCATCCACCGCCTGCAGGTAAAACAGATGCTCCCCAAAAGAAAGATTATAAACGGCCACCGCAGTTGACTCGGTCCAGATGTTCGGTATCGAGTCGTCTAATCCATAATAATACCCCACCACCTGACCATCAACATCATTGCCCATCCAGGCGAACCGAACGGAATCACAATCGCTTATCACACCGGGCATTACTGTGAACACCACGGTCGGAGGAGTGTTTTCTGGCGCTGGTTCTGAATTACAGCCGGCTAACAACAATACCAATACAAACCGCCAACCTTTCAGCACCCGGTTTAACTTGTCTGACCGCTGTACCATCGTCCGGCAACTCCTTTTTCAGTAGCCACCGCGCCAGCGCGCCACCAGTCGCACAAGCATTTTACCATTTTCAGGCGTAAACCGGAACTTGCCGTCAGGCAGAAGTGTTTCTATCGCCTTTGGCTCTTCACTTCTCAACCATCGCCAGAAGGCGATGCCCTGGCCCATCAGAATGTTACGCGTGACGCCGTCCGGTTCTATCACCAGCTCAACAATTTTTCTGCTGTCCAAAACAAACCGCGCCTGGTAACCTACGGACTCAATCCCCATTATTCGCAACCAGTCGTTTTTCTCCTGAAGACGGCAAAAAACGGTATCACCACTTACCCGCCCATCAAACATCTCCAAACAAGAATTCACCGTCCGGGCATAACCAAAGAAATCCTGTAATTTGTTCTCTCCCTGTGCTACAATACCCAACCCGACCACCTCTATTCTTGCCGAGTTAGAGAACAATTTCAAAAGCCGGGCATCACTACTCCGACCGAGCCGCTGGACAAAAGTCCTCACCAGCGCCAGTTTATAACTTGTCCCGACATTACTTCTTCCGGTTCCAACATAAAAACGGTTACAACCCAGCAAAAGAGTTAGTCCTGTAATCAGGGGTATCGCATTCGTCATTATTCCAAAATTCTTCAACACAATTGACTTCTACATATATTATCCTTCAAGTCAAGAGTAAACGGGCTTCTTTTTCTGCGATATTTTTTCAAAATTTGACACATCCGGGTAAAAGACTATTCTTAACTTTATGGTCAGAGTCTGTGTCCTGTTCTCCGCCGGAACAAACTGCGATGAAGAAACTGTGTATGCATTTACTTCGGTTGGCGCTCAGGCAGAAACCATCCACATCAATCGTCTAAAAGAAAAACCCCGGCTCCTTCGTGAATATCATATCTTTGTTATTCCGGGAGGATTTTCTTACGGCGACTACATCGCCTCAGGCCGGGTACTGGCGAACGAGATAAAACATAACCTTGCGGAAGAAATCTGTCGATTCCTTGAACAGGGAAAATTGATACTCGGCATTTGTAATGGTTTCCAGGTCCTGGTAAAATGCGGACTCCTCCCGGCATTAACAAAACCATTTGAACCGCAAAGCGTCACCTTGGATACCAACAACTCTGCCCGTTATGAAGACCGCTGGGTCTATCTCAAAACAGAGACCTCCCCCTGTATTTTCACCCGGAATCTGCCGGAGATTATCTATTTACCGGTCGCCCATGCCGAGGGAAAATTCGTTGCCAGCTCAGCTCAGACGCTCAAGTTACTTAATGCCAATCATCAGGTGGTTTTTCGCTATGTCACCAGGGATGGCAAACCGGCAAAATACCCGGAAAACCCCAACGGCTCGGTTGAAGGCATTGCGGGCATCTGTGACCCGTCAGGAAGGATCCTGGGTTTAATGCCTCATCCGGAACGGTATATAATCAAACAGCATCACCCGCGCTGGCATCGGGAAAAATTGACAAAACCAGACGGAATTGTCATATTTGAAAACGCGGTAAATTATGCGAAAAAAAACCTCTAATACACAAAACCAAGCAAGGATCAGCGAACACCCCGTAATCACATTTAACCGGGGCGCAGAAGTAACATTCTATTTTGAAGGCAAGCCACTGAAAGGTTATCTGGGTGATACTATCGCCGCAGCACTTGTTGCCAATGGTATAAAAGTGTTTCGTTATACAGAAAAAAGACACCGACCAAGGGGGTTCTTCTGCGCCGTCGGAAAGTGCTCTTCTTGCCTGATGGTGGTTGACGGCAAACCGAACACTATGGTGTGTATGGAACCATTACGAGAAGGGGTCAGGGTGGAAAGGCAAAAAGGCAGGGGAAAAATATGAACAAGTTGAAATCAGGTGGGATAGTAATAGTCGGTGGCGGACCAGCCGGATTATCCGCAGGAATCGTGGCAGCAAAGATGGGCGCGCCGGTGACACTAATTGACGATAATCCCAGCTTGGGAGGGCAGCTGATTAAACAAACCCATAAATTCTTCGGCTCAAAAAGTCATTATTGCGGCACCCGGGGAATTGATATTGCCCGAATCCTGACAGAAGAATTAAATTCCACCCCGGCACAGGTAATTCTCAATACCACGGTGATTGGTCATTTCCACCCTAATATTCTGGGACTCGCTGACAACAAAAGCTTCACCAAAATCGCCTATGAAAAACTGATAGTTGCCACCGGTGCCAGCGAAAATTCAGTCCTGTTTGAAAACAACGACCTGCCCGGAGTTTACGGCGCAGGCGCGGTCCAGACACTGATGAATGTTTACGGGATCAGGCCGGGCAAAAGGGTTCTAATGGTTGGTTCCGGTAACATCGGCCTCATCGTCTCCTATCAGATGATTCAGGCGGGAATTGATGTTGTGGCTGTTGTTGAAGCGCTTCCCCGCATTGGTGGTTATCATGTCCATGCGGCGAAACTTGTAAGATTGGGCGTCCCGATATTAACATCACATACCATTATCGCCGCACTGGGCAGAGAATATGTGACCGGCGCGGTCATCTGCCGGGTTAACAAAAACTTTAAGCCCATAAAAGGCACGGAACAACGCCTGAAAGTTGACACCATCTGCCTGGCGGTCGGTTTATCGCCCCTGGTAGAACTGTTATCCCAGGTTGGCTGCCAGATGGTCTATATACCGGAATTAGGCGGACAGGTTGCCTGGCATGATGAAAATATGCAAACAACTGTTCCCGGTGTCTATGTTGCTGGAGATGTTAGCGGGATTGAAGAGGCGTCCACCGCTATGTTGGAGGGTAGAATTGCCGGGGCCCATGCTGCCGGTCAGTTATTGGGTAATATCACTGCTGCTGAACCGATTATTGAGCAGGCAAAAAGAGAACTTAACGCCATCCGGCAGGGGCCTTTTGGCGAAAAGGCAGCACGGGGCAAAAGCAAGCTGCGGGCCACCCTCCTTGCCCCTGAAACAATATAACTTTTAAAACCCGCTATGAAAAGAAAGCCCGGACAGAAAACCAAACCGGGGTGGCGACCGCATCTCACTCATTTTCTTCCTTACATCGTTTTAACCGCGGCTACGGTCGTCTTTTTCTGGGAAATAATTAGCCGTCAGTACTTCCTCTGGGAAGACATCCTTTATCAATATTACCCGTTTAATTACTTCCTTTTCAAGAACCTGCGCCATTTTACCCTGCCAGTCTGGAACCCCTATATGTTCGCCGGAATGCCATTTCTTGCTGATATCCAAACTCAGGTCTTTTATCCACTAAGCTGGCTTCTTGCCTTTATCTCCAATTCCAGCCAGAGTTATGTCTTCTGGCTGGTGGAGTTAAAAGCAATAGTCCATCTACTCCTGGGTGCAATCGGCTTCTATCTCCTGATGCGGGAGTTAAAGCTCTCTTACTATTCCGGGATTATCGCGGGCATCACCTTCGCCTTCTCCGGTTTTATGGTTACCCACATCATCCACCTCACCCTTGTAAGTACATTTGCCTGGTTTCCACTAGTCCTGATGTTTTTTTACCGCACCCTCCGCGAGCAACGATTAAGAGACGCCACGGCAACTGCCCTTTGTCTGGGACTGGCAAATCTTGCCGGCCATCCCCAGATGACCTTGCACATCGTTTACGCCCTGATTTTACTCTTTATTCTGCACATTATTTTTAATTGGCACACCGCGCAAAGGTTACTATTCAAAAAACACCTGCCACTTCTTATCCTCACCATCATACTCGGTTTTGCCATTTCCGCCGCCGCCTATATTCCATCTTATCGATATTCACTACACACCGTCAGAGAAATGATGACATTTGCCGAATCTGCAGGAACATCGCTTCCCCTCTGGTTTCTCATCACCATTTTTGTTCCAAAATTCTTTGGCAGTATCGCAGGCGGAACGGTAGAAACTGTCCCGTTCTGGATCGACCCTGCTCCTTACACCTACTGGGAAACCTGCCTTTATGTAGGTGTAATTTCCATCGTCCTTGCCTTCATTGGTCTCATCTCCGGTAACAACAACCGGCGCTGGCAATTCGGTATCCTGGCATTAATTGCTTTACTCCTGGCGCTGGGGAGATTTACACCAATTTACCGGATAGCATTTGAAATTCTTCCCGGTATCAACCGCTTCCGCATACCCGCAAGGTTTGTCAATCTATTTATCACCGCCATCGCCTTTCTCGCCGGACTGGGAATGGAAACCATCCTGCATCACGATATAAAGAAAGACCGGCGGATATTCGCCCCGATTTTATCCTGTGTCGCTTATGCGCTGCTTATTCTTTTCGCCCTGTTATCAGGCATACTACTAAAACCATTTCCGGCATTGAAAGATGCACTCGTCTTTACCAGCAGCCTCAATCAAACCCTGATCATGCTGGCATTCATTATCATCGGAACAGCATTGATTATCCTCACATTGCGTTACCCCAAAAGAAAGCATCTACTTGCCTCTCTCATTATTGCGCTCGCCTTTTTTGACTTGTATCAGTTCGGGCATCGCTTCAGTCTAGGAACAGTCGCTCCGGAACAGTTTTATCCACCCCGCCCCTTCATTAACCGCCTGATTGAAGAGCAAAAAACGGAGCCATTCCGGATAAACGCCCGTACCGGTAGTAATATGATTCTCCAGCGCAATGAAGGTCTGCTCTGGGAACTGGAGCTACTGGAAGGTTACACACCCCTAAAACTCATCGATTATATAACATTTGAAATCCCCGTTGACCGGCGGAACGACCTGCTGAATGTTAAGTATCGAATCCAGATTGACTCCCTGCGCGGAACAATTGGTCTTGTCCCCAACCCCACCCTTTTACCCCGGTTCTGGCTTGCTGACTCCTGGATAGTTGTTCCCGACCGAACCGAGATTCTGAAAACGCTTTCTGACCCGGAATTTGACTACCGTCGCGTAGTGATACTGGAAAAAGAGCCCTTAATTGAACAAAAAGACCTCGCAGACAGCATATTAACGGAAGAAGTTAAATTGGTTAAACGCACCCCCGAACGAATTGAACTGGAAGTGCAAAACAGCCGACCGGCACTTCTTGTCCTCTCGGAAATTTATTATCCGGAGTGGCGGGCAACGGTTGATGGCAAACCGGTCGAAATCCTCCGAGCTGATTACTGCCTCCGGGCGCTACCACTTTCACCGGGAATACACCGGGTGATAACCTACCATGACCGCACCTGGATTAATCTCGGTATCCTGATCAGCGCCCTGGCGTCACTGGCAACAATTTTAATCCTGACAGTTCCTCTTTCCCGGGGAAAATTGACTCACCGGAAGTAAAGAATAATTACCACACTGATTAACCAGAGTAGAATATCAATAATTAATGGCACATCAGTAAAGAGCACCCTTTCCGGTGCCCCGCCCTCCTCTTTCCGGTAAACGAGGTAAAGGTAACGGTAAATACCGTAAAGAACAAACGGCACCGTAAGGATTAAATTGTGTGTTCCGAACTTGTGCACCGTCTCCGGCGCGATTGTGTAAAGACAATAAGTCACCACCGTAGCCGATGTCGCCACCGCAATCATCTGGTCCAAAAGGGTTTCAGAATATTTACCCAGAACACTGCGATGGGAAATCCCCCCGCCTTCTAAAAATAGCAGTTCATGCCGGCGTTTCGCCAGAGCAAGGAACAATGCCAGCAGAATCGCGCAGACAAAAAGCCAGGGTGAAATCTGAACATGGACAATAAATGTGCCCGATATTGCCCGCAGGGCAAATCCCGCAGCAACAATCATCACATCCAGCACAACAATCTTTTTCAAAAAAAGAGAATACATCAATTGCATAACAAAATAAAAAAGAATCAATAAACCAAATTTGAAATCCAGCCCAAAGCCGCCCCCTATCCCAAGAATGACCGCCACCGTCGCCCCCAGCCAGGCAAAAGGCAGGCTGAGCGCGCCGGAGGCAATCGGACGGAGCCGTTTTTTAGGATGAGAACGGTCATTCTCCCGGTCAAATATGTCGTTGATGATGTAAACCGCTCCGGACACCAGGCAGAAGGCAACAAAACCGGCAAATGTTTGTAATAATTTTGTCAGGTCAAATAAATTCTCAGAAAATATCAATGCCGCAAAAACCAGCAGGTTTTTCACCCACTGTTTCGGGCGCATCGAGCGGACCAATCCCACAAACATAACTTATCTACTTTTACTCTAAACTTCTTCTCTGTCAAATGATGACTCTCCCATATTCACTATCGCTTCCGCTATCCTTCGGGTCGCCCCGGCGGGAAGCAACTGTTTTTTAACCTCCTTCAAGCCATTAACCATCTCCTGGCGATACCTCTCATCATCAAGCACCCTGCCAATCACCCGATAAAGCTGCGCCTCACTTGGCGCTAACAATTCAGGCACAACTAACGAACCCGCAATTATATTGGGCAGAGAAAAATAGCGCAACCTTACCATCAGCCGTGCCAGAAATCTGGACGGTTGAGCAAGATGATAACACGCAACCATCGGGGTCCCCAGATAAGCGGTCTCAGCTGTTACCGTCCCGGACACAACAACCGCCAGCCGGGCGCAGGCGATAACATCATAACGCCATTCCGGAGAAACCATCACCATCCCCTCCGGCAACTCTATCTGCCGCTCCCCGACCATTACACCAGTTAAATCCGGGTATTTCTGCCGTAAACGAGAGAAGGTCTGAACAAATAATGGCTGATGAAATGCGACCTCGCCTGCCCGGGAACCGGGCAAGAAGACAATAACCTCCTTCCCCTCCTCCAGCCCCAGCATCCTTAAAACATCATCCGGGGAATGACTCACCACAATCGCATCCAGAAATGGATACCCGTAATAACTCGTCCTCAATCCGGCTTTGCTCAGAATATCGCTTTCAAACTTAAAAAGGCATACCACCCGGTCCGCCGCGCCTTTAAGTAATCGCAGACGAAACCTGCCCCATGCCCAAACCTGTGGCGGCGCAACATATACCACCTTTATCCCCATTTGCCGGCATCTCCTGCCCACAATCAAATTTATACCCGGAAACGCAATTAACACAACCACATCTGGCTGCCAGTTTGTTATCTCCTTTACTACCTGATTTACCATTTCTCCCCCGCGCTTCACCCGTAACAACCCCTCCCAGAACCCCAATGTGCTTCCTGTTGTCCGGGCAACATTAACTATCCGGACATTTGCTACCGGACTCAACCGGGCAATTTCCTGTTCTATTAAACTGGCAAGTAGGAGTCCGGACTTCTCTCCGGCGGTAATCATCACCCGCATAACAAAAACTTATTATCTTATCCTTTTCTTCCCTGTCAAACAAAAACTACTGATGACTACCGCACCAGAAGACGCTTCTCGAAGTTTTTCTGTAATAAAGGCGGAGTTGCGCCAGTTTCTCCTTATTTATTATGGCCAGAATTTCTCTAAAAATAATGCTCATCTTTTTGTCGCTCTACTATATTTTTCTCCTAACATTCGCACTGATGTACAGTTAGCAACTTAAATTATACTCCGCATCAATAACCCGGGGCAGGTGTGGGGTATGCCCCGGGCTAGCCCCCGGCAGTCCCCGAGCTTACCCCGGAGTTGACCATCAATACAATCTCTGTCTTAATTTTAAGAATCACCCCGGAATAAAGATACCGCGCTACCCGCATCGTTGCCCAACCTCCTGTCTTGCCTGCTAATTCCAGGTTAACCACAACATTAACTCCTTATCCTGCCGGCTGTTTTATCATACCACTTTTCTAAGCGTTAACCCCGGATTTAACAACCGGAAAGGACAACGTACCTCTACCCTTATACAGAAGGCAATAGATTCATTTGACAAATGACATTTCTTCTTTATGCTAATTAGCCTTTATGGCATCTTACTTTGCCAATTCAGACTTTGACGCCGCCCGGGTTGTGGTCATCGGAATGCCCTTTGACCGCACCAGTTCTTTTATTCCCGGAACCCGTTTCGGACCGGAAGTGGGACGCCTGGGAACGACAAATATCGAATCATTCAGCCCCTATCAGAACAAAGACGCCGCTTTTGTGAAGATTCACGATGCCGGGGATCTGTCTTTTACCTATGAAACAACCGATACGCCGATAGCAATGATTAAAAATACCACCCGGGAAAATTACAAAAGAGGAAAATCGCAGCTGGCGGTGGGCGGCGAGCACACAATTACACCGGTTATTATCTCGGAACTGGTAAAAGTATTTCCAGAACTGCATGTCATTCAATTTGATGCCCATTCGGACTTGCGGGACGAATTTCTGGGCGAGGCTATGTGCCATGCCAGCGCAATGCGCCGGGTCCTGGATTTTATCCCCCGGGAAAGACTTTTTCAAATTGGCATCCGCTCCTTTGTCACACCCGAAGACAAGAACGCCCCCAATATGTTTCCGTTTGAACTCCTTGGTCCGATAAGACACATCCAGCCCCTCCTGAATGGCAAGCCGATTTATGTCACCCTGGACATTGATGTCCTTGACCCGGGCGTAATGCCTGATGTCCAGACGCCGCAACCAGGCGGTTGTTCCTATCGGGAACTCGCCCAATCGCTTGCCAGCCTTGCCGGATTGAATATCATTGGTGCTGACATAGTGGAATACTGCCCGCGGGGAAATGCTGTCCCCTTTACCGCGCCAGTTGTCGCCGAACTTGTCCGGGAACTTATCCTGCTTTTAGCACACTAAGGAGGTCATCCGTTATGTGCTGTCGCGCCTGTGCCGGCTATGAAATCTGCCGGAACAAAGGGAAAACAACCGAGGAAGATTGCTGCCCCCAGTGTCCGTACTTTGACTCCTGTATGGAAGAGTCAAGGGATGAAGACACCCGGGTGCGTCGTTCACCCTCACGGCGAACAACAAAACAGTAAATCCACCGCCCGAAAATAGCCCTATCTGTTATTCGGGGTGATTAACGCCACCCTTTCCGTGCGCACCCCGGCACCGCTGGTAATAACGATAACATAAAGACCGCTGGCGACACGCCCGGGATACCAGACCGCCCGCCCCAGCCCGGGACTGACAGTCGGTGATGCCACCGGCTTTCCGCTGATGGTGTAAACCTGAACCCGGGCGTCCCTGGGCAACCCGTCCACCACCACACCATTGTGTTCTCCAATTATGCAGGGATTGGGATAGACCTTCAATCCCGAAATGACGGTATCAGGTTCTTTAGCAAATCGGAAAATCGAAAAACCCCGTAAACTGCCAATACCCGCCAGACCCCGGGAGTCGTCCAAATCAAGCGCGGTGAAGAACCCTGCCAGCCCCTGAAAATTGGGAAGCATCCCGCTATTCTGGGCGGTGTAGTTGGTCCAGCGACCTGAAACTACATCCAGTATTGATAGCCCCCGGTCTGATAAAAACCAGACCCTGCCCGCACCATCAACCCGGACCCGATAAATGTTGTTAGAAAGCAATCCACTGTTACTGGTGTTATAGATTTTAAACGCCCTTCCATCCCACATCGCACCACCTTGCGGGGTGCCAACCCAGACCCGGTCCTGCTGGTCAACCGCAACCGAACGCACCTCGGTTGAGGGCAAGCCAGAACTGTGTAACACATGGTAATCGTCACCGGGGTCAAAAAGTGTGCCGCGGTAGTCTAATTCCTCCAGCCCGTTATTTAACCCCAGCCAGACCCGATTGCGTGAATCAAAGGCAAATTCATAAGAACCGCCTGGTGGGGGGACAAGTTCGGGTAGATTGAACTCCTGCTGGTTGCCGTTGGAGTCAATTGCGATTACCTGACCCGCCAGATTGAAAACCCATTTGGTATCAAACCGGTCCAGTCCGAACGCCTGAATCACATTCCGGGCGGTTGACTGCCCCCATTGAACAACTCCCCAGGTATCAGCATCCGGGTCATAAACACTCACCCCGCCTTGATAGGAAAAGTGCGTAAACCAGATTCTACCCCGAGAGTCGCATCTTGTCTGGACAACCCAGGGCAACGGTGAAACCAGCGCCTGAATCCTGCCATCCGGCATAATCCGGGAAAGCCAGCTGGAATTATGTCCCAGATATACGCTACCATCCTTACCAAAGGCACAGTCGCTAATAACATTAGAAACCAGGCATTCGATGGGCACCCCCTCCCAGGATGAGCCACTACGCTGGTAAAACAACCCCCAGCCCGCCTCCTCAGAACCTCCTGAACCCAGCCAGCACACCTCGCTCATCCAGAGGGAAACCGGTCTGCCGACAAAAACGGGAATAAAGGTTCCCGCGGTGTCGCCCTTAAAAACCGTGTCCTGGGTAGCGACATAAATATCCCAGCCATCAACGGCGATATCATTAACCGTTTTAGCAGCAGGGAAAAACCAGAGCGTCCTGAACCCCGTGGTATCACCTGTCGCCAGCCCGGCATCAGTGCCGATTACTATCTTGCCCGAAGGCAGCGCCCCAATTGCTGAAACCGAATCACCCAGCGGACGCCGAAAGGCACGCCACAGCCGAAAACCACTATCAACACAGGTTATCCCCTGATTTGTCCCAATCCAGAAATAACCATCCAACGCCAATAGCGCCAAAATCCGGTCACTTAATAACTCACGCACCGAATTCACCCGGAATTGCCGGATAACATCGTCAGCAAAATCCAGCGGCGTCCCCCGTGTATCAATCACAAAGAGCCCCTCATCAGTGCCAGCAAGAACCCTTGTCCCGGCAATAATCAGGGTTTTAATGGTTGTGGGTAACTCACCTGTCCGGTATGGCTGGGCAACCCCGGAATCACCGGGAATTACCGACGCCCCCGCACCACAGGTGCCAACCCAGAGATTATCACTACTGTCCAGCGCAACACACAAACAACGGTTGTCTCTCAGCCCGTCGGTATGAAGAAATCTTCCCTCCACCCGGGGCGGCTCTGGCTTTACCGCCAGTTTAATCACCCCACCGGCAGTGGCTAAATAAATAATTGAATCGCTACCGGTTATATCAAAAATGTAATTGGTATTGGTGTAAGTCTGCCACTCATTTAAGGGGCTATTACAAAGAAAAAGAGCAAAAACAAGTGCATTGAGCATAAATTATTTTATGTTATCCGGAACGAACCGCCGGTCAACAATTGTTCATTAATAGGCACCCCGCCCGGTAATCACCGCCTTAATCGTGCGCACAATAATAGAAAAATCCAGCCAGAGTGACCAGTTTCTGATATAGAACTCATCCAGCAAAACACGCTCCTGAAACGGCAGTTCCGCGCGCCCGGAAACCTGCCATAGACCGGTCAGACCGGGACGAACCCGGACAATTGTCTTTATGTAATCACCAACTTTATCTAATTCCGTCGGGAGGTAAGGTCGTGGACCAACAAGCGCCATCTCGCCTTTAAGAACATTGTAAAGTTGAGGTAATTCGTCCAGACTGAAGCGCCGTAAAAACCTGCCAATCGGCGTCACGCGCGGGTCGTGGGCAAGTTTTTCATATCGCTCCCATTCCTCTCTTGCCTCCGGGTTATTTTCAAGAATCTCTTTCAGCCTCTTCTCAGCATCCTGATACATTGTTCGGAACTTAAAACAGTTAAATACCCTGCCTTTATATCCAATACGCTCCTGGCGGAAAAATACCGGTCCGGGTGAAGACAACTTTATCACCAGCGACAGAATTGCAAACAAGGGTAATAATAGCACCGTTAATATCAGGCTCAGCGCAAACTCAAATATCCGCTTGGTCCAGATATTAACCGGTCGCAATAAATTATAACGATATTTCAACACCAGAAGGCTTCCCACCTGTTCTATCTCCGCCGCTGATGCCGCCAGGAGATTGGCATCAGGAACAACCATTAATTCGGCAAACCTCTGCTCCGAGTAGTTAAATATCGCCCTTAACTCCTGAGGAGTGAAAGATTCAGTCAAAACAACCAGAAGCGAACCAGCAGGAATCTCTGCCCTTTGTAGCAGCGCAATAATGTCATCATCAGGGTTATTCTTCTGAATATGTTTAACAACAATATAACCCAGGGTCCGGTTAAGGTGGAGTTGACGAGAGAACGTCTCGCTTCCGGTTTTATCGCCCACAATCACCACGGGCTGCAAAAACAACCCCACTTCAACCAGCAATCGTTTAATCCCTGTCCGAACCACTGGAACAAGCGCCGTGGCAAAAACCGTTGCCAATAAAACAACAAAACGGGAAACTATCCAGAGCCTAACCATAAACAGCAGTATGGTTAAGATAGCACTGGCAACCAGAACCCCTCGAAAGCACCTTCTTCTCTCCTCCCAGATAGTAAGCCGCTTGGTGTACAACCCCTCATAAACAAAGACAAACGGGTAAACAACGAGAAAGTAAATTCGGTTGATTAGTGTCTCGGCTGCCACCCCGCCAGCGAGCCCGCCATCCGAGAAAATTGCCCGCACCAGATACCCCAGCAAAAAACTCAGGACAATTGCCACCATATCTCCCAATACTAATATCAATATTGAGAAAATGCCCTTAACCCGTGTCATTTCAACTTCCCGGACCGCAAAGCAAATTGCTCTTTCCCGCCCCATTTTCGCCAGGAATATTCAAACTCCCAGAGCCCCAAAACCCCTGCCGCCTCGACAAGAAAGAAATAGCCGGCGAATAGAATAAAGAGCAAAAAACGGGTCAGGTGGTTTTCCCCCTGAGTAAAAAACCGATAAAGCCCTTTAATCCTGTGGAATTCACTAAACCGACGCCAACTCCGCCGGACCCCACCATAATAGTGTATTACTTTGACATTAGGGTCAATAAATACCTGCCAGCCCTTCTCTCGTAGACGCCGACAGATATCCATATCCTCGGCAAATAAAAAATACCGCTCATCAAACCCGCTAACCGCGATAAAGGCGTCACGCCGAAAAAGCATAAAGGCACCGATTACCGCCTCCACTTCAACCGGAACAGACTTGCGCCACACCTCCATATAAAGAAACTCCTTCGACCGATTATAGGCAGGAAAGACACGGGGAAGCAGTGAACGCCTTCCTGCAAAGATATAGCGCAGTCGGGGAAAACGACGGCAGGATGGCTGAGGTGTTCCGTCCGCATAAAATAACTGCGGTGAAACCAGTCCTGCACGAGGGTTTTCCTCCATAAACTTTACCAGTTCACTTACCGCCCCTGGCGTAAACTTAATATCCGGATTCGCCACCACCACAAATCTTCCCCGGGCATCGCTAAAGCCCCGGTTCGCCGCACCACCGTAGCCAATATTTTTCTTCAACAGCACCAGCCGGCAAGGATAAATCTTGAGCAACTCCTTGAGATGAGTTCGATCAGAAGAAGCGTTATCTACAATAATTACCTCTTTATCCAGATCTGGCTCACAATCAAAAAGAGTTGCCAATGCGTGTTCTAACAAACCGCTTGAATTATAGTTGATAAAAATAAACGACACCAGGGGCTGAGAGTTATTACCCTTTCCGCCGGAATTATCACCCATCAGTTCGCCCGGTTCTCTCCATCTAACATGCAACAACCTCGAGAACTATCATCACACAAAATGTTTTTGAACCTTCCAATGCGCCAGCAGCGCCAGCGTCCGCACAACACCAGCACGCAAAAATTTAGCCAATCCATCTTCGACTATATTTACGAAACGCACGCAGCAAACCAAGAACTTCAGTACCATACACCTTATACCAGCTTCTTAGCTAATGTCAAGGATAAAATGATAACGATTTTGAACCTTGACCACATACTGAAACTAATTAAACTTGGCTGTGTTGGAGAACAAAGCATCTTTCAAAAAGAAAAAAATCGCTTTACTATTTATAAGTATTTTGTTCCCAATCCTACTTTACTGCGCCACAACCTGTCGCACCCTCTACTGGATGGACAGTGCTGAATTCGTGCTGGCAACCAAAATCTTCGGACTTGTCCATCCACCAGGCTATCCGCTCCTGTTGCTCCTGCTCCAACTCCTATGCCGCTTTTCTGTTTTATCACTTCCGTTCCGCCTGAATCTCTTCTCGGCGTTCGCCGCCAGTGTCTCGGCAATGTTCCTTTATCTCATCCTGAGGGAATTATGCGCCAGCAATACCGGCACCGGCACTACCGATAACGAACTCTCCAGTTTGTTAGGTTCCTTTATCTGGACAACATCATTTGAACTCTGGCAACAGGCAACCGCAATCGAAGTGTACGCCTTTCAGGTCCTTCTCTTTTCGGTCATAGTTTATATTTCTCTAAAATTAAAAAGGGCAAAAAGCTTTAACCTGCTGCTATTACTTGCCTTTGTCACCGGGTTAACAACCGCCAATCACCTTTTTATCATCCTGTGGCTACCCTTTATCCTTGTCATCATTTACTCAACAGGATTGAAACTGCCTCTTCAAAAGTGGATTGTCGTCCTTTTATTTTTTCTGCCCGGACCGCTTCTTTATCTCTCCCTGCTCTTTCGGCAACAGACCTATCCAAACTGGGGCGGAATTAAATCAGCAACCGATTTCTATCATTACATCACCGCCACGGTATACCGTTACCGATTCTTTGCCGGAGGTGTGGGCTACATTACAACCCAACTTACGGATTTGCCCAAAATTCTCCTAAAACAATTTCATCTCTTCTGGCTATTTATTGTGCCGGGTGTCGTCCATCTCGTAAAAAAGAACCGCCATTTACTATCGGCAATCATCCTGGGCGTTACTTTCTCTGGATTAGGGACAATCGGTTATAACATCCCTGATAAAGAAGGCTACCTGCTGCCGGCGTATTTTATCTGCGCAATTATTATCGGAACGGGCATCCACTATGTTTACACTCACATTAAAAAACTCCAGTTTCCTTTAACTCTAACTTTGCTAACTGTAATTGCCGGTGCGATGGCCTGGTTTTACCCCCGACAGGACCGCTCCCACATCTCCAGCCTCCCTGACCTCGCCCGGGCGGTTGCAACTGAACTTCCGCCCGACGCAATTCTCTTCACCAACGATTACAGCCTATTTCATGGTCTAAACTGGTATCTAATAGAGAAAGACGACGAAAAACGCGTCCTGGTAATAAGCGAACATCACCTTGCCTTCCCATGGTATCTTGAACAGCTCAGCACCAAAATACCAGTGCCTCCACCGGCTTTTTCCCTTGCGCGTAACCTCTGGAAGAAAAGCCCGGCATCGAAAAACGAGCGCTTTGGTGAAATAGCGGCAACCACGGTGGAAGAAATCAAACTATATTTATCAAGCGAACTCATTAACAATCACCGGATATTCTACTTCCCGCGCGACTTCACCACTCTCCAGGAAAAGTGGCGGGGTTTCCGTTTAAAAATGCGCGGGCTAACTTACGAATTCTCTCCTGCTGATGACACCATTATTGAAGCGGATATAACATTTTATTTCCCCGGTCCGGAAAAATACCACACCACCAGATTCTATGACCCATACACTGAGGACCTGTGCCGGCGTTTTGCTGCCACCGCCAATCGCCGGGGAATATTGCGCTATGCCCGGGGCAGGGTAACCGAGGCAATCAACGACTTCAATCTTGCGCTTGCCTATTACCCCGACTATCCGGAGGCGATTGAAAACAAAGGTTTAGTCTTTGCCCTGGAAAACCAGCCCGATAGCGCCAGAATTTATCTAACGCTTTTTCTCGAATTGAGTCCCAACTCTCCAGAAATAAATAAGGTTAAACAATTTCTTAATTCGCTACCCGAAACTGGTAATGATTAGCCCTCAACCAGCTATTTTTCGCCCTTTGTCCTGCTGGCAACTATCTGGTATATCATAATTGTGATTAAAACAATTCCCGCAACCGCCGCACCTACCCAGCCTAACAGCGAGAGTGTCGTAACAATACCGGCTGCCAGCAAAATCCCGATAAAAATTCCCAGCAGGGCGCGCCAGTAAGGAATTCCCAGGAGCACCGCTGCCACCGAGCCAGTCCAGGCACCGGTCATCGGCAAGGGAATGCCCACAAACACCACCAGCCCCCAGAATTCAAACCGGGCGATAACCCCGCTTCTCTTTCTGGTGCGCTGAAAGAGCCAGTTAAAAAAACGCCCGAACAACCGAATATGAGACAAAAGCACCACAATTCGTTCCAGAAGAAGAAGCACCAGAAGTATGGGCAGAATGTTTCCGGTAATCGCCAAGACCAGCGTTTTCCACAACGGCAGGCAAAAAAGGTTATTACCGATTGGCACCGCTCCCCTTAACTCCACAATCGGTAGCATCGCGACAATAAAAACCACCAACTCCGGACCCATTCCCCTTGCCCGGAGCTCTGCGGCAATCCGCTCACCGGTGCCAGCGTAAGAAAGGCTGATAAATAGCACCGTCAGCGCCAACCATAACACAAATAATTTTCTCATCAAATAAACCCCTTCCTGCGTCTAAGGACCAACTCCACACCGAATATAACAGCCAGTAAGGTATAGCACCAGGGAAGCCGGCGCGGTTGCAGGGAAAATTGATGCTGGTAAAAACCGAGCCTGAGTTCCTGATTATGAATATATTCTATACTCTCGGCATAAAAGAACCGCCCGCCGCTCAACTCGGCAATCCGGCGTAACAGCGCACTGTTCAACCCTAACCTGACCAGTTCCACACTCTGTTCAGAGACGCTCACCTCTCCCTTTACCGAACCCATTAGCATCTCGTTCCAGAACACATCAGCAACCACCTCATAACCGCCTGGAGCAAGACCTGTCACTTCCACCTCATAGCGCCCCAACCCTTTTCCCCTCATCGGTAATGAGAAAAATTTGCCTGCGGTATCGTTTAATTTAAGCCGGACATCCAGCCCATCCCAGGGCTCACCCTCCGGAGTTCGTGCCCGCAAATTTAAGCGGAGCGGCTGACCGGCAAGAAACTCGCCCGACTCCGTTTCGAGAACGAAACGCACCGTATCCGGCTCGTTTAAATAACGGATTATTCCGCTCAGCAGTCGTTCGAGCGGCGTCTCTCTCCATTGCTGTCCGGGTAAAAACCCCCAGCGCCATAAACCCACCCCGGCCAGATAAACAACCCTGCCCTTTCCCGCCCTGCCGGCAAGCAAAAGCGGTTCGTCGTTCTCCTGCGCCCGTAACCAAACCGAAATGCGAGAAGAAACCGCCACTCCCTGCCACATTCCGTTAAACGGCGGTAATGCGTCAAACTCAATTTCATCCGCTAAAACCCCGAGTGGATTTTCTCCAGTCTGATTAACATAAGGAGAAAAACTCCCGCTAACCAGTTTCGGCTCTTTTATCGGCAACAAATCTGACAGATATCCCCCGGGCTTAAAATTATCCCCGGCGATAACAAACACCCCCCTGCCTGCTTCAACCTTTTGTTTAACCGCTCGCCAGAACGCATCATCTCCCCGGTTCTCTGCGACATTATCCAGAATCAAAACATCCGCTTCTGATATGAACTTTCCGGCAAAGTCAAGCCCGCCGGTAAATGCCACCGCCCGCACCAGAGCAATGCGACTGTCTTTCTCCAGCGCCCGAAGAATAAATCGGGTCGGGAATCCCGGGCGATTGGTTATATAAATGGTCTTTATCCGGGATGGCAAAACATCTATCGAAATAGCCCTTTGATTATCAACATAGGTTAACTCACCGACAACACTCTCAGCAACCACCTGTATAACTTTGCGTCCGGGTTCGGTAAACTTAATCGGAAAGACAACCTCCTGTTCATTCAAATCGGATGTAAGCGGTATTTCCCTGCTTCTATCCGCCAGCCGAACCACTGCCCTTTCTCCCGGGTTAAATCCGACGCTTGCCACCACCACTTTAACTGTGACCGTATCACCCTGATAGGCGGTAACCGGTGCAGTAACATCTTTAATTGACAGATTTCGCTGGCCGGTTGTCCCAAACCCCACCGTATAAATTGGCACCTTAACACTACCAGCTGCGGTTATCGGATCAGATTCGCTGTTGTCCTGACCATCGCTTAACACCACAATCGCGCCGGGCATACTCTTCCCCGCTTCTGCCAGCGCCCTTGCCAGCCTGGTCCTTTCCCGTCCGGGTTTTGCTTCTGCCCCCTTCAAAAACGTATCCCCAAACACCCAGACCTCGGGTTTTACCCCTTGAAATTTATTAACCAGGGTCGCCACCGCCTGATTAACAGTGCTGTCATCAGCAACCGCATCCATACTTGCGGAACGGTCAACAAGAAAAATCACCCGGGAAGGACGGCTTTGCCAGCGAAATGTAACCGCCTGTCCGATAATGATAAAAACTAAAAGCCCGATAACCACCAGCCGGAGCACAAAAAGCAAAATGTTATCCCTTCTTTTCAACTCCTGCCGGTAAACAAGAAAAACCAGTAAGAGGAGGATTAAACTAACGACGATACTCATTTATCCGCCTGGGCACCGACTCCGGAACAAAAAACAGGGTTAAACTCTCCGCCTGCGTGTTAAACTCCACCGGCAAACTTATCAGGTCAACAACTCCATCGCCATCCCGGTCACCCACCCCGACCACCGAATAATCACCCGCCCGCAACTTCAACTCAAATGAGCCATCACTCAGAATTGGTGCCACCGCCCGAGTTGCATCCTGGTGGAAAAACACCGTGCCGAAGTTTAGCCGCTCGCCATTTTCCTCAATTACCGCCCTGCCCCGAGCCCTAACACCATCAAATACCGAATCGGTCGTCCAGAATGTCCAGGCAGGTGTGGAGCTACTGTTGCCCTCTAGGTCTTTAACCCCGGGTTGCAGTAAAAAATAACAATTGAGTTCCGGTCCGATTGATTCCCGACAAACAAAGTTGACATCCCGCCAGTCCGCGCTCCAGGAGCGAAGAAACAGCGTCTCGTACTCCCCAGGAATAATCATATAGTCCAGCGGCAACAGGGTGTCAACCGGTTCGCTGAAACGCACATTTATCCTGATACTGCGAAAAAGCCCGGTACTTCCAGGCGCAGGAGAAACCGACACTACCCGGGGCGCAATGGTGTCAACCCGTGGCGAACCGGTAAAACCTCCTCGAAAACGCCCGGGATTACCCGCAATATCCCAGACGACCCCCGAAATGGTATAGCGCCGGGGTTGCTGGGGCTCGGTCCAGACAATCACCCTGGTACCATCCCGACCCCGGGACACCCCGCGCACCGCAAGTTCAGAAATGTGCAAACTCTCCGGAAAAAACTGCGCCGGGTCAATGTCCTCATTAAACACCAGTTCCACCTCCACCCGGCTTCTCGGATTTATCTCCACCAGCCTCGGACTAAAACGGTCCGGACTCGGCGGTAGCATCTTCTTGGCACAGAATAAAAATAGCAGCAGAAACATCCCCGCTGTCCAGCCAGCCAGCCTTATTGCCTGCCTCCTTGTTCTCCTCATCTATTTCCTCCCATCTTTGCCAGATATCTACTCAACTGTTGATAGAGCACCGCCAGTTCGGGCAGGCACCGGCGCAGAGATTTGTAGTGCCGTGCCACGGTCAACCGGTCGCCCCGTTTCACCGGGCCGCTTAAAGCCCGCACCGCGCCCTGACGACGGATATTCTCCAGCACCCCCAGAGTCAATGGCAATACTATTTCCCTTGCCCGCCGGGAAGGAAGACCCAGCTGTTGACCGATTCGCTCCACCCCGTCAAACAAGGCATTAAGGAAATTGGAGCCGAACACACACATCGCATGGTAAAGGGCGCGCTGGCTTTCTGGAATAATTATTACCCTTCCTTTTAATTGTCTCACCAGCCGCCTTCCCCAGCGCAAACCTGCTGGTGAACCGTTCAATGAAAAGTAAGAACCGGGCAGGTCCGCAATCGCCTGCCTGACATTCACAAAACTTTTTATCGGATGCAGGACGAGCGTCTCCAGCCCATAACTTTCGGCATCAGCAAATAAACCTTTACCCCAGGCACCACAGCAGTGCACAACCAGCGCTCCCTTTTTCAGATAGCGCCGCACCCGCAAAAACACCCGCTTAACCTCCCGGTCCGGCACGGTAAAAACCACCACATCCGGCTTGAGCAACCCCATATTCTCTTTGATCCCATCCATTCCCTCAATCCGATACCGGTCGCCTCCTATCCGCCTTGCCCCGGGTGCGCGGTCAAATACACCCGCCACATCATATCCCAGATGTTTAAGCTGCCAGACCAGTGCGCTACCCAGCCTGCCCGCACCGATAACAACTACCCGGGTCTTTTCTTTAGCCATTTCTTGATAATACACAATTGACATTAGATATTCAAGAAGTAAAATAAATCAAAATGAGGCTGGCTCGGTCAAAAGGTCAACAAGAGCGACACCCCGGAGGTGTTCAATGAAAAAATGTTTACTCATCCTCCTGCTTGCCACAGGACCGATTCTGGCACAGGAGGGAGCAAGGTATTTAATCATCACCACCGATGCCCTGGCTCCGGCAATCCAGCCGCTTGCCGAATGGAAACATGCTTCAGGAATGAAATGTAAGGTGACAACACTTTCTGAAATTGGCGGTAGCGACACAACCGCCATCAAAAATTACATCCGCAACGCCTATAACAACTGGCCCATAAGACCGGAATATGTGCTTCTGGTCGGTTTCCCCCCTGCACTGCCATCCCGTTATTATCGTATACAGCAGGGCTGGAGTTACTATTCAGACCATTTTTACGGTGACATCAACAATGACCTGTATATGGAGATTCCAGTAGGCAGGTTTCCTGCCCGCTCTGCCCGGCAGTGCAGTGTGATGGTTGCCAAAACCCTTGCCTATGAAAAGACCCCGGACTTAACCGATACCCTCTGGATGCGCCGGTTAACCACCGTTGTCCGGGAAAACTACGATTCTGATGACACCATCTACTGGAACGATGTTCGTCTATTTGCCCGCCTTGCCGACTCCAATAACTTTGTCAACTGTGACTCACTCTCCCGAGCCAGGGGACACACCTCGACCGATGTGATGAACTCGGTAAATAACGGCACCGCCTTTGTCCTTTACCGTGGCACAGCGGTCAATTACTGGTATGAACCTTTTAATAACATCAACCCCGGTGCAACCAATAACGGCAAAAAATTACCGATAATCCTTTCCATCACCTGCCAGACCTTAACTCTCGCTCCCAATGAGTCAATGGTATGTGAGGCGTGGATGCGAGCCGGAACAGTAGCCAATCTCAGAGGTGCGGTCGCGGTTGTTGGTAACACCCATTCGCTCAACTCCAGCACCACCACGGTGCTTAAACGCAGTACCGTTGCCCGGACTTTTGCCAGGGCGGTATTTCAGGAGGGAAAATACAAACTTGGTAAGGCGGTCATCCGGGCAAAAGACTCCCTTTACCGGGCGTTCAACGATGTTGCTGACTACCGGGGTTTCAACCTCTATGGCGACCCGGACCTGGACATCTGGACCGCAACCCCGACATTGCCAACTGTTAACCACCCTACCGAGATTTCACCCGGACCCCAGGAGTTTGCGGTTCAGGTTTTGCTCAATGCACAGCCCTTCCATAATGCCCTGGTCTGTGTGTCAATGGACAGTTCGGTATATGAATACGGCTACACCGACCCCTATGGTGCCATCGCCTTTAACATCAATCCACCTGATACCGGCACACTGCGACTGGTGGTTACCGGACACAACCTTTACCCTTACGATGTCCTGATTCCTGTAACCCGGGTGGGTATCGCTGAAGCACCGCAACCACTTTCTATCGTCCGGGTTAACGCCACCCCGCAGACCTTTTCCCATCGCACCCGTCTTAACTGGTCACCTGCCAGTGTAAAGGCAGACATCACGATTTACGACGCCACCGGCAAACCGGTATTTACTGTTAAAGAGGCATCCAGCGGTTTTGTCTGGAACGGCACCGACAATCACGGCCGCACCTGCCCGGCTGGTGTTTACCTGTGCACAATCAACACCAACAGTGAAAATGCACCGCTCCAGACCAAGGTGTTAAAAATACAGTAACCGGTATCCAACCGCACCCTACCCGCTCCGCGGGCATTTTCGGACTAACTTATCTACGGGCAAATAGTTAGGGGCTAGCCCCGGGCTAGCCCCCGGGCAGTTACCGGGCTTGCCCCGGTTTTGGCATCCAGACAAGAGTCCGGTATTACCCTCAGTACTTCCCGGCATCTTGCCCTGCTGTTTATATCCATTTTACCTGTCACCCTGACCAGCTGTCCAGCGCCAGAGTAAGAACCGGCATTTACCCGCAGACTTAATCAGCGGTTAGCCCCGTAAACAATTTTGAAAACAATCGGAATGGTAGCAACCGGGCAAAAACCGGTTTTAACCAGACGGGCTTAAGTCTTGACTTAAAGTGATATCTATGATACACTAAAAATTCAAGTGTCATTGGTTATAGTTACAGGACTTGCAAAAGCAACCCAATCATCAGGAGGAGCGTAATGGTATTAGCATTTTGTGAGCAACGCGAAGGCACCCTGAAAAAGGTCGCCTTTGAAACACTGCTGGTCGGCTACAAAATCGCCGAAAAGAAGCAGGATGAACTGACCGCGGTTGTTCTGGGAAAAAATATCGGCGAACTCGCGCAAAAGATAGTAAAGTTTGGCGTGAATAAGGTGATAACCGTTGATGACCCGTTACTGGAATTCTATACCCCGGACGGCTATGCGGGCGCACTGGAGCAGATTGCCCGGCAGCATCAGCCCGGGACGATTGTGTTCAGCGCCACCGCACTGGGAAAAGACCTTGCCGCCACCCTAGCTGCCCGGCTGGAGACCGCACTCCTGCCTGACTGCACCGCAATTGATTTTGAAGATGATGGCACGATTGTCGCCACCCGGCCGATTTATGCCGGCAAGGCGCTTGCTCAGGTAAAGGCACCGCAGGCAAAACCGCTGGTTTTAAGCATCCGTCCCCGCGCGGTGGGCACGCAGGAAGAACTGGACCGGGGCGGTCAGGTCGTCGCTGCCCGGTTAACCCCGGCTGAATTAAGGATGAAGGTGGCTGAGATTGTAAAAACCGTTACCAAGACGGTGGAACTGACCGAGGCGGACATTGTCGTGTCCGGTGGCAGGGGAATGAAGGGACCGGAAAACTATGCCCTTTTAGAAGAACTTGCCGCGGTGATTGGTGCCGCGGTGGGGGCATCCCGCGCCGCAGTTGATGCCGGCTGGCGTGACCACCAGTTCCAGGTCGGGCAGACCGGCAAGGTGGTGTCGCCGAGCCTTTACATCGCCTGCGGGATTTCCGGCGCCATCCAGCACCTGGTCGGGATGATTAACTCCAAATGTATCGTCGCAATCAATAAAGACCCGGAGGCAAACATCTTCAAGGTGGCGGACTACGGGATTGTTGGTGACCTGTTTCAGGTCGTGCCCTTGCTGATTGAAGAGTTTAAAAAGGTCAAACAATCCTGAAACCTATGCCCAACACCTATCAAACCGATGTTGAGGTAATCAAGGAAATCCTTGAGGTCATTCTGGATACCCCCGCCTCACCGGTGCCTCGCTGTCGCCTGCTCTCCTCCGGCTTCGGACCATCGCACACCCTGAAGGTAAAGGAAAACATCACCGGCACCCGTGCCTGTCTGGGCTGTGGCAACTGTATTGACATCTGCTCCCTGCTCGCCCGCGAGCCGGCAAGATTGAAGCGCACCGCCCAGCGCACCAGTCTGGCGCTGGAAACGATGGTCGGAGCTGACTGTGACCGCTGCTATCAGTGTGTCCTCTCCTGCCCGCAGGTTGATACCACCATCAAGCATTATATCGTCAAGCACCGGGCAATTGAGCAGATGCGCCACCTCCTGGCGCACCTGGCGCCCAGTGACGACTATTACCTTGACCAGTTCTATCAGGAGACAATATATGAAGGAAAATATGATTGATATTTACATAATGGGCGAACACCATCAGGTGCCGGATTCGCTCACCATCCTGCAGGCACTGGAATACGCCGGGTACCAGCTGGTCCGAGGCGTTGGTTGCCGGGGCGGGTTCTGCGGTGCCTGCGCCACTGTCTACCGGACCGCTGGCGATTACCACCTGAAGTTCGCGCTTGCCTGCCAGACAAAGGTAGAACCCAATATGCAACTGGCGATGATTCCCTTTTTCCCTGCCCATCGTCCCCGTTACCGGCTGTCAGAACTAAAAGGCACCGCCCGGGAGGTGCTGGAAATCTATCCGGAGATGCTCACCTGTTACGGCTGTAATACCTGCACCAAATCCTGCCCGCAGGAGATTGATGTCCTGGGTTATGTCTCTGCAATTATCCGGGGCGACATCCCCGCGGCGGCAGACATATCTTTTGACTGTATTATGTGCGGACTCTGTGTCAGCCGCTGTCCCGCCGAACTGGTCAAACATCATGCTGCGCTCCTCTGTCGCCGCATCTATGGCAAATTCCTTGCCCCGCGCTCCGAACATCTCCAGCGCCGCATCCAGGAAATAAAAGAAGGTAAGTTTACCGAAAAGATTGCGGAGTTAAAAAAGATGCCCGTTGAAGATTTAAAGAAACTTTATGCCAACCGGGACATTGAGCCCGAGGAGTAAAAATGAGTTATCCATCACCATTACAGGAATTGCTCACCAAAGTGGCGGAAACCAGAACCGCCCGGCTGCAACAGTCCTATCCCCGACTGAGCGCCGAAGAAAAAGACCGGTTGCTGCGCCAGTATCATCCCGATTACCGCAGTGATACCTTTGTTACCCTCCAGCTCGGTCCGAATGCTGGTGACCGGACCCCGCGCGAACTTGCCCGGTTACTGGAAGGCGCCAGCCCGCTCGATGGTGCTGACCTGCGCCTGAATGAACCGGATTACGATTGCGATGTCCTGGTCATTGGCGGTGGCGGTGCTGGTTGCGCCGCGGCACTCATCGCCGATGACATGGGCGCAAATGTCATTCTGGCGACCAAACTCCGTCTCGGTGACGCCAACACGATGATGGCGCAGGGCGGGATTCAGGCGGCGGATAAGGAAAATGACTCGCCGGCAATTCACTATCTGGATGTCCTGGGGGGCGGGCATTTCGCCAATATGCCGGAACTGGTGGAGGCGCTTGTCACCGATGCGCCGGAAGCGCTCCAGTGGCTGGAAGACCTCGGCGTAATGTTTGACAAAAATCCCGACGGCTCAATGAAAACGATTCACGGGGGCGGCACCTCGAGAAAACGAATGCACACCGCCCGTGACTACACCGGTGCCGAGATTATGCGCACCCTGCGCGATGAAGTAAAAAGCCGTCCCGGAATAAAAATCCTGGAGTTCTGTCCGGCGGTAGAGCTGCTTACCAACCCGGCCGGTGCGGTTACCGGTGCGGTCCTGCTTAATCTCAACCTCAGCGGCACCGGGCTATCACAAGAACCGCACTACCTGGTGGTGCGCGCCCGCACCGTCATCATCGCCACCGGCGGCAGTGGTCGACTCCATTATCAGGGCTTTCCTACCTCTAACCACTACGGTGCGACCGGTGACGGGCTGGTCATCGCCTACCGCGCCGGTGCCCGGCTGGCGTTCATTGATACGATGCAGTATCACCCCACCGGTGTGGCCTATCCCCAGCAGATTCTGGGCCAGCTGGTTACAGAAAAGGTTCGCAGTCTCGGCGCCCAGCTTGTTAACATCAACGGCGAACAGTTCATCTTTCCGCTTGAAACCCGGGATGTCGTTGCCTCGGCAATCATCCGGGAATGCCAGAATGGCAGGGGAATCACCACGCCGGCTGGAGTATCGGGGGTATGGCTGGATACCCCGATGATTGAAATCATCCACGGCACCGGAACAGTGAAAAGAGAACTGCCGGCAATGGTGCGCCAGTTTGCCCGCTTCAACATTGAACTGGATAAAGAACCCATCCTGGTCTATCCTACCTTACATTATCAGAATGGCGGCGTAGCCATTGACCCTGACTGCCGCACCAATGTCCCGTTTCTCTTCGTTGCTGGCGAGGCATCCGGTGGTGTCCACGGCCGCAACCGCCTGATGGGAAATTCACTCCTTGATGTAATTGTGTTTGGCCGTCGGGCGGGCGCAACCGCTGCTAAAGCCGCCCGGGAAAGGGACGCAAAACTCGAACTCACCCTCAGGCATCTGGAAAAATGGCAAGGCGAAATGAAACAGAAAAACATCACCCCTGCTACCCGTTCACCGTTAATCCTCCCTGATTATCGCAAAAAGGAGGCCTAATTGGACTTCAACTTCTCCGAAGATGCCGAAATGATTCGGGCGACCGTCCATGAGTTTGTCCGCCGCGACCTCCTGCCCTTAGAGCCTAAATTCCTCAATGCGAAGACCCGCAGCGAACGGGAGGAAATCGCCCGGGAGGCGACCGCCAAACTAAAAGAGATGGGACTCTACAGCGCTGGCGTTCCTGAAACATTTGGCGGCGGTGGCTTGGGACTACTGGAAACTTGCCTGATTGCCGAAGAACTTTCTACCACCGTCATTCCGGTAGAATGGGGCGATTTTACTCCGCTCCTCTATGAATGTTCCGAATCTCAACAACCGGATTACCTTCTGCCAGTGGTTGCCGGAGAAAAACGCTACGCCCTTGCCTTCCGGGAACTGACCGACTTCGCCACTGCTGAAGAAATGACCTCCACCGCCCAGCAACAGGGAACAAATTACCTGTTGAACGGAACCAAACTGCTCTCTCGCCCGGATTTTGATTTCTGTCTGGTATTCGCCCGCACCGATGAAGGTGTATCCTGCTTTATTATTGACCGCGCCACCCCTGGAACAGAAGTCAGAATTGACACCAATCCTGCCCAGATCATATTAGCCGACTGCCTCGTCAGTGAAACAAAGCTACTCGGAAAACCCGGCAACGCCCTCGCCTTGGGACAAAAATGGTTTCCGCTGGCACGAATCACCCGCAGCGCGGCAATACTGGGTGTATGCACCCGCATCCTTGAAACCTCTGCCCAGTATGTCCGGGACTGGAAATCGATGAACGAGCCAATCTCCGCAAGAAAGGAAATTCAGCGCAGCCTTTCGGCAATGACCGGAGATATTGAGGCACTTCGCTGGCTGGTCTACCGAACCGCCTGGCTTGTCAGCAACAGTGCAAACATCAACTTTGACTCGATGCTTTTAAAACTTCAGGCACAAAATGTCCTTCAGGAAACCATCAACACCTCGGTAAGAATTCACGGTGGCACCATCCCTCCAATCCAGCACTGGCTGGTCAGGGCAACACAGGAAGGCGAGGCACTAGATATGCTCAGGTTAGCAGTGAGCAACGAAGTCATCAACCGTTACGCAACATAAACTTTTGACCCGCCCGTGACACTGTTCTCGCACTGGCTCCGTAACACCATCCTCATATTGATGATCCTGTTCGTCATCGCATTAACAATTGTAATTGTGGGGTATATCCGTATCCGCGCCGACCTGCCAACGCCGGAAACAATCGCTAACTTCAAGGCACCGGCAAGCACAAGAATCCTCGATTGTAAAGGCAGGGTAATCGCCGAATTGTTTCAGGAAAAGCGGCGCCCGGTTCCACTGGAAACAATCCCGTCCTATTTGATTGATGCGGTAATTGCGGTGGAAGATAAAAGGTTTTACCAGCACTGGGGAATCGACCTGATCCGTGTTGCCGGTTCAATTGTTGCGAATATTACCAGACCCGGTCATCTCCAGGGAGCATCCACCATCACCCAGCAACTTGCCCGTTCGATGTTTCTCACCCCTAAACGCCAATTAAGTAGAAAATTAAAGGAAATGGTTTTAGCGATCGAACTGGAGCGTCACTACTCCAAACAGGAAATTCTGGAAATGTATCTAAATCAAGTTTGGTTTGGTGGTTCAATCTATGGCGTAGCCGCAGCCAGTGAAAAGTATTTCGGTAAACATATATCCCGGCTTGACCCGGTAGAATGTGCTACTCTGGGAGCGATGATCGCCAACCCTGCCGCTTACTCTCCTTATCGCTACCCTGAAAGACTCCTCCGGCGCCGGAACTATTTCCTGACAAAACTTTACCGGCTCGGTCACCTCAAAAAGGACGAATGGGAAAAAGCTCTAAAAGAGCCTCTGAATGTTCAACCAGCTGGAGCAACTACCAATGAGGCACCCTATTTTGTGGAGGAAGTGCGTCGGTATCTTATTAACCGCTACGGTTACGATTTCGTATATAAATCCGGTGCCACAATCTATACCACCCTTGACCTTGACATTCAAACTGCTGCTAACCACGCCCTGCTCCCCTGGCTTGACCAGCTGGAACAGAACTACCGACTCAAACCAACAAAAAAAAGTTACGACTCAATTAAAATGTCCGACACCACTTCTTCTCAATTGGTTAATTACCTGCAGGCAGCGCTGGTGGTTATGGATGTTAAAACCGGCGAGGTGCGGGCAATGATCGGTGGCCGCGACTTCCGGCACAGCGAGTACAATCGGGCGACGCAGGCACTCCGGCAGGTCGGTAGCGCCTTCAAGCCTTTTGTATTTACCGCGGCGATTGACAACGGCTTCACCGCCGCGGATATAGAAGAGGACAACCCGATATCATTAAAAATCCCCGGGCAACCGGATTACCACCCCCGTAATTATGACAACAAATTTCTGGGTAAAATGACACTGCGCCGGGCGCTGGCTCTCTCCCGGAACCTGGTTGCTGTCCGGCTCGCTGCCCGGATCGGTCCGGAGGTTGTCGCCCGGTATGCCAATCTCTTGGGTATAACACGCAAAATCCCGCCATATTACTCCATCGCCCTCGGTTCAATTGAACTGACACTGCTCGAGATGGTAACCGCCTTCAACACCCTTGCCAATCAAGGTGTCAAAGTCACGCCGATATTAGTAACCAGGGTAGAAGACGAGCATGGCACCGTGTTAGAAGAAAATCACCCGCACCCTGAACTGGTATTGCGCCCCCAGACCGCTTATATCATAACCAGTATGATGCAGAGTGTGGTAAACGAAGGCACCGCAACGGCAATAAGACAGGTTGGGTTCACCGGACCCGCCGCTGGCAAAACCGGCACCACCGATGACTACACCGATGCCTGGTTTATTGGCCACACTCCCACACTTACCTGTGGCATCTGGATAGGTTATGATAAAAAAAGAACCATATTTCCCGGCGCCACCGGTGGCGTAATCGCGGCACCGGCATGGGGAGAACTGATGAAAGAAATTTATCTTGATAGTATCAGCACATTTCCGGCACCATCCGATATCGTTACCGCAGCCATCTGTGAAGAAACGGGAAAACTTGCTACGCCACTTTGCCCCCGAGCTCGTTACGAAGTATTTATCAGTGGGACTGAACCCATGAAAACCTGCCCCCTTCATGGGAATGGTGACCGATAACCACCAAAGCATCTGGAAAATCTACCAGAAACTTTATTTTACCTTTGGTTCTCAACACTGGTGGCCCGCCGAAACCCCGCTGGAGGTAATGCTGGGTGCCATACTCACCCAGAATACCGCCTGGAAGAATGTGGAAAAGGCGATCAGTGCCCTGAAGACAAAGGGGCTCTTAAACCTAAACCAGCTAATCAGGGTCTCACCCCAACAACTGGCGCAACTCATTAAACCTACCGGATATTATCGCATCAAAACACAACGACTTCTGGCGCTTATCCGATGGTTGCACGAAAAAGGGGGTATTGAGAAAATAAAATATATTCCCACGCCCACGCTACGTGCGGCGTTATTAAAATGTTACGGTGTTGGTCCAGAAACTGCTGATTCAATCCTCCTGTATGCGTTAGGACGACCGGTGTTTGTCATCGATAGTTATACTCGGCGCATTCTAAGTCGCTACGGCATTATCCAGGGTGATGAGCCGTATGAAATATTGAAAGAGTGGATAGAAAAAAGTATACGTTTAGTAATCGGCGACAATACCAGACAATTGGTATCTGTTTTTAATGAATTTCACGCCCTTTTGGTGCAACTGGGGAAAAAATACTGCCGCCCCCATCCGCAATGCTACGGATGTCCACTTGCTGCTGATTGACTTTAAACTATTTCATCCTTAACATCAATTTATGTTGTGGCTGACCCTGTTGCTTCTTCGTCCAATTCCTGATACTCTCCTTCCGCCTGTCGATTCTATCTCAACTGACATAGTATATTATGGTGGCTATCGAGTAATATTTCTCGCCCAGGAAAACCGTGTTATCCTTCTTGACTCGGCTTGGGTCCGTTACCACGATATGACCGTCTATTCTGACTCTATTGATTACAATATTAAGACCAACACGCTCAGCGCTTACAATTCGGCGAAATTCACCACTCCCACTGAAGAAGTAATTGGTAATGAATTACATTACAATGTAAACTCCCGGCGGGGAATGATGCGTAAAGCCAGAACAAAGGTAGAAAACGGGTTTCTAAGCGCCACCGAAATATGGCTGGTGAAGGAAAGAGTCATCAATGCTCGGAGCGCCGAGTTCACCACCTGTGACCATCATCCGCCTCATTACATCTTCTTCGGTCCACGAGTAAAATTGCTAATGGATGACATGGCAATTACCCAACCCGTCGTGCTTCGTATTGGAAAAGTCCCGATCCTTGCTGCCCCTTTCTGGCTCGTTCCGGTAGCATCAAAACGCAAGTCAGGGTTAATGCCGTTTAAAGTCGGCAATTCCAAAGACCAGGGGTACTACGCCAAAGGAATCTCCTATTACTGGGTGATCAATGATTATGCAGATGCAACATTTTTAGCTGACATTATGACGCGCAAAGGAATCCAAATCCGGAGTGAAGGCGTCTGGATTGTCGAACCAATTGTCCGGGGTTCGGTTCAGGGCGCTTACATCAAAGAAATCTGGGATTCGAGCAACCTCGGTCGCCCCCGTTACAACTTCAACATCGCATCCAGCGGTTATATGCCCCCCACAACGAATTTTGATATACAGATGGAGCTTATTTCGGACACCGCCTATGCCCCAGATTATGCCGAAGACCGCTTGGACTGGTTAAAACAGGAAATATTTTCCTACGCTGCTCTCCGGCAGCGTTTTCATCGGATTGGACGATTGACATTACGAGGGGAACGAAAAATATATTATATGCGTCATTACCAGTACTCCAACCTTCCCGCCCTGTCATTCAACTTTACTCCACAGAACCTTCCAGGAAATTGGATTCTCTCACCTAATATTAGTTTCGCTCGTCGAGTAGAACAATGGGATTCCGCAGGCATCGATACCATTCATTCCCGTCGGATTACGCCGGGATTATCCTTAAATCTCACCAGCCCCGACTACCCTTGGGGTAGATTAGATATAACCGACCAGCTTAACTTGGCTGAAATCCGAAGGCACTACCGAGGTAACCAGAATACAGTGCTTGCTGGCAGCCATTTAATAACGGTATCCACATCACAAAAAGTACTTGGCATTTTTAATACCAGTGAAGGACTCAATATAAACCATGTAGTCAAAACCGATACATTATTAAATATCGAACCATCCTATTCCATTTACTTAACAACATCTCTCTCTCTTTTCCGGGTATTTGGTCTTCCCAACTCTTACATCCATGGAATATTACACACATTAACCCCCATACTACAGTTAAACTACCAGCCCCAAGTTGTGCCCGATGGATTATTCGGCAAACTGAATTTAAAACCCAAACAAGCCCTTGTATTTCTTGGAATAAATAACAGTCTGCAGGCTAAAATTGGAAAAACAAAACGTAAGGTAGATTTGGGAACCGTCAATCTTTTAACCTCGCTGGAGGCAATTAAACTGCAACCTACCCCAATTAATATAACGATTAATCTCAAGCCACTTACCCTAATTCCAGAAAACGACTCTGCACCAACACGTAACGCATTTAACCTCTGGATTGAAGGCAGTCTCTCTTTCCACCCTGAGTCATTAAAGTTCAGAGAAGATTACTATTTCCTTACATCTTTTTCCTGGAACAGTAAACGCACCCCCGAGGATACCGCCGCTATCCAGCACGAAATGGGCTGGGAAGTGCGTTTAAACCACTCTTTTGGGAAAAAACAGCATATGCTTACCGGTGCCGTATCATTTTCGTTCGGTGGTTGGCGCTTGGGTATTAACTCTCTGGGATATAACTTTATCCAAAGACAACTTACTGACTACGCTATAAATTTATGGCGCGATCTCCACTGCTGGGAGGCCACCTTCAATATCTCCGGATTAGGAAAAACCTGGCGTTATGACTTTGAAGCCCGAATAAAGAAATTACCGGATGTTCGTTTCGGTAAAAGCACATTTAGGACTTTTCTGCCCTGATGATTTATCTTGCTTCTACCTCGCCCCGTCGTCAAAATCTACTTCGCATGTTGGGAATTAAATTCAAAGTTTTAAAACCAAAATTTGTCGAGCCGGACCTTCCCATTACCTCCACCCCGCAAAAGTTCGCTAAAACCCTGGCATTGCTTAAAGCGCTCTCAGCATTGTGTAATAAAAAAGTTAAATCCGGATTCATAATCGGGGTAGACACAGTGGTGGTTATTAACAATCATATCCTGGGCAAACCCCGTACACCACGGGAAGCAAAAAAAATGCTTAAGATACTTTCCGGGAAAACTCACAAAGTTATTACAGGGATTTGTGTTATAAGAGTTCCCGATAGAAAAATTTTGACTGCGGCTGAGTCAACAAAAGTTTCGTTCCGTAGACTCTCCCCTCAAGAGATTGACACATATATTACCACTCCGGAACCTTTCGATAAAGCCGGAGCCTATGCAGTTCAGGGAAAGGCGGCTGCGTTTGTAAAAAAAGTAAACGGATGTTATTTAAATGTAATTGGATTGCCGGTTAATTTGCTTCTTAATCTACTCTATCAAGCAGGATGGGAACACTGGCATTCATGGAGATCTTAAAACAACACTTACCCAGAAGGCGCAGTCAGTGAAAGTTCGCGTATTGTCTAAAACCAAATAGTATATACCGGTTCTGGGGATGGTCTCGACAAATGGCGCCGCATTGTAAATATATTTTCGGATTAGAAATTCGTACTGTATTTGATTCTTCCATTTATAAAAGTTATTCTCATCAAGGAAAATAAGCAAAGTATTCCCGGTATCCCCCCGACACTGGCCCTCCAAGCGGTAGTTAGCCTGCAGAGAATCAAAATAGAAAACATACTCTCCCGACTTTACCATACCCTCCCAATCAGCAAATACAACACTCTTCTGTTTTACCGCCACAATAACTGAGTCCTCCGAACTATTCCCGTATAAATCCACGACCTTCACTTTAACTGCTGCCTGTCCGGACGATTCCGGTGCTAACCATCGAGCACTATCGCCTGCGGTGTAAACAAATTTCCCCCTCGTGCATGTCCAGCGAAAATCAAGCTTAGCGGCTACTGATCGTTCAGTTTCGCACCATAACCAAACACTATCTCCTGCACTAACTGGTTCAGTAACTTTCAATTTAACATTGAGGTAGTTTCCTCTTGGACAACCAGAACCAATAATAACACTAAAAATCGTCACCTTGAAAATAACGCTCAAATATTTATTTCTTATATATCTACCGTCACTCACCATAGACAACCAATCCAGCTGTTAATGTGGGTCAGGTCCCCTCCTGCCAAGATAACAAATACCGTTTCTGCTCTCTCGTCAATCGGTCAATTTTTATTCCCATGGACTTTAATTTTAGTAGGGCAATTTCCCGGTCTATTTCCTCGGGTAACTTGTAGACACGCCGTTCGAGTTTACCTTGATTTTTCCATATAAATTCAACCGCCAGCGCTTGATTGGCAAATGACAGGTCCATCACCATTGCCGGATGTCCCTCCGCTGCCGCAAGATTCACCAGTCTTCCTTCAGCAAGAAGTATCACCCGCCGTCCATTAATCAAAGTATACTCCACACAGAACGGTCTTAATTCCCTTCTTTTTTTGCTGATCCGCTGAAGTGCCCGGGTATTGATCTCCACATCGAAATGCCCGGAATTACAGATTATTGCACCATCTTTCATTCTCAAGATATGGTCGCGGTCAATTACATTGATATTCCCGGTTACAGTTATAAATACATCACCCAGTGGCGCCGCTTCTAAAAGCGGCATCACCAGATGACCATCCATTCGCGCTTCTAATGCTCTTATAGGATTAATCTCGGTTACTATCACCGTTGCCCCCATCCCCCGTGCCCTTATTGCCAACCCTCTTCCACACCAGCCATAGCCACAGACAACGACTGTCGTTCCGGCAAAAAGTATATTCGTGGCACGCAAAATTCCATCCAGGGTCGACTGACCGGTACCGTAGCGGTTATCAAACATAAACTTTGTCTGCGAATCGTTGACCGCAATAATCGGATAACCTAGGACATTATTTCTCTCCATACTACGCAATCGAACTACACCCGTAGTCGTCTCCTCCGTTCCGCCGACGACCTCTTTAAGAAACACTCCCCCCTTTCTATGAAGCGTTGATACTAAATCAGCACCGTCATCGGTCGTTATTTGAGGTTTAAAAACCAGTGCCTGTTCAATGTGACGGTAGTAACTTTCCCGATCTTCACCTTTTATCGCAAAAACCGGAATACCGCTGTTTTTTACTAATGCCGCCGCTACATCATCCTGCGTAGAAAGCGGATTTGATGCGCACAAGCGTACCGAGGCGCCACCGGCTTTCAGGGTGCGCATTAGATTTGCAGTTTCCGAAGTAACGTGGAGACAGCAACTTATCCGCACACCCCGGAGAGGTTTCTCCTTCTCAAACCTCTTTCGCACCAATCCCAGAACCGGCATAAACTTTGCCGCCCATTCTATTTTCCTCTCTCCAGCTGCAGATAATCTCAAATCACGTACATCACACTCAATCGCTCGAGTTGTCACAGCAACCCTCCTTTATTTACCAGTTTAATGCCCTACGAATTTCCTCTACCATATCAGTCTTTTCCCAAGTAAAATAATCTACATTCCGCCCGGTTGTCTTATCTCTGTCTGAATACGGCTTGCGTCCAAAATGCCCAAATGTTGCGGTCGGTTGATATATCGGGTTTTGCAATTTGAGATGAGCGATCATCTCCTTCGGCTTGAGAGGAAACAACTCGCGAACCAGAACTTGTAATCTTTCGTCGGGAACTTTTCCTGTCCCAAATGTATCGATTTCCACCTCTACCGGGTCGGCCTTTCCGATAACATAAGCCAGTCTTACTTCAACTTCATCACAGACCCCTGCCGCGACAAAATTTTTTGCAATATAACGAGCCATATAAGAAGCAGAACGGTCAACCTTTGTCGGATCCTTTCCCGAGAAAGCACCTCCTCCGTGTCGTGCCCACCCTCCATAGGTGTCGACAATTATCTTTCTACCGGTCATACCGGTATCCGACTGTGGCCCGCCAATAACAAATTTACCTGTTTCATTAACAAAAAATTTGGTTTTCCGGTCGATATATTCTTTTGGTAATACCGCCATTGCCACCAGTTCTTTTATCTCATCTCTTGCCTTTTTCGTGATCTTGCTTCGATCACGAGTTAAAATGCTCTCATCATGATGAGCCGCAATAACTACACTATCTATTCGCACCGCTTTCCCATCTATATACTCAACGGTAACCTGAGCCTTACCATCGGGACGCAAATAAGGCAAAATCCCTTTTCGTCGCACCTCGGCTAACCTCGCCACCAAGCTGTGCGCCAATACGATCGGCAGTGGCATTAGCTCTTCCGTCTGGCGACAGGCATAGCCAATCATCATCCCCTGGTCGCCCGCTCCTCCGGCATCAACCCCCTGAGCAATATCAGGCGACTGTCGTCCGATAACATTTAATATTGCGCAACTTTCCGCACTGAGCCCACAAGCCGTATCAACATACCCGATATCTCTTAACACTCTCCGAACCAACTGTTCTAAATCAACCCATGCCCGCGTTGTTATCTCTCCTCCTACCAGCACCATTCCTACTGTCACAAAAGTCTCGCAGGCAACCCGCCCCTTCGGGTCCTGTCGTAACACCTCATCCAGAACCGCATCAGATATCTGGTCGCAAATTTTATCCGGGTGTCCTTCAGCAACAGATTCCGAGGTAAAACTCATTCTCTTAACCATCTTTTACTCCTTTTTGTTTTCAAGATTAAACGGATTCTGCCAGAAGGTCAAGGAAAATCGGCTCTATCCGTCTGGCGGTATCATCAACATCACTTGCATCTATCCACACCGCATTCTTAATGCCGCGTAACCATGTAAGCTGCCGTCGGGCATATTCCTTGGTTTTCTTCTTTGCCAGTTTTATCGCCTCATCCAAACTTATAAACCCGTTAATATACTGAAGCAATTCAGAATATCCGTAGGTATTTGCAACGCAACTGGCCTTGTCCCAACCCTGCGCCTTTAAACTCTTGACCTCTTCCAGAAGCCCCGCTGTCATCATTTCATCAAACCGCTTCTCAATCCGCTGATAAAGAATGGCTCGGGACACATTAAGCACTATATAAACTGGCAGAAACTCCACCTCCTTCTGCTCGGTCCGCGCCAATTCGGAAAATCTCCGGCCGGTCAATTCGTAAATCTCTAAGGAACGAATGATCCGCTGCCGGTCGTTAGGATGCAATTGATTGGCTCTTTCCGGGTCAATCTCTTGCAATCGAGCATAAAGCCTGTCCGTCGGTTCTTTCTGGAGCCGTGTACGCAACTCCTTGCTTGTACGCGGCGTATCGAAAAAAGGCTCAAATAATGCCCGAAGATAAAAACCCGCGCCACCGACCACAATAAACCTCCTCCCCGCCCTGCGCAATTCTCGCATCACCTTTAACGCATCACCAGCAAAATCTGCTGCCGAGTACAACTGGCCCGGATTAACACAATCAATCATATGAAACCTTACCTCCTGGCGAAGTTGTAAAGAAGGTTTGGCGGTGCCGATGTCCAGATAGCGATAAATTTGACGGGAGTCAGCGGAGATGATGTCCAAATCAAACTTTCGGGCGAGAATTACCCCCACCTCTGTTTTGCCGACCCCGGTAGGACCGGTAATCACCAGAACTCTCAAGTCCTTCCGAACCTCCGTTCCAGGTCCTCCAGTGTAATCTTAATGATTACCGGTCTCCCATGCGGACAGAAATAGGGTTCGCGACAGGCAAAAAGCCGGTTGATCAGGGAAGCCATCTCCTCCGCACTTAACCTTTGTCCCGCCTTCACCGCTCCTTTACAGGCAAAAAGTTTAATCAGTTCCTGCTCCGGGACCGTCTGATTGGCATTCAATTTCGCCAGTTCAGCAAAAAACTCTCTAACATCATCTTTACCCATGAAGGAACCAGCAGGAAGGCTCTCAATCACTATCGTCCTGCCGCTGAACACCTTTGTCTCCATCCCCATCCGCGCCAGCCGGTCTCGAACTCGTTCGTATGCCTCAAATTCCTCGGAAGTTATCTCAATTGTAATCGGGAATAAAAGCCCCTGAGTCTTGACCTGTTGACGCTGATTCAGTAGTTCCTCAAAGATAATCCGTTCATGAGCGGCGTGCTGATCGACAATCACATAACCGGAAGCCACCTGGGCAAGGATATAACTGTTGTGTAACTGCCAGAAATCGCTCGGTGACACCTCTTCCCGAATCATGCCAACCTGCTGAAATAAACCGGTATCCTCCAGTTCACTCCGCCGCTTAACCCCCAGTCCCCTCCTTACCGCTTCTGAAACAAAATCAAACAAAAATCTTTCATCGGCAAATTTCACCTCCTGTTTGGTGGGATGAATGTTGACATCCAGGTGTACCGGGTCGGTTTCTATGAACACAATAAAATTCGGGTTGCTGCTCGATGGCATCGGTCCGTAGCCATCATACACAGCACGGGTGATTGTTTGACTTTTTACCGGACGCCGATTCAGAAATACCGCCTGAACATCGTAAAAACCCTTCACCTGACTTGGTTCGGCAAAAAATCCATGTAAACTCAGCAAGGGGTTATCAACCCGGAACTCAACAAACGACTCCACCACCGTGCGGTCGAAAAGCGCCTTCAATCGTTCGCGCAGGGATGTTGTTGGCGGCAGATTCACCAGCACCCGCTCATTACTGATCAGTTCAAATCCGATATCGGGAAAGGCAAGGGCGTAGTTGCGAAACACATCAGTAATTAATCGCAACTCATAATTATCCGACTTTAAAAATGACCGTCGCACCGGCAGGTTAAAGAAAAGCGCCCTTACCGTTACGGTTGTCCCGCGCGCCCGGGCTACCTCAGCAATCTCTTTAATATCTCCGCCCTCTATCTCAACACGAGTTCCGGCAACGGTCTCATCGTAATTTGTTTCAATTGTCATCCAGCTGACCGCACCGATTGCCGCCAACGCTTCACCCCGGAAGCCATAACTTTTAATCCGCTTCAGGTCATCCACCGAACTGAGTTTACTCGTGGCGTAACGAGCAACCGCCAGCCGAACATCATCCCGAGTCATTCCACAACCATCATCAGTAACCCGGATAAGATTCTTTCCCCCTGCCTTCACCTCAACTTTAATTCGCTTTGCCTCGGCATCAATGGCGTTCTCCATCAACTCCTTGACAACCGAAGCCGGACGCACAATTACCTCACCCGCGGCGATAGCACGAACCACCTCTTCCGGAAGTAACCGCACCGGTCTCCTATTGCCCATAATATTTCTCCAGTTCAATCCGCATACCATCACTGGCCGCCACCACCGCCACCCCGGTCTCCTCACTCAACTCCCGGGCAATCTTCCACGGCTTGGCGCGAATCATCGTCATCCCGAAATGGGTCATAATCGCGAGTCTGGGTTTCATCGCCTGAATTAACTCCTTCACCTCGGGAAGATGCAAATGGTCAAGGTTCGACGGACTGTAGCGCACGACATTAAAAATGACCACATCCGCCCGGTAATGCTCAGCCAGCTCCGGAAAATATGCTGTATCTGCTACATAAGATAAAGTTATCCGTGGGGCTTTAAACCTGAACCCGTATACCTCGCCGCGATGTTTATGCCTTACCGGACAGACAAATTCTATCGGTCCTATCTGATAACAACCGCCTTCTTTCAGCACAACGACCCGCTCAAGAAAGTTTCTCAAATACCGCAACACCACCGGGTCCTCTCCCTCCAGCGCATCCGCCGGCGCAAACAGAATGCCCCTGGGTTCAGTCCCGCCCGTCGTCATTGCCTCAATCATCACATTAACATCCGCAGAATGGTCAAGATGACGATGCGACAGAATAATTGCCGCAAGCTCTCTCGGGTCCAGCCGATGCCTGCTGCTCACCGCCCGAACCAGTGCCCCTGGACCGGGGTCAAGCAAAAACTGCACTCCTGCCAGTGTAACCCATATACCCCCGGAAGCCCTTACCTGCTTGGCGATAACGATTCTTGCGCCCCCGGAACCAAGAAAAATTAAACTGTCCGGTATTTCCTTTGACATTGCCAATATTGAGAATAGATGTCCAAACTGTGATTGTCAATTACATCACCGACGAAAACCTAAACCAACTTCGTGCCGTTGATTATCAATTCAAACTTGCAATTAAGAAAATCTGCTGCGTGTTGCGAGATAATCATCCGGCTCAGAAAAATCTCAAAATACTCCATTACCGGTGCGATGCTGGTGTCAACCATAAGGTCAAATACAATCCGCCGCCTGCTGCTGTCCACCGCCAGCGTTGACTTCCGCACCGCATAATTCACCCGGTCATGGATATCAAATTTAATCAGCGCGGGATTTCTCACCCGGCTGCGGTGCACATCCGATTTATCGGCCAGAATCAGCGCCGCGGCAATCTCGGAAACCGGGTTACCGCCCTCCTCATGATGGTTCCCGATAGCAGCCATTATCCGAAAGACTTCACCATAATCCATCCCCAGGCGAACGAGTATCTCCCTTGCGAGCAAAGCGCTCACCCGCTCATGTCCCGGACGCCCCACGACATTTCCGATGTCATGCAGATAGCCCGCTATTGCCCCGAGTTCAGCCGCACGCTCATCGTAGCCCAGATCAATAAGAATCTTCCGACTATTTTTCGCCACCAGCCGGGCATGACGGGGACCGTGTTCGGTGTAACCTAAAGCCGCCAGTTGCCGGTCTGCCTCAACAATTACCGCTCTGACCTCAGGGTCTTTCTTAACCTGGGAAAATGTTACCATCGCGCTACCTGCCGACCCGGGCAGAGATAAAGCCAATCGCTAAAAGTAAAAATTATTACTGCTCGGCAGCGAAAGTGCCTTCCCTGATAACCCGCTTCAGATATTCACCGTAATCAGAAAGCAACCACTCATCTCCCACCATCTGCGCCTTCCAGCGAATTGCCACCTCATTCACACCAAAGGTCTTGTCCAGGAATATCTGCAACTTCGCACCCGCAGGATAATTTTTGTCCTCGATTATTATTCCACTCGTGCTCACATTGTCACCACAAACATTATAAACCTCAGCCGCCTTCTCTGGATTGTAATCCCAGTTTTCCGGACCGCGGCGTGCCCGCTTGTAGAGCAAAAACTCCAGAAAGTCATTCGCCACCGTAATCATCAGATGGTAATCAAAAGTCGGGTCCGAGCCCGCGACATAATTTTTCAACGGGATATGCAGGGCTAAACCACATTCGCCCCGACCTTCGCCAATAAATATCCGGTCGGCGTCAATGTAACCACTTAAATCCAGTTTCTGGATGTACAGCACTCTTTTAAAAATAACAAAATATTATTTTCAGTCAAGTTTAACACACCATCACCACCGTCAGCATCACCTGTAAAAAGGAAAACCCGCTCCCGCCCGCAACTCAGAGAAAAACCGCGGGTTGAACACTTTGTTGATAATCCGCTCAGGTCAGATGTAACAAGCCGGACAACTGATTAAGTAGCCGATGGAACAGAGTTCGGCGCTGTTTCTGGATTTGCCACCGCGGTTATAACCGGTGCTGGTCTGATAGCTAACCTCCGGGCAAGCCCGGATACTGCCCGGGGGCTAGCCCGGGGCATACCCCCTTATCCAGCTATTTTAGATACTAATTTAAAGTAACCCATTATAAATATGTAAGTTATAAATCATTCGCCATCTTCTATCACAAAATACACACCTGGAACAATAGCCCGGTGATGAACCCTTCTCCCGGTAGCGTCAAAAATCTGACCGCGAATGCCCGGCGCACACCCCGGGGCGAAAACAACCATCTTATTTCGCCTGGTTCTTGTTATCTCTTTTATCTCGGACAACTCGTTAATTCCAGTAAGCGTGGTGTCATCAACAACAACATCATCCACATATAGTTGCGCGGCTGGAAGTGTAACACAAGAAACCGAAAGAAACACCGCTGAATCCGGCGCGGTAATCCAGTTAGAATAGCACCGATAGCCACTGGAGTGATACAACGGCAGCAGGTTCGGCGTGCCAATCGGACTGCCCCGCCAGTTCAAGAATTGAAGAACAAAAGACCCACCAATAACCCCCGGCACATAGGCGTAACCTGAAAACTCATAATGGAAACCAGCACGTACCAGCGTCGCGGTAGTTATAAACGCCGAAGTATCACCACCAATCAGATGCACGCAATAGTTCCCGCTGTTACTCAAACTATCTTTAACCGCTGAACCAGGATAAAGCAACTCAGAACTCAACCAGCCCACCGGTAGATGAACCCCGATGGTATCCATCCAGAACTCAAAAGAATGGTTCGGTAGTATGTTCAAGGCATCCGCGGTAAAAACTATCCCGCCGAGCGCCCACAGCAACAACGCCAGTCTCATTTTTCACTCGTCTTTTAATATCCTCTGATAAACCCTTAACACAAATGGGTCGGTCTCTTTCGCTTTTATTCCGGGCAAAACTTCCCGCACCTCATCGGTCATCATCTTTTCCAGCGCCTCAATCGCACACAATCGCACAAACGGCTCTTTATACTCCAGATAGCCAATCAGTTCCTTTCGGCATTTCTCTTTTGTCTCCTCGGGTAAAACGGTATCCAGTTTTGCCACAATCTGCCCGAGCGCCCGGATGGTATGACCCAGTGGCACCGGCTTCATTTTATTTGCTACGGCTAACAACGGCTCAATACTATTCTCGCCCAACGCCACCAGGGCCGCCTCAGCCGCGCTTCTGACGGTAAAGAACTCATCACCCAGGACATCAATTAAAAATGGTATTGCCACCGGATTGCGCAACTTACCGCATGCCTCTGCCGTGACAATCCTGGAAACCTCAAAGGTATCTTTAAGCAGATACAATATCTCAGGGACAACCGTGGAATCACCAATGCTTCCGAGGGCATAAACACCCCGCCGTGGAGTAATCCGCCCCTCCTTCAACGCCAGAATTATCGAATCCACCACATCCAGCGCATTTTTCCCCATCTCACCCAGCCAGTAGGCAGAATTCTGCCGGGCGAGAAACCTTTCATCCCGCAATCCTTTTAACAGATAAGGCTTGGCGGTATCAGGCAGCGCCTTGACCAGCGCCAGAACCGCCTCCGACTCCAAACCATTTTTCGTATCCAGTTTGTGCTCATAAACATATTCCACCGCCTTCCTGCCCAGACGGATTAGTTCTTTACGTGCCCGCAGCACCTTCTTCCGGGCATTGCCCACCGCCCAGATTGATGCGGTCTTAAAAACACTGTCCACCGGTTTCGTGATGACCGAGTCAATGCTCGCCTCAGAAGTATCAACATCTGGCTCATAATCAACCACCGTCGCCGGACGGTCCAGATCGATACCGGAACCATAAGTCCCCTTTGTCCAGTATCCATCGTCAATTGCTAAATTCTGTGCCGGGTAATTGTCCTTACCCGCAAGGTCAAGAAAGATGCCAACGCCACCAAATCCCCTTGCCCAGTTTGCACTCCCCTGAGAAATTAAGGACTCGGTTGTCATATACCAGTCGTTACCATCCTGGTCAATAAAAATCCCCACCGAATTGGTCAAACCAATCCCCTGCCCACCGGAAGCAAAATAGCCATCATCACCCGCACGGTCAACCAGCACGCCGACGGAAAGGTCGTGCCCTTCACCCTGAGATGGCCCGAGCCGGGAGAAGTAGGAATCATTGCCCTCCACATCAACTAGCGCACCAACCGAAAGGTGAATCCCGGCACCCTGGGAATACTGCTGGGCAGAATAGTGGTCAAACCCCTCACTATCCCAGAGCATACCAAGTGAATACCAGTAACTTGTCCCCTGCGCATACACCTCGGCGTTGTAAAAGTCATTACCCTTGCGGTCAAAAAGAAAGCCAACACCGCCGCCCGCATCCGGACGCACACCAATTGCAAACCCCTGGGCAAAGGAACGGAACTCCCGGGGTAACAGCGGCTCATGAAGATACCTGCCGCCGGCATAATAAACATCATTTCCTTCGTAATCGGCAAGAAGCCCGTAGCCCCAGGTTCCACCCATTCCCTGACAATAACAGAACGAGCGATAACTATCATTGCCCTTGTTATCGATCAGAACCCCGGCGCCATAGTGCCCGGCACCCTGGACAAAAAATCCGGCATCATAAATATCCCGGCCAGAATGGTCCCATAAAACGCCTGTGCCAAAAATCGCACTCCCCTGGGCATAGTGCCTTGACCGGTACACATCATCACCATTACAATCTATCAACACCCCACAACCGAACAATGCCGAACCCTGTGCGAAGATTCTTTCAGAAGAATAAACATCATTGCCGTCCAGGTCGAGCACAACCGCAAATGGATTGTTCAAAACACCGATTGTCCCTCCTGCCCGATTGCAATAGCGGTCATTACCTCCCGGGTCAATTATCAAAGCCGCCTCATCCCTATAGATGTTATCGCCCGCATCGCCGATAATCACCCGCCCCCATTTTGTCTCCCCATCAAGCAAAATCTTACCATCGGCCGGGACGCCGGTCTTTGAAGCACCTGCGCCACTCAAAATGTGCAACGCTCTTTCGGTAGCAATCACCACCGCCAGCCCGGACATTGCCAGCGCCTTACGGTCAATCTTCCGCGCATAGGCTAAAAGCGTCTCTGACTTCACCTCCTGGCTGGTATCGTAATTCTTGCCCAGTTCCCGATGGAGAATCCCGCGCAAAGAACCCTCTATGGTATCGTCCTCATCACCCCAGAAATTAGGCGCTTCGGCCAGAAGGATATTAAGTTCCCTTTCCGGAATATTGGCGATTGCCTGCTGTAAATATCTGTTACCAACTTCAAATCCAGCCAGGATGGGTTTTACCGCCTGTTTTAAACTCGCTGACACCGACTCTGTCAGTCCCTGATGGCTGATGCGTCGCATCTCCTTCTCAATCTCACGGACAAGTTTCAGGGTATCCCCTGTGCTAATATCCACATCAATCACCCGAAACTGCTCAAATAGCAACCCGGAAGGCGACCCTTCCAGCCTGTTAACCTTAGCCGCAGAACTTTCCCCATAGGGCAAAACCGCCAGTGGGTTTCCGAGTAAATGCTCAACCACCTTCAACCGGAAAAAACTGTCAACCGCCCATAACTTGTAAAATTCCAGGTCCCTTGCTTTCATACCCTGAATCCGTAACGACTGTTGCAGAGTAGCCCGGGTGATAGAATCTAATCCATAACTTAACTGAGATGGTTTACCAGTCGCGAGGGCAACCATCGTTACTAACACAAGCAAAAATATCCGTTTTTTTCTATTCAGCATCTTCGTCACCTCCTGCTAATACTGAAGTAATATTTTACCGGTGAAAACAGGCACGCCGTTTTTTCGAACCCGGACCAGGTAAACTCCTGGATTTAACGCCATCCCGTTATCATCGGTTCCATCCCAGATAAAATCTCCGTTTGCTATCACCCTCCGGACCATCCTGCCATCACTGGTAAAAATCTCAACCCGGGCATTCCCACCGGCACCCAGTTTTAACCTTGCAGAAGAAGAAAACGGGTTGGGATGAACAGTTATCCGGTCATACCCCGCTGATGGTGCCGGTTCATTTACCTCAACCTGACTGGAATCAAAGGTAATGTCACAGATGATGGTATCGCCCACCTCCCGAATATTACGCACGCTCACATAAGTCGGCTGGTTGTTCCTTGCTTTACTGGAAGGATTTGACCAGTTATCAAACACCGTCCGGTTCCATACCCCGGGTAAAGGGTCTGATGTGTCACCCAGCGCCTCATGATAGATGTGCGGGTCCGGACGAATACCACTACCATGGTCAAGGTGATAGGTAGAATCCTCTTCTAAATCAACCCGATTATGCCAGGCATTATAATAGGGGTCAATGTGCCAGATCAGTAACCCGGAACCAGGCAGCAAGGCGTCAAAACCCTTTTTCTGCCGGTTTTCCAGGTAAAAACAGGTGTCACTATTCACACCATTACGCCACACCTTGTAGACAACCGGATGGGTTTCAACATCCAGAATCCTTAAGTTAAATGTGTCCCTGGTAATCAGCACCGGATTAACAAAACCCGCCACCACCTTACTCCACGCCTCCATATGGGAAGGACTCCAGGGTGTATTGCCTCCTGCACCCCAGGCGCCATAACCCATTAGTCCCCAGTAACCAATTCCCCAGGTGTAACGACTCTGGTCGTAAAGGTCGGGCAAACCAACCAGATGCCCCAGTTCATGACACATTACCGCAATACAGCAAAGTGTGGTATCGCGGCTCTCGGTAACCATTGCAAATTCAGGCACATTCGTCACTCCATCAATGGTCACCCCGTCATTGGTGAGATAGTTAAAATTGGGAATCGCATGGGACCAGCAACAGTTCACATTACCATTATCCGCACCATCCGCACCAGCATGCACCATAAACAGCGCATCTATATGCCCATCACCGTTAATATCAAATTCGCGAAAATCAATGAGTGAATCCACCTGTTGGAGATTTTCTTGTGCCAGCTGTCTTCCAGTAGAAAGCATATAATTGCCATCATAATACCGGGAGTAGTTATACCGGGACATAAACCATCGGTTGCCCGCGACCCCGCCACGAACGCTGTATCTGCCGTATGAGTTTTCCAGAAAGAAATCATTCAGACTCCCTGCCCGGTATGGCTGACCGTTATAAACACCAACCGAATAGAGCATAGAATCAAACCGTGCCGGCGAATGCCTTACGGTATCGGCGAGGTTGTCCGGAAACTGCATCAAAATTGTTACCGTTTCGCAGAAATCATAACCTTTGAGTTTGTTTGGTCCCGCCACCTCTACCCCGGGAGGAAAAACCGGTGCCGGACCACAAAAACCCGGGCGGGGTGGCATCGCCCAGATGCTGGTAGAAAAAATCAATACCAGAAAAATTCTCATCTAAACTCCTTTTCTTCCGTCATTTCACAATAAACAAAACTAAATCAAGGTCAATGATGGCAGATATTCAACTGTTCTGACACCACTTGACCCGTTAAATCTAAATCTCTAATATAAATAACTATGTTAACCGTATTCGCCATCTTTCTCCTCACTAGTCCACAAAATAATTTAGGTGAGTTTCTCGCTCGTCAGGATTACCCGGCGGCAACAACCTATTACCTGAAAAAAATCGCCCGCAACCCACAAAACCCGGCACCGATAAAAGACATTGCCCGGGTCTATCAGCACTGGCGCCGGTTTGACTCCTCACTCTACTGGTGGCAAAAGGCGCTGGAATTAAACCCGCACGATGACTCAGCAATAATCGGCCGCTGGGAAGCACTCTATCAACTTAACAAAAAGGACAGCGCCAGACTTGACTCAATCCGCCAGCAAATCGCTCACGAGGCTAAACCCTATATCTATGACACATCCTACCAAAGCCTGTTTTTAGCCTGTAAGGGATTGCTTCTCAGTGATACCGCTATGGCGACAAAGGCAATCTCTATCCTTACCGCACTTTATCCCGACTCGCCACTGGGTTATGAACTGATCGGCACAATGTTTTACGACTCGCTCTATCCGGTCTGGAATAATGATACGATGAAGGTATTGATCATCTCCCGTTTTCTTGCCCGGTTTCCCAAATCAGAATGGCGCCAGACATTTTACTTCTACCTCCTGAGTTCCCTATCCGGCCTGAAAGATACACTCGGACTCCTCAGCACCATCCGGACGATGATTGCCGATGACACCCTTGACCCATTCCGCTACCGTTATGCGGCTGCCCTGCTCAATCGGCTAAAACTGCAACCTGAAACTGCCGAGGTCTATGCCCGCCGGGCGATATTTTTAGAGCCAAAGGCACAGAAGCCGAAAAATAAACCGATTGAACAGTGGCAACTTGAATACCCGCCCCTATTCGGACTCTGCCGCGCCGCGCTTGCTGAGGCGCTCATCCTCCAGAACCGCCACCGTGAGGCTCTACCGTATCTCCGGGAAGCAATCAACCAATTCAGGTGGGACCCGGATAATGAAGCAACCCCTGCCCCATTTTACACACTTCTCGGTGAAGTGTACGAACGTCTCGGAAACCGGGACAGCGCCATTCATTCCTTTGTCTACGCCATCGTCTATGGTGACTCCCGTAATTACTGGACTGCCCGTGCCGATTCCGGACTAATACGCCTGGGCATATCAGAAAAAGAACAAATCAACCTTGCCCGAAAAATTCTCAATTACCAGGGACCGGTTTTTACCGATGTGACCGATTCCTTCGGGCTCTCCGGATTAACCGCCACCCGGGTCGCCTGGGGTGATTACAACAACGATGGTTTTGAAGACCTGCTCTTAAATGGCTCGCGCCTCTTCCGCAATGATTCAGGAAACTATTTCACCGAGGTAACCAATTCAGCAGGGTTGAGTAACGCCCGGGGCCGGGGTGGGCTATGGGCAGATTTCAACAATGACTACTGGCTTGATATCTATGTGTGCGGTGTTGATACCACTGACCGCCTTTACAGAAATCATTTCGGTCATTTCACCGATGTCACCGATTCGGCAGGCTACCCATCTGACCCCTATCCAACCGAAGGCGCCGGCTGGGCGGACTATGACAATGATGGCTGGGTCGACCTCTACTGTGCCAACTACGAGAACTGGGAAACCCACACCTATTATCCGGACCGGTTGTATAAAAATGAACGGGGGCGATTTAAAGATGTAACCCGCACCGCGGGTATCGTTCCGCCCTACGGCGAAGACCTGGCAGGTCGTGGTGTCAACTGGGGCGATTTTGATAACGACGGCTATCCGGACTGCTATGTGTCCAACTACCGTCTGACCCAGAATCTCCTCTGGCACAATAACCACGACGGGACATTCACCAACCTTGCCCCTGCCCTGGGTGTTGCCGGTAATGAGGTTTCTGGCTGGTTTGGCCACACTATCGGCTCGGTCTGGGGTGACTATGATAACGATGGTGACCTGGACCTGTTCTGTGCCAATCTAGCACATCCCCGTTACATTGAATTCTCTAACCGCTCTTTCCTGTATGAAAACCGCGGGCCCAAAATCCGCCCCCGCTTTGTTGACCGCCGGGCAGAATCAGGTATCCGCTACGAAGAAACCCACTCTGACCCTGCCTGGGGTGATGTAGACAATGACGGTGACCTTGACCTTTATATCACATCAGTATATGAAAACCGACGCTCATTTCTCTATCTCAATCAGTTAATCCCCTCTGCCCGCTGGACAACCAGCCTGCCTAAATGGCGATTCCTTGAAGCCACCTACCTGTCCGGCACAAGGGTTTTTAACGACTGGGGTTGCGCCTTTGCCGATTTTGATAACGATGGCGACCTGGACCTTGTCGTGGGCTCTGGTTCCGGGCTTAAGCTGTTGCGCAACGATACCGAAAACAACAACCACTGGTTAAAAGTAAAGGTGGTCGGGACAAAAAGCAACGCCGCCGGTATCGGTGCAAGAATAACTGTCCAGCAGGGTAAAAAAAGATGGACAAGAGAGGTGGAAGGCGGCAAAGGCACAACCAACCAGAACTCATTAATTCAGCACTTCGGGCTGGGCAAATCCAATCAACCGGTAACGGTGGAAGTTAAATTTAGCCCGAACTCTTCCGTAATTTTTAAAAATATATCTCCTGACCAGATGGTCACGGTAACCGAACCCTGAAAGTGGAACCGGAAAGTAATCAGTCCTTCGCTTTGCCAATTGCGGGAAAAAGAAATGGAGTCCTATCGGCATAAGCACTGAATTCCCCTTTTAGTAGCTGAGCCAGTATTCTTTCTTCATACCGAGACTGAACCACAATCAGGGGCAAACCAACAACCGCCACCAGAACCAGTCCACCCCAGGAACGAAACACCAGCGCCGCACCGATAAGTTGCAGAAGGATTGCCAGATAGCGCGGGTGACGGCATAACTTCTGCCATTTTATATTGAGAAACCTTCGTGTGGAAAAGACAACCTCGCCGGTATCGCTCTTCACCTGGGCAATCCGGAGCAGGGAAAAAAGTGTCGCCAGCCTTAAATACACGCCCAACCCAAATAAAAAGAGCCCGGGGATGCCGGTAATCAGATAATTAACCGGCATCTGCGTCCAGCGCCACCAGATAAAATCAGCAGCAAGGTAAGCCAGATAGGGATAGACAAAAAAGGCAAACACACCCCGCCACAATGGGGATGGCGGAACAACACCGGACTGGAAAAACGGCGAGCCAAAATAATACTCCACCGCCAGCCAGAGGACAAATGCGTAGGCAAATAACAGCGGGACAAACATCTGTCCGGGAATAGCATCGGCAAAAAAATTAGTAAAAAAGACCAGAAAATAAAATGTGACCAGAACAGTCCAGACCAACCTGCCGGTGCGAAGTTTAAGAATAAAACTGCTCATCGCTTCCCATGCGCCTGCAGTATGTCAACCGCATAATCCCAGAAACACCTCTCGGACAATGTAAACTCCTTACCGGCAAGTTCAGGAAATTTCTTTAAAAAAGTTAGCGGCAGGGCGGTCCGGTAAACTTTATTCGCCATAATCCTTTTGACCGGCAACCCACCCCGTAACTCGCTAAACAACCCGTATTTCTTTGTCAGCAAGTTTATCTCCTTACCATCCAGTTGAACAAACGCTAACCTGCCTGGTTCTGATAATGCCGAGACCAGCATCCTGCGGGTAATCGTCCCTGCGGGAATGGTCTCCCTCACCAATGCCGTGCTATCATAAATAAAACAGTCCACCGCGCGCAATCCCAGGAAACCCGAGACCAGCGCCCGACTCAGGACAAGAGGTGGAATTTTAACCCTTGACTCCACCACCACCTGCGCACCCCATTCCGCCATTTCCTGTTTAACCGCGTCAATTACCGCCAGAACGTTCGGGTCGGGTTCAAATCCGGCAACGGAGATTGCCCGCTGATTAAAATCAACAACTTTATTTCCCGCAAAGGTCAGTTCGTATAAATTGGCGCCCCTCTCTGGCACCCGCAGAACTAGGTCAAAACCCGCCGCGGCAAGAGAATCGCCTTCCCGTAATAGTAAAACGAGCAGGTCGGTCCGGTTCTGAATCACCCTTTTGACCTTTTGTAACTCATAGGTCAGCGGTGCTATCTTTATCCCCTGCAAAGAAGAAAATGGAGAAGGAAGTTCTTCTAATCCGAAAACCACGCCCAGATTTCTCACTCCCAATTTTCTTGTTAACCAGGGGTGAACAACCGGCATATTCAATGTATCATAAAGATTAACCGCAATAACCCGGAATGGAGCACGGTCAACAAGTTCTTTTATCCTCGGAACACCAAAAGTTAACCAATCGGGGTTAAAGAGCACCGCATCCACCCCCGCCCGGCCGATAACAGTTACCTCCTCCTCACCATCACCCGGAAACCAATTAAGATCAGCAGAAAAGACCTTTCCTCCTGCCAGCCATAGAACCGGCGAACTTGTTTTTTCTTGCGCAACCATCCGGGCAAGCCGCGACAATTCCTCCATCTCCAGGTCGCCACTAACAAAGACCCGGACCGTTTCGGTTGCAGGTTTTGTCACGCTGGGGGCACAGCCGTTAAAAACCACCCCGCTGGCAAGGATTATCCAGCACACCAAGATCCGGGCAACTCCATAACGCACACCCGATTATAATCTAGTCAGAATAACTGTCAATTGTCACGCTTGACTTTTATCGGTTCCTGTTTAATCTTTTTAATATTCTGGGGGATCGTCTAACTGGCAGGACGGCTGGCTCTGGACCAGCTAGTCGGGGTTCGAATCCCTGTCCCCCAGTTTTTTCTCTTTTAAAATCGATACCGAACCCCGCTAAATACTTCTCTTATTGAATTTAAACGCCCAAATGCCGACCCCGCCACACCAGAAAAGAACAAACCGCCCAGTTCAATCTCAACTCCATCGGCCGGCGACAACCGCAACAACGGCATTAAACCAAAGGAACGCTTGCTTACATCCACAACACCACCGACCCTTGCGAGTAACCGGTCCGAGAGAAACCGGCGCTCTATTGCTCCGAGAATAAAACCGCCTCTTTTCGATTCTAATTGTGCCAGCGGAAAGTTTCCGTAGAGGAACTGGAGGTTGGTATAAAAACCAGACCAGGAGTAGTCAAAACCACCAACTACCGCAATACCATCCTTCCCCAGCGTATCAGAATATAACGAATACCCTGCCTCTACCCACATTCCGAGCCCGGCGATATTTGCCGCAGCATCAGCACCGATTACCCGCTTACTTAAGAACCTTTCCTTCAGTACAAAGTCCAGATGTTGGCGCACTGGGTCAACAGTTATTACCGGCTCCGCCGTAGGTAGAAAGTCGAACCCCTGAAGGTAACTCAGGGAAAAGTCAAAAACCCCGATATGACTTTTCAATCTGCCACCCCAGGTCACATCCCGGATATCCCTGCCCGGCAGGGTCATCTCCTCCTGCCGACTGATGTCATAAAGTGCCGCCATTTCCCGGGCGGTTATTGAATCCAGTCCCTGCCGGATGAATTCACCGACGAGAAATGACCGCAATTCTTCCTCGTCCGGTAAAACCTTGGTGGTAAACCATTCGCCGGGTGCGGGAAGCGCCGGCGCAAAAATCGGTTTTACCCCCAGTTCTCCACCCAGTGCCGGTATCGGCTCCCAGCCCATATGAACCATCCACACCGGCCGGCGCTCATCCCAGACCAGAGGATCGGAATAATCCGGCGTGGTAAAATTGTCGGTCGGATTTACCACATCCGCTGTTCCCCAGTGAACCTTCTGTCTTCCCAGAGTTATACTCAACGCCGGTAAAATATCGTAAAACCGAACAAACGCCTCATCAAGCGAAAGCGCCACCGGCTCCAATTTCGTTATCTGGTTTAAATCCGCCCAGTTCGCCGGCCGCGGCAACCCTTCTGTGCGCACCGTTATCCCAACCTTGCTGACAATCCGCTCCCGCGCTATCGGGGTCACGTCCACACTCGCCGCACTTCTGAACCAGGTAACCCTGCTACTATCCCTGCCGGCAATCCGAATCTGAACCCGGGTATTTATTTCTCCCTGAAGATTTAGCCTATCCCCCTCATCCTGCGCCAAACCGGCTCCTACCAGCAGAGCAAAAAGAGAGGTTAACATCCATCCCCGAAGACGCATCTTACCCTCCCCGTTTCATATTCTCTTCGGTAAAGTAGCTGTCTTTAATCCCGGTATTAAGATTTACCTCCAGCAGTTTCAACTCGGTAATACTGCCCCGGGAAATATTGTCAAGGCGCACCACCTGCGGAATCCACACCCCATCCTTTTCGAGAAATTCATCAAATGTAATCAATTTCAGGACATTTCCCTGCCGGTCCAGTTTTTCCACCTTTAAAGGAACAAAACGCTCCCGGTCCACCCAGAGTCGACTTTGCTCACCGTTATCTTCAATCTTGATCACATAAACCCTGGCGCCACTCCACTCCTTTTCCTCAGCAACCCCGCTCGCCTGACTTGAGCCAAACGATATACTCGCCATCTCCCGATAGGAAAAGTCCGAACCGCCGAAACTCTGGTCAGCGGCACTGCCCGATATCCGGCGCACCCGCCCCTGAGCCGGCAGGTACACCCACATATTATCCTTACTGGTGGTAAGAAAACTCACTCCACGCAGGTCGGCCGGTTCAACAAATGTAACCAAAAGTTTTTCGTTCCCCTTCATTACCAGACGCAGCGTCCTTTTCTGAACCCGTTTACTCCGGTCGGTAATCGTCATTACCGCCTTCACCCGCCGGTCCTTTGCCGTGGTGGCAATGCGCACCCGGTCAAGAACCTCCTGGGCGCTCATTCCATAGATTGCGCCCGCTAATCCCGCCAGGGCTAACATTACCCATTTTATTTTATTTAAGTTAACCATACCATCCTCCTTTTATGTTTTATCCTTCTTCTCTGCAGCCTTAATCCGGGCAAAAATCGCCGGCAACAGAACAAGTGACCCGGCACTGGCAAGCAACATTGCGCCAGCAATCAGAAGCCCGAATTTCTGTATAATCACCAGTGAGGAGAATACCAGCACCGCAAACCCCAGCCCAACCGCCAGCGCATTGGTCAAAATCGCCGGACCAACGCCAGACAGGGTGCGCTGCAAACGCTCCTCCCCCGTCCATCCATTTCTCTCCTCCTGAAAACGGGCGGTTAAATGACAGGAATAGTCAATGCCGATTCCCAGGGCAATCGAACCGAGCATCGCGGTAACAATGTCCACCTCAATGCCCATCACTCCCATCACCCCGAATGCCATCGCCAGTGTCCAGCCAATCGGAACCATCGCCGCCCCGCCGAGTTTAACCGAGCGAAACATCACCGCCACCAGTAAAAAGACCATCACAAAGGCAACAACAATACTCAGCAACTGGCTCCGGGCGATCCCCTGATGTAGCGCATATATCGCCAGGGGCATTCCGCCCAGTTCTACCCTGACATCACTGTTAAAATCCCGGGCGATTAAACGCCGGATCTCCCGCACCGCCTGCCCGATCTCACCGCTCCGCTCCCCCTGAAACTGCGCGGTAATCCTTGCCCGCTGGTAGTCCGAGGTAACCATACTGGCAAGGTAATCAGAGCCGGAAAAAGAAAGCAACAAAAGAAACTGTGCCACCGCCTCCCGGTTATTTGGAATAACCTCAAACTCAACCCGGTCCTGATTAAAAGCACGATTGGTCGCCTTCAGTACATCAACAATTGAGGTAATATGAGTAATATGGGGCACACGCTTTAAATCGTGAATAAACCTTTCCATCTGCCCCAGCACCGCCGGGTCCTGAATATCGCCATCAACAATAATTTCAAACTGCAACTCACCGCCAAATTGCTCGTTAACCACCCTGGCTGCCCTGGTTGGTCCAGAACCGGGCTTGAAGTAGCGGACGAAGTCGGTTTCAGGCTTTACCCTCGTGCCGAAAAATAACGCCACCAGAATTAACAATGCGGTAATCACCAGTACCGGTAAAGACCACCTTGTTGCCCAGACCGCCCAGCGACGCCACCACCAGTTCAACCGGGGACCATCTTGCTTTATCACCGGGTTTTGCCTGGCAATTCGACTTTCCAGAAGCACCAGCACAGCGGGTAAAAAGAACACCGTCAACAAAAAGGAAAAGAAAACCCCGACCACCGCAAAAATGGCAAACGCTCGAATCGCCCCAATTCGCATCACAACATTCGCTGCAAACCCCGCCAGTGTCGTACCCATCGCCATAAACACCGGAATACCGGTATTGCCCACCACCGCCGCTACCAGCTTCGCACCCCTTTTACCCGCGCTACGCTCCTGGTGCCAGCGCGCAACCATATGCACTCCGTAGGCACTGCCCACCGTCAGCAGCACCGGTGGTAAAACAATCAAGACCACGGTTAAAGGTTGACCGGTGAACCCGATCAGCCCCATTGTCCAAACCACCGCCAGCCCCACCGCCAGCAACGGCAAAATTACCCCGGACCAGTTACGAAACGCCAGGACAAAAACCAAAATGAGAATAAACACCACCAGCGGCAACAGACGCATTAAGTCCTGCTGCATCCAGTCGCGCATATACTTCATCAACGCGGCAGAACCAGCCAGTGCCACCCGACCATTTTGCCAGTTTTCGTTAACCGTCTCCTCAATCTCCCGCACCGCCGCCACCTTGTCCACGCCATTCTTCAACCGCACGACCAGAAGCGTGCTTTTCCCATCCTCAGCAATCAATCGCCCCCGATAGCGCTTATCGCTCAATAACCTCTGCCTTAAAACCTCCAACCCGGCACTGTCATCGGGAATGGTATCCAGCACCCGGGCAATAACCACCTCCTCACCCATACCCCGCACATCCTGCAGATTGGTCAGCGCCACCACCTCATTAACCACATCCAGCCGCGCCAGTCGTTGCACCAGACTATCCAGCCGAGCCAGCACCCCGGGGGCAAACAGGTCAACCGCCTCGACCAGCACTATCACCTGCTCCGAACCACCAAACTCCTCATCAACGACCCGCAGCACCCGCACCCCGGGCTCATCCTCGGGCAACATCCTGGTCACCTCTGCCTCAATGCGCAGGTCTTTCAACCCCACGCCTAACACCGCCGTGATAACCAGCACCCCCAGAACCACCAGCCAGGGATACCGGGCAATAAAATGGCTTACCTTCTGCATCCTGAACACCGCCTGTTTGTAATACTATTAACTAAATTAAAGGTCAACTTAATTAATAGTAAACAAAATTAACTTTTTGTCAAGAAAAAAATTACTCCTGCCAGTAGCCGGGTTTTATTCAGCCCCCCCCGGACTCAATCAGCCCCATTGCCAGTTCTTCCAGGGTGTCAATAAACACCTTCAGGTTCTTCTCCGGAATGCGGCGCATCATCCGGACCAGACCCTGCCGGTTCATTTTTGCCAGTTGCTGTGCCGCCCTGACCCCGGACGGCGTCAACTGCACCAGCACCACCCGCCGGTCCTCGGGCGAATGTCCGCGTGCTACCAGTCCCTTCTTCACCAGCCGGTCGACCAAACCGGTTGCGTTCGCCTTGGAGATGCCCAGTGTCAGCGCCAGCTGGTTCATACTGGTCTGCCGCATATTCAACAGGGTCAAAAGCACCATTGTCTGGGAAAAAGAAAACTCCTGCCCCAGCGCCTCCACTGAACTTAAAAGCCGCAGTCCCCGGACAAGAATCGGTCCGAGCCACTCCAGTTTTGTTAAATAAAAACTCTCTCTTCTTCTAATAACTAATTATCCCCCTTCCACCTTTCTTGTCAAACATTTCTCTGTCCCGCGCCCGGACCGCATGACCGGGATAAAGTGTTGGTGGTGGTTCCGGTGGTTACCCGGAGCCGGTGTATCCCTTTCTCCTGTTCATTCTGTGCTGTCTCTCATATTATATTAGAGCCAGATAACAATAAAAATTAACACCAATTTTTAAAACCCTATTGTTAACCATCGGGTTATCAAACTGTTAAGGAATTTCGCCCCGAAAGATAGGGCAGGTTACCCCCTTAATCCGGGGTTAGCCCCCCGCCTTGCGAACAACCCTGCCCGGCCTTTTACCAGCTGAATTAGATAGCCAGCAATAAACCCGGTTAACGCACTGGTTGAGCAAAAACCAGCCCCAACTCCGGAAACCGCCAGCGCATCTATCCCGACTCCGCTGCTGACACCGGCAATTGAACCCGTCCTGAATTCGTTATTAACCCGCGCACCGGCAGAATCGGTTAAGGCAGATTTTGACAGCCGGGCAATTATCTGGCAATCTTAACAGGATGCAGTTAAAACAACCAAAACAAAAGGAGGCGATTAATGAAACACCTTTTGCCGTTAATCCTGGTCGGTGTGCTTCTCTGGGGCTGCGGTCCCCAAAAAACCGAAACCGCCAAACCGGTTGAGAAAAAGATGCCTGAACAGGTCATCCCTGGTGCGCTGAAAGACACCCTCACCCCGGACAACCTGCCGGAGAAACTGTTCCTCACCATCAAGGTCAAAGACTTTGGCACAATCAAGGTGGAGATGTTTACCAAAGATGCACCGCTGAATGTCACCAATGTGTGTAACCTTGCCATAAAGGGGTTTTATAACGGCTTGACCTTCCATCGTATTGAGCCGGGGTTTGTTGTTCAGGGTGGCGACCCGAAGGGCGATGGCACCGGTGGACCCGGTTACACCGTCCCTGCCGAGATAAAACGCAAGCATGAAAAGGGCTCAATGGCGATGGCTCGACTCAGTGATGAGGTTAATCCAGAACGGCGCTCTTCGGGCAGCCAGTTTTATTTCTGCCTTCAGCCCCTGCCGATGCTTGACGGCAAATATACGGTTATCGGTAAGATTGTTGAAGGTATGGATGTGTTAGACCGGCTCGGGCAGACAAGACCCCCGGTAGTAATGGAGTGGGTAGCCGCATCAACTGAATAACACCCGCCGGATGTTGCGCCGGTAAGGCGGCTTGATTATCCCCGCCTCGGTAATAAAGGCGGTAATCAGCCGCGCCGGTGTAACATCAAACGCCGGATTGAACACCGGCACCGCCGCCGGTGCTATTTGGACATTGCCCAGCCGGCGCACCTCATCGGCGTCCCTTTCCTCAATAACAATTTTGGCGCCGGTGCTGGTGTTCGGGTCAAAGGTGGATGAAGGCGCCACAACATAAAAAGGCTTTTTTGCCGCCCGGGCGAGAATCGCCAGCATCCGTGTCCCGACCTTATTTGCGGTATCACCGTTAAGCGCAATCCGGTCCGCACCCACCAGAACTAGATGACAGCGCTCAATTACCGACGCCGCGGCACTGTCCGGAATCAGGGTAACCGGGACCCCGGCGCGCAGTAATTCCCAGGTGGTCAAGCGCGCACCCTGTAACAGTGGTCTGGTCTCACAGGCAAAAACAACCGGCCGCCTTCCTGCCTGATGTGCCTGAAAAACCACGCCCAGCGCCGTGCCGAGACCAGGCGCTGCCAGCACACCGGTATTGCAGATGGTCAAAATTACCGCTTTATCCGGAATCAATTGAACACCATTGCGGGCAATCGCCTGAGAACGCGCCATCTCCTCCGCCTCAATTCGCCTTGCCTCGTTAACTATTGCCCGCCGTAACCGCCGGGCATCGGAACGGTGGATATCGATTAAACCCATCACCCTTTTTACCGCCCAGGTTAAATTCACCGCGGTCGGACGGGCATTGCGCAAAAGGTCCGCTGCCCGCAGCAACCCGGAAAACAACCGCCGGTCATCAAGACGCCGCGCCTCCACCGCCAGCCCGTAGGCAGCCGCAACCCCGAGCATTGGCGCCCCGCGCACCTGCAGCCGCTTTATCGCCCGCACCATCGCCAGCGCAGATTTCAGACGCAGATAAACCTCCTCATTGGGCAACCGGGTCTGGTCCAGCAGCCAGAGGGTGTTGTCTTTAAATACCAGCGCCCGCGGTAGATTGAGACCTTTGTTTATCGCCATCTTTCTCAACCTGTCTGACACTCCTTCCTTAAAACCGCCACCAGACTGAACGAATCCTGATTACACCTTTCCGGCTCATCAGCAACAAGCCGGACACTGTTCAGGCACCGCTCAATGTCTATCTTCCGGTGCGGGATTAACCGATTAAACCGCTGAAAGATAAAGCCAAAGAGTCCTTTCTGGATGCCACCTAATGCCGGATACCGTTGACCTGTCCGGCTCAGCAACGCCACCAGACGGTTCAACAAATACCCGCCCCGATTCTCCGCCCGCACCGCCTGTCGAGCAATCAATGGCGACACTATTCTTAAAATCTTTACCAGCGCAAACGGGTTGTTTCTCTTTTGAGAAAGAAATTCTAACAGGGTATCGTAGCGATACTCAAACCGGTGGGGTGCGTAACCGGAAAACCTCCTTTTGAATGGCGAACGGTCCAGCGTGGTGACAATCACCGTGCCACCATCTTTTAGCCCCTGATAAAGGCGATGTAACAGCCAGCGCAACTCCTCCTGAGTTAAATGTTCTATTACCTCCAGGGCGATTACCGCATCAAACCCCTCCAGTGTCCGGTCAGTTATCTCCTTAACATTTAGTTTCAAAAATGAAAGGTTGGGCAAACAGTTCATCGCCCGGGCATAATTAATCAGGGGCTCGGAATAGTCACTTGCCACCAGCTGCCAATTTGCCGGCATCAACCGGGCAAATGCGATCGAAAGCAGCCCGCTGCCACAACCCAGTTCTAAAATCCGCAACCCTGAGGACCGCTCACCCAGGACAGTAAGCACTGCGGCATAGTTGGCACAGTGATGAAAACGGAGGTAACCATCCCTGCCCTGGTCAACGCTACCTCCTTCCAGATTAAGAAACTGCCGGGCACGGGGAAAGGTCTCCAACTCCTGCCAGAACCGGCGCAAATGCCGGCGTAACAGGTCTTCTCGCCCGCCGCTCGCCGACTCTTCCATTTTTAGATATTAATAAACTCCACCCGCCCGGTCAATAACTCACCCCGAATGTCACCGCGGTATGGTATATCCTTGACTGAGAAATATTTTCCTGTTAATATTGGATTCTATGGCAAAACAAACGCCATTTTACCCGAAACATATCGCGGCTGGCGGTAATATGGTAGAATTCGCCGGTTATCTCCTGCCGTTACAGTTTCGTGGTGTCATCCCGGAACACCATCGGGTCCGCACCACCGTTGGCGTATTTGATGTCTCGCATATGGGCAGAATAAAAATCTCGGGAAGCGGTGCGCTCAGCTTTGTCAACCGGATGACCACCAACGATGCCGCCACCCTGGCAGAAAATCAGGCACAGTACTCGGTAATGTGCTATCCTGACGGTGGAATTGTTGACGACCTGGTCGTCTATCGCTTGAAAGACCATTTCCTTCTGGTCGTCAACGGTGCCAACAATGCCAAGGATACTGAGTGGTTAAAGCAGCATCTCAACGGTGATGTCTATCTGGAAAACATTACCGAAGACATTGCCCAGATTGCGGTTCAGGGTCCGAAGGCAGAACCCTGCCTGCAAAAAATATCAGCGATAGACTTAAGCGGAATTGGCTTTTACTGGGCAGCAACCGGAAAGGTTGCCGGTGTTGAAATGCTTATCTCCCGCACCGGCTACACCGGCGAGGATGGATTTGAACTCTATCTCCCGAAAGAACAGGCGCTTAAGGTCTGGGATGAGGTGATGCTTGCCGGAAAGGAATTTGATATTGAGCCGATCGGGCTTGGCGCCCGCGACACCCTGCGGCTGGAAATGAAGTACTGCCTTTACGGAAATGATATTGACCAGACCACCAACCCGCTGGAAGCCGGTCTGGGTTTTGTCGTCAAACTGGAAAAGCCGGACGATTTCATCGGCAAAGAAGCACTGACAAGGGTTGCCCGGGAAAAACCCCGGCGGCGTCTTGTCTGTCTGGAAATGAAGGACCGCGCAATACCCCGTCCCCATATGCCGGTCTTTGCCGGCGAAAATCAAGTGGGGACAGTAACATCCGGAACACTTTCTCCTTCATTAAATAAAGGTATCGCGCTGGCTTATGTCACAAAAGATTTTGCCCATGCGGGTACCGAACTGGAAATTGAAATCCGTGGTCGCCGAGCACCTGCGGTGGTTGTTTCTCCACCCTTTTATAAACACGGCTCAAGAAAAAAATAAGGAGGCACAAGGATGACAACAATCCCTACCGAGCTCAAATATACCAAAACCCATGAATGGGTAAAAATTGAAGATAATATCGCTACGGTCGGAATCACCGACTTTGCCCAGAAAGAACTATCCGACATTGTTTATGTGGAAATTACCGCGCTGGGTAAAACGGTGCAGCAAAACGAACCCATTGGCTTCGTTGAGGCGGTTAAGGCGACATCCGACATCTACGCCCCGCTATCAGGTGAGGTGTTCGAGGTCAATACCAGTATCCACAAGGCGGAAGGCGATGCACCGGCTGTTATCAACCGCGACCCATACGGTGCCGGCTGGTTGTGTCGGATTCGTATCGCCCACCGTGAAGAGGTGAACAACCTGCTTGACCACAACGCCTACACTGAACTGGTAAAACGGTCGGAACACCACTGATGTTCACTCCCCACACCCCGGAAGATATCCGCTTGATGCTGGAGAAAATTGGTGTTCCCGGCATTGAAGCCCTTTTTGATACCATCCCCGAAGACTTAAAACTTAACCGGGCGCTCAATCTCCCGCCGCCACTATCTGAACCTGAAGTCTTCGCTCATTTGCAAGCACTGGCAGATAAAAATATCGGCACCGATAAACTCATCTGTTTTGCCGGTGGCGGCGCCTATGACCACTACATACCGGCAGTAATAGAGACGATTATCTCCCGTCCGGAATTCTATACCGCCTACACCCCTTATCAGGCAGAAGTAAGCCAGGGTACTCTCCAGGTGATTTATGAGTTTCAATCACTTATCTGCCGCCTCTTCGCTATGGAGGTGGCTAATGCATCAATGTATGACTGTGCCTCCGCCCTGGCTGAAACCGTTCATATGTCCCGGGATATCACCGGTAAAAACAAAGTGCTCATCAGCAACACGGTCAACCCCCTCTACCGAGAAGTCGTGGAAACCTACGCCCATGGGTTAAATGTCCCGATCATCAACATTCCAATGCGGAATTTTAATACTGACCTCACCGGGTTAGAGGGACTTTTAGACAACAACACCGCGGCGGTCATGGTTCAACATCCCAACTTTTTCGGCTATCTGGAGCCGATAAAAAAAATCGTTCAATTGACCCACGAAGCCGGCGCCCTTCTCGTAACTGTGGTCGACCCAATATCGCTGGGTATAATTCAACCCCCTGGTTCTTACGATGCCGACATCGCTGTCGCCGAAGGACAGAGTCTGGGCATCCCGTTATCCTTTGGCGGACCTTATTTGGGCATCTTCACCACCAGGCGCAAGTTCATCCGTAATATGCCCGGACGCATCGCCGCCCGCACCCTGGACATTACCGGTAAAACGGGCTATGTCCTCGCCCTGCAAACCCGGGAACAACACATCCGCCGGGAACGCGCCACATCCAACATCTGCACTAATCAGGCGTTATGCGCCCTAATGGCAACGGTCTATCTCACCTGGGTGGGAAGAAATGGTATCAAAGAAGTGGCAAGGCAGTGTCTGGCGAAAACTCATTACCTTGCCCGGGAAATAAGTAAAATCCCCGGGTTCATTGTGCCACAGGAGAAAAAGTTTTTTAAAGAATTTGTCGTTCAGACGCCGGTGCCGGCTGACGAAATTGTCCGGCACGGCATCGAACAAGGAATTCTCGCCGGAATTGCCCTGGGTAAGTTCAACCCGGAATGGAAGAACTGGCTTCTCGTCGCGGTTACGGAAAAACGAAACCGGTCAGAACTTGACCGGTATATCAATTTTCTTAAACATTTTGCGAGGTAAAAATATGGAGTGCTCACTGGCAAGCAATCGTAAGAACTGCCCCTGCACCTATGAGCCCTGCAGTCGGAAGGGAAAATGCTGTGAATGTGTCGTCTATCACCGTCGGCATGGCGAACTCCCTGGCTGCTTCTTTCCTCCAGCAGTAGAACGCACCTACGACCGGTCGGTAAAAAGATTTATAAAAAGCGTGGAGACAAAATGAACCCGGAGAAATTACTTTTTGAGCTCTCTCGTCCCGGACGCCGTGCCTGGTCATTCCCGGAACTTGATGTTCCTGATATCCCGTTAAAAGATACCCTGGGTGAATGTCTCCGGGAAGACAATGACCTGCCTGAACTGTCGGAATCTGACTTGATCCGCCATTTTGTTCGGCTTTCCACTCTAAACCACCATGTCGATAAAGGCTTCTACCCTCTTGGCTCCTGCACGATGAAATACAACCCCAAGATAAATGAACAGACCGCCCGACTCCCGGGCTTCGCTCATCTCCACCCAATGGAAAAGGAGACGCTTGTTCAGGGTGCACTGCAACTTATGTTTGAACTGGGTGAATACCTGAAGGAGATCACCGGTTTTGACGCGATCACATTACAGCCAGCCGCCGGTGCTCAGGGAGAGTTAACCGGAATCTTAATGGTGCGCAAGTTCTTCGAAAAGAGAGGAGAAAAACGCACCGTGGTGCTCGTCCCTGATTCTGCCCATGGCACCAATCCAGCATCAGTTACCCTATCCGGTTTCCAGGCGGTGCAGATAAAATCTACCTCTGATGGGCTGATTGATTTAAATGAACTACAACGCGCCTGTTCAGACTGCGTCGCCTGTTTAATGGTTACCAACCCCAACACGCTGGGACTATTCGAGTCAGAGATAAAAAACATCTGTGAGATAATGCACCGCTATGGTGCGCTTGTCTATCTTGATGGAGCAAACCTTAACGCCTATTTGGGCATCCACCGCCCTGGCGATGCTGGGTTTGACCTGATGCATATCAACCTGCACAAAACATTTTCCACGCCGCATGGCGGGGGCGGTCCGGGTTCAGGTCCGGTAGCGGTAAAAAAACACCTTGAACCGTTTCTTCCTGCTCCGGTAATAAAATTCTCTAACGGTAAATACTGGCTGGATTATGACCGCCCTGATAGTATCGGGCGGATGCTCGCCTTCCACGGTCAATTCGCCATTCTCGTCCGGGCCTATACCTACATTAGAATGCTCGGCGCTCAAGGGTTAAAGGAAGTTGCGGAGTGCGCGGTGCTCAATGCCAATTACATCCGTAAACAACTGGAAGGAGTATTCGACCTCCCTTACCCCCGACGTTCACTTCACGAAGTCGTATTTTCTGGTACAAATCTGAAACAGTTCGGGATTAAAACCCTGGATGTAGCCAAAAGACTGCTGGACTATGGCATTCACGCCCCGACGATTTATTTTCCACTCATTGTGCCCGAGGCGCTAATGATTGAACCCACAGAAACCGAGTCACTGGAATCGATTGAAATGTTTGTAAGTGCGATGAAAGAAATTGCCGAAGATGCGCGTAACCATCCAGAAAATCTAATTAACGCTCCCCTAACCACTCCGGTAAGAAGGTTAGATGAAGCACGGGCATCTCGGCAACTGGATGTCAACTATCACGGATAATGTTCGCCACTGATATTACGCCAGAGCGACGCACTGAAATAATCACCAGGATCGCCCAGAAAACTGTTGACCTTCGTCTGACCCCTATTGCGATTGTTGTTCTGGAAACAATAAAACCCCTTTCATTCCTAGGTTCCCAGTTGATGGTGTTCTTCCAGCCGATTGTCACCGCCATATTCCCGTTTTATCAATATGAGGAAATCGCTGCGCTGTTTGAGGACAGAAAAAACATTGAACTTCTTATTCAAACAATCGAACAGTTAGAAGAAAACAGCCACTCACTGACAAAAAAGCACCGTAAAAAAAGAGGAGAGGATAACAATGAAGAAACCAGCGATTGAAAAAGAAAAGATTACTCGCATCCTTGCCACAGATTGTGGCTCCACAACTACCAAAGCCATTCTTATTGAAAAACGGGGAAGCGAATACCGTCTGATTGTCCGGGGCGAGGCACCCACAACTGTTGAAGCACCGTTTGAGGATGTAACCAAAGGCGTATTAAATTCCGTAATGGAGGTTGAAGAGTTATCCGGGGTGAAACTGGTAAAGGGTGACGGCATCTTCAAACCGCGCGCCAGCGAAAAAGAGGGAACCGATATCTATATCTCAACATCATCGGCCGGTGGCGGACTTCAGATGATGGTAGCGGGAGTGGTGCTAACCATGACTGCCGAAAGTGCAGCAAGGGCGGCACTGGGTGCGGGTGCTATTGTAATGGATGTTATCGCCTCTAACGATGGGAGATTGCCTCATGAAAAGATTGAGCGAATTCGGACACTCCGTCCGGATATGATTCTCCTTTCGGGAGGCGTAGATGGCGGAACTGTTTCTCATGTTGTGGAACTCGCTGAATTGATCGCCGCTGCCGACCCGAGACCTCGTTTTGGTATTGGATATAACCTCCCGGTTATCTACGCTGGCAACCGTGATGCCCGCGAACTGGTTCTCAAAACACTTAAAGATAAAACCAGCCTGGTAATAGTAGAAAACATTCGCCCGGTCCTAGAAAGGGAAAATCTGGGACCGGCACGGCATAAAATCCATGACCTGTTTATGGAACATGTTATGGCTCATGCCCCGGGATATAAAAAACTGATGGAATGGACTGACGTCCCGATTATGCCCACTCCCGGCGCCGTGGGACTTCTAATAGAAAACATCGGAAAGACGCAAAATATCGCCGTCCTCGGGGTAGATATCGGTGGCGCTACTACCGATGTATTCAGCGTCTTCCAGGGCATCTTTAACCGCACGGTCTCGGCCAATCTGGGAATGTCTTACTCGGTATCTAATGTTCTGGTGGAAGCAGGCGAAGAAAATATTATCCGCTGGTTGCCGATTGAAATACCACCGGATGAAGTCCGTAACCGAATAAGAAACAAGATGATTCGCCCGACAACCATCCCGTCAACTCTCGAAGACCTAAAACTGGAGCAGGCGATTGCCCGGGAGGCGCTACGCTTGGCATTGGAACACCACAAATCTATGGCGGTCGGCTTGAAGGGTATCCAGCAGGAACGAACCATATCTGACGCCTTCTCGCAGGCACGAACCGGGGAGACACTGGTGAATATGATGGGATTAAACCTTATCGTTGGTTCTGGTGGTGCGCTTTCCCACGCCCCCCGTCGTGCCCAGGCCGCAATGATGCTCCTCGACGCCTTTCAACCCGAAGGTGTTACCCGTCTAACTGTAGATTCTATCTTTATGATGCCCCACTTGGGCGTGCTTACCGAAGTTCATCCTGAAGCAGCTCAGGAAGTATTTGAAAAGGACTGCCTCATCCACCTTGGAACAAGTATCGCCCCGGCCGGACAGGGAAAGGCGGGACGCCCGTGCGTTCGGGTAAAAATAATTAAAAACAACAAAGAGGAAATTGAAGCGCAGGTTAACTTTGGTGATATAAAATGTCTTCCTTTACCGGTAGGTGAATCAGCGCGGGCGGTCATTACCCCGGAGCGAGGTTTTGATGTTGGCGCCGGTTCGGGTAAAACATTAGAAACCGAAGTAACCGGCGGGCTTTCCGGGGTAATTATCGACGCCCGCGGACGTCCTCTTGTTCTTCCGGCAGATGATAGAGTTCGCCGGGAAACACTGCACAAATGGGCAACCCAGATGAACGCTTATCCCGGCTAATCGCCAACCTCGTCACGCTGACTTTTAATAAAATCCAACAAAATTTGCCGGTGGTCAAACACCAACGGCATCTTATCAATATCTTTCAAATCGACAAGTTGTATTCCTCGGGCATCATCACCTGCTTTGGGTTCCCCCGCCCCGCGGGCAACGAACACCACGGAAACACAGTGCCCCCTGGGGTCTCGTCCCGGGTCAGAATAAACTTTAAACTGTCGCAACTCTACCAACTCCACGCCGGTTTCCTCCTTAACCTCACGGCGCACCGCTTCTTCTACTGTTTCGCCGTAATTCACAAATCCCCCAGGCAAAGCCCAACCGCGGGGTTCGTTCTTTCGTTCTATCAACAATACCTTCTCCCCAAACAGTACGATACCGTCAACTGCCAGACGAGGTTGCCTGTGTCTCATTCAAATACTCCCTTAACGCCTCGGACCAGGGTCTTAATACCCTGCCAAACCGACTTTTAAAATTCCTGTTCTCAAGCACAGAGAAATACGGCCTTGGCGCCACCCGTCCGCTCGCTTCGGTAGGAATCGGGATTATCGCACAATCTCTTCCAATAACAGCGACAATCTCCCGTGCCAGTTCATACCAGGAACACCAGCCCGAGTTCGTCAAATGATATATTCCATAATAGTCAGAACGCGCGATGGCTAACAGCGGCGAGCACAAATCACGAACATAAGTGGGAGAACCGACCTGATCGCTGACAACCCTTATCTCTTTTTCGGTAGATGCCTTACGGCGGATGGTATCAACAAAATTCTTTCCGTACCTTCCAAACAGCCAGCTGGTCCGGACAATAAACCACTTTTTACAAACCCGGCGAACCGCCTGCTCCCCCATTAATTTTGTCCGCCCGTAAACTGACAAAGGCGCAGGCGGGTCATTTTCCTGATACGGTCGTTGACTTTTGCCATCAAAAACATAATCGGTGGACAGATAAACCACCTTGCATCCTAACGCTGCCGCTCCCAGCGCCACCGCCCAGGTTCCATGAAAATTAACCAGTGTTGCCCGGGCCGGGTCCACCTCACAGCCATCAACATCGGTCCAGGCGGCAAGGTGAAAAACAACCTCTGGCGCTACCGCATGCATTTCGTTAATTGTTCTCTCCACCTCGGTAACATCCTGTTCCGGGAGGTCCCACCCGATTACCTCTTCCCCTGTTTCACGCAGATAATTTACCAGTTCTCGCCCCAAAAGTCCCCGCGCCCCGGTTACAATACAACGCATACCTTCATATTCCCGGCACACTACCACCAAGAAACCAGAATTGGATAGCCATCTATGACCCGGAAAATAGCGTCCGGGCAAGTTCGGTAATGAGTTCTTCCTTTACCTGGGTTAAAATCGCATCAAGAGAAAGGTCGACCTCTTCCCGTCCCCGTCTCACTATTAAACCACCGGAAATTGCTACCGGTTCACCCAGTTTTACGCCCAGTTTTGACCCGAACTTTTTTGTATCCGCAGGAGAAAGATGAACTGACGCCTCACCGCTGGCGTACTTTTTTACAAGTGAGCGAATGATTGATGGATACTCCGGGCTGGACAGAATCTTCTCCCGCGCCATATTAAAAACAAGGTCAAGTATCTCCCAGCGAGCGGCCAGAATAATCTTTTTTGCCTCCAGCGCAGCCTGACTGCGAACGCGTTCCAGAATCGCGCGTCTGGTTTGCTCTATACGCGTCTCATTTTCTGCCGCCAGTTTTGCCTTTAAAGCCTCAACCCTTCCCCTGATCTCCGCTAACCGCTGATTCTTTTCTTCCTGCAGCGCCGCTACCCGGGCACGGGCATCATTGAGAATCTTCTCAACCAGTTCTGATGTCCCCACTGCTCACTAACCCAGTTTTACACCCAACTGCAAGAAGATTGTTGCCAGCAGACCGAGCACCGCATAGGTCTCAACCAGCGCACCAAAGATTACCGCCTTGGTTGCCTCAGCCGGACGCTTCGCCACCAGCTCAGCCCCAGCCGCACAAACTTTACCCTGCCACATCGCTGTCAGCCAGCCCGCAATACCCACCGGTAAACAGGCAGCGAACATCTGTAACCCCTGACCCAGCGTAATCGGGGCAAGCTGTCCCAGAACCCCTAACTTCATCATCGCAAGAAATGCGCCCAGAAATCCGTAGAACCCCTGGGTGCCCGGAAGCGCTACCAGTATAAAGAGATTGCCGAATTTCTTCGGGTCCTCAGCCATCACCCCGTTTGCCACCTCGGCGACATACCTTATCCCCATTGCGGAACCGATACCTGCCGGTAATACGGCAATTACGCAGCCTAACAAAGCGATTGCTAAACCCAATGGATCAACCACTTGTTCCTCCTTATGATTTCATAACTACAAATTGATTTGTCTCTCTAAATGGCACGAATGGCTCGCCGCCACCGGTATAAAAACGCGGAAAGAATTCAACATACTGCAACCTTAAAGAGTGGACAAAAGCGCCTAACACATTCACAGCAATATTATAAGTATGACCGACCACCAGAACAATTAAAGCCAAAAGAATCCCCACAACGGGAATTGGCAGAACCATCCAAGCAATAACATTTATCGCCACCGCCACACCCCCGGTACACATCCCCAGCGCCATAAGCCGGATATAAGAAAGCAACACCCCAACATAACTGGTTGCCCCGTAAAGGGCATAACCGCCCCAGACAAATTTCTTCCATAACCTTGCACCCGCCGGGGTGACAAAATAAAGCAGAGCCCCCAGCAAACCCGGCACCCAGAAAGGCACTATTCGCAAAAAATAGCCCGCGAGCCCGGCGATAGTTCCTGCCCCGAGGACAAGCGGCAATAATGATATCCTCCTCTTTTGAATACTTGATGCCAGCGCAGTTCCCGTCATTACCAGAAATACCGCCAACACGACCCATTTCGCCATAACAAAGCCCCCCGGAAGCCAGCCCATCTTTCCCGCCCAGAAAACCAGAAGACCGCTCAACAACCCGAACCACAACCACTGGGAAAACATTGTCGCCTGTTCCCGGCGGGTAAAAACAACTATTGCCGCCACCGCCACCAGCACAATTACCAGTAACAGCGCATTTACCATCTCCGGAAAAGCCTGCCCGAACACTAGTCGCACGGCGATACCGTTTATCAACAGAAACCAGGGCAACTGCCCGAGAAACGCATCGCCATAGTTTTTCACCCGGATGCAATCGGCAATTTCAAAAGCAATACCGCTGATTAACTGCAGATACCCCAGCCCGATGGAAAGCACGAAAAACTTCATCGGCTCCTTCATCGGGTCAAACCATAAATACCCCTTCTTTAACCCCAGAAGCCTGATTATCCCCAAGCGTTCGGGAAGGTCCCCAAACCAGCCGCCCACTAAAGCCCCTGCCGGTATGGTAAGGATTGCACCGATAAGAATAATCCCGAGAAGTTTATTGTCCATCCCCATCTTTCTCAAAAGGACAAAGGCAAGTATCGCAACAATAAAACCATAGCCAGCATCGGTAAGACACAGGGCAAAAAACATCCCGAAAAACGGCGCAATCAACCAGGTCGGGTCTAACTCGGTCGGCAAGGGCAGCTGGTAAAGTTCCAGCACCAGTTCAAACGGTCGGAAAACCCGGCGATTGGTCAATGCCACTGGCGGCATTTCCTCTGGCTCAGGTTGAATCCGTGCGACCGCCGCTGCTCCGGTCTCATCCACCAGGCGCTCCAGTTTCTTAAAATCACGCTCTCTTACCCAGCCGTAAATCAAAAAGACCGAATTCGTCCTCACCGCTACCCGCGTAATCTCCGCGCGCTGGCGGGCATTAAGCATCGCATCCGCCTTGACTTTCAGGCGGGGCAGCTCCCCGGCCAGTTCGTTTATCCTTTTTTGAATCCGTTCAATCTCCTCATCAATCCGCTGTTTCTCCTGAATTAGTTCGGCGATTATCTCTCCTGGCCGGCGCCCGCCTAACTTCAAATCAACACTCTCCCAGTGATAGGTTGTCAGCAAACCAAGAACTTCTTCCATCAGTTCACTCGCCAACACCACAGCGCTATAAACCACCTCGTCCTGTTCACTGACCTTCACCAGCACTGCCGGTTTCCCGGCCAGGGCTGCGCCAATGCTGTTAAATTCACTCCGACCCGGGAGTTTCCCGAACAATACCTTAACATTACTAAACGAGGTTGGATCAACAAACCCGTCCGGCAGGTTCTGCCAGGGCTTTAATCGGTTTATCTCCTCGGTAATGAACCGTCGCCGATTTTCCTGTTCGGTCCTTTCTCCGGTCAGCCGTTCAATCTCGCTTAAACAGTCCTGCGGGTCGAACCCGGCGGCAATCTCCTCATACTCACTCCGGTTGACCCGGACCTTTGCCGGTGCCTTTTTTCCAGCCACTATGCTCAGGGTTTCAATTGTGTTTAACAGCCGGGGCAGTATGTCCCTTTCCTCCCTGCCCCAGGATTCAGCATCACTCTCAACCACCCGAATAATGTGAACTATCCCTAAACGCTGCAACCTGCTAAGAAAAGCGTCTTTTACATCTTGGTGGATAGCAACGACAACCTTGCTGACCTGTTCTATTGCCATTTCTTCAGCACACCGTCGACCAGTAAATCCACCGCCTTTTTCATCCCCTCGCCCGCAACATCCTTCAGCCGCGACGCCTGTTCTCTTGCCTCACGGACAATTCTTCCCCGCATCTCCTCTGCCTCTTTTTCCGCCTTCGTCACCTCCCGCGCCAGCGTCTCCCGTAAACTTACCCGAAACCCTTCCAGTTCCTCTCTTGCCTGCGCCTCCGCGGCATTCAGCGCCAGTTTCTTCTCGCGTTCCGCCGCCTCAATCAACCTTTGCGCCTCCTCCTCAGCCCGCTTTATCTCTTGAACTATTTCATTTGCCTCGATCGCCATAATCCACCACCTGTGCCTGTCCCAAGCACAGCACTAACATCATCCTTCACTGTCTAAATCAATTGACTCCTCTTCTTCAAAATCCTCTTCTTCGTCCAGGGCGGTGTTAACAATAAACCCGACCTTGGTTCTCATTGAATCGGGTGAACCATCAGCTGGTGAAAGGAAAAACTCCACCGCCGGACCGGCGATCTCCCACTCATTGTCGTCAATCCAGTCCATTACCTGCTGATAAGTTGCTGAAACCTTATCCCAGCCACCGGTGTGCACCGCAACCGCCACCTCCATGGGCTCCAAAACCCGCACCGCGATACCGGCTTGAGCATCGCCACTCGTGCCCGCGGGCACCGGGATACACACCGCCCATTCACAACTCTCCGGTGGCACCATTTCCGGACTGTTGTAATAAAAGGCGAAAGGTGCGCCCGCCGGGACAATCCCCTTCTTTTCCAGTTGTGCCATCATTTCCTTAATCACATTGCCAATCTCCGAGTACGGCCCGGTACGGTTTACCGTTACCACCGTCAGTGCCGGGATTGTCTCCACAACCACCTCACTCTCCCGGACCGCCTGTGCCGGTTTCTTCCCGGAGCCACAACCCAGAACGATTACCGCCACAACCAGCAGTAAAATTATTACTTTCTGCCTGCCATCAGCCATTGTTTACCTCACTTCCTTTCAAATTAAAGAGGCTTAAAGTAAAGAATATCGGTAATCGCGCCTTCGCGTTCCGGCTGGGGTTTAAGAACCGCAACCACTTTCATACCGATATGGAGCGCATCCGAACTAACTTCTCCCAATCGGTGCACCAGCACGGTAGAAGCGCCCTCCAGTTTAATCAATCCAACCGTCTCTGGCTTCGTCAATCTACCTCCATCTAACCCCACATACACCACCGTCCAGGACTCAAGCTTACCCTGGGGGCTAACCGTTACCCACTCATCCAGCTGTGCAAAACACCGCTCACAGAACAGCCGCCCGGGAACATAAACAATCTTACAGCGATCACATCTCGTCCCGGTGATCTCGCCCTTCTCTTTTAACGTCCGGAAAAACCTTTCGCCTGCAATCCCCACTGTATAAAGACTTTCAACAGGCAATTCCCCATACCAGGCTTTTGTCTGGGTTAATTGCTCTACCCGTTCTTTTAATGCCATATATTTTCCTCCCTACCTTTCTACTGGCTTCCAGTAAAGAATATCCGTAATTGCCCCCTCGCGCTCTTCTGCTGGACGCCAGACCGCTTTTACCCGCATTCCAATATAAACCTTCTTCGGGTCAACCTCACCCAAAAGGTGCATTATTCCTATCCCGGGAGAAGCGCCGTCAATCTCAATAACCGCGGGAATCTGTGGTTCTTTGATTCGTTTTACATCCCAGGTCACATAACAGAGCGAAAAGGTGTTTACTGTGCCGGTATCATTTAACTCCACCCACTCATCAATATTCCGGAAACACCATTCGCAGAAGACTCGGGGGGGCACCATCGTTCTCCCGCATTTATTGCACCGGACCCCAAGAATCACACCTCTCTTAAGCCCTTGCAGATAGCGCCCGATTGCGACCCCGGCGTCCCACATATAGCGAGCATCCGCCTTCCATCTGGTGGTAAGCACCCGGCCTTCTTTAAAATCAGCATCGCTCAACCCGGTACCAGGAAAATCAATCTTTTTCTCTTTTTCCATATCTCCTCCTAAATTCCCAAAACAACCACTGCCCCAACTTGCATCAGATCACCCCAGGCCTGTGCCACTCCACGCTTTGCCTTTCGGGCGATCTGCCGTTTACCCGCCTCTCCCCGCAACTGCCAGAACAACTCCGCCACCTTCATCAAACCAGCCGCGGCTATCGGGTTTCCCACGCCCAGCAAACCACCTGATGGACACACCGGCAACTCACCATCGCGCCGGGTAACACCATCCACTGTCAACTGCGGCGCCTCTCCCTTTCCACACAGTAAAAGCCCCTCCATATGATGCAGTTCTTTGTAATCAAATGGATCATACGGTTCAGCGACATGAATCTGGTGCCTGGGATCGGTCACCCCCGCCATTTTATACGCCATCCTCGCCGCCTCCTCGACGTATCGCGGGTAACACAGATCGCGGTTTGTCCAGTAGGCGGTATCCAAAGCCCAACCAACCCCTTCAATCCAAACCGGTTTATCTGTCACCCGACGGGCAACTGTCTCGTTCGCCAACACCACCGCCACCGCGCCATCTGAAACCGGACTTACATCCAGCCGCTGGACCGGCCAAGCAAGAACCTCGGATTTAAGGATATCCTCAACAGTAACCCGTTCCGCAATCTGGGCACAGGGATGGTCCAATGCATTGGTCTTATTTTTCACCGCCACAAGCGCAATATCCTCCTTGCGTAAACCATAAGTGGTCATATACCGGTTCATCTCCAGGGCAAATATCCACAGTAGATTTGGCTTCAGCGGTCTCTCGGTAGTGTGGTCAAATATCGTAAGAAACGCCCCTTGGGCATGAGGCTGGAAAGATGACATCTTCTCTTCGCAAACAACCAGACAGGTATCAAACAGACCGGAGGCTACATGGTACCACCCATGGATAACAGAAAATACCCCTGTTCCACCGCCCACATAACAGCGCATATAGGGCTTGCCCCACGCTCCGGCACCCGGGGAAAGGTACTCTCCCTTCATATGCACACCGTCAAAGGTATCTGGCGCTGAACCAAGGACAACCCCATCAATTTGTCCCAGATTTAATCCACAATTATCCAGCGCCATCTTCGCCGCATGGTAAGCCAGTTCCTGTCCGGTCTCCTGGGCACGCCGGACAAACTTAGTCATACCAACACCAACAATTGCAACTCTACGCCCCATTTTCTCCTCCTTAAGATTTTAGAATCGCCACTACACTACTGGTAGTCGGCACACCCCGCCAGGACTGAACCAGACCGGTCCGGACACCGGGTAACTGATTGATTCCGGCTGTCCCGCGCAACTGCTGAACCGCCCAGTAAAGCTTCGCAAGCCCGTTCGCCTCATAAAGATAACCCATACCCAGTGCTCCGCCGGAACTATTAACCGGAAACTGTCCCTTTATTGATGTTTTGCCTGAATCAATCCAGGCGGCTATTTCACTTTCGCCAATAAGCTTAAGGGCAATAAGGTGCTGTAATTCTTTATATGAGTAGGTATCATCCACCTCGGCAAAATCAATCTCATCCGCTGGACTCTGGATGCCTGCTGTCCGATACGCCATCTCTGCTGCCCTGGTCACAAATTCTGGTATATCCCAGTCCCTGGATTCCAGGCTAAAAGCCCCATTGCACCACCCCATTCCAGCAATCCAGACCGGCTTCTGGCGAAAACTGTCAGCACGTCGTGCTGACGCCAGAACCACAACTATCGCGCCGTCAACCGGCTGGGCAATGTCTAATTCCGAAAGCGGAGTAGCAACCATTCGTGCCGAACGAAAATCCTCTTCATCCAGTTTCGCGCCCCGTCCCGCAACTGGATTATTCAGAGCGTTGGCGCGGTTCTTCTTAACCACCGCCGCACATACCTTTCTATCAACCCCGTACCGGTGTAAAAACCGATTCATTTCCATCCCCGCGATAAAAACGGAGTTTAACCCCAGCGGCCGATTGAAAATCGGATCCTGGGCGCACAGCGCGATACCATCGGGAGTTAACATATTGGACGCCTTTACATGCGCCTCCACCACTGCCACATCAAACTGTCCGGTCATTATCTGCAACCACGCCGCTGCTACGCCATGCAGACCATCACCAGTAATGGTATGCATCTGCTTAAGCGCCGCACCCAGCTGGTCAGGGACATACTCATCAAAAATACTCGTCCCCTCAATGTAGTCCTCAGCACAGGTAACAAAAGTGTCCACATCCCGTCGCGGGTCAATACCGGCATCCTCATAAGCCTTTACCGCCGCCTCAAACATCAGCTCTTTGTAGGAAACATCTACCGAAAGGGAGCGAAACTGCGTAGCACCAATGCCAACAATGGCTACTTTATTGTTCATTTTTGCCTCCTAAGAGATATCCAAAATTTGAACCCGATAACATAAATTATAGAGTTTGTTAGCATACCCATCTTTAATCTTATGTCAATAAAAACATCTGGATGCGCCAGAAGAAAGTTACCAGGCTGTTGAACTGGCGTGGAATTGAACCAGCGCCTCCTTATTTATTAGAGCCGGATTTCTGCCCGAAATAACGCCATTTTTGCCGTCCCGATGGCGAAATTTCAGGATAACCTTCACACTGACAATGGATTGAAAAACTGCATCAAATCGCCGGCCCGAAACAAAGGGCAGGATGGTGGGTATACCCCGGGCTACCCCTGGAATAGTTACCGGGATTATCTCAACACCGACCGCCACATTAACTTACTGTCCAAAATCAAACCCGACCTCGCAATCAAAACCATATTTTACCCGCGCCTTTATCCTGTCGTGAAACACCCAATCAACCACCCCTATCATTTCGATTTTCACCCACCGGCTTCCTGCCAATTCATCTTTGCTATTTTCTGGAGAAAAACCGGTCATTACCTTGACTGAATTCACATCTCCGCTATTATTAATATCAGTTATGAAAAATAACCGCTCTTCTCTAATTAACCCAAGCGAGATAAAAAAGCCCACCACCAGCGCAACTCTGCAACTTGCGCTTAACTACGCCCAAACTCACGGTATCAAACATATTGTTATCGCATCAACCACCGGCGCCACCGCCCTCGCCCTGGCAAAAATGGCAAATAATCGGTTCAATATCGTCTGCGTTACCCATCAGGCTGGTTTTGCCCAGCCCGGAAAATCAGAACTGCCCCGGACAACAGAAAAGAAACTGGCTGAATATAACATTCCGGTTCTGCGCACCACCCACCTGTTTGCCGGTGTTGAACGTGCCATCCGGCTGAAATTCGGCGGAATTGGACCGGCAGAAATTATCGCCAACACCTATCGCACCTTTGGCGAAGGCACCAAGGTCGCAGTAGAAATTGCGGTGATGGCGCTTGACGCCGGACTAATCCCCCATGGCAAGGACATCATCAGTATCGCCGGCACCGGCAAAGGTGCGGACACCGCCCTGGTGCTGGAACCAGCCCATTCCCAGAGATTCTTTAGCACCAGGATAAAAACCATCATCTGTAAACCGATAGAATTTTAAAAAGGAGGGGTATGAACGAATGTATCTTCTGTCAGATAGTTGCCGGTAAGGCGCCCTGCCGCAAGGTTTATGAAGACGAACACACACTGGCATTTCTTGACCTGTATCCGATATCGCGCGGACATTCTCTGGTAATCCCGAAAAAGCACATCCAGTGGTTTACGGACATTGAGCCGTCAGATAACATCGCCGGACCGTTCCTGCGCGCCTGTTATATCGTCGCCCGCAAGGTCAAACACGCCTTTGGCTGCGAATATGTGACAATGCTCATCCGCGGCACCCGGGTTCCCCATGTGCATATGCTCATCGTCCCCACCATCAAAGGCGAAGAGAACCTGCTTGATAAGACGCTCAACCTCCACCACTTCTGTCAAAGCCGGCTCAAACCCCAGTTTTCTGACACCGAACTGGACGCCATTGCCGAAAAGATTCGCAACGCCGCACCGTAAAATAAACGCTCAATAATAATAAGGGAGCGGCTAAGGCCGCTCCCCGTTATTTTTAACTGGCGCGCTGTGTTACTCTATCACAAGTTTATAGAGAGCACACCGCTCTCCATCATCAACCCGCAGGATGTAAACGCCACTCTGCAACCGCTCCAGATTAAACACACCGCTACCAGCAACCGCCTTCTGGTTAAACACCCGTCGCCCGATGATGTCAAAAACCTCCACCGTCATCGCACCTTTGCCACCAGCCACTGTCAGCACCCTGTTCGCGCCCAGCACACTCGGAGCAACAACGAATGAACCCGGTAAGAGCGAAGAAACTTTCCCGGCAACACCTTGCCTCTCCCGGCTGTCTGTTGTAAAGGTATCCGCCTCCACATAGCACCAGCATTCCGGTGTCTTATTGCCTTTGAGCGCGAAGAAAACACCATCCTCATATAGAACGATGTCGCCGCCACCCTTCACCCGCTTTTTCCTGCCGGTAGAACCTACTGAAGGCATTGTGTCCAGCTCCACCCAGGAGTCAGCCAGCGCATCATAGCGCCAGAACTCACAGGTATTGCCCCCCTTCAGCGCATAAATCGCATCGTTATACCAAGCCCCAGCGCTACCATCCTTACACTTCTTTGCCTTGCCCATCTTTCCAATGAAGGGCATCCCGCGTAATGGCTGGGAAAACCAGGTATCAGCAAGGACATCGTATTTCCACAACTCGTGCACCTTTGCCTTATGAGCGTAGATATAAAATTGATTCTGCCCGGGACGTGCCTGGTAAACAATCCAGGAACCCCGGTCCCACTTTCTGCCGGTAGCGGTTAACGGCGCCGGTGCCCGGGTCTCCCATTCGCCCGATACGGTATTAAACCGATAGAACTCATCAGTATACCCCTTGAGTAAGTAAACATAACCGGTATCGGTATGCGGTCTCTTAACATAAACCATATCCGCACCCGCCTTCACCCGCTTACCGCTTGTGCCGGCAGGAACATCTTTTATCTGCTCCCAAGAATCGTTATCAATGTGATACCGCCAGAAACCAAGCGTATTATTACCCTTCGTCGCATAGATGTAATCACCTCCAGCAACGCCTACTGAAGCCCGGCGCGGCGGTCGCATCTCGGTCCCCAGGGGCATCGGCTTTAATTGATGCCAGGTATCAGCAACCGGATTATAGAGATAAAAGTCGCCCACCCTGTTGCCTTTGAGCACAAAGAGATACCGCACCCCCCCGATTTTCATCTGCGTTATCCAGCCACCGTCACTCACCGTCCGGCCTGATGGTGCTAACGGCACCTGCTTGACCTCATGCCAGCCGTAAGGCCAGCGCGGTATCGTCCGCACAACAAATCCCGCGGTTTGCACATCATCATCAGGAAATGTATCACTGGCGCAGAATGTTGAACAGCGCACCTGCCATTCACCCGGTGTTTGCATAAGATAGGATGGAAAACTAAGCGTGGTATCGTTATGTCCCGCAAAGTTTACCACTAACAGCGACTCGAGGTAAACCACACTTCCATTGGGGTCGATCAACTGGCAATATGCGGTAAAGTCGGCAGCCTCATTTCCCCGGTTCCACCAGCGTGCCCTGGGTATTACCGTCGTGCCGCTGTCAATTGTCCCGGCGGGCGCCTGAATCTGAAACATCTCAATATTGGTGCTGTTCACTGCAACAACAAATTCTGCCTCCTGGACATCATTGGCAGGGTTCATATCCAGAACCGCGGCAGTTGAGCAACGCACCGTCCAGCTACCCATCTCATTAACCACAAAATCAGGAAAAACGAGCGTGGTCTCAGCCCCAGGAGACAAATCGGTCACTGTCAGTGACTCGGTGTACACCCGGCTCCCCCCAGGACTGATAAGAAAACAGAACGCCCGAAAATCCACCAGGTTATAAGGACGATAGTTGCGCCAGGTGGCTCTCGGGCTAACCGTTGTTCCGGGAACAACCCTTCCTGAAGGAGAAACAATCGCCACCACACCACCATCAACCAGATTACCGCGCAGGTAATAGACCTCATTGTCACCATCGCTATTGTCATACCAGGAGATGTGGAGGTCGTCAAAAAGCCCCCGGGCAATCACCGGTGATAAAACACTGCCGCCGGCACTCCGATTGGTCAACTGCATCACATCACCCCAGGTATTACCCAGTTTCGCCCGATAGAGCATCTCCTGCCGGGCGGAAGAAATTTCGGTGTAGCCCCGCCAGATAACATCTATCCGGTTGTCGTTACCCACCACAACCACCGGGTCATACTGAGAACCATCACCATAGGTGCTTATTATCTCGGTTGGTCCCCAGCCGGAAGCGGTTCGCTCCCGATAGAATACCCGATCATTGGAATTCCCGGGAATGTCTCCATTCCAGACCACCCCGACCTTAGAGCCAGCTGAATCCACACCGACCGCACAGGCGAACATACTGGCATTGGGGTTCACATCAGACACCCGCTCAACATTACGCCACACACCGCTCCCGTTACGCCACCGGTAAAACACCTGATAGTAACCGGAAACCTTCTGCCGCCAGACCACATAAACGCTGTCTCCGCGGTCAACCGCTACCGATGCCACCTCGCAGGATTCCGTGGGTGTAGTGTCAACGATTGTAACCGAACCCCAGCCGGTCCCGGGAATGTATTCGATGTGCATTGTCCGGAAATAGGTTGGATTGGCACTGTTTCTACCATACCAGACAACATGAACATTATTTCCACCTGGACGGCAGGCGATGGATGGGTAGTAATTAAGATAATTGCCGCCCGGATTATAAAGATACAGTGACTCTCCCCAGTTGCCGGTGCTAACATCCCATTTTCGGTACCAGATACCATAATAGGAGGCAGTGGAGTGGTACCAGACAATATGAACATTGCCGGAATAATCACATGCCACTGCGGGACGATAAGCCGGAGCCGATTGATTGGTCACCTGAACTACCGGTCCCCAGGTCCCTGTTGACCTGGTCCATTTGCGATAAAACACCTGATTTGTGCCGGTGCGATTGTCATACCAGACAACGTGGACATTGCCACCGGTATCCGTTGCCACGGTATGCTGATACCCATATCCCATATACTGTGGAGTAGCATCATCACTGAGATTGACGATGCCCCCCCAGCCATCGCTCTCAACTGGGGGTAATGCGGGCATACCCGCAATCAAACACGAGGCGACGAACAAAACCGCCCCAATGACCTTTAACATCTTACGCCTCCTTTTTATTTTTTCTCATCACTTATTAACACCTTGAGGTTAAGCAAATATAAATTTGATGTTAAATTAGCGATAACCATTGTTGCCATAGAGAAGTTAGAAAATCTCCGCAACCATCCAGGATTTCTGTTGTTCCGTTATCGGATATAACCCGCAGCTAATATTATCAAAAAATAACTTTTCTGTCAAATAGAAAGACCTGATTACGCCGGGACACCCTTACCAGTGTCCGGTGCTGGAATGGTAAGAAAACCGGCTACCGAAAACGGCGGTACCCATTAAATATCTGTCCCGGCTGGAATCGGCGCTACTAAATCAGTTAATAACCAGATAACCCGCAACACCACCCGGGGAATAGCGTCCGCAATACCCCCTGACCCTTTTTGTGTAACTGAAACCAGGTCTGCCACCTATACAGCCCCGGGGCTAGCCCCCTGAACAAACTTTAATTTTACCTAACAAACTTAATATCAAACAATTACCAGAAATGACGCCCCAGCAAACCTGTTGCCTTTTATGTAAACTAAGCGACTACGATGATGTTAACAAATACAGAAATAAACCTGAAGATACTACATTAAACTCAGCGCTAATTCCAAAGCTCCTGCCGCCCGCTCGTTGAAAATCGCACAACCCTTAAGCAGTTCTCCAGCAACCGTAAAATCTCCTTCATCGCGAAAGTCGCCATTTTCTCCGACCATCGCCTTAATCTTCTCCAGGTTACTAAATGACTGATAGAACAACTCTGCGGCACGATTTAAATATTCTTTTGCCTGCGGCCAGTTCCGGGCAATCCGCTTACAGAAACCACTGGCAAACATCTGTAACTCCCAGTAACACATCAGGTTATAAAAATTACCCAGACGGTCTATCCGCTTCTTTTCTAAAGCATCTGCCCAGGTGCGGAACCCCCTTGTCCCATAATAATACTCTCCACCAAAACAGGGTGCCAGCCCGCGCAACAGCTTAACTGCCCGGGCAACCGCCCGTCGCTCCTGCAGCGCCCGTTCCGGCTCAAAACATTCACCAAAAAATATCGCTGCCAGTCGCCAGGGTGCATTCAGCTGGTTAAAACGAACTGGTTCCTCAGGATCATCCTGTGGTCCCTGAAGCCTCTCTTTATTCCGTGTCCCTGCCGAACTTACAGATGAACGCACCAGATAACAATCATCCCGATACCCATAAACCACCCCGAACTCCGGTGCCGGACCCGCACCCCAGACAACACAACACCGACCAGAATCAATCTCCAGCCGAACCCTTTCAAACAGCTCACCAAACAGCCGCTCATCATCCTCGCCTCGCTCCACCGCAACCAGTTCGGTCATTACCCCCAACCCCTGTGTTCCTTCAATTAAAATCTCCCAGTCAAAAGCCACCGGACCAAAGGGAAGAACTTCCGGATGGATATTAACAATAAACGCATAGCCACTCATTCCGGCAACATCGGTAAAATCACATTTAATTCCGCGAGACCGTAACACACTGGTTACCGCACCAACATAACTGACCCAGGACCAGGGCGGCATCAGACGCACATTAACCACCCGCTCACCGCACCAGTTACCACTCATATCATCTCACTTTTTCTCCAGCCATTCCAGCGGGTCAACCGCCTTCCCGCCAATCCGTAACTCAAAATGCAAAACCTCGCCGCTCAGCCCCACCACATCACCCGCCTTAACATCATCACCACTTTTAACCCTCAACTCCCGCAACCGGGAATAAACCGAATAAAAACCACCGCCGTGCTCAACGATTACCATAATCCCCTGCCCGATAAACACATCGGCATAACTTACCCTGCCTGCCCAGATTGTCCTTACCGGACTCCCCTCTTTACTCGCAATGTCAACACCGAGATTTTTCGTCCTGGTCCCGTACTTCGGGTCTACTTGCACCCCGAACCGACCGACCACCTCACCCGAGACCGGCCAGGGTAATTTTCCCTTTTTCTCCTCCAGGGGATGCCTCATCGTAACTGGAGTAGGCTCCTTCACCTGTTCAATCTTCTTTATCCGCCGGTAACGGGGTGAATCGGTATAAACAAGCGCACAGTTACCCAGAAAGCACGCTATCAGCCCCGTTAGAGCAGTTCGCCACCGCACTAAAATCTTCTACCCGTCTTAATAACAAAGTCAACCCTGACGCAATTGAAAGAAAAAGACGCGCCCGGCTTTACCCCCGGGCGCGTCATTATTCCCAGCCTCTGCTTCAGTCTATGGGAAAATCCCGCGCTCTTTGTATACCTTCTCCAGACGCGCCAGCGCAACAATGTAAGCAGCTGTTCGCCAGTCAACATTAAACTTTTTCGCCGTATCCCGCACCCGCTGATAAGCAGACACGATTTTCTTGTAGAGTTTACAGTCAACCTCCTGCAACTCCCAGAACTCACTTCGTTTATTCTGGAGCCATTCAAAATAACTGACAATTACTCCGCCGGAGTTACAGAGAATATCCGGTAGCACATCAATGCCCCGCCGAACAAGAATCCGGTCACCATCAGGGTCAGTAGGTCCATTTGCCCCTTCCGCTACCAGTTTCACCTGCAGTAATGGCGCGGTTTCCGCAGTAATCTGATTTTCCAGTGCCGCGGGAATAAATATATCCGCCTTCGTCCTCAAAAATTCATCATGCCCGATTGGTTTTGCCTTGGGATAACCCTTCACCCCGCCCTTTTCTTTAACATAATTCGCCAGGTCATCCGGGTCAATTCCATCCGCATTGGCAATTGCACCGGTAACATCCTCTACTGCCAGCAACCGGGAACCCAGCGGTTTCATCAGCCTTGCCGCCCAGGAACCAACATTCCCGAACCCCTGCACAATGAATGTCGCGCCCGCCAGGTCAAAACCTTTCTCCTTCGCCCACTCGCGGATAAGAAATACTACGCCCTGACCGGTTGCCTTTTCTCTTCCCAGACTACCGCCTGATTCAATCGGCTTACCGGTAACCACCGCCAGCATCCTCTGCCTTTCGTGAGCAGGCATCATTGACTGATAGGTATCAAGAATCCATGCCATTATCTGAGCATTGGTATTCACATCCGGTGCCGGTATATCGTAATCAGGGCCAATTACATTCCCCAGGGCAAAGGTAAAACGCCGGGTTATCCTTTCCAGTTCAGAAAATGAATACTGTGCCGGGTCGATCTGAATTCCGCCTTTGGCACCACCAAAGGGGATATTAGCAATTGCTGACTTCCACGTCATCCAGGTCGCCAGCGCCCGCACCTCATCAATATCCACCGCCGGATGGAACCTCAATCCCCCTTTGAATGGACCCAGAGCATTATTATGCTGGACCCGATAACCAGTAAACACCTCTATTCGCCCATCATCCATCTTCACCGGGAAATGAACTATTACCTCGTTCATCGTCGTCCCGAGGATCTTCCTCACCCCGGGATCAAGGTTCATTATATCCGCCGCCCGGTTAAACAGGTAAACAACATCCTGATAGACGCTTCGCTTTTCCTGCTTCCGCTCAGCGGACGGCTTTGAACGCCTTCTGGCTGCAATCGTTCGCGCCACTGACATGTTCACCTCCATCACCGATATTCTTCACAATGCCAGATGCCTATCTCGCTGTTCCGAATCTGGCAAGTCTCTCTATTTTCGCAATTAACACACAGCCCCTTGTACTTATCCCACTCTTCCATTTGCTTAACCGAAGGCGCATCATTCACTTCTGGTGTCTCCTCGGGGACAAGAGGGACATTTACCGCCTCAAACTCTTCGCACCAGATAACCGGTTGGGTATGCCGTACCCGAAAACCGCATCGCACCCCATGAGCACAGGTAACGCACAAACCCGACAGGGGCAATGCCTTGGTCTCATCTTTCTTCTCTCTTTTTACCTTTACTTTCCTAACCATGGCTTTTCTTTGTGCCTTGGTAACTGACATGTTACACCTCCATCAGTTTATTAACCCTACTGTTTATTCCCCAAAAATCCCTCTGTTTTCCTTTTCTTTCTTTACCTTCTTCCCAACCTCTTTATTAAAAAGCAAAATCCGTTCCACAAAACTAAAATTTACCCCAAGGAGTGGGAAATTTCCGTTGCTCTATGTAACACTCTGAAATTAATGGTAGTTAGAGAAAAAATTTAAAAAACATAATATAAAGACGGATCGCATGGTTATTTCTTGAATAGCTGTTATGCGGGAAATAATTACCCGGTGGGGATAATTTACCCGTCTTGTCTGACTATTATCTGGCTAATTTTTATTGGAATTACGACTGCTTCAGTTTATTTCTCAGAGTCTTTCTGTCTATCCCCAAAATCTGTGCCGCCCTGGTAATGTTTCCATCAACGCTGGCAAGAACCTGCCGAATGTGTTCTTGTTCTACCTCCGCCAGAGTACGATGCAACCGGCGTTCGGTTAATACCGAAAACCGCATATGGACAGGAAAATCCGGGATATCAATTGTATCACCGTCAACCATTACTAAAAGCCTCTGAATCAAATTCTCTAATTCTCGAACATTACCGGGCCATTCATAACGCCTCAAAGCAACCAACGCCTCATCGGTAAACTTCGGCACCGCCCTTCCCATTTCCCGGCTGAATTTCTCCAAAAAGTACCGCGCAAGCAGTAAAACATCATCGCCCCTCTCGCGTAATGGCGGAACTGTGATGGTAAGGACATTCAATCGGAAAAACAGGTCCTCTCTAAAGACGCCCTTCTGGACCAGGCTTAAAAGGTCTTTATTGGTCGCAGCCATTATCCGCACATCAACTTTATAAGGACGAGTGTCTCCCACCATCCTAACTTCCTTATCCTGCAACACACGCAGCAACTTCACCTGCATCGCCACGGTCATTTCACTAATTTCATCCAAGAAAATTGACCCTCCCGCTGCTGTCTGAAAGAAACCGGCTCTCGTTTCGTTGGCTCCGGTAAAAGCCCCTTTCACATATCCAAACAACTCACTTTCCAATAGCCCCTCTGGAATACCGCCGCAGTTAACCGGAACAAAGGGGGCGGAGGCACGCGGACTGGAATAATGAATCGCCCGGGCTACTAACTCCTTGCCGGTTCCGCTTTCCCCAGTAATCAAAACTGTAGCTGAAACCCTGGCTGCACGAGCGATAGCGGTAAAGACATTTTTCATCGCCTCGGAATTTCCAATTAATCCGTGATAACCCGTGGCCGGAATCTGACGGTCATCTTTTTCAATTGTTCTTCGAATATGCAACTTATCTAACGCCCTTCTCACCGCTGCCAGCAACTCTTCATCAGTAAATGGCTTGGTTAAATACTCCTCCGCTCCTGCCTTTACCGCCTGAACCGCACCTTCCACTGTTGCATACCCTGTAATCATCATCACTTCCGTATCCCTGAGATTTTCCCGAACATAACGAATTAACTCCATTCCACTTGCACCGGGCATCTTTAAATCGGTAATTACTAGGTCAACCTTTTTCTCGTTCAAAAGAGCTACGGCAGCAGCAACATTTTGGGCCAGACACACCTGATAACCGGCACCGGTTAGGTTACGCTCGAGCACCTCTAATGTGGCTAAATTATCATCCACTACTAGAATCGTTTCCGCCGCCCTCTTATCTTCCATAATAATTATTCATCTCCAACCTTACTCCCCTTAAGTGGTAAAATCACCTCAAAACAACTTCCCTTACCCGGCTCGCTTTCTACCTTAATATTCCCACCATGAGCAGTTACAATACCGTAGACCACCGACAATCCTAGCCCGGTCCCCTCTGGCTTTGTCGTGTAGAACGGAACAAATATCTGCCTCTTTACCTCATCACTCATTCCTACTCCGGTATCAGAAACAACCAAAGAAACCGTGCCGTCTTTATTATCCTTCGTGGTTATAGTTAATCTGCCGCCATTGGGCATCGCCTGAATGGCATTAACTACCAGGTTCACAAGAACTTGGTGCAGCTGAGCAGGGTCAGCCACTATTTCCGGCAAATCCGGACACAATTGGCGGATAAGTTCAATACCACTTTTAGCACAACGAGCCGTAAGAAAATACAAGCCATCACTGACCAGCTGGTTGAGATTTATCTTGGCTAAAACCGGTGGTTTTTGACGGGCAAAGGTCATAAGTTTCGTTACCACTTCCCGGGCATGTAATGCCGCCTGGACTATCCGCTCAACATCTTTCAAAACCTGGGATGGAAGGTCAGGAAACTTTTGCACCAGCTGAGCAAAACCTAATATATTACTTAAAGGTTCGTTTAACTCATGTGCCACCCCGGCAGCCAACTGACCAATAGTAGCAAGCCGGTCGGCATGACGTAACTGTGCTTCTAACTTCGCCTGTTCAGCAGCTGCCTCTTTTCTTTCAATATAAAGACCAATCTCCCTGGCTACGGCATTGATTAAAGCGCGCTCCTCTCTAAGAAATGGCCCTTCATCTAACTCCGGACGCTCTTCTAAGTAAACCACCTCCACTTTACCCAGGTTTTTACCACGGACAATTATTGGTGCTGACTGACAGGCAAAACTCTTGGAGTGATAATTAGTAGTTTTATACTCTGTATCGTTCAACACCACCCGGGCAGCAGCGATATCTGGATAAAGCCAGGCAGGGGGCAATTTCTCGATTACCGCCCCCAACGCCTCATCTAACGCAAGATTTTGTTCCGAGAGAATTCGGTGAATTCCGTAAAGACAGGTAAGTTCTTTAACCCGTTCCCTTAAAGCTGCCTGTGCCCTGCGATCTGCAATCGCCACCCCAAGACTCTGCGCCACCCCTTGATAAAACTCCACCTCATATTTCTTGAAATACGCCGGCAACCTACTCTTCAAAAGAATTAAACCATGACTGTCTTCGCCTACCACAAACGTTAAAATCGCTAACGATGGGTACTCACCGTCAATTCTGGCCACTAAACCGGGTTTTAACTCTACTGGTAAATTAGCATTATCTACCCAGAATGCACCGTTGCTGGTAAACGGACCCTGACCGTACTCCACCTCGTTCCCGACCAGCAATGAACAAACTGTTTTCAATCCAGGACTATCATTGTCCATTGTCAACATTTTATTAGAAGATGAACTTTCCCCTTTCACCCCAAAAGAAAAGCTATTAACATCATTCTGCTTCATCTTGGCCCAATAATACCGTCCGTCTTCGTCAATTCTTATTTCCGCATAGTCACAACCAGAAAAACTAATAAACTCCTCCAGAACCAAACGGCTGAATTCGCTTCGGGGAACGCCTAAATTTGCCGCACGAAGAATCCGTCGGGAAAGGGCGCAGAAAGCCTCTGCCAGCCGGCGGCTATAACCCCGACCCCGCTTCTCTTCAACTACCGCTTGTTGGTCATCTAAAAACCTGCTCTTTGATTTCCTCATCCGGCGGTTCCCAGATAGAAAGTTCCTTCTTTACCGAAAAGACTAAAGTTCATAGAAATGGAGGCGGCGGGAATCGAACCCGCGTCCGAAGCGTTCAGAACCCAGGTTCTACATAGTTAGTCAATCTACGATTTCTCGTCCGTCGCTTCGCCGATTGACAGGCAGCGACTGACCAGCCTCAGTGATAATCCGGCTACCACCCTGAGACACAGCGATAGCCTTAATCACCCTTATCGACCCTGAACCGGCGCCGGGTGAAACTCGCCGGTCAAGGGGCTACCCGCTTTAGGCAGCCAGTGCGTAGCTGCTGTTGGCAGCTGTAGTTCCTCTGTTGTGATTAACGAGGCAACAGAGGAGCCTCGCTATGCCCCTGAGTTCCTCAGTCACTCCGTCGAGACCCTTCGCCCCCAACTCACTTTTAGGGCTCCACTTCACCTACTATTTTACCAGATTTGCTTAATCTGTCAACGGGCCATTCTGGTATCTTTACACCACCCCCTGGTCAAGCATGGCATCAGCAACTTTAACAAACCCGGCAATATTAGCACCTTTGACATAGTTAATGTAGTTGCCTTCTTTTCCATAGAGCACGCACTGCTCGTGTATCGCCTTCATAATCCCGCGCAACCGTTGATCTACCTCTTCCCTTGACCAGGAAAGTCGCAGGCTGTTCTGGGACATCTCCAAACCAGAGGTGGCGACACCGCCGGCATTAGCCGCCTTCCCGGGGCCGTAGAGAATTTTATGCTCAAGGAATATGTCTATCGCATCAGGTGTTGAAGGCATATTCGCTCCTTCCGCTACCACATAAACACCATTACGTATCAAATTCTGCGCGTCCTTGCCGTTAATTTCATTCTGTGTTGCGCAAGGAAAGGCACAATGAGCCTTATGGTTCCATAGTGGATTGTAATCCAGTTTCGGGTCTACTGGCGTGTAGACAACCCCCTTAAATTTTTCAGCGTACTCCTTTATTCTGCCCCGCCGGACATTTTTCAACTCCTTAACGAACTCCAGTTTTTCTGGGGTAATCCCCGCTTCGTCGTATATATAACCATCGGAATCAGAAAGCGTCACCGCCTTGGCCCCCATCTGATTCAACTTCTCGACAGTATACTGCGCGACATTACCAGAACCGGACACCAAACACACCTTGCCTTCCAGCGTCTCGTTACGGGTAGCGAGCATCTCTGCGGCGAAATACACCACGCCATAACCCGTTGCCTCCGGTCTAATAAGACTGCCACCCCAGTTCAAGCCCTTACCGGTAAGCACACCCGTAAATTCATTCCGCAAACGCTTATACTGACCAAAAAGAAACCCGATTTCTCTCGTCCCCACCCCGATATCTCCGGCAGGGACATCGGTATTCGGTCCGATGTGGCGGAAGAGTTCGTTCATAAAACTCTGGCAGAAATGCATCACCTCGTTATCCGATTTACCCTTCGGGTCAAAATCCGAACCGCCTTTCCCTCCCCCCATTGGCAGGGTGGTCAGCGCATTCTTAAATACCTGCTCAAATGCCAGAAACTTCAAAAGCCCAAGATAAACTGTGGGATGAAAGCGTAGACCGCCCTTATACGGCCCGATTGCCGAATTCATTTCAACCCGGAATCCGCGATTAACCTGAACCTCGCCCTTATCATCAACCCAGGGAACCCGGAAAATAATTACCCGTTCTGGCTCGCAAATACGTTCCAGTATCTTCGCCTTCCGATATTTGGGATTTTTCTCCAGAAAAGGCCAGAGAGAAGTCACCACTTCCTCTACCGCCTGATGAAACTCTGGTTCGGCGGGATTCTTTTTCTTAATCCAATCCATAAACTCTTGGACTGCCTGTGACATTTTTATCCTCCTATTTTTTATAACTTTTTGCCTGCTATCTTCCGACTGATTGTCTGTCGGCGCTCTATTATAATTATTAACAAACCCCAGTCAATTAATGCAATAGGAAAAATTACCCGGTTAACGGGTAAATAATACCCAAAACAACACCCCAAGACACAACAAATCTGAACAACTAACAAGTCGTTTCTGGTATTGGGTATTAAAAAGAGAACCGCTGGCTTAGTATTTTGGGGAGTCTCGCTCCTGCCCGGTTAGCACGCCGCTGAACAATTGGGGCGCCGACATAAAAGTACTTCTCTCTGGGCTCGTTGATGGCGTTGAAAAAGCCAAAACCGACCCCGTGGATATTCCCCTCATCACCCGGCTCAATTACCGGACCGCAACCAGACCACACCATTGCGCTGCCATCACCCTCAATCACATCCCTCACAAACCCAGGAAATATCCGGTGCGGCGGGATAATGAGAAATGTGTCTAAAACCATCGTATCAAGAAGGCATCCCCAGTCATCCTCCCGGTTAAGCGTATCCCGGTACTCGTAATCAATATCCAGTTCCACCCAGTACCACTCTGCCCCGGCTGACCGTGTCCAGGAGATGACCAGCGTTGATTCCTTATCCAGAATGTAACGCTCCGGCGGCGAGGTTAGAGAAAAATTCCCGGGCATCACCACCTTTGCCCGCGCCTTCCCCCAGTAATGCTGAACTACCAGTTCGTAGGGTGCGTTAACCGCAAACTCAAATGTATCTCCATACCCGTATTTCGTCCAGGAGTAATACAGCACATCCAACGGCTCATTATTAATTGTAACCACCGGTACCATTCTTAAACCCCGGCTATCAAACACCTCCACATAACGCTCGTACTCAACCGAATAGTCATAATACTCCACCCGGTAAAGATAGCCATTAATCATCGGTTCGGAATAGTTCGGGTCTAACTGGCGGCATCTGAGCGTAAAAAGAACGAGCAGGAGCCCAATTCCCACCAGAAATTGTCGCTTCATTATTATTATCAGTCCAGACGGATGGGCATTAGAATAAACAAATCTTCTGCGTCCGGTTGCATCTCCGCGGGTTTAAATAATACCGGCGCCATTGGATTGGATGTTTCTATTTGTACCTTCTCGGAACTTATGTGCCGTAAGGTCTCCATTAAAAAATTACCGTTAAACCCAACCGTCATCTGCTCACCCTGGTATTCGCACTCCAGTTCCTCTTCGCTCTTTCCTAAATCAGGATTTTCTGCCCGGACAACGAGGCTTCCTGTTTTGAATTCCAGGCTCAACTGTCTTCCTATCGGTCGGGCAATCACCGCCGCCCGCCGGGCACCGGCAAGCAACTCATCCCGATTTACTACCGCCCGGTTAGGATAACCTTTGGGTATCACCCGCTCGTAATCAGGATACGGGCCCTCAACCATCCGGGCGATCACCGTCATCCCCTCAAGTTGCAACCCAACCATCTTCGGGTCAAAAAATACCTTTACCTTATCCTCACCCCGGGGCAGGGCGCTGATTACCTTGGGCGAAACAAGTAATTTTGCCCGGGTGTTGGACTTTAACTTCCGGCTCACACATGCCAGCCGGTAACTATCAGTTGCCACCATCACCGACTCGTTTTTCAAAATCTCCCAGTTGATTGAGGTCAGAACCGGACGGCTATCATCACTGGAAACAGCAAAACTACATCGGTCAAACATCTCAAACAATAGCGCGAGCGGGAATTCTACCGGTCCATCTGCCGGCATTTCTGGAAATGACGGAAAATCCTCACGCGGGAATTTCGTAAAGTAGGCTCTTAACTTGCCCGCCTTCACCACCACACCCTTCTCCTCTTCACTGATAATTATATCTTCAGCCGGACTCTGACGGACAAGTTCGTTCAACTCCTGCCCCCTGATAAGAACGCCGCCTTCTTTACTTCTGCCCTCCAGCGTCATCTCCCGCCGGAGAAATACATCGCCATCCGAACCGGTAATCTTTAACTTCCCGGCGCTAATTTCCAGAAGGATATTCTGATAGAGCGGAAAGGCAGACTTCACTGGCACTATCTGTGCCACGCTACCCAGCACATCGGCGAAAACCTCACGCTTCAATTCACAATACATTACGCCTCCTTTAATAACTTCTCTATATTTATCCATAAATTATCTAAATGTCAAGTTTACCCACCCCGGCACCTCTTAAAGTTCCTTGACTCCTGCCCCGCTCCTGATACTATCACAACAATGTTTGACCGCTTTCGCCACATCCTCCGTATCAGAAACTTTCTCTTCTTAACCCTTGCCGGTGCAATGTCACAACTTGGTGACCGGCTCTCGCATATGCTGCTCATTACCATTATCGGCATCTCAGCACCGGGCAAACTAATCGCCTATTCCGGCGGCTCTTTAACCTTCGTCCTGCCAACCCTCCTTCTCTCCCCGATTGCCGGTGTCCTGGTTGACCACTGGAATAAACGCAAAACCATCGCCCGCACCCACCTCATCCAGACCGGAATTTTCTTCCTCACCCCCTTTGCCATCACCCTTACCCGCAGTTTTATCCCCTTCTGGATTGCCCTGACCGTATTCTTCGGACTGGACATCTTTAACAACACCGCCAACCCGGCACTCCTCCCGCATCTGGTGCCCGGTGACAAAATTCTCCTTGCCAATTCGGTCAGTCTGATTTTTGCCCGCATCGCCACTGTTCTGGGAATGGTAATCGGTGGATTCTTGATAAAATGGGCTGGCTGGAATAACGCCATATTCATTGACGCCTCCTGCCATCTTATCGCCGCCATCCTGGTGCTCAACATCGCATTTAAAGAACCACAGTTCAGTTCACCACTTACCATTTCAGGCGATAAAAATGAACCCGGCATCACCGCCCAGCTGCTTAATGCACTAAAACAGTTCTTTGCCGACCTGAAAGAACTCATCCTCCTTCTCATCCATAACCGGCTTGTTGCCTTTGTCATCGCCTCAATTGTCGTGTCCACATTTATCTCGGCCGTTTCCTATACCATCCTCATATTTCTTGTCCAGCAGGTGCTGAATATGGGCACCAGCGGCGTGGGTGTTTTTGCCGGTATCCTCGCGATAGGAATGATCGCCGGAGCGGTTAGTATCGGGCTCCTGCCACAAAATATCAACCGTCCGTTAATTGTTGTCCTCGTCATCCTGCTTTACGGTATCCTCTTCCTTGTGGGTTACTGGCTGATTGTCGTCTGGTTTATGATTATCGTTGCCCTGGTTGCTGGAATCGCCTTCTCCTGGCTGGGCGTGGTCCAGAACACCATGCTCCAGGAAGAGGTCGCAGCGGGTATTCGCGGCCGGATATTTTCCACCCGGGAATTTTTTACCAACCTTACATTTCTTCTCACCACCTTATTTATCGGTGTACTGGGCGACCTTACTTCCTACCGGATTGCCATCCTCGCCATCGGCATCGGCCTTGTGGCCCTGGCGGTTATTGGCTTTTTCTGGATTCGGGACCTCGCGGGACAGAGGCTAACTGCGCACAATTAGATTGTCAATCAGCCTTGCCCGACCAAAGTATACCGCTACCGCAACCAGCACCTCGCCCTTGATTGTCTTCACCGGTTGCAACCTGTCCGTATCGACAATTTCTACATAATCAATCCGAGCGAGGGGTGCGCTGCGGATAAACCGGCGCATTGCCTGTTTAACCTGCCGGGCGTCACGCTTGCCGGCTTTAATCATTTCCTCAGCCCGGCGGAGCGCCTGATACAGCACCGGTGCCTGACGCCGCTCCTCTTCGTTAAGATACACATTGCGGGAACTCATCGCCAGACCATCCGGTTCCCTCACCGTGGGGACAATCACAACATCAACAGGAAAATTAAGGTCACGAACCATCCGCTTGATGACAAACGCCTGCTGGGCATCCTTTTGTCCGAACACCGCTACATCCGGCAGGACAATATTAAAGAGTTTAGCCACAACCGTCGTTACACCCCGAAAGTGTCCTGGTCTTGACCTGCCGCAGAGGTGCTCGGTTAACCCCTCCACCTCCACATAGGTGGAATAACCCTCGGGATACATCTCTTTCACATCCGGATAAAACAGCACATCAACGCCGAGCCGTGCCAGCAGTAATTTATCCCGCTTAAAATCACGGGGATAGGTGCGGTAATCCTCTTTTGGACCGAACTGAATCGGGTTAACAAAAACCGAAACCACTACCCGCTTGCAACGCCTTTTTGCCACCCGCACCAGTTCCAGATGTCCCTCATGCAACGCACCCATCGTGGGCACAAAACCCAGCCTGCCCTCCTGACGCAATTTTCTCGCCAGGTTTTGCATCGCGCTGATTTTTCTAACGACCCTCATCGGTGAAAAAGCTGTGCTCCGGGCCAGGAAATCTGCCGGTCCGGACATCTTCTGCATAGTTAATTACCGCCTCGCGAACCACCCTGCTGAGTTCGGCATAGCGCTTAACAAATTTAAACGGTGGCTCATCAAACATCCCCAGCATATCCTGCAGCACCAGCACCTGTCCATCGCAATAAGGACCGGCGCCAATGCCAATCACCGGGATACGAAGCGTTTTCGTCACCTCAGCCGCCACCTCCGCCGGGACCTTCTCCAGCACCAGGGCAAAACAGCCCGCCTCCTCCAGCGCCTGCGCATCCTTAAGCAGTTGTTCCTGTTCCTCGCGGCGCCGTGCCTGCAACCGATAGCCACCGAGTTTATGAACCGCCTGCGGCGTCAGCCCCAGGTGTCCCATCACCGGCATCCCGTACTCTACTAAACGACGCACCACCGCCAGCACCGGACCCGCACCCTCTAACTTTACCGCCTCCGCGCCCGCTTTGAGCAAACGCCCGGCATTTTCTATCGCTCGCTCTATTGAAACCTGATAAGAGAGGAAGGGCATATCACTCACCACCAGCGCCCGGGTAACCGCTTTTGCCACCGCCCGGGTGTGATACTCCATCTCCTCCATCCCGATCGTCAGGGTTGTGTTCATCCCGTACACCACATTCGCCGCCGAATCGCCCACCAGAATCACATCCACCCCCACCTCATCCAAAATCCGGGCAAACGGATAATCGTAGGCGGTAAGACAGACAATCTTCTCGCCTTTTACCTTCTTTTTCGCCAGCCGCACCGTGGTTACCTTATCCGGCTGATACTGTCCGCTCATTTATCTCCTCCGACCCCGGGGCGAGTAAAACTTTCTTCCCTGGTTATGCTCAACAATCGCCCGGAACAGGTCCTCAAAATCTTCGGGAATGCCGACGAAATCCAGCCGGTCGGTATTAACGATTAAAACCGGCGCTCCGTCGTAATGAAGGAAAAACGAGTTATAAAGATTGCTTAAACTCTTCAGATACTCCGGGTCAATGTTTTCCTCAAACCTCCTGCCTCGCTGCTTTATCCGGGCAAGCAAAACCTCAACCCGTGCCTGCAGATAAATCACCATATCCGGCCGGGGCACATCCTGCTTCACCAGGTCATAAACCCGATAGTACAACGCCAGTTCGTCATCGGTCAAATTCAAAGTGGCAAATATCCGGTCCTTTTCAAAAAGATAGTCACTGACCACCGCCTGGCCGGGCACGAGCGCACCATCCATCAGGACCATCTGTGTCTGGAACGTCTCCCGCAACTGGTGGTGCCGGGAAAGGAGAAAGAACAACTGGGTCTGAAAAGCATAACCCCGCATATCCCGATAAAACTTCTCCAGAAACGGATTTTCCTCCACCCCTTCCAGCACCAGCCGCGCCTGCAACCGCCGGGCAAGGAGTTCTGCCAGTGCGGTCTTACCCACGCCAATCGGTCCTTCCACCGCAATATACCTTAATTGCCGTTCCATATCTTCACCCCGGCGGTTGCAACCCGGTTTAACATCTCCAGCACCGTCAACCCCAGAACCGGATGGCGCAGATTCGGCGCCAACTCCGCCAGCGGCACCAGGACAAAAGCCCTCTCCGGCAACCTGGGATGCGGGACAACCAGGTCGGGCAGGTTAATTACCTCCTGATTATAAAAAAGAATATCAATATCAATCACCCTGGGCACCTTCTTCTCTCCCTCGCCCGGCAACCGGATTCTGCCCATCCGCTCCTCAATCGCCTGCGTCACTTTTAGTAAATCTGCCGGTGCCACTTTTGTCCACAACCGCACCACGCCGTTAAGAAACCTGCCACCTGTCATTCCCACCGGCTCGGTCTCATACCAGGAGGAACGTTCTAACGGACCCAGTGTTATAAGTTCGGTCAGCGCGCGCAAAAGGTTTTCCTCCCGGTTACCTAAATTTGTTCCTAAACCGAGATACACTTCGCTCACCAATTAAGAGTAAAAGATTATCAGAAACTGTCAATTAAGCGCCCGGCGACGCACCGGCATCCACCCGGCGCACATTTACCGCCCGCAACCCCTGCGGCGTCTCAATAACCTCAAACTCCACCCGCTCACCACCGCTCAGGTGCGGCTCGGCGTCAACCACATCGGCAAAATGCACAAACACATCCTGCGCACCATCCTCGGGCAGAATAATACCGTAACCTTTATCTTTATCAAACCACTTCACAGAACCTTTCAACATAATCCCCCTTTAAAATTAACTTACAAAAATACTCTATTGAAATCAGACAGATTGTCAATTGTGTCATAGCCAGCGCACATCTCCGGTAACTTCCTGCCCGGGGATAATCACTGCCCGCTATATGAAAAAACCGCAACCTTCGCCAGCGGCAATATTTTAACGAGAAAATTTGCACGCTATGACAAAGCGATGCTAAATAACCTATTTATCTGCCAGTAATTATATTAAAATCCCGTAAGTATAGTCAACTAAAAGGGGGCTAGCCCGGGGCTAGCCGGGGGCAGGCCCCGGGACAGCTACCAGGATTGCCCCGAATTCAACCGCTAAACCGACTTCTGCATCAACCCGGGATGGCAAACCGCCTCGAGAATCATCTCCGGTTCAGATTTTTGCTCCGGTTAGCGCATCTGCGCCAGTTAACCGCGCAACTCCGATCTTAACTTTAAAACTAACCTATTACCTTAACTGACCACTTACCTCCTGTCTAACTGCCGACCTTCATCATCCTGCAGATGAAACCACCGCATCACCGCTTAATGACGCCCTCCCCACTTCTAAACCATTCATTGACACCCAAGTTCTGCCCTCTATAATTTTTTGATGTTACCGCTGGTTACCGCCCAGGAGATGAAAGCCATCGACCGCCGGGCGATTGAAGAGTGGGGCATCAACGGCCTGGTTTTAATGGAAAATGCTGGCCGCGCGGTGGTGGACTGGATTGAAAAGGAACTCACCCGGGTTGATTCCCAAAAATTCCTGGTTGTCTGTGGCAAGGGCAACAACGGTGGTGATGGATTTGTCATCACCCGGCACCTTCTCAACCGCGGGGCAAAACCAGCCTGTGTCCTGCTCGGTAGCCTGAATGACTTAAAAGGTGATGCCCGCACCAACGCCCGGATTTTGCTTGATGCCGGCTTTCCGATTCAGGAGATAAAAACCAAAACCGATCTCACCGCACTCATCAACCCAAATCTGATTATTGTTGACGCCATCTTCGGCACCGGTCTCACCGCGCCACCCGCGGGCATATTTGCCGAGGCGATTCAGTTAATCAACCAGAGTAACCTGCCGGTGGTCAGTGTTGACATTCCCTCCGGGATTGACGCTGACAACGGCCAGGTCCTCGCACCGGCGGTTAAGGCGCACCTCACCGTGACGATGTGCCTGCCCAAACTCGGGCTATTCCTCTATCCCGGTAAACTGCACGCCGGCAAAGTGCGCATCGCCGACATCGGCATCCCCTACCACCTGCTTAAAGAAAACTCCCGCACCTGGCTGGTGGAAGAAAACGACATCAGGGCAAACCTGCCACTGCGTCCGCCTGATGGGCACAAGGGCACCTTTGGCACCTGTGCGATTATTGCCGGCTCCCGGGGCTATTCTGGCGCTGCCTGCCTTGCGGCAATGGCTGCGGTTCGTGCCGGTGCTGGACTGGTGCGCCTCGCATACCCGCAGGGTTTAACCAGCATAATTGAAAGCCGCGTCGCAGAACCGGTAAAACACCCGCTACCGGAAACAGAACAAATTACCCTGAGCACCAGCGCATTTGAACCGGTTAAACAGATTGTCGCTGATGCCAGCGCCATTCTTATCGGCCCGGGCATCTCCACCCATCCCGAGACAAAAGAACTCCTCTTCAAACTCATCCCGCACCTGAAAAAACCCGCGGTCCTTGATGCTGACGCCCTGAATAACCTCGCCGGTGCGCTGGAAATACTCAAACACAGTGACACAACTTTTATCCTCACACCGCATCCTGGTGAACTCAGCCGCCTGATTGGCAAAGGCGCAACGGAGATTAACGCTGACCGGGTCAACATCGCCCGCGCCTTTGCCCGAGAGCACAACTGCATCCTGGTGCTGAAGGGCGCGCCCACCGTAATCGCCGCGCCTGATGACCGGGTGTATCTCAACCCCACCGGCAACTCCGGTCTGGCATCAGGTGGAACCGGTGATGTCCTCGCCGGACTCATCGCCGGACTCCTCGCCCAAGGAGCCAGCCCGCTCAACGCCGCCATTATCGGCGTGTTCCTGCACGGCAGGGCTGCGGACATCGCCGCCAGTGAACTCACCGAATACTGCCTTGCTGCCGGTGACCTCGTTGACTTCCTTCCCCGCGCCTTCAGCACAATTGTTCACAACTAAATGTCCGTTTTACTCCTCCTCTTCACCCTCGCCTATGAACCCCGGCACTGGCTCGCCTATCCGGCAATAATTGAAGACAGCATCACCATTACCACCAGCCCCCGCCACCTTTTCCTCGGTGTGCCTGGCGGTGTCTATATCTTCAACCGGGAAGGCCTGCGTCATATCCGCACCCTCACCAGCGCTGACGGTCTAAACGGCAGGGTAAAAATCTGCGCCTACAACCCTGCCCAGAACGAACTCCTCATCGCCACCACTGAACAACTCTACCACTACCTGCCCAATACCGGACTGGTCCTGCCGCTTTACCCGCCATTTAAAACAATCCACGCCATTGGCATCACCGCCACCAGCGCCTTCTTTCAAACCGAAGCCGGACTTTTCCAGAAACCACGTGCCGCGGATATTTATCAACCGGTCTCCGAAATTCCTGAACCGGTAACCTGGTATGGACTAAAAGACACCCTCACCCCTCGCTCTTTCCCGTTCCTTACCCCCTACTTTATCGTTGACGAAGAACTAAACATCTGCCCCTTCACCCGTGTCTGGCTGAACAACAATGACCGCCGGCTCTTTGTCCTTGCCCGTGGCTACGGCATCCTTATTTACAACTCCCGCACCGGTTTCAAAGAAAGCGAACTCCATCCCGGTCCACCCGCCACCACCGTCAACCAGATTATCACCTCGCACAATACTACCTACTTCCTCGCTAACGACCGCATTATCCTTCTGGACTCTGCGGGCAACTGGCGCCAGTTCAGCACCGCAATCCATACTCTTTCCCGACCCGGGACAAATATCATCTTCCCGGCACTGAACGAAATCACCCGCCAGCGTATCACCGCCACCGCGATGTTAGTTACCCATCCTGATACCGTTCTCATCGGCACCACCGATGCACTGTACCGGTTCCACTCCGGTGAAAGGATTACCCTTATCACCAACTTCCAGTTTCCGGTTAATGTTATCGCCCGGGTGCGTGATTCACTTCTGGTCGGCACGGACAATGGGCTCTTCCTTTGGGTGAACGACACCTTCACCCCGATCACCGACCCCTTTGCCCGCACCGATTTCGGGGTGTTCAACATCGCCGAGACCCGGGGCGTCACCTTCTTTGGCACCTATGGCGGAGTGCTGAAACTGGACACCGGTGACACCTGGACCCGGTTAATCCCACCCGGATTTGACCTTTCCCAGCCGGTTCGGGCGTTGGCTGCGGCTGACCGCTTTTTGTTTCTCGGCACCCGGAATGGCATTGATATCTACGACCTCCAGGAAAATGTCTGGTGGAAACTCGACCGCAACCATGGACTACCAGTCGGAGAAATCACCGCCCTTTACGCTGATGAAAGGTGCCTCTGGATTGCCGCACCCGGCATCATTACCCGCTATGATTACCGCGCTGGATTAAAGTAAGTGTTCAAGAAAGAAAATATCCGCGCACTCATCTTTGACCTGTTTCACACCCTCACCTCACTGGAGGTGTCCGGTGCGCCCGGTCCTGGCACACCGGCAATTCTCGGCATCGATCCGGAGTTATGGTATCAGCACTGGCTCGCTGACCCGGACGACTATGTGCTCGGTCTGGCACCGGTGGAAGTGTCCATCCGGCGTATCGCCCGCCAGCTCAACCCGGCGGTCACCGAAGACCAGATTCAAACCGCCTTAAAGGTTCGCCACGAGCGGTTTCGCCATGCGCTCCTTAATATTGAGCCCGCAGCCATCAGCGCCCTGAAAATCCTCCGTAGCAAAGGCTTCAAACTCGGCTTGATTTCCAACTGCGGCGCCGATGAAATTACCTTCTGGGGCTCCTCTCCACTTGCCCCGCTCTTTCATACGGTCATCTTTTCCTGTGTGGTTAAATTAAAAAAACCTGACCCGGCAATTTATCACCTGGCAGCCAGAAAACTCGGGGTCCGCTCTGAAGAGTGCCTTTATATCGGCAACGGCGGCTCGAATGAACTCACCGGTGCAGAAAAAGCCGGTATGACACCGGTGCTTTTAACCCGGCATCTTGCCGCCATTAACCCAAAAAGGATTCCTGAAGTTATTGCCCAAGCCCGGCTCATTATCCGCAATGTTGATGACCTGATTCTGATTCTGGGCCTAAAAGATTAATCCTCAATCAGGGCGACATCCACCACCGCATCGCCCTTTTCCACCGCCATCACCTTAACACCGGTTGTTGCTCTGCCGCACTTCCTTATCTCCGAACACTTCACCCGAATCACCACGCCCTGTTTTGAGGTAACAATAATCTCGGACGACTCGCTCACCGCCTTGGCGCAGGCGAGCCTGCCCGACTTCTCCACCGGCTTGGCGGCAATCACTCCCTTGCCACCCCGCTTCTGGGTCGGGAACAACTCAAAATCGGTGCGCTTGCCAAACCCGTTATCAAATATCGTCAAAAGCGACTTTCCGGGGCTGCACACCACCGCGCCAATCACCTCGTCACCCTTGCCCAGTTTTATCCCCCGCACACCCGCCGCAGTCCTGCCCATCTCCCGCACATCGGTCTCCTTAAACTTAATTCCCATCCCGTTCCTCGTCACCAGCAGTATTTCATCCTGCCCGCTGGTCAGAAGTGTGGCGATCAGCGCATCCGTCTCATCAACATTCATCGCAATAATCCCTTTGCGCCGGGGATTGGCAAAGGCGCCCAAACTTGTCCGCTTGACAATTCCCTGCCGGGTAACAAAGAACACATACTTGTCATCCGAAAAGTCCCGTACCGCCACATAGGATGTGGTTACTTCGCCCTTTTCCATTTCCACCAGATTGGCGATAGAACGCCCGCGCGACGCATAGGAACCCTCCGGAATCTCATACACCTTCTGCCAGTAGCACCTGCCCCGGTCGGTAAAGAACATCATATAGTCATGGGTGGAGGCGATAAATAGCCCTTCAACAAAATCCTCCTCCGCCACCGGCACACCGGTCCTGCCCTGACCGCCCCGGCCCTGCCGGCGATACACGCTTACCGGCATCCGCTTGATATACCCCCGATGGGTAACGGTCACCGCCATATCCTCTTCTTTTATCAAATCCTCAATTGACACCTCTTCCGGCTCCTCAGCAAGTATCTCGGTCCGGCGTTCATCAGCATACTTCTCCTTCAACTCCACCAGTTCCCGCCGGATTTCGCCCATCATCAACTTCTTCGACTCCAGAAGGTTCTTTAGTCGGGCGATTTCCTTGATCAACTCCTTGTACTCGGCATCAATCTTCTCCCTTTCCAGCGAGGTCAACCGGGCAAGTCGCATCTCCAGAATGGCATCCGCCTGCTCCCGGGACAACCTAAATTTCGTCATCAAACCCTGCCGGGCGGTATCGGTATCCTTGGAACGCTTGATCAACTCAATCACCGCATCAATATTCTTCAGGGCAATCTTCAACCCTTCCAGGATATGCGCCCGTGCCTCCGCCTTTGCCAGTTCAAAACGGGTGCGCCGGGTTACCGTCTCCAGCCGGAACTCAAGAAACTTCTCCAAAAGTTGCTTCAGGTTCAAAACCTTCGGCTCATTGTTCACCAGAACCAGGAGGATAACACCAAAACTGGACTGCAACGAAGTCCACTTAAAGAGTTGATTCAACACCACCTCTTTCGGTGTCTCCTTCTTCAACTCCAGCACCACCCGCATCCCCTCCCGGTCCGACTCATCGCGCAAATCTGCCACCCCCTGAATCTTCTTCTCCCGCACCAGTTCCGCAATCCGCTCCACCAGCGCCGCCTTGTTCACCTGATAGGGAATCTCGGTAATCACCAGCCGGTCCCGTCCCGCCTTCACCTCCTCAAATATCACCTTGCCCCGCACCGTGAAACTACCCCGGCCGGTCTCATAAGCCTGCTTTATCCCTTCCAGTCCGACCACCGCACCGCCGGTCGGAAAGTCCGGTCCCTTGATATGCTTCATCAACTCGGCGACGGTGATGCCAGGATTGTCAATCAACGCCACCAGACCGTCGATCAACTCACCTAAATTGTGCGGTGGGATACTGGTCGCCATTCCCACCGCAATACCGGTGGCGCCATTCGCCAGAAGATTGGGAAAGGCAGCAGGCAGAACCACCGGCTCCTTCAGTCGGCCGTCAAAATTGGGCTGGAAATCAACAGTGTCCTTATCCAGGTCCCGGAGCAACTCCATCGCCAGCGGTGCCAGCCGCGCCTCGGTGTAGCGGTAGGCAGCGGGTGCATCGCCATCAATTGAGCCAAAATTCCCCTGCCCCTGCACCAGGGGATAGCGCAAGGAGAAGTCCTGCGCCATCCGCACCATCGTCTCATACACCGCCGCATCACCATGCGGGTGATATTTACCCAAAACATCGCCGACTACCGCCGCCGACTTCCGGAACGGCCGGTTCGGAAACAGCCCCATTTCCTGCATCGTCCAGAGAATCCGGCGCTGCACCGGCTTCAGGCCGTCCCGGACATCAGGCAGTGCCCGGGCAACAATCACCGACATGGCGTAGTCAAGGAACGACTTACGCACCTCGTCTTCAATATAAACCGGGATTACTGAATTGTTCTTCACGCCTTGTAATATAGCCACTTCACCGGCAAAGTCAAATCTAAAATCCTGATAAATTTAGCCTACCCGCTAACTTCTTGACACCTCAACCGACAATGATAGCATTATCATTTATCTATGCCCGAATACGACCTGAAACGCATCCGCAACATCGGCATCGCCGCACACATCGATGCCGGCAAAACCACCACCACCGAGCGCAGGATCCACCGGATGGGTGAAATTGACGAAGGCACCACCCAGATGGACTGGATGCAGCAGGAACGGGAACGCGGCATCACCATCACCGCCGCCGCCACCACCGTCTACTGGCAGGACCACCGCATCAACATCATCGACACCCCCGGGCATGTTGACTTCACAATTGAGGTGGAGCGCTCGCTCAAGGTACTCGACGGCGCCATCATTGTCCTCTGCGGTGTTGGCGGTGTCGAACCGCAGACCGAGACCGTCTGGCGACAGGCGGACCGCTACCGTGTCCCGCGCATCGCCTTTGTCAACAAACTTGACCGGCTCGGCGCCGACTTCTACCGGGTGGTCAAAATGATGGAAGAGAAGTTCCCCCAGAAACCGGTGCCGGTGCAGTTGCCGATTGGCGTGGAAGACGAATTCACCGGCGTGATTGACCTGATTACCGAAGAGGCGTGCATCTGGCGCACCGAAGACCTGGGCGCCTCCTACGAAACCCTGCCCATCCCGCCGGAACGCCGGTCTGAAGTTGCCGAATATCGGCACCGGCTCCTGGACATCCTGACCACCTTTGACGAGGCACTGCTCAGCAAATACATCAGCGGTGAACCGATTACCCCGGCAGACATCAAACGGGCAATCCGGCAGGGCACACTGGCATTAAAGATTGTCCCGGTGTTCTGCGGTGCTGCCTTCCGTAACAAGGGCATCCAGAAACTCATTGACGGCATTGTTGACTACCTGCCCTCGCCGCTGGACATCCCGCCGGCAAAAGGCATCAACCCCAGAACCGGCAAAGAAGAGACCCGGGCACCCGACCCCAAGACGCCCTTCTCTGCCCTGGTGTTCAAACTCGCCTTTGACCCCCAGCGCGGTATGCTCTCCTATATCCGGGTCTATTCCGGCAGAGTGGAAAACGGCGATGTTGTCCTTGCGGTACCGGAGATGAAACGCCTGCGTGTCCTCCGGCTGGCGCTTGCCCATGCCAACCGCTACGAAGAAGTAGAATCACTCTCTGCCGGTGAAATCGGCGTGGTCATCGGTTTGAAAGAGAGCCACACCGGTCAGACTTTAACCGACCTTGCCCATCCCATCGCCTTTGAGCCCATCAAAGCACCGGAGCCGGTTGTCTTCCTGGCGATAGAACCGAAAACCCGGGCAGACGACGGCAAACTCCAGACCGCACTCCAGACAATGGCGCTGGAAGACCCCACCTTCAAGGTGCGCACCGATGAAGAAACCGGACAACTCATCCTCTCCGGTATGGGTGAACTCCACCTGGAAATCCTCATTGACCGTCTGCAAAGGGACTACGGTGTTGGGGTCCACTCCGGCAAACCGCAGGTATCGTATCGGGAAACGGTAACCGCCAGCGCTACCGCCGAAGGTAGATTTATCCGCCAGACCGGTGGCCGGGGACACTTTGCAGTTGTCAAACTCACCATTGAGCCTGCCCGTGATGGCAACTGGGTGGTCAACGAAATCCGCGAAGGCACCATCCCCCGCCAGTTCATCCCGGCAATCGAACAGGCGATTAGTGAAGCCTTTGACACCGGGGTCCTTGCCGGCTATCCAATAATCAACACCCGGGTGCGGATTATTGACGGCGCCTATCACGAAGTTGACTCCACCGATGTTGACTTCAAAGTCGCTGCCACCCAGGCGTTCCGCGAGGCTTTCATCAATGCCCAGCCCACCTTCCTGGAACCGATAATGGAACTGGAAGTGGTAACACCCGAGGCTTATCTGGGCAATGTCCTGGCGGACATCAACGCCCGCGGTGGCAAAATCCTCCACCTGCAACCGGTCAAAGGACACCAGATTATCACCGCAGAAATCCCCCTCTCCCGTACATTCGGTTATGCCACCAGCCTTCGCTCCCTGACCCAGGGCCGAGCCAGCCACTCAATGCAGTTCAAACATTTCAGCCCGGTGGACGAAGAAACAAAAATAAAACTTTACCCGCTCTTTGCCGAGAAAAAAATCCAGACATAAAAATTCCCGCCCCTCCCACAACTCACTAAAACACCAACTCAACCCCTGACCCCCGGTATAAGCTCGGGGTATACCCCATTCACTAAAGCAAAAACCACCAATTTAATCTAACAGATTGGAAATATAGAACTTAATTCAAAGACAACCAGCAAGTCCGGAAGTTCAGCGTGAAAATCTCTTAAATTATGGCTCTAACAGTAATGGGGGTGCTTACAGGGGTAAAAACCGGTTTCTTTTTATCCGGTTCCGCCCATTATCCCGCTGCAGTTTACTTCTGCTCTTCCTTGACCAGCGCTATATTTTAAGTTACATATTTACCGATGCGGGAAGTCATTGACCGGACACCTACTCTCTCTTTGAGTTTAAACCTAAATCCTGTCTAAATGACCACTGGCGCATTGAATCACCTCATCTCATTTCTAACCGGTTTTATTCCTGGATCAATACCGTTTGGCTATCTTGCGGGTGTGATTAACCGGATTGACATCCGGCAAAGGGGCTCGGGCAATATCGGTTTTACCAATGTCGCGCGCACCCTTGGTTTGACCTGGGCAATTCCGGTATTTATCCTGGACATCGCCAAAGGGATGATTCCGGTTGCCTTTGCCCGCACCATCGGGCTAACACCCGCACTCGTCGGCTTGGGTGCGATTGCCGGGCACATCTTCACCCCCTGGCTCAGGTTTAGAGGTGGCAAAGGCGTCGCCACCACCATCGGCGTAACCGCGCTCCTCTCTCCGAAGAGCCTGCTGGTCGCCATCGCCATCTATGTAATCGTCCTGTTAATCACGGGCTTTGTCTCGCTCTCGTCCATTATCTTTGCCCTTATCCTGCCGGTTCTCACCCGCATATTTTACCCGGACCACCTGTCCCTGTTGGTGTTTACCATCGGCACCGGGATAATAATCATCGCCCGGCACATTGACAACATCCGCCGGCTGTTAAACAAGACCGAGCCCAGGTTCGGACTGTGGCTGAAACTGTTTCGCAAGGAAGCAAAATGAAGATAGCCTTTATCGGCGCCGGACGCTGGGCAGTGGCACTGGCGTTAAAACTGCGGGAAAAAGGCGTCATCCCGGCGCTATACGATATTAACCTTGATGCAATAGCCCGCCTGCAGGAAACCCGACGCCACCCTGACCTGCCCGAAAACGCCATCCTGCCCGCTGACATCATTATCAGCGGTGAAGTCAACCCGGTTATCAAAGATGCGGAAATAATTGTGTTTGCCACCCCATCCCGTGTCCTTGGTGACTCTGCCCGCCAGATTGCCCCTTATCTCTCCGATACCGTGCGGACAGTTGTCAGCGTGAGTAAGGGCATTGACCCAAACACCAATAAACGGCTCTCGGTTGTGCTAAAATCCATCTTTCCCGCTCTGCCGATTGTTGTCCTTGCCGGTCCGGCAATCCCCTATGATGTTGTCCTCGGTGACCCGACCTCGCTGGTGGCGGTCGCCGAAGAGGAAACGCCCGCCCAGTTCATCCGCGACACCTTCACCACCGGCAACCTGCGGGTGTACTATCACACCGACCTGGTTGGTGTCGAGGTCGCCGCCGCCTTCAAAAATGTTATTGCGATTGCTGCGGGCATTGCCGACGGACTCGGGCTGGGCATCAACGCCAAATCCGCCCTTCTAACCCGGGGGCTGGCAGAAGTCACCCGGCTCGGTCTGGCGCTCAACGCCAACCCGCTCACCTTTTCCGGTCTTGCCGGGATGGGCGACTTGATTGTTACCGCCTTTTCGCCTCACTCCCGCAACCATCAACTGGGTATCGCCATCGGCAGAGGCAAATCACCCGACGAGGCGCAAAAGGGGTTAACCGGCGTCGCCGAAGGCGTATTCACCGCCCGCACCGGTTATCAACTCGCCCGGCAGTTAAAGGTGGATATGCCGATAACCGAAGAGGTGAACCGCATCATCTATGATGGCGGAAAACCCGAGGAAAGTATTGAACGGTTGCTCAGAAGACCATTAAAAAAGGAGTTTTACTAAAATGAGTCAGCAAAAGTTTTATTCGGTCAGTTATGTGTGCAAGCACCTTCATATCCAGCCCCATACCCTGCGGTACTGGGAAAAGGAGTTCGACATCAAATTCAAGCGCAACTCTGCCGGTCGCCGGATTGTATCCACGGAGCAACTGAAAAAACTGGAACTCATCCAGCACCTCCTTTACCGGGAAAAGATGACCGTCAAGGGTGCGAAGCGCCGGCTCGCAGAGATGAACCTGCCCGAAGGCGAACTACCCGATGCCAGAGACCGCCGCCAGATACTGCTCTGGCTGAAAAAGGAGTTAATCCAGTTACGGGGACTGCTGGAGACGGCAAAAGAGTAAAGAGGCACACAGACATCCCACCGCACTTCTGCTATTCGGCGCTAAATTAAGACAGCCCGCTGATTCTACCGTCGTCGGCGATGTCAATCTTTAAGGCGTTGGGCTTTTTACCCAGCCCGGGCAGAAGTTCCATCTCACCCGCCACCGGCACCAGATAACCCGCACCCGCGCGGATGTGCACCGCAGAAATGGTAATCTTGAATCCAGCACAGGCACCGATACATTCCGGGTCATCGCTTAAAGACAGTGGCGTCTTGGCGATACAGATGGGCTGTTTGTCATAGCCCAGTTTGTAGATGCGCTTAATGTCCCGCTCTGCCCGCGGGGTGTAAACCACCCGCTCGGCACCGTAAATCTTTTTTGCCACCGTCTCAATCTTCTCCTCCACCGTGGCGTTGTAGTCATAAATCGGCTGATTCTGTCCGGGTCTGGTGGCAATCTGCTCCATCACCGCCTGCGCCAGTTCTTCACAACCCTTACCACCAGCGCTGTGCGGCGCACACACCACCGCCCTTGCCCCGAGTTCCTCACAGGACTTCACCACCAGCCGCAGCTCATCCTCCACATCCCCATCAAACCGGTTGATCGCCACCACCGGCTCCAGCCCCAGAACCCGGCAGTTATCAATGTGCCGGCGCAGGTTCTCTATCCCCAACCAGAGATGGCGCAGCATCCCGCGCCGCGGGTCATCCGCCCCGCCCTGGTGCTTGAGCGCCCGAATCGTTGCCACCAGGACACACCCATCCACCCGGAAACCACCCAGCGGTGCAACCAGGTCAACAAACTTCTCCGCACCCAAGTCCGAACCAAACCCCGCCTCAATCACCGTGTATTCGCACAGCCGCAGCGCGGCGTTGGTTGCGATAATACTGGCGGTGCCGTGCGCAATGTTGGCAAAGGGACCGGTATGAATCAAGGCCGGTGTGTTCTCGGTTGTCTGCACCAGGTTGGGCTTGATCGCATCCTTGAGCAAGGCGGCCATCGCACCGGTCGCACCCAGGTCCTGCGCGGTAATCGGCTTGTCATCAAAACTGAGCGCCACAAGAATCCTCGCCAGGCGCTGCTTTAGGTCAGCACGGTTCTTCGCCAGTCCGAGTATCGCCATCACCTCGGAAGCGGCGGTAATCACATAACTGTCCTCCCGTGCCGGGCCATTTGCCCGGCCGCCCAAACCAACCACCGCTGACCGCAGCACCCGGTCGTTCATATCAATCGTGCGGGGAAAGAAAATCTCCCTTTCATCAATCCCCAAGGGATTGCCAAAGTGCAGGGAATTGTCGAGCATTGCCGAAAGCAGGTTATGTGCCGAGCCGACCGCATGGATATCACCGGTAAAGTGCAGGTTGATGTCCTCCATCGGCAGCACCTGGGCATAACCACCACCCGCCGCACCACCTTTAATCCCGAATACCGGACCGAGCGATGGCTGACGCAGCACCACAATTGACTTATGGTTCAGCCGGTTCAGTGCCATTGAGAGACCGATTGATACCGTGGTCTTGCCCTCGCCAAACTTGGTCGGCGTGATTGCGGTAACCAGAATCAGTTTTCCGGTCGGAAGGTCTTTTATCTTTTCCAGCAACCGGACCGACAACTTCGCCTTGTAATTGCCATAGGGCAGGATGAGTTCCATATCGTCAATCCCCAGCCCGCGGGCAACCTCCCAGATGGGCAGCAACTTTACACCCTGGGCAATGTCCATATCACTTAACATAATCACTCCATCATCAAAAACGCAACACTGCCAAACATCGCCGCGGCAATCACCGTCGCGACGCTGAAAAAGGTAATCGCGGCACCGGTGGCATGGCGCCGGTACACCTTTGCCACCTCCTGCGCCGAAAGGCTGACCTTCATTGTATCATCCGCCTCAATCCGCACCCATCTTGTCCCGGCACGCACCGCCTCCCGTTCATAACTGGCGAGCAAGGCAAACCGGTCCGCAGGCAGACCTTCAGCCGTAATCATCCGCCAGAACCCTTCGGGTGTCTCGTCCCGATACGCCAGAAACACCTCCCGGGCAGGAAAAAGGCTGAAGTAATGCCTTCCGGGTAACAGGGTAAACCCGCCATTTCTATCGGTCAGCGCCACCTTCTGGCCGTCAATAAAGATATCCACCGGCACAGTGTCAACCTCTAAAATAACAAACCCCTGCCCTGCCCCCTCGGTAGCAAAGAACACCTCGCCGGTCTCAACCGCCGGCTGCTGCCGGGTTGCCGGCGTCTTACCGGCATCAGGAACCGGCACTTCAATCCGAAAACCACCGCCGCCCTCATCCCGCACATCAACCGCCCCACCTTCACCACCGGCACAGGGAAACACCAGCCAAGCGAGCAGGGACAAAATTACAACCGGCTTGCGAACCGAAATGAAATTAACCACTGACTATTTTAAGTTTTTCTAAAAACCTTTCAACCTCGGCGGTGGTGTTGTAAAAATGGGGTGATATCCGTAGCCAGTTCTCCCGCAGCGCACACACCATACCCGTCTCCCTTAACCGCTGGTGGATTTCCGCCATATCCCGCCCCTCTTTCCGGCAGGTAACAATTCCAGCACGTTGCGCCGGCGCCAACGGCGTCAATATCTCAAAATCCAGCGCGGTCAAACCCTCGCGCAACTGTTCGGTCAACCGCTCAATCCGGGCGTGGACATTTTCCATACCAAAATCAAGTAATAACCGCAGGGACGCCTCCAGCCCGTAAATCCCGAGATAGTTCTTTGTCCCCTCCTCATAGCGACTGGCATCCTTCTTGAGCGGCTTGGGAGTAAAGCAGTCGTTAAACGCCTCCCATTTACAGGAAAGCCAGCCAAGATTCGCTGGCCTTAACCGGTTAATGATTTTAGAATTAACATAAAGTAGCCCGATCCCCTGGGGTGCGAGCAGCCACTTTCCGCCACCGACAACAACAAAGTCCGCACCCAGCGCACCAAAGTCCTCTGCCACCGCACCCGCACCCTGAATCGCATCAACAATGAAAAAAATCTTCTGCTTTTGACAGAATCGGGCAACCGCTTTGATATCAAACCGCGCGCCCGAAAGAAAGTGGACCCAATCCAGCGCCACCGCCCGGGTCCGCTCATCCACCAGCCGGAATACACAATCCGGTCCGGCTGCCAGTTCGGCACTACTCACAAACCGCTTCTCAACCTCGGGCAGGAGCAGATGATAGGGATAGGAGTTGGCGGGAAAGGCGTCCTTCATCATCACCAGATTGTCGTCCCGCTCCCAGGGGATGGAGTTAATCGCAATAATCAAACCGCTGGAGGTGTTTTTAACAAAGGCGACCTCCTTTTCCTTGACCCGCAACAACCTGCCTGCCAGTTGCCGGGTCCTTTTCACCACCTTCTCCGCCTCCTGATAAGGCACCTCACCATCCTCGGCTGCCTGGTGACAGAACCGCTCTATCGCCCGGACCGCGGTCAAAGGCAGGGGACCGGTGCCGGCGTGATTAAAATAAACCAGCCGGTTGACCACCGGAAAAAGCAAACGAATCTCCTGAACCAGAGTGTCATCCATCGGTTCTCAATTTTGCCCTTTAAAACCACGCTGTCAACTTGATGTTCGGAATGCATCAGGGCACCACCAGGCAGGTTCTGATGCGGCTGACAGAAAAAGCCTGTAACCAGACACCTCCGCCCCGGCGCGGACTAACAGGAAAAGAACTGTCCAGTATAATTGGCAGTCCCCTCCTGCATTATTTATGACACAGGCACCAACAGAAACTCCTTTACCATCGCTGACGCTCATCCGGTAACTGCAATCCGCTCTGGCACCGGGACGCCCCGGGGCTAGCCCCCTGACCAACTGGAAAATCTCATCAACTACCGCAATTTCAGGGAATTATAAAAAATAACCCATCCCGGAATCTGTTGCCTTTTATGTAAACTAAGCCATTGCGCAATCCTCCTTTTAAAAGGTAGAACACAGTTACAATTAGAGGTTGACTTTTCTTCCAGCCGTGATAACATTTCTCTGGTCCCGGTCAGAGGTAACGCCTCTACCGCAACCAGAGTTAACCTAAAAGGAGGCACAAAGATGAAGCGTCCGATTCTGTTAATGACGCTGGTCGCTGTCCTGACTATCGCCTTTGCAGGCAACATCACCCGCACTTTTACCTATTCCAGGGATAACCTGCAAATCGGCACCCAGGACGGCTACACCACCGTTGACTTCGGCATGGCAGCCCACGCGGGCAAACTGGGCGAGCCTGACCTGCCCTGTCTACCCTATCAGGTGGTAATACCTGCCACCGCTGAGGTCACCGGCCTGGAGATAATCTCCTATAAAGAAGAACCGATACCTGGTAAATACCGGGTGCTACCGGTGCAGCACCCCACCCCCTGGAAAAAAGATTACCAGCCAATGCCCTTTGTTCCACCTGACCCGCAAATCTACAATCAGGATGCGGTCTGGCCCGGCGAACCTGCCCTGTTTGCCCATACCGGCAACAAATCCGGCTATCGCATCGCCAGTTTTCTGGTCTATCCGGTCCGCTACAACCCGGTTAAAGGCGAACTCTACTTCCTGAGTGAAATCACGGTGCGGCTCAACTACGAAACCGGCAAACGTCATTGCCCTGCCTACACCGACCTGAAGATTAAGATGTTTGGCGACCAGGTAAAGATGCTCGTGTTAAACCCGGAAGATGTTGACCGCTTTGCCCCACCCCGGCGCACCAGGAGTTTCGGCTCCCGCTTTCTTGAACCCGGTGAATACGAACATGTGATTCTGACCGCTCAGGAGTATGCGGACTCGCTGGTCTGGCTGCGCGACTGGCGCACCCGGCTGGGCTGGCGTTCAAAAATCGTAATCCTGGAATCAATCTGCGCCACCTATCCGGGACGGGACAGTGCGGAAAAGATGCGCAACTTCATCAAGGACGCCGACACCACCTGGGGAACGATCTTCTTCTTCATCGCCCGACCTGACTACCCGGCAAACTACTACCGGGTTGCCCGGGCGTACGGCTATGACTTCTTCACCGATATGTACTTCTCAGACCTGGACCGCACCTGGGATGCAAACAACAACAACATCTTTGGTGAAGTTCAGGACTCAGTTGACGGCTATGCGGATGTCCACATCGGTATGATGACCTTAAATCAGTTCAGTGAAATCGCCAATGTCAAAAGCAAAATCCTGCGCTACGAAACCGCGCCCGACACCACCGGCGAATGGTGGCATAAAATCCTTCTGCCCAATGGTGTCACCTTCTCCAACAACTACAACGACTCCATCGCCAACGCCTCACCCACTCCGCCCTGGTTTGACCTGAAAATGTACACCACCGGTGGCATGGTCACCCCCACACCCCAAAGGTACTGCGATTCTCTCAACTCCGGCTTCACCTTTACCGGAGTCATCGCTCATGGCGACGCTGACGGCTATGACCTGGGTGGGAATGTCACCAGCCAGATGATGCTCAACCTTGCCAACACCAACCGGCTCAACTGTCTGACCGCGGTGTGCTGTCATACCGCTGAATGGAACAGCGGTACCACCAATGGTGACTGCATCGCGGAAAATATGTTTAACCACGCGCCCAACGGATTTATCGGGGTAATGATGAACTCTCACTACGGCTGGGTAAATGTGGCAGAGAAAGTGAACTATGCGATTGGCTATGCCCTGCTTGGCTTCCGCACCGCACGCAAGGTGTATCAGGGTGAGATGCTCTCCTATGGACGGGACTACTGGGTCCCGGTGTTCAACGACTCCCAGAAATACCGTATGGAAATTATGGAGCGCCACCTCTTTGGCGAACCTGCAACACCCATCTGGCGCAACAAACCATTTATCCCGCTGGTCAACAAACCATCCGCCATCAACATCGGCAACAACATCCCCATCCTCGTATCGGTTCAGACCCCGAACTTCGCACCGGTAGAATCCGCCATGGTCGTCCTGCAGAAACCCGGTGAAACATTTGCCCGGGGCTGGACCAACTCCAGCGGTGAGGTGACCCTGTTTGTCTCCTGCCTGACCCCGGGCTATCTCTATCTCACCGTCAGCGGTGCTGATAACATCCCCTACATCGACTCCATCATCGCTATGGCTTCCGGCCGGTATGTTTCCTATCTCCGGCACACAATCAACGACTCACCACCGGGCGGTAACGGTGATGGCATCATCAATCCGGGTGAATCTTTCCGCACCCCGACCTGGGTAAAAAACTATGGCTCACTCACCGCCAGCGGCGTCATCGGCATCCTGCGCACCCACACCCCGGGCGCAACCATCACCGACTCGGTCAAAAGTTACGGCAACATCGCCGGCGGCGACTCGGCGCTATCCAGCCCGGGCTTTGCGATGACCGTTGCCAGTGGCTTGCCGAACAACTATCCCATCTCCTGTTCACTTATCTGCAAGGACACCCTGGACTCCACCTGGGTGTCATTTATCACCTTCTATGTCGGCGCGCCGGCTATCGGTTTTGTTGACAAGGTAATTCGCGACTCTGCCTCGGCACAACCCAATGGCAGACTTGACCCGGACGAAACCGCAGAACTGGAAGTCACCCTGCGTAACTCCGGCAGGGGTCATGCCACCGGTGTCCGGGCAACCCTGCGTTCCGGTCACCCGCTGATGGTTGTTTCTGACTCAGTGGCGGTCTATGGCACCATCCCGGCTGGTGGCAGCGCAACCAACACCACCGACCGCTTCACCATCACCGCACTTTCCAGCATCCTGCCGGAAACACCAGTCCCCTGCACCCTTGACATCTCCGCGGACAACGGCTACACCGGCCGGCTCACCTTCTCGATCGTGGTTGGTGAAATCCGGGCCTGTGACCCGATACCGGACAACAGCAACCCTCCGCTCTACTGGGCGTATGATGCGGCTGACACCCTCTATCCGCCCCATCCCGAGTTCAACTGGGTGGAAATCCGAGGCCTGGGCACACGGCTCACCCTGAGTGATGACCAGACAGTCCAGATAGCCCTGCCCAGCGGTTTTGGTCCGTTTATCTTCTACGGTCAGAGTTACAATCAGATATCCATCTGCTCCAACGGCTGGATTGCACCGGGCTCTGCCACCCAGACCACCTACTTAAACACCACGCTACCCAACACCGATATGCCGCCAATGCTTGCGGCGAACTGGGACGACCTGTATCCGCCCACCGGTAATGGTGTCTGGTACTATCATGACGCTGCCAACCACCGGTTTATTATCGAATGGGATTCGGTCCATTACTACAACCCGCGGGACCAGTGGGACAAGTTTCAGATAATCCTTTACGACACCACCTTTGCCAGTGAAGACGGAAACTCCCGGTTTGTCTTCCAGTACCTTACCGCGAATCAACCTGGCACCTCGGCAACGGCCGGAATTCAGGACCACACCCGCAGCAAATTCATCCAGACACTCTACAACGGCAGTTACCATCGTGGCGCCGCGCCCTGGATTTCCGGTCATTGCAACAAATTCTCCACCGACAACCCGACCGCAATCAAAGAAGAGTTCGGTAGCACCACGCTCCAGGACGGCAGACTAATAGTGGTTGCGCCCACCCTCTTCAACCGCACCACCACCATCAACTTCCTGGTTGCCAGAGACGGCGATGTGGAACTGAAGGTGTTTGATGCCACCGGTCGAGCGGTCCGCACCATTGTCAAAGGCAGTATGCCCGCGGGCAGTTACCGCGCGGTCTGGAACGGCACTGACGATGCGGGCAAACTACTCAGCCACGGCATCTACTTCATTCACCTGAACACACCGGAGACAACGGTCCGGGTAAAGACCGTGCTCAGCCGTTAAAACCTGCTGATACATTCGGGGCGGGCGAAATCCCGCCCCGTTTTTATTTTTACCGGGCATCACCATCCTTCACCGCCACTGTTGACCGACGTCCTGGTTTGGGTAAAATCCAATCCGTTGTTAAATATCATACTGTCATTTATCATATTTGGCTTGACACCGCCCACCGCGGTTACCGCCCGTGATGTCCCCAATGACGAAGGCGGCAAGATTATTGTCACCTGGCAGCGCTCGCTGGAACCGGAGGTGCTCGGCTATCGGGTGTTGCGCCAGCAGGAAGGTCAGGAAGAATGGGACACCATCGCCTTTGTCGGCAGGCTTACCAGCCGCTATGTTGACGATGAGGCAAAAAACCGCATCAATTACCGCTATAAAATTTTAGCCTTCGCTGAAACCGGGACCGCGGAATCCGAACCCTCTGCCTGTGCCGCTAGTATCCCGCAGTGGTTTGACCTGACGACCCTGCCGGCACTTATCGGCACCATCGTCCTCAGCCTGATGTTTGTGTATTTCTTTAACCGGGCAAAAAGAGACCGCAACCTTTTCATCCGGCGCATCGCCGGTCTGGATGCGGTCGAAGAGGCGCTGGGACGAGCAACCGAAATGGGAAGGGCAACACTTTATGTCCCGGGCTTATCTTCTGTCGCGGATGTTGCCACCATCGCCTCACTGAACATCTTAAGCGAGGTGGCGAAAAAGACCGCCCGCTTCGGCACCCCGCTCATTGTGCCCACCAGCGACCCCATCGTCTACACCGTTGCCCGTGAGGTGGTCAAAGAGTCCTACACCGCCGCTGGCAGGCCTGATGCCTTCCATCAGGACATCGTATTCTTTGTTACTGACCAGCAGTTTGCCTTTGCCGCTGCGGTGGACGGTATTATGACCCGGGAGAAACCGGCAACCAATTTCCTGATCGGGATGTTCTGGGCTGAATCCCTGATCCTTGCCGAAACCGGCGCTGCCACCGGTGCCATCCAGATTGCCGGCACCGATGCGGTTGCCCAGTTACCTTTCTTCATCACCGCCTGCGACTACACCCTGATCGGCGAAGAACTTTACGCCGCCAGCGCCTACATCTCCCGGGAACCGCTGCTCCTTGGCGGTATAAAAGCCCAGGACTATTCCAAGGCGTTAATTACTATTATAATTGTTGTCTTCTCGCTCATCGCCCTCGGGTTTAATCTACCGGTGCTAAAATGGCTGTAAGGAGGAGTAAATGCAGCGTCGTCTGCCGCTTCTAATTGTCCTCTTAACCGGTATCTTTGGTGCGGTTGCCTTCTTTGTCCCTTACCCTGCCATCCGCACCGCTGATGAGATAATGCGTAACGATGTCCAGCGCATCATCACCGCCTTCAGCCTTGTCCTGGGAGTTGGCTCGATTGTCCAGCACCATCTGTTAAAGATAAAACGCAAGGCAGAGTTCTGGCCCTACAGTTATATTACCATCATCACCCTGGTGATAACCGCAATTATCGGCGTGTTTGGTGGAATTGATGTTACCCGTCCTGGCATCCTTCCCACCCGCATCGGCAGTTTCTCCTTCCACATCCAGACGATCTACTCCAATATGATGGTGCCGCTGGCAGCAACGATGTTCTCCCTTCTTGCCTTCTTTATGTCATCAGCCGCCTACCGTGCCTTCCGTGCCCGTAACCTGGAAGCCACGCTGTTACTTCTCGCCGCATTTATCCTGATGCTGGGCGCTGTTCCCCTGGGACGACTTATCCATCGCCAGCTACCCGCCTTTGCCGAATGGATTCTTGCGGTCCCCAACACCGCCTCAAAACGGGGCATCCTCTTTGGCGTGGAACTGGGTATCTTCGCCACCTCGTTAAAAATCATCCTCGGGATTGAGCGCGGCTGGCTGGGTGGTGGAGGCGGAAAATGAGCGCACCCCGGGAAAACATCTTTATTCGCCTGCAGAAGATTGACCGGCGCTGGATTTATCTGGTCATCTGGCTGGTGGTAATGATACCATTAATCTTTCCCTTCCGGATTCAGCCCAAACCGACCCCGCCGGTCCAAAACCTCTTTAACTACATTGACACAATGCCTGAAAATAAGGCGCTGGCGATTTCTGTTGACTTCACACCGGACACCCGGGCAGAACTGCAACCGATGGTAGTAGCGCTGCTCCGCCACGCCTTTGCCACCAGACACCGGGTCGGCATCCTCGCCATCTCGGTGTACGGGCTCGGGCTGGCAGAAGAAGCAATACAACAGGTGACCGCCGAATTCAACACCAATGCCCGCACCCGGGAGGATTCGGTCATCTATGGCGAAGATTATGTATTCTGGGGCTGGACAACGCCGGCTCTAACCGTAATGCTGGGAATGGGCGAAAAGATAACCAATGTCTTCCCGGTTGACTACTACGGCAACAAAACCGATACCCTGCCGATTATGCGCCATATTAAAAACTACGACGATATCGGGATACTCGTGACAATTGCCGCCTCCGCTATCCCCCGCTCTTGGATAAATTACGCCCAGACCCAGTTCGGCGTCAATCTCAGTTGCGGTATCACTGCGGTCTCTGCTGCTGACTTCTACCCCTATGTCAATTCCGGCCAGTTTATCGGTATGCTTGCCGGAATGAAGGGGGCCGCGGAATATGAACAACTGGTAACAGAACGGATGGCAAAGAATGGTATGGAATGGACGCTGCGTAACCGCGGGACCGAGGCGATGTCCTCCCAGACCGCTGCCCATCTGGCGATTATGGCTTTTATCGTTATTGGCAATATTGCCTTCTTTTTCACCAGGAGGAAAGGACGATGAACATCTCCACTGACCCCTGGGTCTGGATCGCCGCCATCCTGACCTTAGCGATATTTTCATTTCTTTACAAGGAAAACCCCCTCTACCGCTTTGCCGAACATCTCTATGTTGGCATCGCCAACGGCTATGCGATCACCTTTTACTGGCATCGGGTGCTGGTGCCCAGCCTGTTTGACCGGGTTGGTGCCGCCAGCACGCCGGTCACCACCAAGGTGTGGTTGATTGCTATTGCCATCATTGGCGCCCTTTACTTCACCCGCTTCATCCCGAAGGTATCATGGCTCATTCGCATCCCAATTGCCATTGTCCTGGGCTATTCTGCCGGTGCCTCAATCCCCCGGGCGGTTGACGCTGAAATCATCCGGCAGGCAAAGGCCACCATCGTCACCCGCGCCTCATTCGCCCACTGGCAGACCGGGCTCTGGGCGGTAATTATCCTTCTGGGTGTCATTGCCACCATCAGTTACTTCTTCTTCTCCACCGAGCGCAAGGGTGTGCTCAAACCATTGAGTTATGCTGGCATCATCTTCATTATGATTGGCTTCGGCGCCTCTTTCGGCTACACGGTAATGGCACGCATCTCGCTCTTTATCGGCAGACTGCAGTTCCTGCTCGGTGACTGGCTCGGCTTAATAAAATAGCCCGGGCGCGGGGCGGTTGACAGAATTCTTCCAGCCGGTTATAATTACCCGACAATAAAAAGGAGGAAAGGATGGCCCTCTTCACCGCCACAATTTTGTTACTGGTCAACGGTGTTGCCCCGCTTCAGAATGCTAACCGTTTCGGGCAGATAAAATGGCAGAAGGGATTCAGTGCAGCACCGCAGCATCCCCGGACAATGGAGACACTACCCTCCTTTCGTAACCCGCGGGGTTTTATTCAGCAACTCACCGGTCGACACAAACCAACCCTGCTGTCCGGCAAATTCTTCCTGGAGGAATTTCCTTTTGACACAACGAGGCTCTGGGGAACCGCACCCGGCGAACAGTCATTCCCGGACATCGGCTTTGACGGCACCAACTACCTGGTCGTCTGGATGGATGACCGAACCTACCAGTCGAGCCAGATTTATGGCGCACGGTTGACTCCAGACGGTGTTCTTCTGGACAGCACCGGCATCCCGATTTCCACCGGTGACGGTGACCGGCTCTATCCCGCGGTTGCCTTTGACGGCACCAACTACCTGGTCGTCTGGATGGATGACCGGGATAACAACTGGGAGTTTGAAATCTATGGCACCCGCGTTACCCCGCAGGGCAGGGTGCTGGATACCGCCGGCATACCCATCTCCACCGGTTCCGGCGACCGTGCCTTCCCCGCGGTTGCCTTTGACGGCACCAACTACCTGGTCGTCTGGATGGATGACCGGGATGGCGATGAACGCTATGACATATACGGCGCGCGGGTAACACCCCGGGGGCAGGTGCTCGAACCGGCGGGCATTCCGATTTGCACTGACCTGTATCAACAGATGTCTTATCGCGGGCTTATCTATACCGGCAGCAACTACCTCTGTGTCTGGATGGACGGCAGGGATGAAAATGATGAGTATCCAAACATCTATGGCGCCCGCATCCGACCGGACGGCGTGGTCCTTGACACCAATGGCAGACCGCTCATCCAGCAACCGGACAACCAGACCTTTCCCCGCCTGGCATCCAGCGGCGCTAACCACTTTCTGGTCTGGAATGACGACCGTGCGGGTGAAACCTACATCTACGGCTGCCGGCTCAACCCGGACGGTGTTCCGATAGATACCGGCGGCTTTCCCATCGCGGAAAATTATTACCTGTATCCGGCAATTGCGTTTGATGGCAGTAATTATCTAATGGTCTATCTTGATGAAAACGGTTCTGTTGCCGGCATGCGCCTCACCCCTGATGGCACCGTCATTGACACCGGTGGTTTCATCATCAATCAGAATTACTGCTACTATCCGCCAGAGGTGAAATTTGCTGCCGGTCAGTTTCTCGTCGGATTCACCCCCATCAACCCGACTGGCGGTGACGAGGATGTTGCTGCCAGCAGGGTTACGCCCGGGGCTGTTGTTCTTGACCCGGAAGGCATCGCCCTTGCCTATGGCTGGCGCACTATTGAACAGGACTGCCCGGTTGCCGCATTTAACGGCACTGACTATCTGATTGTCTGGCAAGACCGCCGCCAACCCTGGACCCATATTTATGGCACGAGGATGACCACCACCGGCGAAATCCTTGATCCCGGTGGAATAAAAATAACTGGTGGGGAGCTATATCAGATATCGCCCGCTATCGCCTCAGACAGCAACAACTACCTGGTCGTCTGGGTTGACTATCGTCCGGATTTAGCCGCCATCTTCGGCTCCCGGGTAACCAGGGACGGAGTTGTGCTGGATTCAAACGGTATCCAGATATCGTCACCGGAGTCCACCGCCCTGGTCGATTACCCGGCAATCGCCTTTGACGGGACCAACTACCTCACCATCTGGCAATCTTTTGACCTTGCCACCGGTAACTACAAACTCGCCGGTAGTTTCGTCACACCGGCCGGCCAGGTGCCCGGTGAGTTCTCCATCGCCAGCAGCGATTCAGGAATTTCCTTTACCGGAATAACATTTGGCAGGGAAAATTATCTTGTGGTCTGGAGCGAACTGCGCAATGGACGGTTCAACCTCTATGCCAGCCGGATTACCCGGGATGGAACGGTCCTGGACCCGCAGGGCATCCCGGTTGACACCACCGCCGGCTTTGACAAATTCTCACCCGCGGTGGCGTTTGATGGCGACAACTATCTTGTTGTCTACAGCCGCACCGACTTCGTCACCTGCGACATCTACGGAAAAAGGATAAACCAGTCTGGCGTTGTCCTGGATAGTTTGCCCATCGCCATCGTTACCGCAGAAGAAAGCCAGTGGGGTGCCGCGGTCGCATTTGCCGGCACGAAGTATCTGGTCGTCTGGAACGATAACCGGACATTTCCGAGCGCAATCTACGGAGCCAGGGTCCTGCCCGGCGGTATGGTCATTGACACCAACGGCATCCTCCTCCTGGAAGATAGAACTGAACCCAAAATCACCACCGGCAGAACCCAATCCCATATCCAGTTCCTGCTGACATTCTACGGCTACTATTACCCGCAATCAACCACCAAGGCGCTCGGCGCATTCTACCTTGACCCGATCGGCATCGCGGAAACCCGACCCGGCACAAACAGGCTGACCTGGCGCCTCCTGCCCAATCCAGTAAGAGACCGGGGCGTTATCCAGTTGTCCCTGTCGCTTGAAGAGAAAGTTGAAATTAACCTCTACGCTGCTGACGGTCGACTGCTCAAAAACATCCTCAACCGGAAAATGAAAACCGGTAACCATACTGTGCCGATTGAAACGAAAAATCTCCCAGCGGGCGTCTACTTTATTAAAATCAAAAGCGAAAACGAAACAACCTCCGCCAAGATGCTTTTGGTGAACGATTAGCACGAAATAAACTGCGGATTGAGCCTTCCAACCCAAGCAGGGTAAATAACCGTAAGCGAGCCGGTTTCTACCGCTGCACCGGCAGAAATGACATCAGAAAAGTCAAACCGGGGTAAGGCGGGTACCGGGCTCTCCACCAAAGCAACCCGGTTAGCCCGGGGCTGTCCGCAGGAAAATGGAGTAATTCAAAGTTTAATAGCTGGTACGGTTTGGCCTCAGTAGCTGGGCTTTTTAATACTCCCCGCGGTTAAAGAAGTAAACCGCGGCTGCGGTTGTCAGGACACTGAAGAGAACAAGAAACACCAGATCAAACCCGGCCGAGTAAAAGGAAAAACCCAGAACCAGCCGGCGCACCAGGTCAACACCATAGGTGAGTGGATTAATCCGCACAAGGATGTTCAACCACCAAGGCAGACCCTGGGTGGGAAACAAAGCGCCGCTGAGAAACCACATCGGCATAATCACAAAGTTCATAATCGTCCCGAACCCCTGAAATGAGGTCATCCTTGCCGCAATCACAATCCCGATACCGGTCAGGGCGAAGGACATCAACGCCATCACCAGGACCAGGGGAAGAATATTCCAGAAAATCAATTTTACCCGCACCAGCGGCGCCAGCAGGAGAACGATGCACCCCTGAATTAAAGAAAGGGTTGTTCCGGCCAGCCCTTTGCCGATAACAATTGAGGTCCTGGGCACCGGCGCGACCAGCACCTCTTTGAGAAAACCAAATTCCCGGTCCCAGATGATCGAAATCGCTGACTGGATTGAGGTGAATATCGTTGTCATTGCCACAATGCCAGGAAAGATAAACTGGGTGTAATTTACCTCACCAACACTGCGAAACCCACCCCGTAAACCCGAGCCCAGAATAAACAGCCAGAGGATGGGGCGGGTGAGCGAACCATAGAGCTGACTCTTTTCCCGGAAATAGCGAATCGTATCCCGCAACCAAACCATATAGATACACGCCGGGTCAATCACAAAACCGTTACGCACCCCGCTCACCCTCATTACCACAGATAATATCTAACGCCATGCCCGCCCCATCCGCTGCATTCTGGTTTTTAACTTCTCCCGCTCTGACGCCTCCTCATCCCTTATCTCCCGGCCGGTAAGTTTGAGAAAAACATCATCCAGCGTTGGCTGATGCACTGAAACCGAAAGCACCGGTACCGACAGTTCACGCACCAGCACCGGCACAAACTCTGTCCCATCCTTCACCTCCAGTCGCAACCGCCCTCCCTCCAGCACCGGAGTAATCTGATAACGGCTACCAATCTCCTGCTGCGCCCGCTCGTTGTCTGCGGTATTTAAGATAATACAATCGCCCTGCACCTGCGCCTTCAACTTTGCTGGCGTATCCAGGGCGATGATTTTCCCGTGGTCAATTATCGCAATCCGGTCGCAATACTCCGCCTCATCCATATAATGCGTCGTAAGAAACAGCGTCATATTCCGCTCCGCCCGAAGGTGCAGCAACCGCTCCCAGATGCGATTACGGGTTTGCGGGTCAAGACCGAGGGTCGGCTCATCAAGAAAAAGTAACCTCGGGGTATGGAGCAACGCCCGGGCGATCTCCAGCCGGCGCTTCATCCCGCCAGAAAAGTTCCGCACCAGTTCATCGCCCCTCTCCGCAAGTTCCATCCACTCCAGTCCCTCCTGAATCCGTTTATTCAGCTCAGCCCGGGGGACCTTATAAATCAACCCGTGAAAACGCAGATTCTCCTTTGCGGTCAGCCGGTCATCAAGGGAAGGGTCCTGAAAAATTATCCCGATCGCCCTTCGCACTTTATCCTGCTCGGTGCGCACATCACAACCGGCGATCCGGGCACTGCCCGCGGTCGGTCTGGTCAGGGTGCAGAGCATCCGCACCGTGGTGGTCTTCCCGGCACCGTTCGGTCCCAGAAACCCGAATATCTCGCCCGGCTGGACGGTAAAAGAGATGTGGTCAACCGCAACAAAACCCTTAAAATCCTTGGTTAACCCGTTGACCTCAATTATCGGCGTTATCGACAAACCCGATTACTCCTCAGCGGTATCAATCTGCGCCTTCTGCAGCGCACCTGAGTAGTCAATGTAAACCGTCTTCAACTCCGAGAATATCTCATACGCGGTCCAGCCGCCTTCCCGATGACCGTTACCGGTTGCCTTCACCCCGCCAAAGGGCAGATGACACTCCGCACCAATCGTCGGCGCATTCACATAGGTTATTCCCGCCTCAATCTTCTCAATCGCCTTCATCGCCAGGTTAATGTCCCGGGTATAGATGGAAGAGGAAAGCCCATACATTGTCCCATTCAACACCTCAATCGCCTCATCAAAACTTTCCACCCTGATGACCGAAAGCACCGGTCCAAAAATCTCCTCCTGCGCGATTCTCATCCCGGGTTTCACCCCGGCAAATACCGTTGGCTTATAGAAGAAACCCTTATCATAACCCTCACCCCGCAGCGGTTCGCCACCGCATACCAACCGGGCACCCTCTGCCCTGCCGATTTCCACATAACTGTGCACGGTCTGCCGCTGCCCCTCACTGACCAGCGGCCCCATCTCCACCGTCTCATCCAGGCCGTTGCCCACCTTTAACCGCTTTGCCCGCTCCACCACCATCTCCAGAAACTCATCATGCACTCCGGACTGAACAATCAGCCGGGAGGTGGCGGTGCAGCGTTGACCGGTGGTGCCAAACGCACCCCAGATCACACCTTCCAGTGCCAGCGACAGGTCCGCATCATTCAGCACAATCTGGGCATTCTTGCCACCCAGTTCCAGGGAACAGCGCTTGAGTTGTTTACCGCACACCTCGGCAATCCTTTTCCCTACCGCCGAAGAGCCGGTAAACGATATACCGCACACATCCGGATGATTCAGCAACGCCTCGCCTACAACTGCGCCCTCGCCATAAACAATGTTAACCACGCCCGCAGGCACACCCGCTTCAGTCAGGGCGCTCACAAACTCATGCACCGATGCCGGTGTCAGGGTTGCCGGTTTAATCACCGCGGTATTGCCGCAGATTAAAGCGGGAAATAACTTCCAGGATGGAATTGCCATCGGAAAGTTCCACGGACAAATCATCCCCCACACACCCATTGGCTGGCGGGTAACAAATGCCGCCTTGTTGGGCAATTCACTCGGGACCACCTTTCCCCACAGGCGCCGGCTCTCGCCCGCGGCGTAAAGCCCGGTATCGATCGCCTCCTGGACATCACCCCTGGTCTCTTTTAAAACCTTGCCCATCTCCCGGGTCATTAACCGGGCAAGTTCCTCCTTGCGCCGGATAAGTATCTCGGTTGCCCGACGGATAATCTCGCCTCTTTTCGGCACCGGCAGCGCCCGCCACGCCGGATAAGCCGCCTTGGCCGCGGCAACCGCCTCGGCAACATCCTCAGGTCCGGAGGATGGAAATGTCCCGATCAAATCATCGGTATCCGCCGGATTACGATTCTCATAGACCTTGCCTGACTTTGCCGGCACAAATTTGCCGTTGATAAAATTCAGATACTCCTTAGCCATTTTATCCTCCTTTTACTCTTCTAATAACCTTAAAGCCTCGGTAACATCTTCTACCCTGACCACCCCGGGGATTTCCCAGGTTTTAATTCCAATTACCTTCTTGCCCATCTTTAAGGCAAAGCCAATTTCCGACAATGTGCCATAAGAGCCGCCCACAGCAACCAGCGCATCGGCACTGCGGATAATGATTAAATTCCTCGCCTCACCCATTCCGGTTGCTATTGGAATGTCAACATAAGGGTTTGCCTGCGACCGCTCATTACCGGGCAAAATTCCCACGGTTAAACCACCCGCTGCCTTTGCACCCCGGCAGGCAGCAAGCATCACGCCACCCATTCCACCACACAAAAGCACCGCACCCAGCCGGGCAATCCCCTCACCAACCTCCTCGGCAATCACCTCAATCTCCGCGCAGCATTCCCCCGCCCCGATGACACCAATAAACCGTCGGCTCATCTACTCGGCAAACAACGGAATAAACTCAAACCGGCTGACATCCACCAGCCCGCGGTCGGTCAACTTTAACTCCGGAATCACCGGTAGCGCAAGGAAGGAAAGGGTGATAAATGGATTATCCAGCCTTGAACCCCAGATGTGCACCTTGTCCAGAAGACGCTTTAAATCTGCCACCACCGCTTCTGCTGGCTTATCCGACATCAATCCAGCAACGGGCAACGCCAGGCTCGCCGCCACCTTGCCATCAGCCACCGCCACATAACCGCCGCCCATCTTTGCCAGCGCCCGTGCCGCCACCAACATATCCTGGTCGCTTGTCCCGACAATAATCATATTATGCGAATCATGGGCAACCGTTGTGCCCAGCGCACCCTTCTTCAGCCCGAAACCGGCAACCAGCCCCTTACCCATCTGCCCTGAGCCCTTGTGTCTTTCAATCACCACCAGTTTTAAAATATCCCGTGCGGTATCTGCCACCACCATGCCGTCTTTAACCGTGGGTGTCTGGAGATGCCGCTCAGTAATTATCTGCCCGGGCACAAGCCGGATAACATTACACACCCGGCCTTCCGCCTTAATAGCAAAGTCCTTAACGCTCAACCGGTGGATGTGCACCGTATTCAACACACTTCTATCCTTCTTCACCGGCAGTTTCACCAGCAACCGTCGCCCGGCTGCCACCAGCCTGCCCGCCTTAAAAACCATCCGCACATCCATCAGTTCCAGATTGCCAATCACCACCAGGTCAGCCAGATAACCCGGGGCGACTGCACCCCGGTCAGAAAGCCCGAAATACTCTGCCGGGTTAAGGGTAACCATCTGAATCGCAGCCACCGGAGCCAGCCCCAGCGCCACTGCCCGGCGCAAAACCACATCCAGATGCCCCTCATAGAGCAGGTCCGCAGGATGTTTATCATCACTCACCAGACAACAGCGCCGCAGGGAAATGTCATTAACCACCCGCAAAAGCGCATCCATATTCTTTGCCGCTGAGCCCTCGCGAATAAAAAGCCTCATCCCTGCCCGCAATTTCTCCCTTGCTTCCTGCGGTCCAACACACTCATGGTCCGAACCAATCCCCGCACCCGCATAAGCCTGAAGGAGCGCGCCCACCAATCCCGGCGCATGACCATCAACAGCCCTGCCCGAATCCCGGGCGGCAAACACCTTTTCCAAAACCTCTCTATCGCCCAGAATCACCCCTGGATAGTTCATCACCTCAGCCAGCCCGATAACCCGCTCCTGCCGCAGCAACTGTCGCACCGCCCGGTTGTCCAGTTTTCCCCCCGCGGTCTCAAGCGCGGTTGCCGGCACACAGGAAGGGACCAGAACCAGCACATCCAACGGCAAATCAGCACTGGCGCTGAGGATGTAATCCACCCCCTTTTTGCCCAGCACATTGGCAATCTCATGCGGGTCAGCGATAACCGTTGTTGTCCCGCGAACAAGACAGAGCCGGGCAAACTCCGCCACCGAAAGCAGGGAACTTTCAATATGGATATGGGCATCAATAAAACCGGGCGCAATCGCCTGACCGCTGACATCAATCACCTGTTTTGCCTGTTCATACCAGTCACCCACCCCAGCAATCCTGCCATCCTTGACCACCACATTTGCCCGACACAACTCACCGGTAAACACATTAACCACCTGCCCGCCCCTGAGTAACAAATCACCCGGTGCCTCACCCCGACTTACCCGCAGAAACTCCTGCAACTTTTTAATCCGATTCGTCTCCCGGGTATTACTCACTCCTTCACCCCTTCAATATAACCGATATAAGGCAATTGCCGGAACCGCTCGGCAAAATCCACCCCGTAACCAACAACAAACCGGTCCGGGACAACAAATCCCCGATAATCCGGCTCAATTTTCACCCGGCGCCGTTCCGGCTTGTCCAGAAGGACACACAGTTTTAAACTGCGCGGTCGCCGCAGCGAAAGATTCTCAATAATGTACTTCAGCGTCAGGCCGGTATCAATGATATCCTCCACCACCAGAACATCCCGGTCCTCAATGGAGCATTTCAAATCAAGCACAATCTTTACCACGCCCAGCGACTTGGTGCTGGCGCCATAACTGGACACGGTCATAAAGTCAATCTTCACCGGCACGGTCAACTCCCGCACCAGGTCAGCAAGGAAAATCCAGGCACCCTTTAAAATCCCCACCACCATCAGGTCATTATCCCTGCCGGCATAGTCCCGGGATATCTCCGCTGCCAGTTCCCGCACCCGGCACCTGATTTCATCCTGGGTTATCAAAGGTCTTACCTTGATGGAATTATTCTCGGGCGCCATCAGAACTCCCCTTCTGGAGAAAAATAGTCTCGGAAAACAAATCGGGGCGACTGGATTTGAACCAGCGACCTCTTGGTCCCGAACCAAGCGCGCTAAACCAACTGCGCTACGCCCCGCCTAAATACAATATAAATGATAATTAATTTTAGTCAACAGAAGCCTTACCCCGCACCAGCGGCACAAAAACCACATCCATCAACGAACGCTGCACCACCCGCTTGCCGTGCTTCACCCCCAGAATCAAACTCTGTCCACCACCGGCACCGACCGGCACAACAATCCGCCCGCCCTCAACCAGTTGCTCCACCAGTCCAAAAGGAAAACTGGGTGCCGCCGCGGTAACGATAACCCGGTCATAAGGGGCAAACTCGCGCCAGCCCTCATTACCATCACCAACCCGAAACCGGATATTCCGGTAATCCAGCCGGTTGAGCACCAGCCGGGCGCGCCGGGAAAGTTCCTCAATAATCTCCACAGTGTAGACCATCTCTGCCAGTTCTGCCAGGATTGCAGTCTGATACCCGGAACCGGTCCCAATCTCCAGCACCCGGTGCTTTTTCTCCACCGCCAGCGCCTCGGTCATCGCGGCCACAATATAAGGCTGGGAAATCGTCTGCCCCTGACCGATGGGCAACGGATAATCCTCATAAGCCTGATGAACAAATCCCTCGGGCACAAAAAGATGCCGCGGCACCTTTAACATCGCATCAATTACCCGTCTGTCTTTCACCCCCCGGCTGATTATCTGCTCCTCAACCATCCGCTGTCGCTTCAGGGCAAAATCGTTGACCACATGGTAGTATATTTGACCGGGACACCAGCGTCAACATCAAGAAAAATCTGCGCCGAACTTGATTGTTGCTTTAAACTCATTATATTGAACTGTGCGCATCTGGGAAAACCTGATTATCGGACTCAGCCTCATCCTGAGCGCCACCGTGTTTGGGCAGTTCTTCTACAAGAGCCGGCAGAACAACACAATAAAAGTCGTCGGTTCCGCAACAAAAACCTACGAATCGGACATAGTAAAATGGCGCATAACACTGGAACGACAGGCAGGTGCTGGTGACAGCCGCACCGCCTATCTGCTTATCAAAAATGACTTCCAGACCGTCTGGGAGACGCTCCTTGCCGCCGGCATCAGGGAAACCGAAATCACCGTCCAGCCGGTGAATAAACACCCCATTTATAACAACATGGGCGAATTCACCGGCTATAAACTCCAGCAGACCATTATGGTCATATCCGAATCCATCGCAAAAGTAGAAAAACTGGCGCTCAACCCGGACCCGCTCTCTGCCCGGGGTGTAATCCTGGAATCATCGCAACTTGAGTACTATATCTCGCGCCTGCCCGAGATAAAACAGGAACTCCTGGCAATGGCAACCCAGGATGCCAGAAAAAGGGCAGTGGAAATCGCCCGCAACTCCGGTGGCAAAATTGGTAAACTGGCTTCGGCCCGTGCCGGTGTGTTTCAGATAACTGAACCCTATTCCACCGAGGTCAGTGACTACGGCATCTACAGCACCGCCACAAAAAAGAAAGACATCACCATCACCGTCAGCGCCCTTTTCTACCTGCAGTAACCCGTTCATCCAGCCCGCACCAGCAAACCCGGTATCTTCTGTTTGATATTGAATAAAAATCCTTGACTTTAAAAATCGTTTTGCTATCTATTTCCTGCTGCTGGTCGGGCAATTGCCTGGTTGGAGTTATCAACCTTAAGGCCTAGGCCCTCCAGCGGCGCTTGTTTTTAACTGAATTTGAACTTCAGCCCGCAGGACTCAATTAAACCGCCGCAATAATGTAACCGGCAATAAAATTCTGGCATAACCAATTTATTTTCTGCTGGTTATGTTATTAAAACCCGATAAAACGACCGGGCCTGAGGGGTATGCCCGGGGCTAGCCCCCGGGCTGCCAGGGGGCTTACCCCGAAACCAATCTCAACCCTGATATCAGTCACAATCCCTGTTTTCACCCGGCGATGAAACCACTATCTTAACCTGACCGCTATTACCATTTCCCTGCCAGGGGTTACTCACCATCCGCCTGTCATCATAAACCCGATGTTAACCCGCGATTTAACCTGTGGTTTCACCTCGGTGTCTCCTCAGGCATTAACGCCCGGTTGCCGATTTTTCCTCTTGAGCGAACCACCCGATTTGACCCGGGTTGTCATTCCGGCTATTATTTTAGTCTGATGGACATCTATCCCCTTATCAACTTTCGTGCCCCGGTTCTGTTTGAAGAAACGGCGGTACGAGAACTATGCTGCCTTGCCCGTCGTGGTTATGAGGCAAAGTTCAAAAAAGAGACCTTTGGCTTTCTCTTTGGCACCATCTCCCGGGACAACCGCCTTACTGTCCGGCGCTGTCTCTATTACCGAGGTGGCGAAAAAAGCCGCACCGGCGTCACCTTCAAAGACTGGTCAATGATTACGCGACTGGTACGTCGGCGCCGGGAACTCGCCCGCAGATTACGACTGAGATTTCTGGGTAACTTTCACTCCCATGTTGAAATCGCTGGTGAGGTATTTAAAGGACTGTCCCGGGAAGACCGGGAGTCATTTCTCTATGACCCGATGGCGATAATTGAAACAATCGTCTTCGTCTGGCACGGACCGTTTAAGGCAAACCGCAGTATCTCCGGCACCATCGTTGGCTTTGAACCCAAAACCAGTTACAACTATCGCATCCGGATATACGCCAAACGCCACAACGGTATCAGACAGGTTCGGGCAAAGGTTATCCCCTCCGGCGTGGTGGTTATTTACTAAACATAAATAAAAAGGGGGCGGAAACCTCTCCGCCCCCGGGATTAACCTCTTTTCCTATCGCAGCAAAACCGCCTTTGTGCTCACAACCCCGTAATCGGTATTCAGTCGATAGATATATGTCCCATTCGCAACCCTTCGGCCCGTGTCATCAGTCCCGTCCCATACCACCGAGTAACGACCAGCCGCAACCTCCTTCTTAACCAGCGTCCGCACCTGCCTGCCCGTGACATCGTAAACCACCAGATTGACCATCCCGCCTGCGGGCAACTGCCAGCGAATCAGCGCCTGGTGCATAACCGGATTGGGTGTAACACCAATCGCCAGTTTTGTGGGAAGTTCGGCACCGGCAAGTTCTGGTTCATTGATACCAACCTGCGGGCCAATCGGAGTAAACAGAATCGCCCGTCCGGGTGCCAGCGGTGCCGCACCACGATGATAGGTGCCGTTATAAACCACCTGCAACCATCTGGTAAAAGTATGGTCCTGCTCACCAACGGTACAGGAGGTGTTATAATTGGAAGTAAGATACTGGTAAGCAAACTCACAATCACCATCACTAATTGTGGTGTCGTAAAGGATTATCTGAAACTTGTCCCACTGGTCCCGCGGGTTGTAGTAATGGACCGAATCCCATTCGATAATAATCC
>FWPV01000338.1_pt1 | contig 154503 bp, 104 predicted proteins | sample 2228371 | NCBI WGS metagenome assembly FWPV01 (sample SAMEA103939776, study PRJEB20133) | metagenome
GGGGTGGGCGTCAGCGGGGCGTGAGGGGGCCGTCAGGGAAACGTCAACGGGGCGCCTTTGGCCAGCCGGCCGAAGTCAGGGCGTGAGGCGCCCAGGGGCGGGACGACGGCCGGAACGCGGTTCAGGCTGGAGCGTGGTCCAGGCCGCCCAGGGGGCGCGGAGTTCAGGAAACGTGCGGCCGGGCCAGCAAACGCCGGCCGGAGGGGGTGGAATTGCGGCGGGATGGACAGCACCGTATCATTGACCCATGCCGCTGCTGCGGATCGAAACCCAATCTCAGTCAGAAGGGCCAGGATCGGCGCGCCAGCGCCGGTCGCGGGAGCAGGCTCCTCGGCAGCCGGGGCGGCGGCTTCTGCAGGCGGCTGGCCTCGGCGCCCTCGCGGGGCTAGTCGTGGTTGCCGGCCTGGCTTTCGGATTGCTCAGTCGGCGCTCGCTCAGCCCCGAGGTGACCAGCCAGCCATCGTCCGTGGCCGGCGACACCGCTTCGCCCGACGAGGCGGTTACGGCTGCGGTGAGTCAGGCGGCAGGGGTGCCGGCTGAGACATACGAGCCCCAGGACATCATCGCCTGGATCCGCGGTGAGCCTTACAGCTATGGCCAGCTACTGCAAGCGGTGCGCGTCGCTCGTGTCCTGGCCTATTTCACCGGCGACGCGGTACCCTCGGATACTTCGCCGGAGATGCCGGGCTATCAAGTGCAGATGCTGCGGCGCCAGATCGACCTGATTCTCCTGAAACAGGCGATGAGCCGTGATCGCGTGGCGATGCCGCCGCTGGATGGGCCAACGCTCGTGGAAGCGTTCTTGAATGACGCCGGGCTTGAGCGTTCCCAGCTCGAGGTGCAGCTGGCCGCCAACGGCGTGACCCAGGCCAACCTGGAAGCCTGGTTTGTCGACGCCGCAGCGGTGAACGCCTATATTCAGCAGAAAGTCGCACCAGGTAAGGTCGGGACGGAGCGCGAGGCGGCTATTCGTGACTGGCTGGATGCCGAGTGGGATAGCCAGGAGATCGTAGTGCGCTTCTACGACCCGGACCAGGTCCTACCGCGGGCGACCGGCACCACGCCCGGCATCGGGCCCTGAGCACCGGCGGAAGCCCGCTCTTGGGTGACACACGGCTTGCTGTTTACATGGGGATGGCTGGGGCCCGGTGGCTCCCTCGGTCTTCAAAACCGTTGGGCGGCGGCGCGAGCCGGCGCCGGTGGGTTCGACTCCCATGCATCCCCGCCTATGGACCGGATAGACTCGTTTAGCGAACGCAACCGATCAGTAATCGACGGGCCTCCCGCATCCCGGGAGGCCCGTCAACTTAGCAGCCGGCGCACCCGGCCCGTAAGACCGGGCGTTGGTTTGCTTCTTGCGCTCTCATCTTAGTCGATTGGCGGCTGGTCTGCCTGACGCGTTGCATACCATTCGCTGACGGGTTGCGGACGATTGACCGACAAATCGCGTCCGAAGGCCCATCACGCCCCTCGGCTCGAGCTTCCCGCCGATCAACTGCCAACCGATTCTTGCCGCTGCCAGAGCCGACGGCGTTCTGCCATGGGCTAGCCCGGCGAGCCCGATGGCTCAATCGGCGACGGTTGCATCTGGTCGTTGGCCGGCAGCTGGCCTGACGGGCAATCCTCGGCGCCCAGAACACGGTCCCCGCTGGCCTGGCGAGCTTTGCCCTGTGCTCCGGCAGTTACGCAGCTCACCACCCTCGGCTATGATGGTCGGCTCCGAGAATAGATCATGACCATTGCCGAATTCGTAGTTCCTGGTCGCTGGCGAACTGACCGTCGCTCGCCAAGTCGGTGGCTCGTAAGCCATGTCAGGCACCATGCCTGGCTGGTCGCTGTCGCACTCCTGGGCGCATTCGGAAATGCGGCTCTGGCCGGTGTGGTGCCGCTGGAGATTGGCCGCGCTTTCCAGGCGATTGCCGGACAGGTGCCCGCGGCGCGCTCGGTGCTGATAAGTGCCTCCTTGACCGTGGCTATCTCCCAGATCGCGCGCGCTGGGCTGCAGCTGGGCCGCAATTTCGCCAGTGAGCTGCTGGCTCAACGCCTGGAGCGAGACATCCGCGACGAGCTGTGCGGCAGCCTGCTGGGCAAGAGCATGACTTTCCATACCCTGCAGCCGGTGGGTGACAGCATGGCCCGCGCTACCAACGATGTGCGCGAGATCAACCTGATGTTCAATCCCGGACTGAACCTGGTGATCGGCTCAGCGAACTTCCTCATCGTGCCGATTCTCTTCGCCGGTCGCTACCATCCGCAGCTCGTGCTAACGCCCATCGCGTTCAGTGTCCTGTATTTCTGGTCGCTGCGGCGGTACCTGCGGCGCTTGCGGCCGATAGCCCAAGAGGCACGAGCGGCCTTCGGTCGGATGAATGCCCATCTTGCCGAGACCATCGACGGTATTGAGGTGGTGAAGAGTTGTGGCCAGGAGGCTGGGGAGTCAGAACGGTTCCAAGCCAATGCCTTGGGCTACCGAAATGCGTTTGTCCACCAAGGCGAGGAAGAAGCCCGCTTTGTGCCGCTTCTACTGCTCGGGCTGGCGATTGCTGCTGGCTTAGGCCACGCCCTGCTGCTGGTCCGGGCCGGACATCTGGACGTAGGGCAGGTGGTCGGCTATGTGGGCTTGCTGCAGCTTTTCGGTTTTCCCGTCTACGTCTCGCTCTTCGCCTATGGCCAGGTAGCATCGGGATTGGCCAGTGCTGAGCGCATACTGGAGCTGATCACCCGCCGCACCGACGTTGACCAGAATCGTGCCGGCCATGCCGCTCCGGTCCGTGGCCGGATCGAGTTCCGAGATGCCACCTTTGGCTATGAAGCTGAACGTCCCATTCTGCGTGATCTCAACTTCGTCATCGAGCCTGGCGAGACGGTGGCGGTGGTCGGCCAGACCGGCTCTGGCAAGACGACCCTGGCTCGTCTGGTCAACCGGACCTACGACGTCGAGCGCGGCTCGGTGCGGGTTGATGGCGTTGATGTGCGGCAGTGGCAACTGGAGAGCCTGCGCCGCCAGGTGTCGATCATCGAGCAGGACGTGTTCCTGTTCTCGACGACTATCGCTGAGAACATCGCCTTTGGGCGTCCCGATGCCAGCCGCGACGAGATCATCGCCGTCGCCCAGGCTGCCCAGGCCCACCAGTTCATTCTGGCCTTGCCCAACGGCTATGACACCGTGATTGGCCAGCGTGGTGTCACGCTTTCCGGCGGTCAGCGCCAACGGTTGGCAATTGCTCGTGCTCTCTTGACCCAGCCCCGAATCCTGATCATCGATGACGCCACGAGCGCCCTCGATAGCGCCACCGAGGACTGCATTCAGCGGGCGATGCGGGTCGCTTCCCAGGGCCGAACCACGCTGCTAATCACTCACCGGCTGGCTCAGATTCGCAAGGCCGATCGAGTGCTGGTACTCCGCGCTGGCCGCGTTGAGGCCTTCGGCCCCCACGCCGCGCTACTGACCAGTTGCCGGTTCTACCGCCGCATCTTCGAACTCTATGCTGACGAGCCAGTTTCGCCGTCAGGCGCGTGATGTTTGAGCAGCTAGACGTCGAACCGTACGACCGCGAGTATTCCGATCGCGAGCTAATTCGCCGCCTGCTCGGCTACTTCGCCCCCTATCGCGCCCGCAACGCGGCCATCCTGCTAAGTGCCGCCCTACTCTCGGTCCTGGGTGCCGCAACACCAATGGCTTTGGGTGCCAGCGTCCAGTTACTGGCCACGGCTTCGGCCAGTGAGGTGGCCATGGCGAGCCTTGCTGGTCTGGTCCTGTCGCTGGGCTTGCTTGTCTGGCTGGCCAACGTTGTGCGCCGACGCGAGATGGCGCGGGTGATCGGTGATGTCGTGCTGGCGTTGCGAAGAGACGCCCACGCCGCGACGTTACAGCACGACCTTTCGTTCTTCGATAAGACCGCCAGTGGCCGCATTGTGAGCCGCATCACGGGTGATACCCAGGACGTTGGCCAAATGGTGACTCTGGTCGCCGACCTGGTCTCGCAGCTGGTTCAGATGCTGATTCTGACGGTCGTCCTGGTCAGGATCTCGCCCCGGCTGACGGCGCTCATTGCTCTGTGGGCACCGACGGTGGTGCTCCTGGCGCTGGCCTGGCGGCGTGTCGCCCGAGCCGTCACCCGGCAGGGCGCACGGGCAATGGCTGAGGTAAACGCAAGAGTATTTGAGACAATTGCTGGCATCGCTGTGGCGAAGAATTTCCGTCGGGAGGCAACTCTCTACGCCGACTTCGACCGGATGAACCAGCAGTCCTACCAGATCAACGTGCGGCGCGGCTTTGTTCTAGCGACAGTGTTCCCGGCGCTCAGCGTACTGGCTGGAATCGGCACCGCCATTATCCTGTATGCCGGCGGTCTGTCGGCCATGAGCGCCGCCATTGCCCTGGGCGCCTGGTTTCTATTCTTGCAGAGTCTCGATTCTTTCTGGTCGCCGCTGATGAACCTCTCAGCCTTCTGGAGCCAGGTACAGGCTGGTCTGTCAGCTATCGAGCGCATCTTCGCCTTGATTGATGCTGAGCCTGCCGTCTTCCAGGTTGATTCCCGGCCGCTGGCCGCGCTGCGGGGCGAGGTGCGGTTCGAAGACGTGAGCCTGCGATATGACGGCGGCCAGACGGTGCTGCCAGGCTTGCGGCTGACGATTCCGGCCGGCACGACCGTGGCCCTGGTCGGTCACACCGGCGCTGGCAAGAGCTCAGTAGTGCGGCTGATCGCGCGGCTCTATGAGTTTCAGGCCGGCCGTCTGCTCATCGACGGCCGGGACATTCGCACTCTGGATTTGAGTGCCTACCGTCGCCAGCTGGGCATGGTCCCCCAGGTGCCGTTCCTCTTCAGCGGCACGCTGTCCCAGAACATCCGCTACGCCAGGGCCGACGCCTCAGACGAAGCCATCCGCCAGCTGGCGGTCCAGATCGGTGACGGCGAGTGGCTGGCTTCTTTGCCCAATGGGCTTGATACCGACGTCGGCGAGCGGGGTGTGCGTCTGTCCACCGGGCAGCGGCAGCTGGTGGCTCTGCTGCGAGTGCTATTGCAGGGGCCGGCCATCTTCCTGTTGGACGAGGCTACCGCCTCCATCGATCCGTTCACCGAATGGCAGATCCACGAAGCGCTGCGACTGGTGCTGCGGAACCGCACCTCGGTGATCATTGCCCACCGGCTGTCCACAGTCCGTGCTGCCGACCAGATTCTGGTCATGGCCGACGGTTGTATCGTAGAGCAAGGGACCCACTGGGAACTGCTTCGCCAGCAGGGAACCTACGCCCAGCTCTACGACACCTACTTCCGGCATCAGTCACCGGCCTACGAGGCCGAGTCTTAGCCACCCGGGCGCGAGGTGGACCCGGCGGGCCGGCGCTGCCTGGCGGCATGGCCCCGGCTCAGGCGGTTCGAACGCCGGCCGCTTGCGCAGCCAGGGCTCAAGCCCGGTATCAGCCCACCGCTCCACAGCGGGGAGAGGGACCCGCACGTCGCGATTCTCACGGCCTCAATTTTACATAAGCCGCGCTCTTGACCTTTGCTGCTAAGCGCTTCATACTCGTGGCGTGACCGTCAAACGGGTGTCCGTTCCGGGTCATAGCCACTGAAGCTTGTGACGACCGGACACTGAAGAGGAGGAGCGATGGCACTGATACGGCGGTCTGCGGTGTTCCACATTGCGGCGGCAGCTTTGGTGCTGCCCGTGGTCACGTCTACCGACAGTGTCGCCCACTCGGAATGTCACCAGCGCTCAGATGCGGCCCTCGAACAGTCTGGCTTCTCCGTCTACTTCACGGACCGCGGTGAGTCTCCCGGCTCGATCTATCGCCTGGATCCGGCCACCGGCGCCGTGGCCACCGTGTACACACGCCCGGCGGGCCGGATCGCGAGCTTCAGCGCCTACTTCTTGCCGGCTAAGCTCTACTTTGTGAGCGGCAACGACCCTAACCTGTACGTAACCACCAACATCCGCGGTGCGTGGCAGCCTGAGGAAGTCGTGCTTACCCACAGCGCGACGATTCGCGAGATGTTCAATCGCGCCACTAGCGGTGGGCCACCGGAGCTTTACTACAGTGAAGCTTACGGCAGCTCGGCCGATGGCAAGATCTGGCGTCTGGACGGCGACAAGCCGGTGCTGTTCTACACAGTTCGCCGCACCGACGTCGGCGGCTACTGGGCTGGCCACTTCGCACTGGACGACCGGGGCTTGCTCTATGTGAGCACCGGGAAGACCTCTGGGGCCCGGATCTACAGCATCGAGGCGGGCAAGATCATCACCGAGGTTTTTCGCGATCCGGCTGGCGGGATCGGGGGACTTTTCCGCGCGAATGGGGCCCTTTACTACGCTGATCTATCCACCCGCATCTACCGGCTGCAGCTGCCTGGCGCGTCGCGATCGCTCGTCTATGCCAGCAAGGGATACACGGCCATCAGCGACGTGGCGACGACTGGCGTGGAGCTTCCCACGCCCACGCCGAGCCGGACGGCCACGCGCACGGCCACCAGCGCGCCCACTGCGACGGCCACACCGACAGCTACAGCGACGCGGACTGCAACACCGACGCGTACGGCCACCTCGAGCGCGACGCCGACCGCTACCCCGACGGCGACGACAACGACCACTGCCACTCGCACCCAGTCGCCGACCACGCCACCGACTGAAGTGCCGCATAGGGGTTCAGTTCGTGGACGGGTCCGCCTCGAGCGGCGGCCAACGAGCGCCGGCGCGCGAGTGACTATCGCTGGCCTGGTGGCCGTGACCAGTGACAACGGCGAGTTCCAGATTGCCGACATACCTGGCGGCACTCACGTCGTCGCCATTGAGCATCCTAGCTACTTGAGGCTTGAATTCACGGTCGATGTCATCGCCGGCCAGACGATTGCGCTGGGCGAGAGGAGCCTCCTGGCGGGCGACGTCAATCAGGATGGGCGGATCGATGATCATGATGCGGTGCTCGTCGCCAGCGCCATGCTCGTTCCCCCGGTAGATGAGGAGTGGTACCGGGTGAGAGACATTACCGCCGACGGACTGGTGGACATCTTGGACCTGGTAGCAGTGCAATACAACAGGGTGCTTGACGCGGCAAACATGGGGCAACGGGTAAGGTTGCCGTTGCAGGCTGTGCCCCAATGAAGCAAGGTTGGTCCCGCGAACACGTTGACAAGGAGGTGACGCTGTGTCGGAAGCTCGAGTTGATGCGTGCGATGGCCCGGGTCGATCCACGGCGGGCGGCGGTCGCGCTGTGCATACCTGCCTGCCACGCCCCGCATCTGGCCTCGGGGGCGGGAGGAGCCTTCTGGGCAGCCCGGCCCGACATGAGCGCAAGCGGACCCAGGCGCCCGCCCTGCTGCTCGGGCTGGCTTTTGTCCTTGGCGCTGCGATGCTCGGCTGGATTGGTCTTTCCGACAGCCAGCCGGCCTCGGCGCAACCGCCCGAAGCGACGGTGCGCGTGCGCATCGAAGCGGTGGACATGCTCGCTGGTACTGAGCCGCCGGGTGGCGATGGGCCTGACTACTATGCGGTGGTAACGATCCTGGATGAACGGCTGGAGTCAGCCAAGATCGACAACGAGCAGCGCATCCGGCCCAATTGGGACCTGGCAGCCCGCGTAGCGCTCGATCATGGGCCGCGCGTACCGGTAAAGGTGCAGCTGTTCGATGGCGACAGTTGGTGGGAGCAACTCGGGGGCGACGACCATGTCGACATTTGCGGCGCCGACTGCCATGACGTCGACCTGATCGTAGACGTCGAGACATGCCAGATTGTCTTCGGATCGCTGACTCTGGCCTGTGGCCAAAGGATCGTGTCACGCGGCGATTCCGGCCCGGACCAGGCTCGCATCCAGCTGTCGGTGTCTGTGGATCAACACTTTGAGGCGGGGGCCTTCGGCGGCCCAGCGCGCCTGCGCGTGCACTGCATGCACGATCCGATCTGGCCGGACGACGGCGAGACGGTGCGCCTTGACGCCGAGGCCCGGGACATGCAGGGCAATGCTGTCGTGGCGGACGGGATACAGATCTGGGTTGGTGATGGCGACACGCCCGATGCCAGCTGCACGACGGCCAGCACCTGCCAGCATCAGCTGACGGTGCGGGGCGGCACCGAGCTGGAGTACAACTGCGTGGCGGCGCTCTCCGGCCGAGAGGTGACCACCGGCTGGCGGACCGTAACGGTCGGCAACGCCGACAAGATCAAGGCCCTGGTCACGGGTGGTCGCCGCAACCGCGTCGACATCGTATTCCACCGCAACAACTGGGATTTCGATGAGCGCCGCAACCCCACCTTCCTCGCCGCCGTCCACGACATGATCGACACCTATCTCAGGCGCGATTTCATCTTGCAGAACCAGGACCGCTTCAACTTCTGGATTGGCAAGGATGCTGCCAGCATCACCTCTGGCTGTGGCTTCTGGTTCCCGCCAGAGCGGCATTTCGACTACATCTTTGTCGAGGGTGCCGCCGTCATCCACGATGACCCTAACCTGCGGGACTGCTCCCTGAGCCACGGCTTCTCAGCCATGGCCGGCAACGACAACGTCTTCGCCCATGAGTCGGGGCACATGGTGTTTGGGCTGGCTGATCAGTATTGTTGTGACTCCTTCTACTGGCAGCCGGACCCGTACCCGAACCTCTACACCGCGTTTTACGGGTTCTTCGGTTACATCCGCTGCCCGGAGGACGTGGGCAACCTGCTGGCCTGGGACTACCGCCTGGGTGACCTGCAGCTGCCGGGGCGAACCTGCCGAGAGTTTACGGCCTATTCCACGGCCAAGCATCAGTCCGACCCTTGGGACGCTGGTCGCCAGGCGGCGCGCTCGTTGATGGGCGACAACAGCATGATCCGCGCTCCGGCAGCCCGGCGCATGGAGTGGGTCTTGAATGAGGAGGCGCCTGACCCTAGCCCGGATCTGCCGTTGCTGATCACCACCGAGGCGGCAGGAATCACGTCCGTGCAGTCTCAGGGCCCCACGCTGCGGGTGGCACCCAGCAGTGGCATGCCGGGCGACCTGGTCGAACTCTACGGAACGGGCTTCACGCCCGACCCGTCCGATCCTGAGGGTTGCGTGGGCGAGATTCTCTGGCAGAACGTACCTTGGGACAGTTTCGCTGTCGCCACTGACGGCACCTGGCTAAAACGCTTCCGGATCCCGCCGGGTGCCATCACCGGCGAGCAGACGATTGTGGCCCTGACCTCGCCACCGTGTGGCGGGGTTGAGTTTGGCCACCGGGCAACTGCCAACCTGACGGTGGTGCGGGTGGATCCGTCACGCATGGCGAAGCCGGGTGACGACTCCGACGAGGAGCGCAAGCTGATCCTGGCCGAGCTGGAATTCACCGGGCCAGATGGTTCCGATGTCACTCTGGCTGCAACGCACGTGATAACCAGCGTGCCGCCCTCGGTCATCGCCAAGCCGCCGCTCCATCGGCTGGAGCTTCTGGACCGCAACGGTCAGGTCTTCGAGCACCGCAACGAGTGGGATCCCTTGTTCCAGCGCCGCTGGAATGACCAGGGTCGTGACCCGATGGTTCGAGCCACCTCAGGCAAAGGTTACTACGTGCTTCCGTTCACGACGACGCTGCATGCGATGCGTCTCACGAACATCGAGGAGGGGAAGGATAAGCCCGTCGAACTCGCGGTCATCGATCTTCGGCCGACAATCGATGCCTGGTGCGGCCAACATCCGGGCGACCGGGACTGCACGCGGGCCGATCCACTCATCTTTGTGGAGCCGGCGGAGAGCACCGTGGCCCGCACGGAAGCGATCTCGGTGGAAGTCCGACTCCACAACATCCGGGGACTGTATGGTGCGCAGGTCGAAATGTCGTTTGATCCTGCGATTGTCGCCGTGGTCGACGCGGACCCGGTGGCGCCGGGCGTCCAGGTTGCCGATGGCGACGTTTTCCGCGCTGCGTTGGAGGCCGGTGAGGCCACCGTCTTCCGTAATGTGGCCAACAACGGGCAGGGCACAATCGAGTACACCATCAGCCTGCAGGGCGCCAGGCCTGGTATCGATGCCGGAGGCGTCCTGTTCGAAATCGGACTGCGCGGGCTGGCCCTCGGCCAGAGCCGACTGGCTTTCACGCGGGTGCGGCTCTCCGACGCCATGTCGCAACCGGTCGATCACCAGGCAGTGGACGGGCTGGTGACGGTGCGCGAGATCCGCACCGACGAGAAGAAGACGACTGTCACGGGCACGGTCACACTCGAGCGTCGAGGCCGAGTCGACCAACCGGACAACGCCGGTGCTCGGGTTTGCCTGGGCTCGGCGTGCGTGACCACACCTCGTGATGGCGGCTTCCGCCTGGTGGACGTGCGCCCAGGCACCATCCACGTCAGCCATCCCAGCTACTTGCGCTCTGAGAGGCTGGTGCAGCCCACCGGGGCGGCCGAGCTCAGCGTTCCGCCAGTCACGCTTCTGGGTGGCGACGTCGACCAGGACGGACTAATCTACTACGAGGATGGGTTCCGAATGAACCAGTGCTGGAACCAGGAGCCTGGTGGTCCAAGGTGGGTCCAGCAACGCGACGTGACGAACAATGGCGCCATCGACATTTTCGACCTGGTTGCCGTGCAGTACAACTACGGTGCTCAGGCGCCGGGACCGTGGGCGGGCGTGGTCGGTGCGCTGGGCAGCACCCCGAGAACCAGCGCCCTCCCGGCTATCCGAACGACGGCGGTATCCAGCGTGCCCAGCGATCCCTGGCCACCGTCGGGCGTCAGTCTGTTGGCGCGACTGGTCCGTCTGGGTGCCTTGCCGGAGCAGGAACGGCGAGCCGTGGTGCGCGTCGACCCAGCAGACAGCGTGTCGTCAGGCCTGGGCCTGGCGGTGCCGGTAAACATTGTCGTTTCCGAGGCCACAGACGTGTTCGGATACGCCCTGTACCTGGAGTTCGATCCCGCCAGGTTGCAGGTCGTCGACGCCGATCCGCGCCCGACGGCGCCCGGAGTACAGGTGCGCATCGGTGAGTATCTGGACCCAAACAACATCTCTGTTGTGCGCAACAAGGTCGACAACGACCGGGGAGTAGTTGAGGTCGCCGTCTCGGTCACCTACCCAGCCAGTAGCAGCAGCGGCACCGGGGTGTTGGCCGCGGTGAGCTTCCGAACGCTTGCTCCCGGCACCAGCCGGCTGCACTTCGAGGAGGTGGCCCTGTACAGGGACGCCTTCCCTGACCTCGAGCGCATCCCCGTCACCTGGGAGGACGGCTCGATAACGGTCGCCGGCAACCAGTACCTGATCTACGCGCCGATCACCAGGCTGAATCAATAGCGCTTGGGCGGCGGTTATCAAGATTGACGCTAGCCCGGGCCTTCGGCGACGCGCTGGGCCAGCGCCGCCAAGACCAGGGGTCATGTCGGGCCACAGGCTGGCGTCAGGTAGTGCCGACGGCGCGGGGTCGATGGCTCTGTCACCAACCCCGCGCCGTCTTGTAGTCCGCTATGGCTCAGTGCCGAAGTACTTGCGCTTGCTGGCGCTCAGTCAACGACGCCCAGCTCTTTGCCGACCTTGGTGAAGGCGGCGATGGCCTTGTCCAGGTGCTCCTGGGTATGGGCCGCCGAGATCTGCACCCGGATCCGCGCCTGGCCCTTGGGGACCACCGGGTAGAAGAAGCCGATCACGTAGATGCCTTCCTGTAGCATCCGATCCGCCATGACCTGGCTCAGCTTGGCGTCGCCCAGCATGATGGGCACGATGGGGTGCTCACTGGGGATGATGTTGAAGCCGGCAGCGGTCATATGCTCCCGGAAGTACTTCGTGTTGCGCACAAGCTGCTCTCGCAAGTGTGAGGTGGTCGAGAGCAGCTCCAGGGTCTTCAGGGCAGCGGAGACGATTCCGGGCGCCAGGGTATTGGAGAACAGGTAGGGACGGCTTCGCTGGCGCAACAGATCCACGATCTCCTGGCGACCGGTAGTGAAGCCGCCTGATCCACCGCCCATGGCCTTGCCCAAGGTCGAGGTGATGACGTCAACGCGGCCCAGTGCCCCACAGTGCTCGACGCTCCCGCGGCCAGTCGGACCGAAGAATCCTGTGGCGTGCGAGTCATCGACCATCACCATGGCTTCGTATCGCTCAGCCAGGTCACAAATCTGGTCAATGTGTGCCACGATACCGTCCATCGAGAACACGCCATCGGTGGCGATCATGACCCGCCTGGCGCCCTTGGCGCGTGCCTCCTCCAGTTTGGCCTCCAGATCGGCCATGTCGTTGTTGGCGTAGCGGTAGCGTTGCGCCTTGCACAAGCGGATGCCGTCGATCACCGACGCATGATTGAGCATGTCACTGACCACGGCGTCCTCTTCGCCCAACAACACCTCAAAAAGACCGGCATTGGCGTCGAAGCATGATGTGTACAAGATGGTTGCTTCGCTGCCGAAGAAGGCAGAAATACGGCGCTCCAACTCGACATGGATGTCTTGCGTGCCGCAGATGAAGCGCACCGACGACAGACCGAACCCGTAGCGGGCCATGCCATCCTGAGCGGCCTTGACGATCTCGGGATGGTTGGCCAGGCCGAGGTAGTTGTTGGCACAGAAGTTCAGGACTGAGGCGCCGGTGTTGAGGGTGATCTCAGGCTTCTGGTCGCTCACGATGATCCGTTCGCGCTTGTAGAGCCCTGCCGCGTCGATCTCGGCGAGCGTCGCCCGAAGCTCTTCACGAACCTTGCCAAGCACTTTTTCCTCCCTCTGCTCCAGAAAAGCTAGAAGATCCTTGTTAGATGTAGCTATATCAAGCCCTGCTCGTGTTTCCGGGTCAGAGCCTCGAGCATGTCGCGTGTCATCGCGTCGAGGTCGTAAGCTGGTTGCCAGCCCCACTCTTCGCGTGCGGCTGAGTCGTCCATCGAGTTGGGCCAGCTGTCAGCTATCGCTTGCCGGAAGTCGGGCTTGAACGTGCACGTGAAGTGGGGCAGGTAACGGCGAATGCTTTCGGCCAGCTCGCCTGCCGAGAAGCTCATCGCGGCCACATTGAAGTCGCAGTGATGCTTCAGTCTCTCGAAAGGAGCGTCCATGATGTCCAGTGTGGCTTTGATGGCGTCAGGCATGTACATCATCGGGAGGCGGGTATCCTCGCGCACGAAGCACTCGTAATGACCAGTCTTCACCGCCTCATAGTAAATGGCAACGGCGTAGTCGGTCGTGCCACCGCCAGGTAGGGTCTCGTGACTGATGATGCCGGGATACCGCACCCCGCGGCAATCGAGTCCGAAGCGCCGCACGTAGTACTCAGCCAGAAGCTCGCCGGCCACTTTGGTCACGCCGTACATGGTGGTGGGGCGCAGAATGGTGTCGTTGGGGGTGTCCTCCAGTGGTGTGCCCGGCCCGAACACAGCGATGGAGCTTGGCACGAAGACTCTTGTCAGATCGTGCTCAACGGCTACGTCAAGCACATTCTTCAGGCCATTGATGTTCACATCCCAGCAGAGATGCGGCTTGCCCTCGCCTACCGCTGACAATATGGCCGACATGTGATATATAGTATCGATGTCGTACTTTTCGACAGCCGCGGCAATAGTCTCCTTCTTGGAGACATCGATAAATTCGAAGGGTCCGCCAGAGAGAACTGCTTCGCTGGGCCGTGTGGTATGCCCCGTAGCCAGCACGTTCTCTCCTCCGTATTTGGCCCGCAGGGCAATAGTAAGCTCGGAGCCAATCTGTCCTGCTGAGCCTGTAACCATGATTTTCGTCATTCGTTCTCGCTTGGGCATGTCCATCCTCTCGAGCATGGCTTCGCAGTCGGATCAAAGACGCGGCCCGCCGTTCGCCAGGGTCCCTCTGCGGCTTCGGTCATCGGGCGGCCAGGCGCGAGTATAACACACCCGGCTCGACCGAACGCCATCGACGAGTGAGCTACTCCTCGAGGGCCGCCATGCGCTCAATGAGATCGACGACCCGATTGGCGTAGCCCCACTCGTTGTCGTACCAGGCGATCACCTTCACGTAGCCGTCCCCCCTCGTCTTGGTTGCCAGCGCGTCGAAGATCGAGGAATGGGGATCGCCGATGATGTCGCTCGAGACGATTGGGTCTTCCTGGTAGCGAACGATCGAGCGGTAGCGCGGGGTGGAGGCCGCCACGCGCACCGCCTCGTTCACCTCGTCGCGGCTGGGGGTGGCGCGCAGCTTGCAGACCAGATCGACAATTGAGCCATCGGGCACGGGCACGCGAATGGCCATGCCATCCAGACGACCGGCCAGGTGCGGCAGCACCTGGCCGACGGTCTTGGCGGCTCCGGTGGTGGTCGGAATGAGGTTCTCGGCGGCAGCTCGGCTGCGGCGCGGGTCCTTGTGAGGCACATCGGCCAGGCGCTGATCATTGGTGTAGGCGTGCACTGTAGTCATTAGCCCAGCCTCGATGCCGAAGCTGTCATCGAGGATCTTGGCCAGAGGCGCCAGGCAGTTCGTCGTGCAGGATGCGTTGGACACGAGGCGATGCTCCGGCCGTAGCTGCTCGTCATTCACACCGATGACGATCACCGCGTCGATCTTGTCCTTGGGCGGCACAGTGAGGATGACCTTTCGCGCACCGTTTTCAAGATGTCCGGATAGCTGTGCCGCCTCGCGGAACTTACCGCTAGCCTCGATGACGTAGTCGACCTCCGCCTGGGCCCAGGGGATGGTGGCGGGATCCTTTTCCTTGGTCATCACTACCCGCTGGCCCTCCAGGATGAGCGCGCCTGGCTCAGGTCGCACGTCCTTCTCAAAGCGACCGAGGACAGTATCGTAGCGCAGCAGGTACGCTGCCTGACTGCTGTCGAAGACCTCGTTGATCGCCACCACTTGCAGGTCCAGGCGATCGCTGAGGATGCGAAACACGGACCTGCCGATGCGGCCAAAGCCGTTGATGCCGATGCGCACTGTCACGCCTGCGCTCCTTTCCCCGTCAAGCCGTCTAGCTCCATGAAGCGATAGATCAAGTCGATAACGCGGTGCACGTATCCCCAGCTCAGGTCGTACCACGAGAGTGTTTTACTCGTGTACTCGCCCAAGACCATAGTGGCCCGGGAATCGAAGGTGCTTGAATACGGACTTCGGATAATGTCACTCGAGACAATCGGATCTGTTTCGTAGCGGATGATCCTCTTCCAGTGGGCGCTAGAGGCCGCCGTGCGGATGACTTCATTGATCGCTTCGACCGTTACCGGCCGCTGATGCCAGCACACCAGGTCGACCAGGTTGCCGTTGTGAACAGGCACGTTGATCGCCTGGCCCACTACCCGGTCCCTCAACTCGGGGATCAAGTCCATGATCACTTCATCAGCGTTTGTCTCCTGGGGGATTATGTTCTCGGCCGCAGCGCGGCCGCGGCGCAGATCGGCCTCAGCGACGTCAGCCAGGCGCATCTGGTTGGTGTACGCATGCACGGTGGTGACGAAGGCCCGCTCGATGCCGAACGCTTCCCCCAGGATCTTGAGAATGGGTGCCGCGCAGTGAGCTGTGCTTGATCCGTTGGAGACGATCCGGTGCTCACGGCGCAGCAGGTGGTCGTTGACGCCCATGACCACCGTGATCTCCGGGGGTTCGGCTGGCGGCGCGCAGAGAATCACCCGCTTGACGCTCCTCGATTGGCCTTCGAAATGGCCTTCCAGCTCGTGGCACTTACGGTACCGGGCCGTGGCCTCGATCACGTAGTCCACCCCAAAGGCGCCCCAGGGCACATCCCTTGGCTCCTTGATGGACAGCATAGGAATCTGGCGGCCAACAACGTAGAGGTTGCCCTGACGTATTGCGACCTCTTCGGGGAACCGCCCCAGAATGGTGTCGAATCGGAGCAGGTACTCCAGGGCGTCATGGTCGGCAATGTCACTTATAGCGGCGACACGAATGTCGTCGCTGTTGTAGAGGATTCGAAACAGATCTCGGCCAATCCTCCCGAAACCCATCAATCCGATACGTACGGACATCGTCTCACTCCTCATGCTGTGCCCAGGCACCTGCCTCATTGGGCTTTCTTCTGCGCCCGGAGCGGCCGCCGCGTGGAGGCGCCGGCTGTTCTAGTTCAGCTCGACCTGGAGCGCCGGTGGCTCGCGATCGCCGATGTGGCTGAAGCGTTGCCCAAACTGCGTGGGGGACAGGCCGGCCAACTCAGACAGCCGCTGCAGCGTGACCGGGTTGGCCAGGTCCTGGCTGGTCAGGCGCACCATATAGGTCCGGGCAATACGGTAGCGCAGCCCGCGGGTGTCCACAAACCGAACGCGAGTACGCCCGGTGTTCGGGTCGAGCAGAGCGTCAAACGGGATTGGCTTCAGCTCGCCGTTCTCCACGCTCACCATGGCGCTGCCCCTGTCCGATAGCGCCAGCCGAGCTGCGCAATAGCCCAGCTCGCGGCAATACAGCTTGTCAATCGCCAGTGGGTCGGCGCAGCGCAGCTCATAACCGATCTCTTTGGTCACGATCGTCTGCTCCAGGCCGAGTGCGGCCAGGCTGGCCACCACCTGGCTCTTAAACAGCCGACCGATGTCCAGTTCTCCAAGGCGCACGTTGCCGTGCTCGTCGAGCTTGACTTCGCCTGCCGCGGCCATATCCGCCGGGTCGAGCCGGTCGACGATACCTTCGGCCACCACCGCCACGCCCCATGCGCGGCCCAGCGCCCGGCCCTTGAGAATCGCGCCGACAAGCTCATCGGTCACCTGCCCCAGGGGTATGGGTCCCGGCGGCCACTCCTCAGCGATCAGGGTGATCGCAGCGTCGATGGCCGCGCCGATGGCCAGCGCCAGATGTCCGGCCTTGCGGCCCATGGCCACGATGAGAAACCAGCGAGACATAGTCTGAGCATCGCGGATCAGGTTCTCGGCCAGCTCGGCACCCAGGTGAACCGCAGTCTGGAAGCCGAAGGTGTCCACGTGGGCCGGCAACGCCAGGTCGTTGTCGATAGTCTTCGGCACGTGGACAACGCACAAGCGCTGTCCGCCCTCGGCTGACGCCTGCGCCAACCGCATCGCGCTGAAGGCGGTGTCATCGCCGCCAATCGTAACCAGCTTGTCAATGCCCAGGTGCTGGAGGCTGGCCAGAGTAGCCGCGAGGTGTTCCGGCTTCCGCGTCGGATTGGCCCTCCCGGTGCCTAGCAGGGACCCGCCCCGAAAATGCTCCTCGGCGACGCGCTCCGCAGTGAGCATCTCAACGTGATCTGTGTTGCCCTGCATGAGCCAGCGAAAACCGTCGCGGAGGCCCACTGCCGTTACGCCGGCTCGCTGGCATTCAATGGTGACGGCGGCGATGACGCTATTGATACCCGGCGACGGCCCCCCACCGACGAGTATTCCCAACCTGCCCGTGCTGCTCATCGTGTTCTGTCCTTGCCTCCGGTGCGGCCGCCTCAGGTCGGCCCCATCCGTTAGGATCTCGCTTGCTCTATTCGCGCTTGCGCTCCCGCAGGTAGCGCTTGATGGCTGCCAGCTGCCCCGTGCCGTCCAGTCCGGCCTCGCGCATCACCATGTGGGCCACGCCGCTACCCAGGTAATGGCCCTTTTGGAAGGCGTGTAGCGACATGCGACGACCGAAGTCCGATGTCAACCACCGGGTGATCGTCGGCAGGGTGAAGCCAGTGATGCCCATTGCCCTTCTGGCCTCTTCAGGCGGATAGATGCGCCTTTGCTCCTCTACCGGCAGCAGGTTGAAAAGCTCGGCACTGGCCACATAGTAGACGTTAAGCCCGATGCCCTCCTTCTCCAGCCGCGGCATAACTTCCTCGACGAAAGCGTAGGCTACCTCGCTACCTTGCAGGACGAGTGTGCCCTCGGCTGTCTCGCCATGGCCCAACAAGAGGTACAGACCCTGGGTGGCGGCCGCCGGCGGGGCAAGCCCCAGGGCGGCTCGGTCAAGCACCATCTCTGGCGGTCGGGTGACGAACGGGGCGATGATGGCCGGCCGATGCGCCAGCGCCGCACCGATCAGCGGCCATAGCTCCTGGGCTTCCCAGGGAGTGAGGGTGATGCATGTTCCGGCAGGGAAGTTGTCCTGCAGCAGTTGCAGCGGCTGAGGGTCGGCGTGCGTCGGGCCGTCCTCGCCAGTCTTGATGCCCGCGTGGGCGCAAACCAGGAACATCGGGGAGTAGGGCTCGCCGGTCGCCTCGCGCCTTGCCTGAGCGCCGATGGCGTGCAGACGAGCGGCAATGTGACCCAAGGCGGCGATGAACGCGCCGTAAGACGATCCGGCCCCCAGGTGATGGCCGAAAGTTGACAGGCCAGCCATGATGCCAGTCATGGCGTCTTCGCAAATACCGCCGGTAGCCAGGATTCTTGACTCCGGGTTGTTGTGAGCGTGGTAGTAACCCTCGCCAAAGCTTGAGCCAACCAGGTTTATGCTGGTCGAGCCCAGCAGGTCGGCGGCGGCCACCATAAACGCTCCACCTGACAGCCGGTTGTAATGGAGGAGCACGCGACCCAGCTGCTCGCGCAGCGTCGTAGACTGGCCTGGCGCCAAAGCCACGTCCGCCGGCACCTTTGCGCCGCTCTTAGCGGCGGTCTCGTAGACTACGGCCACGTTGGGCGCGCCGGAGCGCGGCACTCGGCCACGCTTGGCCAACCGTTCCTGAGCTTCGCGCAGTTGGGACGCCAGGTCTTTGAACATGGCCGGGCGCGCCTCGACCTGGCTCCGGATTGCCGTCAGCGCCTCCCACAAGCACCCCTCCATGACTTGTGGGCCCTCGGGTCCATCACAGCGGCGGTTTCCCGGCTCGCAAGTCGGCAGGACCAGGCTTGGGTCATCCAGCAGCGGCCGCAGTGCCTCGTAGTAGCCCTCGGAGCACAACTTGTGGCCGGCACCGTGGGACGCCCGGCCCTCGATGCCATATTGCCAGCCTTTGACGGTGCGATAGATGACCGCCGTTGGTTGACCAGTATCCATGGCCAGGGCGAGTTGCTGGGCGGCGGCTATCTGGAGCCAGTCTCGCCCGTCGGGTACGTAGATGACATTCCAATCGTGGAGATAGAAGAGCTCGATCGGATTCCACTGAACGTAGTCACCAGGGGTCTCCCCCTCGCGACAGACGCGATTGGTGTCGATAGAGGCCTGATTCCAGTCCAGATGCAGGATCACATTGTCCAGGCTGGCGGTACCTGCCATGGCCAGTGCCTCGGCGACTCGCCCTGGCGTAAGGCCGCCCTCACCCTCGATCAAGTGTACTCGTGGTGCCTGGGGGCCGAAATAGTCCCGAGCTCCAAGGGCCAGACCAATGCTGCTTGCCACGCCGACGCCGGATGCGCCGGTGGCCAGGCGGACAAAGGGTGTCAGGGGAGTGGGATGACCGTCGAGTGGCTTGGCCCTGTGCTTGAGGAACAGAGGGGTCTTGGTGACGGGATTGCGCCGGAAGCCGAGCAGGTCCTCGAGCCGAAGCTGCCTGGACTCGTCACGGGGTAGGAGTTGGGGCGCGCCGAGCCTGGCGATCTCGTTGCGCAATGCCCACATGGTGTACAGGCCCATCGCCTTGTGCCCCGCGGCATAGGAGATAATGTCGGCATCTTCCCGTTCGGGCTGCGACAGGTCGTAATCCATGGCCCCGAAGAGGAGGCTGGCCACGATGCGGCCCGATGAGATCGAGCCTCCCGGGTGTCCAGAGGTCGGGACATAGTTGTAAAGAATGCCGCATAGACTACGGTATATCAGGTCGTAGTCCTCCAGATGAGCCTGGCGTTCAGGCGACAGGATTGGTGTTCGGGCTTCCTCGCCGGCGGTGATTTCGCGGTACACGGCACGCCGCGGACCCAGTTCGAAACCCATTGCTCGTTCCTCCACTTGGCTGCTGGATTCTACTGGCCAAGGGGGCGGGGCCGTCAGCGCTAACCAGGAAACTCGGCGGCGCTGTAAGGCCCGTACGCTCCCACGACCACTCGCCTCAACGGCGGCCCTGAAGCCGCCCAAGTCGCGGCAGTGTACCATAGCCGTCAGCCGGCTGGCCAAACGATGGGGCTCACTGCGGCGGCGGATGGCGGTCGTGCGCCGGTGATCAAGCTTCGAGCATGTCCGCCATGCCAGGCCATGTCTCCAGGGGTTCGGTTGAGCGGACCCGGTGCATGCCAGCCGCCGCGAAGCGGGCGAAGGCTGCTTCAGCCGCCGCACTGTAGTCAGCGACCCCAGGCACCACTACCGGCGAACTACAGTCGTCAAGCAGGTACACTCGGCCAGCCAGGGCCGGATCGCGAGCCTGGATCTCGGTCAGCAGGTCTTCGATCGTCCAGGCTACGCAGTGACTTTTGGCTTGGCCCGCCACCACTATCGCGTCGTGCTCCAGCAAGGCTCCCAGTAATGCCTGGCGGGCCGTGTCTGGGGGCTCGGCCGCCGTATCCAGACGAACTTCCGGCCCCAGCGCCGAGTAGTGCTCGGTCAGGGGCGATTCACCCTTGATGACAAAGTGCGCCTGGGTGACGCGGGCCATCGAGTGGAAGAAGACCGCCTCCTCGATGGCCGAGACCAGAGAGTGGCCGATACCGCCCAACATCGCATGGAAGGGCCAGATGGTGAGGGCGTACTTCCCCCGCTCGGCCAATGCGGCGGTGTAACGCCTGAGATAAGCCTGGCCCGCCTCGGGCGTCAGCCCCAGGCTGGCCGCAGCGTCCGGCTGGAAGCGCCACCGGCCGACAGCCACGTCCTCGGCCGTCACCACCGTATATGGCGCCGGGGGCCGGCCGTTGGCATCTACCAGCAGCGGGCTGTGAAAGATCTGAAAGGCCCGGTGGGTATCCATGGTGACGACGATGCGGCTGATGTGGTCCAGGTTGCGGTACAGGAAGCTGCACGTGTGGCGACTGTCCTCGACCGCTGCCTGGCCGTCATGGCCGCCCACATAGAGCTCAAAGCCCGGCGTGCAGAACGTATTCTGCACGTCGATCAAGACCAGACACAGCCGTCGGCGGTCGCGCGAGGCGGGCTGGACCCCATGCTCACCAGCCCACTTTCGAGCCGCGGTCGCGACTTCCTCGTAGCTGACTCGCCAGACCTCGCCGACGCGCTCGGGGCGGTAGTGCGGGGGTATGGGCAGCGGCACCGTACTCCTCCTGGTTGTGGCTCAGCCAACAAGACCTGGCGTGCCGGCTAGCGTTTGGAGCGTGCCGGAACCACCGGCTTCATGGCAATGGGCTGCGGCGGCCGGCGCTCGAAAACCAGCTCGTTCTGGTCGGTATCAAGGCGGACGACGATCGTATCGCCGACCTGGAACTCGCCGGCGATGATGCGTTTCGACAGCGGAGCCTCGATGGCCCGTTGCAGCAAGCGCTGGAGCGGCCGTGCACCATACTGCGGGTCATAACCCTTCTCGGCCAACCAGGCGCGGGCCGTTGCGTCCAACTCCAGGTGCAAACCCTTCTCAGCCACGCGCTGGCTGATGGCGTTGACCTGCAAATCGACGATGGCCACCAGGTGCTCGGGGGTCAGATTGTGGAAGACGATCACCTCGTCGATGCGATTCAGGAATTCGGGCCGGAAAACGCGCTTCAAGGCATCCCGGACGTCGTTGGCAAAGCGCTCGTTGTTGACCGTCTCATCCATGCGGCTGAAACCCAGGCTGCCGCCCCTGGTCGCCAGTTCGGTGCCGACATTGGAGGTCATGATTACCACGGTGTTGCGGAAGTCCACTACGTGGCCCTGTCCATCGGTCAGGCGACCATCGTCGAGCACCTGCAGCAGGATGTTCCAGACCTCCGGATGAGCTTTCTCCACCTCATCGAACAGGATCACCTGGTAGGGCCGGCGGCGGACTGCCTCTGTGAGTTGGCCCCCTTCTTCGTAGCCCACGTAACCGGGCGGGGCACCCACCAAACGGCTGGCGGCGTGTCGCTCGCGGTACTCACTCATGTCAATGCGGAACAGCGCATCCTCGGACTCGAATAGGAACTGGGCGAGCGCCTTGGCCAGCTCGGTCTTGCCGACACCGGTCGAGCCCAGGAAGATGAAGCTGCCGATCGGGCGATGGGGATCCTTCAGCCCGCTACGACTGCGGCGAATAGCATCAGCGACGGCCTGGATCGCTTCGTCCTGGCCGACGATCCGCTTGTGCAGTTCTTCCTCCATGCGCAGCAACCGCGTCGCCTCGCTTTCCAGCAGCCGACTGACCGGAATCCCGGTCCAGGTCCTCACGACCTCGGCGATGTCCTCCTCGTCCACCACGTCGTCCAGGCCGTGCTCTTTGCGGTAGGCCGTCAAGGCTGCCTCAAAGCGTTGCTCGAGCTGAATGCGCTGCGTCCGGGCCAGCGCTGCCCGCTCGTAGTCAGGCACCTGAACGGCCTGCTCTTCTTCCTGCAGCAACCGCTCGATTTCTTGTTGCTGACGCCTGAGTTCCGGCGGCATGGTAAAAAGATCGATCCGCAGCTTGGCCGCTGCCTCGTCCATCAAGTCGATGGCTTTGTCCGGCAGCGAGCGACTGGTCACGTAACGGTGCGACAGCTCGGCGGCGGCCGCGATAGCCGCATCCGTGATCTTGACCTGATGGTGCGACTCGTAGCGCGGTCTAAGTCCGCTGAGCATGTCCCGCGCTTGCTCTACCGTCGGTTGCTCCACGTAGATGGGGGCAAAACGTCTCTCCAGGGCCCGGTCCTTCTCGATGTGACGCCGGTATTCCTCGACGGTGGTGGCCCCGATGCAGCGCAGCTCGCCGCGAGCCAGTGCCGGCTTCATGAGGTTGCTGGCGTCCATGGCGCCCTGGGCGGCGCCAGCGCCCACCACGTTGTGCAACTCGTCGATGAACAGGATCACCTGCCCGCCAGCTTCGCGGATCTCGTCCAAGACGGCTTTCAGGCGCTCCTCGAACTCCCCCCGGAACTTGGACCCGGCCACCAGTGCGCCGAGGTCGAGCTCGATGAGGCGTCGATCTATCAAGCTCTCCGGCACTTCGCCGAGCACGATCCGTTGCGCCAGACCCTCCACGATGGCCGTCTTGCCGACGCCTGGATCGCCAATTAGCACCGGGTTGTTCTTGGTGCGGCGCGAGAGGATGCGCATGAGACGCAGGACCTCAGTCTCGCGGCCGATAACCGGATCCAACTTGCCCTCGCGGGCCAGCGCCGTAAGGTCGCGACCGTACTTCTCCAGCACTCGATAGCGGGTCTCGGCTCGCGGGTCGGTGAGACGCTGGCCGCCCCGCAGCTCGTCGATGGCCGAGCGGATCTCGTCGCGGTCGGCGCCGGCCTCGATGAGCAGTGTGGCCGAAACGCCACGCTCCTCGGCAGCAATGGCCAAGAGCAGGTGCTCGGTCGAAACGTACTCGTCGCCCATAGCCCGGGCTTCGTTGAGGGCCACCTGACCTAGCCGCTGGATCCGAGGCGTCACGAAGATCTGGCCACCACCGGGCCGACCTGGTACGTTGAGCTTGCGGTTGTTCTTCAGGTGCTCATCCAACTGCATCACGAGCAACCCGATGTCGACTCCCAGGAAACGTTCGAGGACCTCGCGCGCCAGACCGTTGGGTTGCTCTAACAACGCCAGCAAAACGTGCTCAATGTCCATCTGGTTGTGGTGGTAACGCCCCAGGATCTCCTGGGCGCGGGCCATCACGTCCTGAGCCCGTTCCGTAAAGCGATCGAATGGCATCATCGTAAAGGCTCCGTGGAGCGGTCCTGCCGCCCGTGGCGTCGGGTAACCGCTCGACACCGAACTCATTATAGCCGTCGCCGCCGCCGGGGCCAACAGGCGCCGCGACAGGCCCGCTGGGACGGCGTAACGTCAGCCGCCGCCGTGCGTCATACAACCAAGATGGTGCCAAGCCCACGCACCACATCCGCGTCGCGGAATCTACCAGGCCCGCTCCTCGTCTACGTCGCGGCGATGGTGATTCTGGCTCTTGCGGCGGCCGGGCGAGAGTCGCGTTCTGCGTCAGCCCAGGCCTGTCCGCCGTACTGTCCTACCCCGTTGATCACGCCGGCATGGCACCTTCACATGTGCGATGAGCCTTACGAGGAGCAGCTGGACGACGGCCATTGCATGATTGGCCCAGGCGTGACCGAGTACGGGGACGATGTTCCGGCGGTCTACACGATCTATTGCCACCAGCAGACAGACACCGTCATCGTCAGCATTCGTGACTCGGGTGGCGGCTTGCAGTACATCAACCATCCGGACGGCGAGACCTATCCCGGATCTGGCTGCGAAAGCCTGCAGTTCTCACGTCGCGGCGGCATCCTGTCGGCTGGTAGTCCTTACTACACGTCGCTGCAGTGGCCTGAGGGGCCGTTCCGGGGAGTGGGCGCGGGTATCGAGTGGTATGTGGGCCTTCATGTCCGCTTCGATGCTGACGACTATTATGGCGAGGCTGATACGGCGCGGATCAGTGCCCGGGATCCAGCAGCCAACCAGAGCCCGGTACAACGAGACCAGATCGAAGTGCGGGTGACGAGCACCACCGATCCGGCGGGGCTGGTCTTAGGGTTGCGAGAGGAGCTGCCGTCATTCCCGGTCTTCCAGGCGGTCCAGCCGCTGCGCTTCTCCCTCACGGCGACAGATGAGGAGAGCGCCATGCTCCATGTAAGCCATGGCGATGTGATCACCGTCACCTACTGCCCTCGGCAGTGCAGTCAGCCTTACACTGACACTGCCAGGTGGTATGACATGCCGGCGACCGTCACGCCGACACCGTGGCCCACACGTCCTGCTCCACCTGACACACCAACGCTCGAACCGTTGCCGACGGGAACGGTTGTCGACTACCTGGTGCTGCGGCCTGCAGCAGCCGACGTCGGCTACGTGCAGCAGATCTCAGCGCAGCCCGATCGCCCAAACCAGCTAGGCTATCCGTGGATCCTGGTAGGTATGTGGAGCCGCGGCCGGAGCGTTCATCACGGCATGATTCAGTTCGACCTTTCACCTGTGCCGCCGGCGATGATGGCCGAGTGGGCGCGCCTGGATCTCATCGGCCGGGACGGGCGCTTCATGAAGCCTGGCACCTGGACGGTCCATGTGCTGAGCCCCGCAATCGATGCTGGTTGGCGCAGCGCCACCTTCGACCAGGTGCATGGCTCAGCCACGGTCGTCGCGGTCGGCGAACCGCTGGTGGCGTCGCAGCTGGGGCCCCAGCAACCCAACAGCCTGACCTTTGGGCCGCTCGCCGTGGGTGCCCTTAACGAGCGCCTGGCAACGAGCCGCCGTCTGAGCCTGCGGCTGGACGGCCCGGTGAGCGAAGAGAACAACCTCTTTGGCTGGCACTCGGGGGTTGATGTGTATGGCCGCGACACAGAGCCGGTCGACCCGGCTCTCGGCCCGGCGTTGGTGCTGGGCCTGCGTGCCGGCCCAACCGCGACCACCGAGCCGGCAATCGCCACACCGACCAGCACGACAACGCCGTCCGCGAGTGCGACGGCCACGGACACAGTAACCAACAGCCCAACTCCCTCCCCGAGCGAACCAGCCACCAGCACGCCTGCGCCGTCCGCCACCCTTACGCCCTCGGCGACATCAACCGTCAGCCTGACCCCAACAAGCACGCCGTCGGCCAGCGCCACGTTGACCGCCTGGCCAGCCCTGGCATCGGCTACGCCGTCAGCAACGCCTTCGGCTCCGGCGATCTGGACGCCGACGCCAGAGTCCCATGCCACTGGCCGTAGAGTTTGGCTGCCGGTCGTACTAGTGCCTACTACTCGCCGGCAGTAAAATGAGCGTCCGACGCCCGGGCGCCCCCTAAGGTGTGCCAGCGCCCGAGAGGCGGCGACTTCCTGTTTCAAGCGTCTCAGCGAGGCATCCGGTGAGCGATCGAATACGCCTAGGGGTTGTGCTGGCGGGCCTGCTGGCCCTTGGTCTGGGTTTGGCTCGAGCGGCCGTCGCCCAGGTGCGCCTGGACGAGCTGCGGGTGTCGGCGCGTCCCGGTGGGGAGTCGGCTGAGCGGTTCGACCCCGGGATTCGCGCTGTTTACGCCACGTTCCGCTATCGCGAGGCCTCCGATCACCGCATCGCGGTGACTGTTCTGGCCCGTGGTGGTCTAATCGCCTTTGAGGCCGCACAACGGTATAGCGGCAGTGGCACGGCTACGGTGGCCATCGACGGCACTTCGGTCTGCCGCCAGTTGGCGGGCGACCTGGAGGAGGCGGCGCTGGCGGCGAGGGCGAATGCTGAGCAGGCCGCCGCTCAGCAGCACGGCGTCCAGGAATACTTGTCGGCAGTGCAGCAGGACCTGTTGGTGGTGGAGCAGGCGGCGGCTCTGCTTGGCACTGTGGCCTTAGGGAACGCTAACGCTGGCCGGCTGGCGAGCATCCGTGTCGCCAGTGGTGAGGCCATGCGCCTTGTCAGGCGGGCCATTGGCCTGGCGCCCGGTGAGGTCGATCGCAAGCGCGCCATTGCGGCGGAGCTCCAGGCGCCGCTGCAGGAAATAGCGGCCAACGCCATGCAGCTGACGCGTTCGGTGGCTGGCCTGTCTGATCTACCGATTCCCGAGACGGGCCTGCATCCGCACGCATCCTATACGGTCCAGGTGCGGTTGCAGGATCCAGACTATTTGGCGCTGTCAGCAGAGTTCAGCGTAGCCCGCCTGCCGACGCTGGTTCTGCCCTGGCTGGGGCGGGGAACGGTCTTTGGCCGCTAGGGTCTCGTCCACCGTGGCGCTTGTCAGTCGGCATTCGCCCTGCCAGGACTCACAGGCGCGATGTGCTCAGCGGGAGCGGCGGTGAGCGATTCCCGCTAAGCAACTGGCCGACCTTGTTTGGTTTGCGCGCCAACGCCGCTGGTGGTATGGTGCAGTCGGTGAGCGGATGCCTGGCGCGGTGGCGTGACCTCATCCGCACCTAACGATCGGTTCATCTTGTCCTCACGGCCACCTGGCAGCTTGTCAGACGATGCCTGACAGGTGGTCCGTCGCGAGAGCAAGACGGGCGTGAGCTGAGCAAGGAGTTGTGTATGAGTCTCAAGGGCTGCTTTGTGCCCTGCCTCGTCTTGGTGGTGGTGCTGGCGCTCGGAGGTCCGGCGGCGGCCCAGGGTCACGTTGTCGGCGGGCTGCGCATTGCCGATGCATCTGGTGCGGCGCTCGGGGCCATGCCGGCACCGCCTGGCGAGAAGTACTACCGTCTTGAGGCCGGGACGACCCCCTTCTACATCGCGTTCGACGTCAGCGGTGCCACGCCGGCCCAGGTTGAGCTGCGCGTCCTGGGTCCGATGGGCACGGTGGTGTTCAAGCACACCGCGACCTATGAGCAGCCGGGAACGCAGGTGGTGCGGGTGGACTCAGCGGTGCCACTGGAAGATAACGAGTACGTGGTGAACGCTTACGTCGGTCCCGAATGGTACCTGGCCGACAGTCTGCAGCTGGCGGTTGGTGCAGCCCAGATTCCGGGCTCGAAGGCTGACGAGACAGCCGCAGCCCCCCAACCTGTCCAGGCGACAGTCGTGCCGCTAGCTCAGAGTCCGGACAAAGCGGCCACTCCTATGCCCGGCGGTCCCCATCGGGGCGTGCTGGTTGCTGCTGGCGCGTTGCTGGTGGTGCTGCTGGGAATCGTAGTCTGGGCGACGACCTCCGCGCTGCGGGGGCGCCGGACGGGATGATTGCCCTTGGAGACTGATTGAACGAGGGCCTGGTGCACGGACGTCTTAGCATGCTACGAACGGAGGGCGCAATGCCCATATGGTGGCGATCTTTGAAGCTGGCTTTGATCGCCTCGGCCCTGAGTGGCCAGGCGGCTTTGGCCTCCTTCACCGTTGGTGAGCTGGCCGTGTCGTCGACGCCGGACCTGAGCGGCTCGACTGCGACCTTCCCCGTGGGCACCGAGACTGTGTACGTCGTCTACCGGTATTCCGGTGCTCAGGGCGAAAAGATCCAGATCAACGTGGAGATGAACAATCTGCCGGAGCTTTACCAGTCGGCCGCCAGGACTTATCGCGGTGACGGGTCCGACAGTGTGCCGATTCGAGGGATTGACATCTATCGCAGTCTAGCTTCGAGGGTAGACGATCACCTGACGGCCATCGGCGACGTGTTGCTACTCATCGAGAACCAGACGCTCGTACATGACTATTTCTTGCAGATCAAGGCCAGCGCCAATGCCACTATCTCGGCGGCTGAAATCGTGGCCGGCTTCAAGGACAGCCTGCCGTCGGCCCTGCTGAGTGACGCCGACCAGCTCCGGCGAGCGATGACCGACGTTGGCTCGCTGGCCGACGAGGCGCTACAGCTTCCGCAGTCTGACCTGGAGGGCAAGCGGGCCGTGGCGGCCAGGATTCGGACGTTGGCTCAGGCGGCAGCGGCCAATGCGGCGAACATAGGCAGCCATGCCGCGAGCGCCACACGCATGCCCTTGCCGGCCACGGCCAGTGCCGTCGATGGCTTCACCGTGCAGGTGCTGAAGGACGGTGGTCTGCACCGTGACACGGCCTTTGGCGTGTCTGGGTCGGGCTCTCCGGCGGCTGGCGCCGCCGTAGGTGGGGCGACGGCCACCGCCGGTTCTGGCAACGCCCCGGCGGCGACGGCCACCTTGGCTGGCCTACCGACCCAACCTGGGACCAGTTCGCGAGACAACACAGGAGCCGGGGCAGCCACTGGCGGCAGTGCCATGGCTGACCGCCAGGCCACCGTCCTGGCGACCACTCTGGCGGCAACACCGGGCGGCAGTCGCCCTCTCTCCGTAGGGACGACGGCGCCGAGCGGCATCGCGCCAGCTGTTACGTCGTCTGGCACGCCGGTCAGCGCCCCGTTGGGGTCGGGGCCCGGCAATGCTGATGGCGGCGGTGGGGCAACACCAGCTCCCACCGAAGCTCAGGCAGTCTGGGGCTCGCCGGGCGCCGTGGCGCCGCTTGCGCCTGGGGATGCGGGGGTGGCCCCGGGAGAGGCGACCCCTGAGGGGATTGGGGGACCGCCGGCGGAGCGCCGAGGACCGAATCTGGCCGTTCTCGCCCTGGGTGTTGTAGCTCTGGCCGGGGCAGCGTTCTGGCTACGCCAGCGCGTATGAGGGCAATCGGATCGCTTCGGCACACCAAGCGCTGAGCATTCTGGTGCGTGCCGGAGCCGGCCATAGCAGTTCGGCTTTGGACCACAAGCCAGGACCAGATGATCCGCACATAAGAATGGGAGTGAGGAATGCAGCAGACAACGAAGATCCTTCTCGTCACCAGTCTACTGGGCCTCCTTTTGGTGGGGCTCGTCATGCCGGTCACCATGGCTGCGGCAGGCCGGACATCGAATGCCGCGGCTAGCGAAAGCAAGATCACCATACATATGTCGAGTTCAGAGGGCGGTCCCGCACAGCGCACCTTCGCCGCCAATGCCACCCGCATCTATGCGGTGGTGACGTACGAGGACGCCGTCAATGAGTTCTACGTCGTCCGTCTGACGGATCTCCTGGGAATGCGTGTGTTGTCACAACCTGTCGGTCCGCTCACGGGCAGCGGTGTAACGAGCGTCCCGGTTAGCGCCGAACGGTTCATGCAGACTTATCGTTCGGCATACGGTGATATGCGCGATCAAGCGGTGCCGGACAGCGAGGCCATTGTGGATGCGTGCGCCAATCGGCCGCCGGTTCCTGATCCATGGCCCGGCCCGGAACCAACGCCGGGCCCAACTCCAGCACCGGATCCGTACCGCCTCTGGGCGGGCTATGTCATGGGCAAGGCCGAGCAAATTCGCTCGACGACGGGGGAGATGACGCGAACCCTTCAAGCCATGACCACCCTTCCCGACGTGAGCGAGCAGGTGCCCGCGGTGGGGGCGGATCTCAGCCGCGCCCGCGGACTGCTGGCGGCTGCCCACCGCCGCCTGGCGGCGACGTCCCGACTGCTGCTGCCGGTCGAGGGCCAGCCTGACCCCAACACCGCTTGCCAGGCCATCGAGACCGCTGGTGGTGAGATTGCCTCGGCGGTGGAGGCGGTCGATGCGGCACTGGAGCGACTGCCGACCGACCTCTCAGCCTGGCGACTGCCGGTGACCCGAGCCCGGTATGAAGGCTCGCGGTTTGCTGGCTGCTCGGAGTACAAGACCGATCTGGTCGCCGGGCTCGACGCGACCGGGACGCCGGCTCTGTCCATGGTTTGGACGATCGGCGACCCTGGTCCGCCAGCGCTGATCTTCCCTGGGGCCGACCAGACTGACGAGGGCCTGGTGAGCACCCTCAGCCTTCGCCTGCCGGAGGGCGTTCGCTACCTTTACTCTCGCCGGGTCAAAGTGCCTGGCACGCCGCACGAGGGCGATCTAGCAGCGTTCGTAACCGACGCCAACTGCCTGCCGCTCAGTGAACCTGTGGCACTCTGGACGAGTCCCGAGCTATCAGGCGGGGCGACGGTCGACCCGGAGATGGTCCAGGCTCAGGAGGGGTACGCCCGGGCCAGACTCCAGGCTGGAGACGAGGTGACGCACGTTCGCCAGGGCGGCTGGGTCTATGCCTGTTCCGGTGCCGATTGCCGGCCGCGCATGCCCACCCCGCTGCCGGGTACGGCTCCCGCCGGGCAGGCGTGGGGCAGGCTGCGCTTCGAAGTAGTGGGTACGGCAGCGCTGACCAACACCATCCTCAAGGTCGATCCCGATGAGATCAACCGTTACAAGGACGAGACGGCAGGCATCGCCCTCCAGGTGAACGATCCCAACGGCCGACCAGTCGCCAACGGCACTCGGGCAGCGATTTGGATCGATGCTGGTAGCCCCGGGCTCCTGGCCTACGACCGCCGCCGGGTATCCGGCGGCCGGCCGGTGGGTGATGTCGAGCGCGTCGTTCTTGGCAAGAGCGCCGACGTGATAGTCGAGAGTGGTCTGACGCGCTATCCTCCCAGCAGCGACCCCGGCTTCATTCACAGCGGCCGGCTCTACTTGTTCGCTGGCGACAACAAAGACGGCGAGGTCACGCTCTGCTACCGGGTGGATGAGGTGGAAGCCTGTCAGCCCAAAGCGGTGACGATTGTCAGCCGCCTCGAGATGCTCGAGATCTTCTTGCCCTCGGTGGTGAAGAACCACTCGTAGGAGGTGGCCGCGGCCCGGCCGCGGAACGGGGACCTCGGCATCTGGGGTCCGCACTCTGCGCCGCGGCGACGAATAGCGGTCGACAACACGACGGGCGCCCCCGGGTGTCGAGCCCGGGGGCGCCATTCTGTCACTTCTGGCCCCCGCTGGTGAGAGCCCTGCCCTCGCGCGCTGGCGCCTAGGGCACGACCTCCGCTGCGGCGAACACCACCGTCCAGTAGTGACCGTATGCCGTGCGTCGGTCGTAGCGGTAGTGAGCCCCAACGTGGGTGTACTCGGGCGTCAGTACGTCTTCTCGCTGGGCGCGGCTCATCCAGGCGTCCACCACCGCGAAGGCGTCCCCGCTGCCGCCAGCTATGGCCTCTCCAACCAGCGTGGCTCGGAAGCCCTCTCGCGCTACCCGAACGTCGGGTGTTGACCCGTCACTACCGATGTGACCGAAGAAGCGATTGGCGATCATGTCGTTGTTATGGCTGCGGGCTGCTCGCGTCAGTGGCTCGCTCATTGCCAGCGGCTCCAAGCCCGCCTTGACGCGCTCCCGGTTCACGGCATCGATAATGGCTATCGCTTTGGCCAGGTTCTCTATCGGCTCGGTTGGGGTCGGGCGACCACTTCCCGGTGGCCCATAACGGACCCGGAGCACCGGTGGCCAGCGGTCACCCATACCGCAGCCACTATCCCAGTCAGCCACATTCGAGAGACCGGACCTCGGCCCGTCGACGCGGAAACTGACCTTCCCCGAGCCTCGCAACCGCAGTTCGAGTTCCCACACCTGCTCCTGACTGAACTCAAATACGTTCCGGACACCCACGCCGAGGTCGGTCTGCCTTAGCTCGGTACCCAGCTGGGAATGGGTGTCGGCCACCGAGAGCACCGCGTAGTTGTGGGTCGGCCAGCCACTGTCGGCCGACGTCTTGAGCAATCTCACGCGCCACAGACCGTTGCCCTCTTTGGAAAGCCGCGCCGTGGACTGACCGGTCAGGATGAGTTGCGCCGACTGGATGGCCGCATCGCCAGGCAGCCGTGACAGGTCGAATTGCAGCGCTCCCAGGTAGGCCCGACCGTAGTAGAAGCCGGCCAGAATGCTTTGGTCTCCGAAGTGGTTCGTTGTCTCGCCCTGCCGGACCCAGCCGACATCGGGGCACGATGGGATGATGTCGATCGTGCCGGTGTCAGGAGGCGTCGTTGGCGGCGGCGGCAAGGTGGCAGATGGCGATGGCGTGTCCGTGGGACTTGTGGTGCTGGTCGGCAATTCCGTCGCCGTGGCGGTACTCGGTTCCGTCGGCGTGCCTTCCTCGCTGGGCGTCATGGTGGGCGGCGGGGAGCCGATCTCAGTAGCCGTAGGCGGCGGTGTGTTGGTTCCCGTGCTGTAGCTAATCACGAGCTCGGGACCCGGGTACAGGCTTTCCGGCCCGCAACCTGAGTCCCAGGTGAAGAGATTGGACGCCTCGCCGGTGGTAGGACCGTCGAGGCGCAACGACAGCTTATTGGACCCGCTCAGCCGTGAGGCCAGGGTTTGCAGTTGTGATTGGCCGAAGTTGAACGTGTTTGCTCGGCCGGCGTCCAGATCCCCTGGCACCAGCACCGGCAGCAACATCCACTCCACTGTAGCGTTGTGGATGCTCGTGTAGCCGTGACCGGCGAAACCGGAGTCCACCTCCGTGGCCAGTAGTTGTGCTGACCATGCTCCGTTCTGGCCAAGGTACTGGCGGTTACGGCCAGTGAGTACCAATCGGGCAAAGTTGAGGTGTGCCCCGGGCGGCACGACGTCTAGATCGAACTGCATGGCGCCGTGATAGACCAGGCCGTTCCAGGTCCCGGTGTACATGTCATCGTCGCCGAAGTGGTTCTGGCTGGGCTGGCTGCTCACCACCCAACCGACTCGATCACAGCTTGGCCTGATGACCACTTCCACCGGCACGCCAATCGGCGTAGGCGTCGGCGTCGCCGTAGGTGGGGGCGGGGTGACGGCCGTGCCGGTCGAGGGAGCCGGGGTCGCGGGCCAGGCAATCGTGGGTGTCGGACCGCTGGCTGGCCGGCTGCCGAAGTCGACCGTCCAATAGTGCTCATACAACGTTGGCGAGCGGCCATAACCAGCGCCGATTTCGGTGCAGGTAGTGCACAGTATTATTGCCCGGTGCCCAGTGCTGCCCATCCAGGCCTCAACTACGGCCGCTGGCGACGTGTGTCCACAGGCCACGATCTCGCCGTATGGAGCGCTGTAGCCGGCGTCCCGAATGCGGTCGAAGGGGCTGCTGCCGTCGGAACCGCCGTGACCGCAGAAGCCTACCGAGGCCATGTCAGCAGAGTGCCGGGCCGCGGCGGCGCGCAGCGCGGCACTAGTGTAAAGCGGCCCCAAGCCAGCCAGATATCGCTCGCGGTTGATCAAGTCCTCGACTTGTTGGACCCAATCGTTGGCTGGCGTAGCCGTCTGGGTAGGGAGACCTACCGTTGCCGGAGGCCGAGTGGCCGTCGGCACCGGTGTTTCACCACTCGCCGCTCCCATCTCCAGAGCCCGGCCGGCGTCCACTCGGCCAGCCCCGAAAAGCGGATCCCAACCTGGAGCACCAAGGTCCTGAGCCGAGTTCTCGAGGAGTGCCTCGATTTGCTGCGGTGAGCGCGACGGCGCCTGGTTCTTCAGCAAGGCCGCGATCCCGGAGACGATCGGCGCTGCCATGCTGGTGCCGCTCCAGGCTTGATAGCCGCCGGACATGACCGTCGACAAGATGCCGACACCCGGCGCCGCCACGTCGACCGTATCACCGTAGTTGGAGAAGCTGGCCCGGCCATCCGATTGCGTCGTAGCCGAGACGCCAATGACCCCCGGATAGGCGGTCGGGTAAGTGGGATTGGAGGTGTTGTCGTTGCCAACCGCCGAGACCACCACGACGCCTTTGCCAATGGCATAGGAGACAGCGTTTCGCAGCGTCGAAGAGGTGTAGAATCCGCCGAGGCTCATGTTCAACACATGGGCGCCATGGTCGACCGCCCAGACGATGCCGTCGGCGATCGTGGCGTGTCCGCCGTTGCCATTGGAGCCAAGGACTTTGATGGGCATGATGCTGGCACTCCAGCCAGCTCCGGCAACGCCGATACCGTTATTGGTCACGGCACTGGCAATGCCGGCTACATGCGTGCCATGGCCGTGGTCGTCGCTGGGATCATTGTCCCGGTTCACGAAGTCGCGCCCGGCAATGCAGTTGTTCTTGAGATCGGGATGTGAGCAGTTGACGCCGGTATCGACCACGGCGATGACTGTCCCGCTGCCGTGGCTGTAGTCCCAGGCCACGGTACTGCGCACCCGGGCGTGGTGCCATTGTTGCGAAAACAGGGGATCGCCCGGGGTGTCCAGGATGCGCAGAGGCACTGCGATCCACTTCCCGGGGGCGGGATCGGGCCAACCGTAGACTGTGGCCAGGTAGTCCGGCTCGGCGTACGTCACTGCCGGTGAGCTCTGATAAGCTGAGGCGGAGACCAGAGCTTCGGTCGGCACCTCGAGAACCTGCACGTCCAGAGCTGCGATCTCGTAGAGCAGACGGGCGCCGTGGCGGCGATGGAGTTCGGCCTTGGTCGCCTCGTCGGTGCCGGGCGAGAAACGCACCAGGAGATGGTTGGGCACGTAGGGCACGCCCGGCTCGTCTGATAGATCGTCCCCTGCTGAGGGCTGGCTCTGCACCGTCCAGGGGCCTGGCAAGACACACCCGTCGCACGAGCTCTTTGGCGGTCGCGCCTCGAGCGCTCGTGGATAGCCTAGAGCTAGCGCGATCAGAATGGCGCACAAAACGGCGGCTCGCTGGTTCATCGGGTCATCCCTCCTCGCTCCATGCCCCAAGTATGGGCATCCATCGTCTGTGCTCGGTGCGGGTTGGAACTGCCGCTGCGCGACTGCTCATGGCCCGTCCTTCGCCCGCGTCGACAAGACCGTCCGGCGCCTTGGCCGGGCCATGCCGCACAGCGCATAAGCTCTTCATCGGTCGTAACGTGGTCGATTGGCCTGCGTTATGGTCCCTGAGAGGCGCACTGGCGGCCAACCAGTCTTTGCTTGGGCAGGGGCAGACCGGGAAAGCAGCCGCAGGGCGCCTCTCGACTTGTGGCCTACCAGAACCACCGCCCGTGGTCGCCGAAGGTAACCAGCCACCCTAAGCGCTCTTTCCGGCAGCCACTGCGTTGGCCCGGCCATGCTGTTATTATAGGATTAAGGAAACCGTCTGGCAAAGGCCAAGCCTGCCAGCCGGGTCTGAGGCGGAGAAGCGCTTCGTACAGATCGAGGGATCGACCGTCCCAGCGGACATGGCTCCATACTTCTGTGCCCCGGTCTGGTGGGGACGAAGGCTGGATCGAGGAAGGTGGCGAGACACCGGCGGCAACCACGCCCGGCCCCAGGCAGAATGGACACAGCAGAAGAGCCCGGCCGGCGGTCTGGCCCGGGCTCTTCCCAGTGTAAGGAGGAGAAAACGCCTACCTATTGTAACGACGCACGCTGGCGGCCAGCTGACGCCAGGTCAACGCTCAACCTACGCTTGGCTTCTAGTCCCTAACTCGCCTGGCACCACCTCGCTCCCGCGACGTCGTATACTTGGGTGCATGTCAGCGCAGATCAGGCTGCTGGTAGCTCTAATGCCGGCGCTTCTGGCTCAGGCATCGGGCCCGGTGACGGCACAGGCTCAGGCCACCCAACCTTCGCCCCAGGCCGAAGCTACCCGCGCGGCTATGGCCGTGATGCGCCGCTTGACGCCCGAAAGGCGAGTTGGTCAGCTACTCCTGGTGCCATTCCATGGCGCCGAGGTGAGCGATCAGGCCCCGATTGCCCGGCTCATCGACGAGTACGGTCTGGGCGGCGTCGTACTCTCGCCCCGCCGCGCCAATTACCAGGATGGACCGGATGCGCCGGTGCAGGTGGCTCGCCTGGCAAATGCTCTGCAGTCACGCTCGGCGGTGGCGGAAACCTTCGTGCCGCTGTTCGTCGCTATTGAGCAGGCTGGTGGCATCTACCCAACGGCCAATCTCTCCGGCGGCATGACGCCCCTTCCGAGCGCCATGGCAGTGGGTGCCACCTGGCGGCCCGAACTGGCAGAACAGATCGGCGTCATTGTCGGTCGCGAGCTTAGTGCCAGCGGCATCAACCTGCTGTTCGGACCCCAGCTCGACGTGACCCGTGTGGTCCGCCCAGGGACTTCTGGTGACCTTGGTGAGCGGGTTTTCGGAGGCTCGCCGTCATGGGTGGCCCGACTGGGGCGCAGCTACATTGCCGGTGTCCATCGCGGTAGTCGAGGCCGGGTGGCCACGGTGGCTGGTAACCTGCCAGGGATCGGTGCTGCTGATCGTAGCCAGGTGGAAGAAGCGCCGGTGGTCGAGACCGCTCTGGAGGCTCTGCTGGCCACAGACCTGGTGCCGTTCGTGGCCACGGTGGCAGCACGTGAGCCAGACGAACGGAGCGATGCCCTGGCAACCAGCCTCGTTCGCTATCGGTCGGTGCAACAGCAGCCCGATCGGCCGCTGGCCCTTGACAGCGGAGGGCTGCGCTACCTGTGGGCCCAGGTTGGCGCCCTTGGATCGTGGCGGGAGGCGGGTGGGCTTCTTGTCAGTCCACCGCTCGGTTTGCCGGCGGTGCGTCGATACGTAGATCCGGAGGGCGGGCCATTCAATGCCCGCCGGGTACTGCGGGAGACATTGGTGGCCGGCAATGACATGCTCACCCTGACCCATGTCGGTGCGGATGATGACCCCGAGGGCCAGGCCGAGGCTATCGAGACGGCGTTGGACTGGCTGGCGAGCACCTATCGCGAGGACGAGGCCATCCGGGAACTCGTCGATACCGCCGTGGTGCGTGTTCTGGCGGCCAAGTGGCGACTGTACGGCAACCCCAGTCTGACGGATGTACTGGTGGATGCCGAGGGCGCGGCGTCTCACACGGGTCTGGGCGGGGAGACTGTGGCCCAGGTGGGACGGGCGGCGTTGACCCTCATAACCCCCGCCGGCGGGACGGCCACTGCTGGCGGCCCAAGCTCGCCGAGGCCAGGCGAGCAGGTCCTTCTCGTGGTCGACACGCGCCTGCCGGAAGCCTGCGCCGGCTGCCGGCCCGAGGCCTGGCTCGAACCAGAGGCCATCGTGGCCGCGGTACGCCGCACCTATGGACCCGAGGGCACTGGGCGCCTGCGTCGCGAGGAGGATGTCACGGCGATCACTTTCGACGAGCTCAAAGCCTGGCTCCAGGCAAAGGGCCACGTTGAAGGGGCTGACACGACAGTGGCTGTGCCGCTTCCTCCGGCCTCCACCCTCGCCGCGATCGACTCCTCCTTGCGTCAAGCCGAGTGGCTGGTGTTCGCCATGCGTGATGTGCGCACCTCTGAGGCACCGGCCTCCGATGCCCTCAAGCTCTTCTTGCGGGCACTGCCCTCCGAGTTGGCGGATCGGCGCCTGGTGGCCATTGCCTTTGCCGCTCCGTACTACCTGGACACCACCGAGATCGCCAAGCTCACCGCCTACTACGCCGTGTATGCCTACACGGAGCCGTTCATTACGGTTGCCGTACGGGCCCTCTTCGGCGATGAGCCGGCTCAGGGCGCGAGCCCAGTATCCATCCCCGGAATTGGCTATGACCTCGAACGACAGCTCCAGCCTGCGCTAGGCCAGAGCCTGGTTCTCGAACTGGTGGGGGCCGATGCTTCGGCCCCGGTCCGTCTCGGGTCCACGCTGCGGGTGCGCACCAGTCCGATCGTCGACGGTAACGGCCACGTTGTCCCCGATGACACAGCGGTGGCTTTTCGGCTGTATGACCGACGGGAGGGTGTGTACCTACCCGACGTTCGCGCCCTGACCCGCGAGGGTCGGGCGCTGGCGGCGCTACGTGCTGAGCGCAATGGCGAGGTGGAGATACAGGCTGTCCTGGATAACGGGCTGCGCAGCGAGCCTCTTGTCCTGTCAATTGCGGGCGGTCGCAGCCCGGTTACGCAGACGCAGGGTTCCTCCATTCCGCCTGCCCTGGCCGTGCCCTTGCGGCCCCAAGTGGCGGTCGACTGGGGCATCTTGGTGCTGAGCCTGGGCCTCATGTTGGTAGCTGGCGCAATCGTGTTTGCAGTAGATGCCGAAGCTTCGCAGCTGCCGGCCCGATCCTTGCGACTTTTCCTGCTGAGCCTGGCCTGGGGATTGGCCGGCTACCTGCTCGTAGCTGCCGGCGGTGTCGGCATTTCCGCTCTTCCCGGTGGGGCCAATCTTTGGCCGACGCGGCTTAGCCCGGCCTACCAGGCTCCCCTGATCAGCCTCGTTCTAACCATGCTGCCACTCGCAGCGGCGCTTGCCCGAAGTGCGCGCCGATCGTCGGTGGCGCGGATCGCCTTTCGCCGGTCAGCGCCAGCCCCAGTAGCGCCTGCGCCCGGGACGGCAAGCGACGGCGGTGGCCCCGTCGAAGTCTCTGGTGGCCCGTTGGGTGGGCCCGCCGCCTGACACGGCCCGTTCCGCCGCCCGATTTGGAGCCCGAGAAGCAGGCGGTAGCGCACTTCAGGTAGGCAGGCGTCGCCACCGCCCGGCCAGGCTAGGGCCCCTGTCCACCCGAGGGCGGCGGGCTGGCAGGAACCGTCGCTACGCCGTCGGTCTGGAGTGGCGCCACCACCGCCGGTGGCGCACTGCGTGCCTGCCAGGTTGCCAGCGTAGCCAAGAGCAATAGCAGCGCCACCAGGGCTATCAGCCCGGCGTTGTCCCAGAGTGCGGCCCGCCACGCAGCCGCAGCCGTGCCCAGCTCCACGTCGGCGCGCAATGGTGCGGCGCCGCGCAGCAGCTCCCGCAAGGCTCTCGCGCTCTCCGGACGCCGCTCGGGATGTAGGGCCATGGCGGTCAGGATGACGCTCTCCAGTCGCGGCGAGAGCCGTGGATTGAGCTGGCCGGGTCGCTGCAAGGCGTTAGGCATGAGGAACCGCTCGTGCGCTGTAGCCGGCGCCTGCAGAGTTGCCAGGTGATAGAGCGTTGCCCCCAAGGCATAGAGGTCGCTGCGGGCGTCGGTGTGGCCGGTGTCACCGGCATACTGCTCCAGGGGGGTGTACGGCAAGGAGCCGACGCCGCGAGAGGCGGTCAACGTCCGCGGATCCGACGGATCCAGGTGTTTCACGAGCCCAAAGTCCACCAGCTTCAGTCGGTCGCCCGCTGCTATCTTGATGTTGGCCGGTTTGATGTCACGGTGAATGACCGGTGGCTGACGGCTGTGCAGGTACTCAAGAACGTCGAGCAGTTGTTCGGCCCAGTCAATGATCTGCGCCTCAGGGAAGAACTCCTCGGCGGCCCGCGCTTCGGCGATCACTTGACGCAGGTCGGGCCCGGCGACATAATCCATGACCAGGTAGTCGACGCCCGATTCTACGAAGTAGTCCGAGACCCTCGGCAGTGCCGGGTGGTCGAGTTGGGCCAGGATGCTGGCCTCTCGGCGGAACTGGTCCTGACTGGCCGCGTGGGCCTCAGCGGTGGCCATGGGCTCCGGAAGGATGGCCTTGACGGCCGTTTGTCGGCCTTGCAAGCGCAGGTCATCAGCCAGAAACACTGCGCCTAGTCCGCCCTGACCGACGGTAGCCAAGATGCGGTAGCGGTGGTGTAGAACAGTGCCGGGTGTCAGATGGATTGTCACGCCCGGAACCGTACGGGGTGGACGCCGGGGTGTCAAATGCACGTGGGCCGCACGGTGATCGACCGGAGTTGTGATGGCGACGGGCAGGCCGATGAGTAATCGGGGTGATCGACGCGAAGGCGCCCTGTTCATTCTTGTCGATGCTGGCCAGCGACACCAGATAGCCGTCGGCGAAGTGCTGCGCATCGGACGAGGCAGCGACAACCAGCTTGTCCTCGACGACCGCCAGGTTTCCCGCCACCATGCGGTGGTGCGCCGAACCCCGGCGGGATACGTGCTGGAGGACCTGCAGAGCAAGAACGGTACCTGGCTGCATGGTCAGCGGGTGCGCGAGCCGGTACTCCTTCAGGATGGCGATGAGGTCATCGTCGCGGCGCGCTACAAGCTCCACTTCGTGGATGCCGAGGCCACGGCGCCGATCGTCTTCGAGGGCCGAGGGCTGCGTATCGACCGGCAGACGATGACGGTCTATGTCAATGGCCAGGCGCTAGCGCCGCCCCTCTCCGGACCGCAGTATGAGCTTCTCGCGATGTTGTACGATGCAGCTGGCGGCGTCGTCCCGCGTGAGCGGATTGTGGGTCAGGTGTGGCCCGACGGTGAAGGCTATGGCGTCAGCGAGGAAGCGATTGATGCCTTGATCCGCCGTCTGCGATTGCGCCTGGCAGAGGTGGATCCGGATCACAACTACATAGTCACTGTGCGCGGCTATGGTTTCCGCCTTGACAACCCGGCCTGAAGCCATGGTCGCGGGCCGCTGCACGGCACGCACCAGGTGAGTGGCCGGTGACTGGACGATCGCTGAGTCTGCCCGGAGGTGGCGCACCGCGCCGCCTGCTGCGCCTGGTGGGGCCGGTTCTGGTGCTGGCAATAGCGGCCCTCATTGCCCGCCAGGTCATCGTCGACTGGCGACGCCTGCCAGCCGGTGGTCTGGCTGCCCTGCGGCCCAACCCCTGGCCCCTGGTCGCTGCTGGGGCCGTCCAGACTCTGGGCTGGCTGCTGGCAGTCGATGCCTGGCGTCGTATCCTCGCCGGCCTTGGTGTCCGGGCGTCGTTCCTTGAGCACGCCCAGATATATGCCTACACTGCCCTGGCCCAGGTCGTGCCGGGCAGCCTGTGGGTGCCGGCGGGCCGCGTCCTCGGCTATCGCCAGGCCGGCGCCAGCTCCTGGGCAGTAGGCGCCGGGCTGATCATCGAGTGGCTGCTGATCGGAATTGCCGGTGCCCTGTGGTTTACCAGCAGCGCCCCGCTGGGCGTCGGCGCCGTTGCGCCGAGCTGGTTGCCGTGGCTGGCCGTTGGGCTGCTGGTGGCGACTCTGGCCAGCCCGGGCGGCTTCTCGCGCTGCGGCCAGGCCTTGTTGGCCTGGCGAGGGCGAGACGTGGTCTTGCCGCTATTGCGGCGTCGCGATCTGGCCTTCTGGTTGCTGGAGGAAGTGGCGGTCGTCGGCGCGGCCGGATTGTCACTGCACCTGTTCATGCACGGTCTGACGGCCCAGAGCGATCTTGCGCTAGCGGTGAGCACGATTGGCATTACCGTTGCCGTGGGGGCCTGGCTGGCCTGGATGCCGCTTACGGCCGTGCTGCGTGCTGGCATGATGGTCGTTCTCTTGACACCGCTGTACCATTCGAGCGTCATCGCGCTGGCGGTGGCGATCATCTGGCGCATGTGGTGCCTGGGGCTGACCGTCTCGTGGGCTGTGCTTGCGGCGCTGGGCGCTCGCGGCATGAGGCTGCCCCGACCCGAGACGGGGCCGCGGGAGGAGGGGAGCTAGTGGATCCGGCGTCTTCGGCAGGCGTAGAGGGCTTGATTGAGATCCGGCATGCGGCCGGCTCCCCCCAAGCGTCCTACGAAGCCCTCTACCGCTCGACTGGTCTGGGCCGAGGGCCGGCGTTCGTCGAGCGCTTGTTGAGCTGGCTGGACGTTCAACCTGGTCAGGCCTTGCTTGACGTGGCCTGCGGCGAGGGGGCGCTGGTCAGCCGGGCCTGGCAGCGCGGGTTAGAGGCCCACGGCGTGGATTTCGCCCGCGCGGCGCTGCGCCGGGTGCAAGCCGGACACGTTGTAGTGGCTAACGGCGAGGCGTTGCCCTATGCCGACAACTCGTTCGACCGGGTAGCGAGCATCGGGAGTCTGGAGCACTATGAGCGACCGCTCGTCGGGGCCCGCGAGCTGGCACGGGTGCTTCGGCCTCAAGGGTTGGCGTTGGTCCTCTTGCCAAACGCCTTCGGCCTGCGCTGGAACGTGTGCTACGTTTGGCGCCATGGCGACGTTTGCGATGATGGCCAGCCAATTCAGCGCTATGGAACGGTGGGCCAGTGGTCGAGGCTGCTCTCCAGCGCTGGTTTGGTGGTGCAGCGCATCATTGGCTGGGAGGGTGAGTTGGAGCGCTACCAGCTCCGCGCTAGCCTGGCTCATCCCACGCGGTGGCTGGTGCCGCTGGCCCGCTGGCTACCCGCTAGTGCGTGTAGCTTGTTGGTGTTCATCTGTCGCAAAGCCGCAGGGCAGTCTGGCCAGGGCGCGCCCGAGAGCCAAGGGCCCGCTTTATCCGTCGACACAGGGGAAATCGGACAATGAGGAAAGCCAAGACCATCTCACGTAGTGGCGAATGCCGTGAACGGCTGGCGATGATCATGATCGCCATGACGGTATGTCTTTTGTCGGGTTGCGATCGTCTGGGCGGCCCATTCGAGCGCGGGCAGCGGCTGCTGGCGAGGGGCGATGCCCGCGGTGCAGTGCAGGCGTTCAGTGAGGCCATCGAGCGCGGACTGGAGCCGGCGAAGGCCTATGCCTGGCGCTGTTATGCCCACCTGGCAGCAGGAGAGCATCAGGCTGCCTTCGACGACTGTACGGCCGCCCTGGACCGACTGACGGAGGCTCCCGGGGGTGAGGCGGCTGCGCCGGGGCCTTACGCTCGGTGGGAGGTACTTAACAACCGCGGCGTGGCCCTTTTGAACATGACCCGCCGAGAAGAGGCTGAAGCCGATTTCAGTGCCGCCATCTCCCTAAAGCCCGACTACGCTGAAGCATATGCCAACCGTGGCCGACTCTACCTGGACGAAGAGAAGTGGCAGCAGGCGCTCGAGGACCTGACGCGCGCCATCGAGCTCAAGCCGGCCATGGCCGAGGCCTACGGCAACCGGGCTCGAGCGCACGAGGGGCTTGGCGACGGCGAGAAAGCGTTGGCCGACTACGATCGGGCCATCGAGCTGAGTCATGACACTCAGGCTTATTTCAACAGGGGTATGCTGCGCTACATGATGGGTGACTTTGATGCCGCCGAGCGTGACTTTCAGGCGGTCATCGAGCGTGAGCCGCCGGACAGCTACCTCAGATACCAGGCCGAGCAGTCGGCCGAGACCCTGGGCCGACGAGCCACCCGGATCCCGGAGACAACGCGCGCGGCAGAAGGGCTGGCAGCGCCACAGAAGTAGCCGGGCTCACCATCAGCAGACGATGCACAGCAGCGGACGGCGCTGGCCTCCCGGTCCCCTGCCCGAGAGGCGATGCGGCTGAGCGGGCAATTGAGGGCCAGCTTGATGGGAGTCGGGCTAGGTGGGGCGGCCGCCGCTTCCGGCTCAGAACCGGTCCGGTGCGCTGGCGGCGGTGGAATACGACCAAAGTAGTAGCCATGCCGGCCGTGATTGCGACCGTTGGACCATGGTGGACCGCCGCCGTGAGCGTTATACTGGGCGCGTGAGTGAGGCCGCGCTTGCGGCCGCAGGTTTGATCAGCTCGAGTTTTCATTAAGGAGGTTCAGTACATGAAGAAGTTGATTGTCTTGGTGTCGATGGCCGGCGTCATCGCGCTCCTGGTCGCCGGACTGAGCGGGGCACTCACCAAGAGCGAGGCCCCGGTGGCCTATGCCAGCCGCCTAGCGGGCATCCAGGCTCAAGGGGTGACCGGCATCAACGTCCAGAACCTGGATGAGCAGCAGCAGGCTACGGTCATCGCTGATTTCTACAAGCAGCCGGATGGGACTAAGACTCAGTACAACGTCCCTAATCCCGTACCGCCAGGTGGGGTGGTGAACCTCAACCTGCCGAGCATCACGACGCTGGTGAACGGCGCTTACTCGGCTATCATCAGCGCTGACCGCCAGATCGCGGCCATCGCCAACACTGTCTGGAAGACCAGCGGCGGAACGGCGGTCTACAGTAACGTCGTCCCGGGAACCGATGTGGTTGTCCCGCTGGTGCTGAAGGACTACCGCGGATCGAGTTCCCTGGTGTCGATCATGAACACCGACCCGCAGAACCCGGCTACGGCCACGGTGACCCTGTTTGAGGTAGGCAAGGATACACCGGCCAAGGAATTCACCATCAACCTGCCGCCCGGAACGTCGCGCACCTTGGATCTGCTGAAGGACACCGATCTGTTCCCGGCCACCGAGGTCCCAGCCGGATTCCGTGGCTCGATGCGCGTGACCAGTGCCACCAACGTGGCAGTGCAAACGTTCATCGACCGCGCCAACCACCAGTTGGCCGTGTATGCCTTTGAGGGCGTGCCAGCCGATCAGGCGGCGACCAAGCTGTATGCGCCACTGTTCCGGCGTGCGTACCGCGGTAACACCGGCTTCTCGGTGGTCAACACCGAGAACCGTGAGGTCAATGTGACCGTGACCTATTACGGCACTCTGGGCGGCTGCAAGGGCGGTGGCCCTTGGATCGAGCGCAAGACCATCTCCGCCATGTCGAACGTGATCATCTTCCAGGGCTCCACCGATGCCTCCAACCCGCTGCCGACCAACTGCGGCGGCGCGGCGGTGATCGAGGCGGATGGCAAGGTCCTGGCGATCATCAACGACGAAGCTGACGTGATCACGCCAGATGGTCAGACGCTGAAGACGGCGGCGGCCCACAACGCGTTCTCGGACGCTGATGGGGCGACGAAGGTGGCCTTGCCGCTGTATCGGCGCAATCACACCGCCAACAAGCTGACGACCGGCATCCAGGCGATGAACATTGGCAGCGAGACAGCGCAAGCGCAGATCGTCTTCAAGCCGAGCGGTGGGGCTCCTGAGGTGTCGGGCTGCACCGGCTGCAGCGTGTCCATTGCGCCGCTAGCTGCTCACACCTGGCTACCCTCGAGCATCGCCGAAGTTCCGGATGGCAAGTATGGCTCGGCTACCATCACCAGCAGCCAGCCGCTGGTGGTGATTGTCAACGACAAGGCGTACGCCACCGACAAGCCAATGGACGCCGCGATTTACAGCGGCATCAAGATGCAATAGAGCGGATCAACCTGCAACGAACCGACGGGTCCCGTGCCTGGGCGCGGGACCCGTCGCTTGTTGGTGGGTTACCTTCGTGGCGGCAAGGCTCGCCGGGGACAGTCCCCGGAACCGCACACCTCGGGCGTGCCGGTCCACGATGCGACGGAGATACCAAGGTGAGGGTGATCGCCGGCCAGGCTCGGGGCCGTCGCTTGCTGAGCGTTCCCGGTCGGGGCACCAGGCCCATCACCGACCGGGCCAAGGAGGCGCTGTTTGCCATTCTGGCCCCTCGCGTGTCGGACAGTCTGATCCTGGATTTGTTCGCCGGCACCGGCAGCGTGGGAATTGAAGCTCTGAGTCGTGGCGCACGGCGCTGTGACTTCGTGGATCGATCGCCCCTGGCGCTGCGCACCATTCGCGCCAACCTGCAACGTACTGGCCTCGAGCAGCGGGCGCGGGTCTGGCGCCGGGACGTCTTCCGGTTCCTGGCCGACCCGCCCTGCGATGCCTACGACATTATCTACGTCGCCCCACCGCAATACCGCGGTTGGTGGGCGAAGACGCTGGCCCTGCTGGATGCCGCTCCCGCATGGCTGGCGCCCGACGGCGTGGTGGTGGCCCAGCTGCACCCCCGGGAGCTGGAGGATCTGCACCTGACCGTGTTAGTCGAACTTGACCGCCGGCAATATGGCAGCGTGGTGCTGCGCTTCTACAGCCGTCGGAGTGACCGACGTCTGGGCTGATCGCGGGCTGGCTGTGAGGCGATTGACCTCGCCGTTCTTGCGGTGCGGACCGCGCCGCGGTTGAGCTGCCATCCGCGGCCCCGTGCTGACGCCTCACGGGGCACCCTCGGAACCACTCCTCGTGGCACTGCAGGGTCCGGGCTGACGGCGTGGCGCCCGGAATGTGCTGCTGCAACGCTTATCGGTCTTCGATCGGTCTGCTAGAATACCGGCCCGGGCAGGCATGAGCACGATGAAGGACACTAGTCGTCGACGGCGCTGCGGCAGTTGCGGTTCCCGGGTTGCACCAGGCGAAGACCACTGTTCTGTCTGTGGCGTTGCCCTTGGCCCGGCGCTGGCGCTGCGACGGGTGATGGGCGAGTCGCTCGTAGTGGCGTTAGCGTTGCTGGTTCTGGTCGGGACACTACTGGCGGTAGCTGCCGGTAGGCTGTCCTTACCGTGGCGGGGCCGAAACCTGGAGGTGGCATCGCTGGCGCCGACCGACGTGCCGACGTTCACGCCAGAGCCGGCGCCGTCGGCAACGGGCATGCCCAGCACGCCATGGGCGCCGACCGGTACTCCGCTGCCAGCGGTTATCACTCATACCGTAGTCAGTCGAGACACCCTGTACGGTATCGCCGGCCGGTACGGCGTGTCGGTGGCTTCCATTGTGGCCGCCAACCCCGACCTCCAGGAGAATCCGCACCGTCTGGCGATTGGCCAGCTGCTGCGGGTGCCCGTGGCGGGCTCGGCGGCGCCGGCCACCGCGACGCGTTCGGTTGAACCGGTGCGGGCCGCGGTGATGCAGCGCAACGTGGCCAGCCCAGGACCATCGCCCACTCTGGAGGCCGGAGTGGTGGTCACCGCGAGTCAGGTTGCCACACCAGTGCTGGCCGTTGCCACCCACGAGGTGACCGCCGGTCAGACGATTACCGAGGTTGCCCAGGCCTATCAGATGACGGTGGACGAGCTCGTGTCGGCCAATCCGCAGCTCAGTTCGCGACCGCCTTTGTTGCCGGCCGGCGAGAGCCTGACAGTTCGAGTGTCGTCGGCGATCACGGCCACGCTTGATGTGAGCGGGTCGCGTTGGAGCGGTCTGGCCGGCCGGGCTGACCCAGCGGCCGGACGGCTGCCGCCGGAAGATGTAGGTCTGGCCCTGTACCGTGCCCCCCAGCTGCTCGCTCCGGGCGACGCTGCGCTGGTCACCAATCCCGCGCCGCTCTTGCAGTGGTCGTCGGTTGGCGTTCTGCCAACTGGCGTCCATTACGTGGTTGCCCTGCGACGGGCCGATGCCGTGGACGCCAGGCCTCGTTTCATCTGGATAGCGAGCAATGCTACGGCGGTGCGTGTGCCGGCCGACGTGCGACCACCCCGGGGCAGTAGGGCCAGCATCGCCTGGTCGGTCTCGGTGCGCATGATGGGAAGTCGCCTCTTCGGCAGCGACGAAGGTACGCGCTTGAGCAGTGGCGAAACATGGCGGACCTTCACCTGGGCACCGTAGGTGGGTACCCAGCCCGTCAGATAGGAGATGCGCAAGACGGCGCCTCACGGCGCCGGTCTTGAGTTGTGGCCGCGGCTTCACCATCTACGTCGAGCCAGCGCGCCCTGCTGGCCATCTGGCCAGCGTGTGGCTGGCACAGCAGTCAGTTGAGACTAGCCGCCCCGAAGCCAGCGCAGCAACCGACTTACGCCGCTCTCCCCGGCTGAGGACGGGCTGGCTGGCGTCCCCGCAGTAGGGCTGGGTTGGACGGGCACAATGACGCGATCGCCCTGCCGAGCCCATTTCTGCTGCTCTCGAGCCCACTGCTCGACGCCCTCATCGGTCTGGACGCGATGGGTGGCCGTTTCGATTGCTGGCACCGAGGTCTCGAGAGCCGTCACCTCTGTCTGCAGGGCGAACTCAGCCTGTCGCGCCTGGCGATTGGCTCTCACCAGGCCGAGAAGCGACAGCACGTATACACCGAGGAGGGTCATCAAGACCACCCCGGCAACCCGCAACGCGACGCTCAGCCGAACGTCCACGGCGGCCTCGTGGCTGGCTGCACTCGGACAGACCTTGCGGGAGCGCGCATACGAAACGGCGACGCGGCCTGCCAGTGACTGCCCAAAGCGGGCAAGGTGCTTGTGCGTCGGCGCTGTGGCCCGCCGCCATCTCGCTTGCCCGCTCGCCTCGGGCACACAGTGTAGCCGTCGCAGCGCTGTCGAGCCGCAGCCCGACACTCAGGCACCCCTGGCCTTGCTACGTGCCTACTGGCGCATGCCACGCACAACCCGCTCACTCCTCAGGTACCACGTGGGCAACGTCGAAAACCGATCGGCCGGCTCAACCAGCAAAGCCGGCAGCTGCAGACCCCCGAGGTTAGGGTCGACCACGGCGTAAGTATAGACCGGGTGGTAGAGGGGCAGGGCCGGCTGCCGATCAGCCCATCGCCGCGCGAACCGCACATAGATAGCCCTCCTCAAGTCCACTTGATCCGGTGCTACCTGGCGTGCTTGAACCAGCAGATCGTCGGCAACAGCGTCTGACCAGCCGGCGTAGTTTTGCCCGCGGGCGATCTGGGAAGAGTGCCACAGAGGGAAGGGATCCGGGTCGTAGTACGCCTGCTCCAAGCTGAACAGGAACGCATCGAAGGCCCGCGCTACCAGATTTGCAACCGCCGTCTGCTGGTCCAGGACCCGCACTGTGGCCCCGATGCCCGCCTGCCGCCAATCGGCGCTTAGGCGGTTGGCAATGGCTACCAGTAGCGGATCACTGGCTGTCTGCAGCTCGAAGGTCAAATTGCGGCCCTCCCGGTCACGCAAACCGTCACCGTCACTGTCGATCCAGCTCGACTGGTCGAGCATCGCGGCTACCTTCGCCGGTGAGTACTCCGCGGGCTGCAGACCCTCATCCCAGGCCCAGGACCCTGGCGGTATTGGCCCGACGGCCGGCACGGCCTGGCCGCTGAGCACCTCGTCCACCAGTCCGGCGCGGTTGGTGGCCAGCGAGATGGCCCGGCGAACCTCGGGGTCGGCGAGCAGGCTGTTGGCCGGGTTCCAGTACACCAGGGTTAGCCCGGAGCGGGTGACGCTGTAAAGGCGTGCTTCGTCCCCCAATGCTGCGAAGGCCTCGGCTGGCACTCCACCCATGGTCTGCACGTTCCGACGGACCAGCGATTCAAGGGCCTCCGCTCGCGTGGCATGCACACGCAAGACGATCTCGTCCAGGTAAGGCCGGCGGCCATCGCTGCTCCAGTGGCCGTCAAAACGCTGCAGGCGGATTGTCTGGCTGCTGATGCCGCCCGGTTGCAGCACTCTATAGGGCCCGGTGCCGACGGGCTCCAAGGTGGAGAAACGGTGCTGGGCGAGTGTTCGGGCGTCGACCCCAGCGAGCAGATGAGCGGGCAGGATGCCCAGGCTGGTGGCATACAGGAAAGGGGCGAACGGCTCCTCGAGCTCGAAACGGACCGTCGCCTCATCGACAGCCGTAGCCCGTGCTTTCTCCCAAGTCATGGCCAGCGGGGCCTTCTGCGGTATCCTGGCTGCGGCCAGGGAAGCGGTGAACACGACATCCTCGGCAGTGAGCGGCTGACCGTCGTGCCACCGCACGCCCGGGCGCAGCTTGAAGGTGTAAACGCGGCCGTCGCTGCTCACCGACCACCGTTCAGCCAGGTCTGGCAGTACCTTGCCCGACGGGTCAACGCGCGTCAGGCCTGAGAAGACCAGACGCGCCACATCGACTTCGGTGTCCGAAAGCGCGAGAATGGGGTTGAAGGTAGCGGGCGGACCGACGACGGCCTCGACCAGGGTGCCGCCCCTCGCCGGGCGAAGGCCAAATGCCTGTCGCGATACGGCAAAAAGTAGCAGACCGACGATGACCAGCCCGCCGCTGGCCAACGCAATCTGGGGCCGGAGATGACGGAGCACGCCCGCTATGAGCCGCCGACGAGTACCGTTAGAAGCGAGGTAACCAGAAAGAGAACGGCAAAGACGATAGTCGCGTTGTAGAGCGTCTTCTCCATGCCGCGGCGCGTCTTATAGATCCCGGTGTCGCCGCCGAACACGCTGCCCAGGCCGCCGCCGCGCGCCTGCAGGAGAACCAGCCCAATCAGCGCGATGGAGATGATGATGAGGGCGATGCTGGCGTAGTCTTGGAAACTCAACGGTCCCTCCGTACCGTAGGTGTCGACCTCAAGGGGCAACTATAGCCGCTTACGTCTCTGGGCGCCAAGAAGCGGCCTGGTCGGGCAACTTCACCACCAGCCAGAACTGCCCTACAATGTCAATTATGGGCCAGGCCCCAGACAAACCGCTGAATGGTCGCTATCGCCTCGAGGAGATCATTGGCGAAGGCGGCATGGCTGTCGTTTGGCGCGCCCGCGACCTGCTCTTGGACCGCGAGGTGGCGGTCAAGGTACTTCGCGACCAGTACGCCGCCGATCCCGAGTTCCTGGAACGGTTCCACACCGAGGCCCGCCTGGCGGCTGCCCTGAACGATCCCGGCGTGGTGGCGGTGTACGATGTGGGCGAGGACGGTGGCCGCCATTACCTGGTCATGGAGATGGTGCCAGGTCGGGACCTCAAACACCTCATCCGCGAGATGGCGCCCTTGCCCTGCGAGCGTGCTGTGGCCATCGCCAGCGCCCTCGCTGGCTCCGTGGCGGCGGCGCATCGGCTTGGTCTGGTGCACCGGGATATCAAGCCCCAGAACGTGCTGATGAGCCCCGACGGGCGGATGAAGGTCACGGACTTCGGCATCGCGCGCTCCGTCACCGCGGCGCGCATGACTGAGCCTGGCCTGGTCATGGGGACGGTGCACTATGTGTCCCCGGAGCAGGTGGCCGGCGAGGCCGCGACGCCCGCCTCGGACGTCTATAGCCTGGGGGTGGTGCTCTACGAAATGCTCACCGGCCAGGTACCCTTTGAGGCCGAATCGAGCGTCGGGGTGGCGATGCGCATCCTGCGCGAGGAGCCCGCTCCCGTCCAGACGCTCAACCCCAGAGTGCCACTGGCCCTGGCAGCGATCGTGTCCCGCGCCATGGCTCGTCGTCCGGAGGATCGGTACCCCGACGCGGGCGCGCTGGCCGATGACCTGGCGCGCTACATGGCTGCCGCTGCCGCGGTCACCGGACCGTTGACGAGTGGTGCGCTGCCGGCCCCGGCACCCGAGGTAGGCTCACCACTTGCCGGGCAAGCCAAAGGAGCTGCGGTGGCCGCCGAGGCCCGGCCACGAATCAGCTGGATCGGGGTCCTGCTAACTCTGGTCGCGTTGTTGGCCGTTGGCGGCCTTATTCCCTTGTGGCTGGCCGTCCTGACACGCGTAGAAGCGATGCCCGCCTTGCCCCTGGTGCCCGATCGCCTGGTGTCACCGACGCAGGCGCTGCCCATGCCGACCGTGGACGAGACGGCGGCCGTGCGTGAGCTCCTGGTTGATGTGCCAGCCGTTGAGGGCTTGGAGGCCGAGGAGGCTCGTCGGCGTTTGGAGGCGGCGGGGTTTGGCGTCACCGAGCCCCATGAGCCTTCGGAGACCGTGCCGGCGGGCAGGGTGGTCAGGCAGCACCCTCGGCCGGCCGAGCTGCTCCCGCGCGGGACGGTGGTCGAGATGGTAGTCAGTCAGGGCCCAGAGGTTCGAGTGCCTGCTGTGAGTGGCGACTATGAGACAGTTGCCGCGGCCCTGTTGGCTGCCGGCTTCGAGCCGGTACGCAGCGATCGTTGGACCGGTGCCGGAGGACTGGTGGGTCGGGTGCTGGGCATCGATCCGCAGCCCGGAACAGTCTGGCCGGTCGGCAGCCCGGTGCACGTTCAGGTGGATAGTGGCTCCTGGCTGCCCGTGGGGGCTGACTTCGAGGGCGGGCTGCATCTGCGCGGCGTGGATTTGCCGCGCGCCGAGGTGGCTCCCGGCGATATTCTGAGCCTGGTGTGTACTTGGGAAGCGGCATCGAGCCTGGAGGTCGACTACGTGATGAGCGCCAGCCTGACGGCCGCTGACGGTTCTCAGGTCAGCCGTGCTGATGCGCCACCGGGTGACCGGCCGACTTCGACGTATGCCGCTGGCGAGCGTTTCTCTGGCGGCCGGCTCGATCTGAACATTGACCCTGGTTTGGTTGCCGGGGACTACAGTCTGTGGCTAGCCGTCCGGCCTGTCGACGACCCGGAGTCCAACCTGCCGGTTCGCTCACGCGGGCTGGCCCGTGGCATGAAAGGCAACCGGCTGTTGCTGGCCCTGATCCAGGTTGGCTGAAGCCGGCAGATGGTGGCCTGACCTGGCAACTGCTGTCTCGCGCCCGGGTCGGTCTCGCCGGGGCCACCGAAAGGACGGTCCCGAGACGGACGGCATCACGTCCGTCGATGCCGACAAGGGCTATAATGAGGTAACTCCCTGGTAAGGTCTGGAAGCGGACGATGCGAACTCTAAGCCGCGGCTGGCTGGTTTGGGTGCTCTTGGCGGCGCTGATTTCGCTGCTGGCCCTTGGCTATCGGCTGGAGCGCCGGGGTCCAGCGGAGATGTCGCTAACCGAGTTGCGTAACGCCGTGCTGGCCGCGCAGGTCAAGGCGGTCAAGGTCAGCGGCGATGAATCCAGCGCTCTTGTAACTCTCAAGGATGGCTCCGAACGACGGGTGCGCAAGGAGCAGGGAGCCGAGACGCTGTACCAACAGCTAGGCCTGTCGGCGCCCCAGCTGGCTGGGATTGAGTACAGCGTGGGCAAGGACACGGGCCTGAATGACGTGGTGCCGCTGCTAGGCGCCCTGTTGCCGTTCGCGCTGATGATGGGCTTCCTGATCTTCATGGTGCGCCAGGCTCAGGCGGGCAACAGTCAGGCCTTGTCTTTTGGGCGCAGTCGGGCGCGGTTGATGGCGGCCAACACTCCCACCGTCACCTTTGGGGATGTCGCCGGGGTTGATGAGGCCAAGCAGGAGCTGGCAGAAGTGGTCGAGTTCTTGCGGGAGCCGGACAAGTTCATGGCCCTCGGGGCCAAGATCCCGCGCGGCGTCCTGATGGTGGGTCCGCCGGGGTGCGGCAAGACATTGATGGCCAAGGCCGTCGCCGGCGAGGCGGGCGTGCCCTTCTTCTCGATCTCCGGCTCCGAGTTCGTGGAGATGTTCGTCGGCGTTGGTGCCAGCCGGGTGCGGGACCTATTCGATCAGGCCAAGAAGCATGCGCCGTGCATCATCTTCATCGATGAGATCGATGCTGTGGGCCGGCAGCGTGGCACCGGACTGGGCGGCAGCCATGACGAGCGCGAACAGACACTGAATCAGATCCTGGTGGAGATGGATGGTTTCGACACCAGCACCAACGTCATCGTGCTGGCTGCCACGAATCGCCCCGACATTCTGGATCCAGCGCTCTTGCGTCCCGGCCGTTTCGATCGACGTGTGGTGATCGACCGTCCCGACATGAACGGCCGGCTGGCGATCTTGCGCATTCATGGCCAGGGAAAACCACTGGCCGAGGACGTCGACCTGGAGGTCATTGCCCGACAGACCCCGGGCTTCAGCGGCGCCGACCTGGAGAACCTGATCAACGAGGCTGCCATCCTGGCCGCCAGGCGTAACGGTCGGGCAATTCGCATGGCCGACCTAAGGGAGGCGGCGGACAAGGTCAGATACGGCCCCCAGCGTCGCGGCCGGGCCATTAGCCGACACGAGCTCGAGATCACCGCCTATCACGAGGCCGGACACGCCCTGGTGACGCACCTGATTCCGGAATGCGATCCGGTCGAGCGGATAAGCATCATCCCGCGCGGCCTGGCGAGCGGTATGACCACCTATCTGCCCGAGGACGATCGCTATCTCCGCAGCCGGGTTCGGTTCAAGGCTGACCTGGCTGCCGCACTCGGCGGTCGGGCTGCCGAGCTGGTGGTCTTCGGGGATGCGTCCACTGGGGCAAGCCAGGACCTGGAGTTTGTCACCCGCACGGCGCGAGACATGGTGACGCGCTTTGGGATGAGCGACGCGCTGGGGCCGCTCACCTTTGGTGAGCGTCAGGAATTGGTTTTTCTCGGGCGTGACATTGCCGAGCAGCGCAATTACTCCGAGAAGACGGCCCAGGCCATCGACAGCGAAGTCCGGGCACTGATTGCCGAGGCTGACGAGCGAGCCCGGGGACTTGTGAGCGCCCACGTGGATAGCTTGCACCAGATCGCTCAGCGTTTGCTGGACGTGGAGACCATCGAGCGCGCGGAGTTCCTGAGCCTGATGGCCGAGCCGATATCGCCGACGAGTATCGCTGCCGAAGACGGGCAACCGGCCGTTCCGGTGCCCAAGTAGGCCCGCGAGTTACAGTGCTCCGAGCTGTCGCAAGATCAGCTGCATTGCGGCGGCCACCGCCTGCCGCCGGATTGCCTGGCGATCGCCAGGGAAGATATGCCGCTCAACGCAGCCCGAGTGGGGGCCGGCCAGGGCGATAAACACCAGGCCCACCGGTCGGTCCTGGCTGCCGCCACCCGGCCCGGCAATGCCCGTGGTGCTGACTGCCAGGTCGGCCTCGAGCCGTGTTCTGGCGCCCTCGGCCATGGCGCGCGCCGTTGGCTCGCTGACAGCTCCCGACTCCGCCAGCAACGCCGGATCCACCCCAGCCAGAGCTGACTTCGCGGCGTTGCTGTAAGTGATGACGCCGCCTCGATAGTAGGCTGAGCTACCAGGGATCGCCGTGAGATGGGCACCAATCAGGCCGCCGGTGCAAGATTCGGCCGTGGCCAGGGTGAGCGAGCGGGCGGTAAGGACCCGGCCAACTTGCTCGGCCAGTGACACGAGTGCGGCGTCCATGACTTGGACCGTCACTCGTGGCTGACGCCGGGTTGACGGCGCAAAGAAGGCGGGCGAGCAGCGCGCGGAGTTGCCGACCCTGGCTTCGGGTCTACAGCGATGAGCTTCTCCGACGACCCCAGCCCGGCTCCGGACCAGGGTGCCGCCGCGGCTTCATGGCACATAGCGGTAGCCGCGGCCGCGGACGGTGCGCAGATACTGGGGCCGGCCGCTCACCGGCTCGATCTTGTGGCGCAGGCGACTAACTAGCTTCTCGACGCGGGAGTGATCGACCCGATCGAATGATTCCAGTCCCCAAACGGAGCGGATCAAATCGTCCTTACTGTACAGTCGGCCTGGCTGAGAGTACAGCAACCGGAGCAGGTTGTACTCCAGGGCCGTCAAGCCTTCGACGCGCTGGCCATCGACAAAAACCTCGCCCGTGAGGGCTTCAACCCACACTCCGCTCTGCGGTACACCGGGGCCCGCTTCGGTTTGGGTCGAGGCAGGCTCACTTAGGCGTACGGTCGACACGGCTCGACTGGCTGCGATAGCCGCCGCCTCGCGCAGAGCATCGCCGCGCTGGCCGTGAGTGCGGGCCTCGTGCACGGCAAAAGCGACGGCCTGTAGGACAGCCGGCTGCCCGCCCGAGAGCTCGTAGAGTCGCTTGCGGTCGTCCGGAGGCAACAGATCATCACGCCCGCCGAGGGCCAAATGCAAGAGGCGCTCGCCGTCCGGCTGGCCCAACGGTTTCAGCTCGATGGCGCTGAAGATGGTTGGGAAAGGCGATCCCCGCCAGGAATCAACGGCTCGCATCACCTCGGTGAGCGGCTGTTCGGTAGCCACCACGAGGCTCAGGGTCCGCGGGGTCCGGCGTGCCAACGAGGCCAGCTGAGCCAGGAAATTCCGGCTTTCCGCCATCCCGTGCTCGGCCTCGAGCACCCACTCAAACTCGTCCAGGAAGAGCAGAAGTGCCGACCGACGGTCGGCCAGTAGGTCCAGGAAATCCTCCAGACCGGCGATTTCAGCGCTCTCGCCTGCGAGCGGCTCCAACGCTTCCACCAGGTCGGTCCTGCCCGAGCGTGCCAGCAGCTGTCCGATTCGCCGCCAGAAACTGGTCACGCCGAACGGCGCGATTGCGTGCACGTCAACATAGAGCGCCACGTACTCCGGCGGCTTGACGCCGTAACGCGGGGCAATCTGGGGATCGCTGGCGTAACGCAAGAGGCTTGTCTTACCAATCCCCAATGGGCCACTGATGGCTACGTTGCCGCGCTGGGCGGCCCGAAGGTGGCTGAAAATCAGGTCGAGCTCCCGCTCGCGATCCACGAACACGGCCGGCGCGGCAGGAGCGTGTGGGGCAAACGGGTTCTCTCGTAGCCGGTGCTTTGCTGTTGCCATCAGACACTGCCCCCTGCGGTTTCTCGGTCAGGCTACGTCAGCCTGCGTCGCGCCCAGGCATGCGCTATGCCCAGGGCAGCAACGCAGCCTCCGAAGATCAGCAGCCGCAGGCCAGCCAGCGAGCCGTGGGCGGGCAGGCTTGCTGCCAGGAAGCCGATCAGAACCATCGCCGCACTGAGCCCGGTGAGCAAGCCGAGCACCCGCTGCACCGCGTCCTGCAGGTCTGAGCGCCGCGCCTGCTCCTCCTTTAAACGCGCTTCGAGCACCGCGCGTTCGAGTTGCTGACGCCGACGTTGGAGAGCTTCGGCCTCGACGTGCCGTTCCTCAAGGGTGGCTACGGCCTGGGTGAGATACTCGTCCTCGGGGAAGTAACGCAGCGCTTCACGATAGGCCTCGATCGCCTTGTCCCAACGGCCGGCGGCCAGATGGGCACCGGCCGTCGCACGCCAGCAGTCCCGTAGCCTCTGCCGGGCTGATTGGTCATCGGGCGCCAGGTCGAGCACCCGGTGGTAGTGAGCCCGGGCCTGATCGAAGTGCCCCTCGTTCTCGAACATGGTGCCCAGGTCCCGATGTGCGGCGATAAGGCCATCGCGGGCGCTCTCGGGGTCCAGCCGGTGTGCTTTCTCGAACGCTTCGGTGGCCAGCTCGAGTCGACCGCTCTCGTAGCAGGCCTGGGCCAGGCCGAGCTGAGCGCGGGCATGGTTTGGGTTCGCGGCCAAAGCGCGGCGGTACTCGACCAGTGCTGCGGACAGATTGCCCTGCCGGTGGCGTCGGCGTGCCAGCTCATATAGTCGGACTGCGCGGCTGCTCACCTGTTCCAGCTCGCGTTTGGCTTCTTCCAGTGAATGCTTCCCATAGAGCCAGCGGCGCAGGAACTCGACGCGGAAGTGGTAAGCGTCCCGACCGCACGGCTCGATGATCTCCCATTCGATGAGCTCGTTGGGCGCGGTTGACAGCTCCATTCCCTGGAGCTGGACGCCGTGCTCGCGAAGGGCCTGGCCAATCTGGCTCAGCGTGGCTGGCTGGCCGCTCTCGGTGAGGTGGGCGATGGCGGCCAGGATGAATCGCTCGGCTGGTGGAAACTCGTCCCAGAACCAGGCGAGACCACCCATTCCCAATTCCATGGCCGCGGCCAGCAGGTCCTCGCCAATGGCCTCCTTGGTGATTTGCGTCGAGCCGCTGCGCACCGCGCGCTCGAAGAGCTCGTAGCAGAGCAGCTGCAGGAAATAGGGATGTCCCGAAGTTAGCTGCAGGAGCGCATCAACGGCGTCCTGTTGGTAAGTCAGGACCCCGCTGGCCGGTTCACGGATCAGGCTTTCGGCCGCCTGGGGGTCGAGCACCGAGATGCGCTTGCACTGAGCGCTCTTGAAGGTGGCTTTGATGCGGCTCGGAAGCTCATCGATGCGGCGCCCGACAACGAACACGAAAGCCAGGCGCCGCTGTTCCACGATCAGCAAGTCCTGGAGGTAGCTAAACAGGACGTGGTAAGCTGCATCCGGCGGTACTTCCTCGCCACCCAGGACGTCGAACTCGTCGACCAATAACAGCAGCCGCTCCCCGCCCAATCGGGTGTCCAGTGTGGGTAGCCAGCCGTAGCGGAAATAGCCATCGTCGGCGAAGGCTTCCCGGGTCGGCGGGGGCAGTCCAACGGATCGGGAAATCGCTCTGGCCAAACCAAACAGGACGTCATTCAAGCGCTGTTCGGCCCGACCTTGTAGGTCGAAATAGACTGGCCTGAAACCAGGCGGACCCTGCTCCGGTCGCATGAGCTGGTACAGCAGGCTGGTCTTACCGATGCGACGTTGACCGTAGAGCACTACCACGTTCTGGAAGGGCGCGGTCAACGTGTTGCGGACAAACCGCAGCACCGCCTCGCGGCCGTAGAAACCGACACCCGCCGTCAGCGGCGTCAGGACGTAGGGGTTAGCCGGCCTCGCCAGGGTCGCTGCAGTTTCGGCTCTGTACGTTCGGCCACGGGATCCGCTCATAGCGTCCTTGTAAGACACTATAGCGGAAGTGTCACCACTTTGCTTGACCGAATGCTGACGGAACGCTGACCAGGATCAGGTGGCGCCGCAGCCTCAGCGGGATACGCCAAGCGCCGCCGCAACGGCACTCCAAAGGGTGTTCTCTTCCGTGAGATACTTTCTTTTTCTCAGCTGCTCTGTATTGAGATCTTGAAGTCTCTCTACTGTTGCCAGCCGGCCCAGCTCTCTAGCAATTCTAGCGAGCCTTTTCTCAACCAATTCGGGGCGCATCGAGGGACAGTCGAGAAAAGAATCGAGGAATACGCCTTCTTCCGTCAACAGCTCCTGTAAGGGCCGCTGAGTGTCTATGACACTCGGAAGTGTCCTGCGACGCAACTCAACGTATTCAAGGATCTCGGCATCAGAGACCGAGCCAGGGGCCGGAGTGTTTTCGCCGTTCTGGGAGGGTGCAGTACCAATTATCTTCTGTCTAAAGGAATTCATCTGATCCATGAGCCGCTGTTCGCGCTCTCGTTCGCGCACGGCAGCGGGCTTGTCTTCATCTCGAACACCAGTGGTCTTGCTGGTAATTGCCTCTTCATAGAGCACTCTACGCCGAAGCACCTTTTGTTCTGGTGTGAGCCTGTCGGCCCAGGAGACGGTCTCTTGCCTTTTCTGATCTCTGATAGCCATCTCGAACCACTCTGCCGAAGGTTTGTCTCGTGCGGACACGAACCGCCGGGCCCCTTATTGGGCGGGCGGCTTGCCGCTCGGCTCGCCAGGTCTCCGTGGCAGCTGGGGGCGGCAAAAGCATCCACGTGGGCTAGGCCGGCGCACCCAACCTCACACGCCAAATCATAGCACCACCGCGCTTCGCTGACCAGTGAGCTCAGCGGGCCCGCAGGCTGCGGCCTAGTCCTCCGGCGTCGCCTCGCCAACGTCCTCGCTGGGACCTTCATTCTCTGGGCTCGGTGGCCGCTGCGGCGTGGCGGATTCCCGTGGCTCGCCGGCCCCCCGTATTGCTCGGTAGACGTCGTAGACGCTGGCGTGCTGAAAGCGATAGCCCTGGCCGCGGATGCTCTCGATGTGTTGAAAGGGAGCGTCGAGCAGGTCAATCTCGCGACGCAGGCGGCTGATCGTCTTCTGGATCATGGCATCGGTGACCCCGATACGCTCTGAGGCGTACTCCGGCCAGACAGCCGCCGCAATCTGATCCTTGGTGACCACCTCGCCTTCGTTCTCGACCAGAAAGCAGAGCAAGGCAAACTCCTTCCGCGGCAGCTCCACCAGCCGCTTCTCGACCCGAACCTCGCCCGTGTCGGGGCATACCTCCACTCGTTGGGTGTGCTGCAGGATGAAGTCGCGGAAGGCTGTGGAGAAGATACGGCCATCGACTAGATAGCCGCGACGCTCCAGACGAAGCAACGCCTGGCGGAAAGCGGATCGCTCCCGTTCCTCGGGCTCAGCATCGACAGCTAGCCACGAAAGCGCGTCGCGCTCGGCTTGCGGCAACCGGGCCCAGGTGTGCTCCAGGTGAGCCACCACGATCGAAGCGAACTCACGGCTGACCGCATCCAGCTCGCTGGTACCGCCAGTGAGAGGTCCCTGCAAGGCGAGGTCGTAAAACAGGCTGCCGGCGACCTGCAAGAAATAAGGGAAACGCCCGCCCAGGGCCTCTATGGCCGGTCGAACTGGAGCCCAGTCGATGCCGGCGGCAGCACTTGTGCCGGCCAGGAACTCGTCGACCTCGGCCGCGGTGAACGAGCCGACGTAGATGGAGCGGAACATGTTGAAGAACGGTGAGCCTGTGCCCCACTCGGCACGGTACTGGCCCAGTTCGACTCGAGATGCCACGATGATGGCCACGTCATATTCAGTAATCAACCCTCGAAACCATTCCCAAAAGCTAGGCTGGAAGCTGGAGAGAACCTCGAATTCGTCCATTAGCAGGACAACCCGGCGTCCGTCGCTGGCGACGCGGTCAAGAGCGTCCTCGATCCAGCCAGGGTCGATCGTCTCTTCGCTCGGGCTGGCCAGCTCGGGCGCGCTGCGGCGGATGGCTCGACCGAGACGGCGGAAGAAGGAATCCGGACCGTCGGCAGACAGCTGGGCGTTCACAAAGGCGAAAACCAGCCTGGCTCGGTCGGCCGCGGAGAGGTAGCGCTCCTGCACCTCCGGGTTCATGAGTTGGTAGAGAATGGAGGTGTTGCCACAGCGGTGTTCGCCAATCACGGCGACCGGCTGCATGCGAACGATCGCCTCGAACAGCTCGCGCAGCTCATCGCGTCGCCCATAGAAGTCACGGGAATCCTTGATGGGCTTGCCCAACACGAAGGGATTGCGCGCCTGGGTCATGGATGCAGCTCCTCCAAGAGTCGGCGGTACTCGTCGTTCTGCTCCAGCCAGACGCGGACGAGCTCCATCGTGAAACGGTATTGGCGGCCGGCGCTCTCGCCACCTCGCTCGGTGACGAAGTCCCGCTCAACCAGGTGTCGCAATGTTTCGAACAGGTCACGCTTCGAGAGGTTGATATCGTCCTGACGCAGCGTCTCGCCAATGTCCTCCAGTCCAACATATGGCCGACCGTCATCGGTAATGCGGGCAATCGCGGCCAAGACGATCTGTTCCTGCTGACTGAGTGACATGTACGCGTGTCGGATGATGCCCGTCGTCTCGTGCACCGTCGTCTGCAGCGCCCGGTCGACGTCTCGCAGGGCCACGAAGTTCTTGCGCTCCCGGCGCGCCATGTTGACGATCTCGTGACAGATGTACTGCACGAAGTAAGGGTGCCCAGCCGTCACGCGCAGGATCTTCTCCACTGCTAGCTCGTCATAGAATAGCACGTCTGCCACGGGCTCTCGGATGAGGCGCTCGGCATCGGTGCGGTCCAGGAAGCTCACCTTGCGTCGCAGCGCGGTATTGAACAGGATGCTCTGCGGATTCTTCAACATCGCCGACAGCCGATGCGCGCCAGCGAAGATGAACGACAGCCCTTCCTGGTGCTGCATGAGACCGCGGATGCAGTCAAACACGTAAGGGCTTACCCGGCCAGAGTCCACGGCCTCGATGAGCAGGTCGAACTCGTCGGTCATCAACACCGCCCGACGACTTGTAGCGGTTGCCAGCTGGCCAATACGCTCGCCCAGTATCTCGAAAGTCTCGATTGGGTGCTCCTCGTAATCCTCGCGCTGCGGTGGCTCGAGCTCAAGTCCCAGTCGACGCAACCCGGAGATTGCCTTGCGAGCCATCGCATACAACAAGTCGCCGGTCGAGCCGAGGGCGTAGGCAATGGACTGGAGATCGATCAGCACGAAAGCGTAGGTCGACGGCAGATGATAGTGCAGCTGGTACAGGACACTAGTCTTGCCCGTCCGCCGCTCGCCATAGAGGACCAGAACATTGTCTTGGTACGTGCCCGAGAGGTTCTCTTGAATCCACGTGAAAATCGGCTGCCGACCGTAGAACATCTCGGGGGTCTTGACCGGTGGCCCGGCAATGTACGGACTGGAGCCGATCTCACGGTACTCCGTCTCTTCAACGAAGAAACGCACCTGCCGAACGAAGGTCCGTGTCTGCCCTTCGCGCTGGGGGTCGTCGTAACGGACATCTACGGTGATCGGCACAGTGCCCGAGCCAGCTCGGCGAACGGTGAACTCGGCCCGGATGGCGTCCCCCTGGCCCAGGGGGGGCAGATAGTGCGTGGGCGCTGATTCCAGGTGCAGGGCCTCGCCGTCTACCTGAAGGGTCATCTGCACGTTGCTGGCCAGCCCTTCGCCACGGTTCAGCAGTTCAAAGACCAGGACCACGGCTGTGGGTGAGTCCTGGATGCGGACGTGTTCGGTCCGCATGTCAAGGTCCAGCTCCGCTTTCCCCTGCAGCTCGCGGATAGCGTGATTGACCAGCTGGCTCCAGTGATCCTCAACCGACGCAAAAACCCGCGCATGTGGCTCGCCCAGCTCGTTAATCATCGACCGCAGAGCATTGAGGCGGTCGGCAGCCGCCAGCAGCCCCTTCTCCTTGGCCCGTCGAGATGCACCCCGATTGTAGTACTGCACCGCCTGGGAGATCAGCCGCAGCTGGCGCAGGGCCCGCTGCGTGGCCGGGCGCAGCCACTCGTCGATGGCGTCGATCCATGTCAGGGCGCTCTCGGCGCTGCCGATGCCGCCGAGGCTGTTGTACTCCAGGAATGTCCTGGCGGTAGCAAAAGTGCGATGCAGCTCCAGAGCATGAGGCCACCATTCGATGGTTGTGGCCAGATAGACGAGCTCGTCCAGCTCCAGTGGCTCGACGACCATGCGGTGGTAGACCCGCGCCAGCATCGCTGGCGAGCGGCCGCCGGCTCTAAGCTGCATCCCGGCCCGCTCCAGCACTTTGAGCGCTGCCTCCAGGTCGATTTCGGCCGGCCGTTGGTTCAGCGCCTTTATGAGCGGTACGACCGCTGGCTCACCGGTCTCCACCAGCAACTCGACCGCGGTCTGACGGAGTCGAGCGTCATCGCTGGCCAGGGCGTCGATCAGGGTACCGATCGCACCCTCGGGGTCCAGCTCGGCCAACGTCTGGAGAATGGCCAACGCCACCTCGGGCTCGGTCTCCTCTCGCCAACGCCGCACCAGAATGTTGGCCGCCTCCCGGCCCATGTGGCCAAGCTGCGCCGCTGCCAGGCGTCGCACCAGCGGATCGGCGTCATCTATCGCCCGCTCCAAGAGTGCCTGAACCTTGGGGCCGGAGAGAGCCCCCAGAGCCCGGACGGCACGGCGGCGGGCATGAACGTCAGGTAGAGCCAGGGCTTCGGCCAGGACCGACGTCAGGCGTTCGGTGGGCGGATCGGGCAGCTCGAGCAGAATCTGGGCTGCCTGCCAGCGGACTTCCGCGTCCGGACAGTCCAGCGCTGCGACCAGGCTCTCGGTAGCCGTGGCGCCGAGCCGGCGCAAGCTGCGCCGCGTCTCCCAGCGCACCTCGTAGCGGGGATCGTTTATGGCCGCCGCCAGAAATGGCGCGGCCGCATGCCCCAGTGGCGCCAGCTCGCCGAGCATGGCAGCCGCGGTGTTGGCCTGGGGGTGATCGGGGTTGCCGATGATCTTACCCAAAGCCTCCACTGCCTCACGACCAATGGCCAACAGGGTCTCCACAACTAACCTGCGGGTTGTCGGGTTAGCCTCGGCGTAGACCGGCAGCAGGGCTTCCACGGCTGGTCTACCGATGCGCCGCAAGGCCTCTGAAGCCCCAATGACTGCGGGACTGGGACCTCCGGCCTCGACCGGGTTGCCAACCAGGACGGTGATCAGGGCGGGTACCGCTGGCTCGCCAATTGCCGCCAGGGCCTCGGCCGCTTCAGTCCTCACCGTGGCTGACTGGCCTTCCAGCAGGTTGATCAGCGACGGCACGGCCCGCGCGCCTTGCCGGGCCAGGGCTTGAACGGCCGCCTGACGTACCTCGGGGCTCGGCACGGTCAGCTGCCGGACCAACGGCTGGACGGTACGGTCCCCAAAAGCTGCCAGCGCCTCAGAGGCGGCCTCTCGAGTGGCCCGATCGGGGTCGCCCAGAGCGGTGAGCAGGGGCGCAATGGCTGCCGGGTCACCCAGGCGGCCCAGAGCAGCCGCGGCGGCGCAACGCACCGCGGCCGAGGGATCGTCCAGCGCTGCCAACGCTGGAGCGGCTAGTCCAGTGCGGCGCACCGTCTCCAACTGCAAAAGGCTGGCCATGGCGATGGCGACCTGCAGATCCGCCTCCCGATTGTGCTGACCCAGGGACTCCAATAGATCGATAAGGGTTCGTTCCTGCAGACCGTCTATTGGGCTGGAGGCTTCGACCAGAGCCAGGGCCGCCAACGTGGCCTGACCCCGGTCGAGCAGACCAGCCACCAATGGCTGGGCATCGGCCATGTGGCCGGCACTCAACACGATCACTGGTTCCCACCAGCGATCGCCAGCGCCAGACACGAGCTCGGGCAGGCTGGCGTTCCAGGCGGCGAAGTAAGCCTGCACGGCCGGATGTATGAAGCGCACCTTGCTTGCCGAGAGCCACTCCAAAAGGCCGGAGCCCCGCAGTTCCGACGGTATGCTGGCCGCCTCGCCGAAGGTAGTTCGGGCCCGGTGCCAGTTCAAAGCAACCTCGGCCCAGATCTCGTGGCCGTTGTTCTCGATCTGGGCAACGAAGCCGTGAACCACATCAAAGACACGCAGTTGCCCCTGGCGCTGGCCGACCGCGGCCAGTACGGCGGCAAGCCAGCCCGGACGCGAGAGGAGTGACCGGACGAGCGGCGAGCGCTCCACGACCTGCAGTAGCGCCTCGATTGAGTTCGCATACTCCGAGCTCAGTCTCGCCAGGAGCGTCTCCACCTGGCTGGGCGCCACGCCGGCGATCGTGAGCGGCGTGAAGCCTTGAAACCAGCGCCGGTCAGCCACGTCACGCGCGGCGACGACGTAATGGCAATGCGGATACTCTTGCACGAGCTGGGAGATGGTGGCGGCCGCTCGCCGACGGTCAGCGGCGCCCAACTGATCGAAGTCGTCGATCAGCACCGCTACGCGACCGGCAGCCAGATGGGCGCGCAAGAAATCCTCGGCCGAAGGAAACCCCAGGCTGGCCATGCTCTGTCGCAGCTGCGTCTCAAACGGCTCGCTCAGTTGCGGCGATGTCAGCGAGTGGTAGATGGGCAGGGGTGGAGGACCGGTCTCGCTCAAGAGAATGCGTCGACCGGCCAAGCGTGCGGCCCGGGCGAGTTCGGCAGCATGAGACCGTAGTAGAGCGCTCTTGCCGGTACCGGTGGGGCCCACGATGAGCAGCCGCGAGTCGCGCGCCAGGGCCTGGGCCAGGGAGAGCTCCACCGCGTCGCCATTCGCTGCCTCCTCGCCGAGGCGCACCGGACTCGAACATGGCTGCAACCGGACCGGCGTAAAGCCATTGCCCAGCGCGATGGTGCCCAAGCCAGGCCACTGCATCGTGCCCAGCTGCCGCTCCACCTCGCCAAGATAGGCGATGTAGTGTCGCCACCGACTTGCGACCTGCCAGCCCCAGCCACCCGTCTGGTGCATCCGGCGGCGAACGCCAGCCGCAAGGGGAATGGCCAATTCGTGTTCCTTCCCTGATCTAGGCGCTAAGCTCCGAAGTCTGACTGCGCCAGCCGCCCCGCGTTCAGCAGAGCCACGGTTGACTTTGCGGCCGCGCTGACAGAGAATGCCGTGGCAATGATACCGGGCCCTGCGGCAGGACGCAATCACCTGGCGCGGCTGGGCCGTTGTCAGCGTTTTGTCAGCGTTCTGTAAGGCGGTGGTAAGGACAGCGTCAAGCTGGCAGCACCACCGGCGTGGTACCATAGGGCCCAGCCTGGCGGCTCGTGGTTCCAGGTCGGTGTCGCATTAACAGGAGGCGTCCTGTTCGGTTCGCCCCGAGTGGGCTTTAGAAGCATGGCAGTGCGCTCCGGAGTCCGCCACGAGAACCGCGGGACAAGCCACAAGATGAGAGGTGCTCCCCCGTGAAAGTGTTGGTTGCCACTCGAGATCTCGGTGTTTTCGATTCGCTGCAGGGGCTGTCCGGCGTGGAGGTAGAGAGTGCGCTCTTCACCGGCCAGATCTATGAGGCGCTGCCCGGAGCCCAGCTGATCATCGTCGATTTCGATGATTTGGTCGAGCATCCGTACAGTGTCGGCATGCTTCGCGGTCTTTTGGCGGAGAGTGACGTGCCCTTCGTGTCCAGCGAGGAGTTCCTGGCCGAGCCTGATGCCTGGTTGACGGAAGCGCGACGAGCGGGCGGCGAAGCCACGGCCCTGCCCACGAAGCGGACCATCGCCTTCGTCTCGTATTCCGGCGGCGTGGGCAAGACCGTCCTGGCCATGGACACGGCGGTCCACTTCGCTCGGCGGGCCAAGTTGCCGGTGTGCTTGCTCGAGTTTGCCTATGGTGAGTCGGCCGCTCAGGCGCTCATCGGCCAGAATGCGCCAGCGCTCTTCGAGTTGGCCACCCAGCCGGATGTCGAGCCGCTGGTATGGCAGGGCGTCACCCTGGTGCCGATGGACTACGATAACAGCCGCGACCTGTCCATCCAGCTCCTGGGCAAGTACCTGAAGGATGTCATCCGCGAGCACGTGCTGACGGTGATTGATGCCCACTGGCCGCACGCCCTGATAGGCGCAGTCCGCGACGACATTGATCGCTGGTATGTCGTGGCGACGCCGAGGCCGGATGCCGTCGAGAACGCCATAAAGCTGTCTGCCGAGTTGGGCCCCAAGGCCAGCATTGTGATGAACCAGAAAGGTGGAGTTGTCGATTCGTTGGCCCTGTCAGGGATAGAGCGAGCGGTTGAGCTGCCAGTAGTGAAGGAGGCTGATCGCTGGACCGGTAATCTCGGGAAGCGTGTCCTCATGCACACCTATGGCGAGGGCACGTGGGGTCGTTACGAACCCAAGGCACTGTTCTCCGGTTTCCAATTGCGCAGGCCGCGCGCCAAGGCGACTGCGTGACGAGTGTGCTGACCCAGAAAGGGCGTAAGGAACAATGAACACACGATCGATTGTCTTGGTAGGCGCTGTCGCCCTGTTGGGCGTCGGTCTGGTCATGACCCTGCTTCAGCAGCTCAAGCCACCGCCAGCGCCGGCACGGATTGACACGGCTGTAGCGGCGGTTCAGATTGAGCCGTATGTGTTGGTCACCGGCTCCATGGTCAGGGCCGGTGAGCGGGTGCGAGAGTCGTACGCCGCGTCGCATGCCATCTGGCCGGCCGACCAGGTGATTGGGAAGATCACGACCAAGCGCATCAAACCGGGCGAGCAATTCACCAGCGAGAATCTGAAGGACGTAGAGGACGTGCGGTGGGTTGATGACTTCAACCTTGAGCTGGTGTCTTTCTCGGCTTCGGTGGACCGGCTGCTGGGCGGCGATTTGCGACCCGGGCACATCATCAACCTCTACGGTTTCACCCAGGCCGGTGCCGAAGAGAGTGTCACTCAGCTTATCGAGCCGCGGCTCTGGGTGGTCCGAGTCTCATCCAGCGGCCAGCCAGTCAGCGAGGCCACGCCGGTATACAACCCGGACACGGCTCGTATGGAGTATGCCGGTCGGGGTGCGGATCGCCCGGCCACGCTGATCACCGTGGCCACCACCCCTGACAAAGCGTTCAAGATTATCGACGCCCTTGGCGCCAAGCGCATGACGGCCTGGGTTACCCTGTCGGCCAACCAGGCAGCCGGTGCGTTGCTGGCGACGCCGGTGGCGGTGGCGCCGACCGCTACTCCCGGGCTGCCGCCGGACCTGGCGCTGACCGCCACGGCGATAGCCGAGCTGTCCCGGCCAACGCCCGTACCGACTAGTATTCGCACTGGTGGCGGGAGGTAAGCGATGAGCCCGGTGCAGCGTTACGATTACAACGAGCTGGTTAAGAAGGTCCAGGACTACGCCGTAGAGCGAGAGATCCCGGTTCCGCGGTGGCGACGCAAGATCAATCCGGAGGAAGAGCTGGCATTCCACGCCAACGTGCTGCGAGCCATGAAGGAGCTCGGCTTCCAGATTGCGGAGGAGGATCGCCAGGCCGTCGCTCGCGAGGTGGCCAATCGCATTACCGGCATGGGCGTGCTGCAGCCCTATCTGGAGCAGGAAGGCATCGAGGAGATTATCGTCCGCAACGGCTTCGTCCAGATTGAGCGCGACGGCCAGATCCACGACGTCGGCGAGCTGGCTCCGGACGTCTATTTCTACCGGCTGACGCGGCGCATTGCCGACCTGGAAGGCAAGGAGCTTGGTGCTGAGGATCCACAGATCAAGCTTGGTCTGCCGGACGGCAGCCGTTTCACCGCCGCTATTCCGCCGCTTTCCCGCGAGGGCACAGCGATCAACATTCGCCGCTTCAGCCGCAAGAAGCTGACCTTTGAGGACCTGATCGAGCGTGATGCCCTCGATGAGGAAACCGCGGAGTTCCTGAAGGAGACTTCGCGGGCCATGGACAAGAGCGTGATCTTCAGCGGCCGGCCCGGAGCGGGCAAGACTACCTGGCTCAACGCCTTCACCCAGTACCTGCCGCGTCACTGTCAGCTCTCGTTGGTGGAGACCTTCCAGGAGGTGCAGCCGCAGTTGCCGCACTTCAACCACCTGGTGGTTGAGGAGGGCCTGGGTGAGGTCGGCCGTATCGTCAACGTGGTCATCCTGCGTATGCGCCCCGACGTGCTGATCATCGGCGAGACGGTCTCCGAGGAGGCAATCGAGTTCATCATGGGTCTGAACCTCGGCATCACCGCCCACACCACGACGCACTCCCATTCGGCGCGCCTGGCGCTCACCCGTCTCGAGACGCTGTCCCGCGGTTCGGGCATTCCCCTGGAGGAGCGTCGCGAGATCATCGGCTCCGGTCTGGGAATGGCGTTGCACATCCACAAGGGCTACGATCCGGATACCCAGACCTACCGGCGCCGCATGCGTGAGGTAATCGCCGTCAACGGCGTGGTGCGGTCGGGTGACGGCGTGCAGTACGATCTGGACGTTATCAAGGAGTGGGATCCGCGGCGCAAAGCATGGACGCCGCTGCGCGAGCCGAAGTCGTGGCGCGAGCTGTGACGGTTGAGGGACCGGACGGACGGGAGGCTAGATGAACGGCTTTACCATCATGCTGCTCGGCGGTGGCGGACTGGCAGCGTACCTCCTGTATGACATGTTCCGCTATCGCCTTCGCGTGCGGGGCCGGCGCGAGGGGCGGGCCGTGGGCCCGAAGACGAAGGTGAAGTTGCAGCCCCGGACATATGTGCTGGTGCTGTTCGTCATCCTGCTTGCCCTGCTGTTTGCGCGCGGCATCCCGCGCCAGGTCGCTGGCGAGTCTGACCTATACGAGACGCATCGCTCGCTGTGGGTGGCCATCTATGTCCTGGTTGTTGGCCTGTGGTGGATCTTCTACCAGGCCGGCAAGGCTGCAGTAAGCGAGCGCCTGCTGATCAACGACCAGTGCTCTGAGCTGGTGAACGCCTTCAAGAGCGTCTACCGCATTCGGCCGACAGTGTTCAGTGCGCTCGAAGAGGCCAACCGCAAGATCGGGCCGCCGGTGGGCACCGCAGCCGCGCACGCAGTCACCACCTTCTACGTGACGGCCATCCCGCAGCGGGCTTTTGATGAGTTGCGGGATCGCATTAAGAACCCTTACATGGAGCAGTTTGTCTACATCCTGGAGCGCGGCGAGGACGCCAAGCACGAGGACATCATGACGGCGCTGTCGGGATTGCAGGATCGACTGCGCCGTGCCCGCGAGCTGCGGGACCACTCTGAGGTCAACATGACCGTGATCAACGGCCAGACGCGGATCATCCAACTCATCGCGGTCACGCTGGTGACCGTGGTGGCTATCGTGCCGCAGCTTCGGGTTGCCTACGAGGGTCCGATTGGCCAGATCCTCTTCATGATCATCGCTTCTATTGGCGTCGCTACCAGCTACTTCATGGACAAGCGGGCGACCGCGCTGAAGGAGAGGGTGCTCTGATGCAGACCTTGCTGTTGTTACTGGCCCTGATCCTCGTTATCACCCTCTTCGCGGCTTCGGCATGGGGCCAGATCTGGCGCATTCAGCGGCGGCGCCGGATGTCGCGCTGGCAGAAGTACCATCCCCGCAGCCTGACCCGTCGCCTGCGGCGCCAGGCGGTCCTGACAGTGGATCTGCCCACGATCCGCGACTTTATCTTGACGCTCCAGCTCTCCTTGTCACTGGCCGAGACGCTGGCCGGTGCTTTGCAGCAGGCGTCCCGACAGTTCGGGCAGCGAGGCGCGTTTGGCCAGCGCTTGCAGAAGCGGGTTCGCAGTCAGCTCCAGGTGGAGCCCGAGCAGGTCATTCGGGCGCTGGCCGAGGACTTCCAGTCAAAGCACCTGACCGACCTGGCGGATCGACTTGACCTGGCGCACGAAGGTGGTCTGACATACAGTGAGGCCGTTGCGGCTTCCCTGGAAGACGTCGAGGAAGAGATACGAATCGCGGTGGAGAAGGACATTGAGCGGGCGCCGGTAATGCTCACCATCCCGATGATCATCGGCGTGTTCTTCTCGGCGCTGGCCCTTCTCGGCTATCCGTTGGTGCTCATGATGTTTCGGAACGTGACGCAGTCGAGCACCGCCCAGTAGGCAGCGGCGGTGAGACGCCTTGCGGATTGCCTGACATGCGGCTGACGTTATGCGGCCACTTGCCTGTCAGACCGTCGCCAGCTCTTGCGGGCGCCGCCGAGGCGTGCTATAATGTAGACGGTAGGTCCTTGTCCATCATCATCACGAAGGGGGTATACCATGATCAGCACTCTTAATCGGTTCTGGAAGGATGAGAGCGGCCCTGAGCTAGTCGAGTGGGCAGTGGTCACCATCATCCTCCTGGTGGCGGCAGTTGTCTTGTACGTCGCCGTGGGTAAGGCGCTTGGTAGCGTCCTGTGCTCGATCTACTGCTGGATTGCGTCGGTCCGCGACTCCGATTCGCAGGCTGACATCAACCGCGGCATGTGCAACGGCTCGACGTATAAGGACTGCGAGACCAAGCAGGGCGAGAAGTAATCGCCGCAGGTTTCGGCTGCCACGGCAGCAACAATCGGTCCGGGCAGGGCGCCACCATGGAGCCCTGCCCGAACTACATCCGGGCTTCTTCCGTCCCACTGAAGTAACCATGGTATGGGAGGCTGTGGCACCCCCCGGAGATAAGGAGGTACGCTGATGAGACACCGGCTGGCGCTCTTCTGGGCTGATGAGCACGGCGCCGAGATGGTCGAATGGGCTGTTGTGACCATTCTCCTGCTTGGCTTCACAGCATTCATCCTGATCATGATACAAGACGAACTGAAGCGCCTCCTCGAGGCGGTGTTTGACGCACTCCAGCGGGATCCGCCGGATACCTATTAGTTTAGGCGTGTTGGCTGGAAGCCGCGAGAGGTCGCTCTGTCCTTGACGACGAACCCGGCCTGTTTGGCTCATGCCGGCTGAGGGCGGGCTTGCGACTCGAGCTGCAGGCGGCTCCTGGCGACGATTGGCAAGGCGGATGAGCCGTGACGCCGGTGACCGATCTTCAGGCGCTCAAGCCAGTCATCCAGGTGGCGCTCGTCATCTGGATGGTTGTGGTGGCCGTCGCCGATCATCGGCAGGGTCGGATACCCAATATCCTGACCGCGCCGGTCATGTTGGGCATGGGTGCTTTCCGATTTCTTGAGGCGTTGCGCGGCGAGCCTTCCCGGCTGCTTTTGGCCGTGGTGTGGGTGGTGCTCTTTGGTTTCTGGGCTCTGCATTTCCTGGGCGGTGGCGACGCCAAATTCCTGATGGCATTGTTTGCCTTGTTCCCATACATGGAGTTCGTGGCGGTCCTGGCACTGATCTTGCTAGTGGAGATGGTGCCGATCGTCCTCTGGGGGGCTCGGGGCAAGTCGCTTCGTTCGGCGAGCCGGGCGCTCAGGGACAGGCTGATCACCATGCAAGTTCTGCCGACGGAGGCGGAGCTGAGGGTACGGGGCAGGCGATATGCCTGGACATTCGCCGTACCGGGGATCGTGTACACTCTGCTGTATTGGTAGTCGAGAGAGGCATAGGCATTCGGGAGACGCAGCCATGACGGAGATGCTAAGGCAGCGGTTCTGGCGCTCGCGTGGGCGAGATCGGTGGATCGAGAGTCGCTCGGCTCGCCACAGGTGGTCTTTCCGTGCCGGCCTGGTGTCTCGGCTGGCGGGGCGCTTCCGCCACGACGTCCGGGGCGACACCGGGACGCTGGCGATGCTGATGCTGCCCTCGATCTTGCTGGTGTTCATGATCGGGGTTAAGGTCTGGGAGGTCATTAGCATCCGATCATCGTTGAACACCGGCGTTGCCCTGGCCACGCGTTACCTGTCGCTGTATCCGCCGCGAGACGTGAACGAGACTCTGTGGGCGGAGATCGCCGAGCGTTTCGTCTTTGCCGAATTGAAGAACAACGCCTTCGTGGACGCGGTGCACGTCAACAACCGGGCGGTTCCGGTGACGGTCACGCTGACCGATGGCGGCAATCAGTGCACCGACAATTTCGTGGTGACGGCGGCTTACCCGCTAAATGTGGAGCTACGTCTCGGCCGTTGGGCGATGCCGGGGATGCAGTGGGCGAGCCTGATTGAGTCGCAAATCGGGGAGGTGGTCTGTGACTAGGCTGCGAGTCGGTTGGCAAGGATTGGCGAGCCCAGTGGGCCGCCTGATCAGGCGCTTCGTGCGCGATCACCGTGGTGATGCGCTGGTCCAGTTCGTGCTGGTGCTGCCCGTTCTGGTCTTGGTAGTCCTGGCATTGTACGCGGTGTTTATGGCCTATGCCGCGCGCAGCACGCTGTGCACGGCCGTCTGGGAGGCGGCACGCTATCTGCAGGTGGAAGGGCCGATGATGGCGGTGCAAGGGATGCCTGATCCCTACCCCAGCGAATGGCAGCGCATTGCCTACGACGTTATCAACTCGGAATTGAAGAGCAGCACCATGTCCACCATGCAGCTCCGTGATCTCAACGATGTGACGGTTGGCCCGCCGCGCGCGCGCCGGTCAAACAAGGAGATGTACGAGATCACCCCCGAGAACGTCGAGCAGGACTGGTTCTTCGTTCGGGCCACGGTGTATATCTCCAACCCGCTGGCCTTCATGATCCAGGGCTTAGGAGCTGGCAACACGATCAAGGTGACCTGTCAGGGTACCGGCTTCTATGAGTCACCACCCATTGGGCCCACTCCCGGCGGCGGCCGCGGTGTGCAGAAGCCGCCTTTCTGCCCTCCGGTAGGCATATGCACGCCGGGACCGGAGTTTACGCCCGATCCGCGGACACCGACGCCAACCTGCCCGCCCTGCAAGAAGCGCTAAGGAGCTAGCGATGAACGCGTCCTCAGGTTGGTGGCACGGGCAGGTGCATCGAGTGCGCAAGGGCCTGGCGAGCTGGCGAGCTGACGAGCGTGGCACGTCGCTCGTCACCACGGCACTTACCCTGCCCGTCCTGGCGATTCTGTTTCTGGCCATCTACTACCTGTTCATCGTCATGTCCCAGAAACTGGCTTTGCACAACGGGGTCACTGACGCGGCGCGCTACATCTCGGAGAACGCGCGCTACTGGAACATCGACCCCACCGGGCGGTCGGGCGTGGCCGGCGACCTGCTGCCGGCTGACTACTACGACCAGGAAGCTCGGCGCATTGTGGAGAGCCGCCTGCGGGATACAATCCTGTACAACGCCGATACGCTCTCCGAGACCCTGCGGGTCTGGGTGGAGGAACCGCTTCTGGCGTATGCGCCGGGAGCCGCACAGGAGCCCGTAGACTCCGGGGATAAGAAGCGAGTGCTGTGCGATCCGGACCACAACCTTGAGGGTGAGTGGCGGGACATGCAGAATGTCCGATTCCGCGTCTACGCCCGGTTCAAGCTCCCGTTCTTCGTGGTCCGCATCCCGTACATGGACGAGATCACGGTCGAGATCAGCGACCGCGCGGTTGGCTATGTCCAATGCCCGCGCTGGAAGGGCAAGCGCGAAGCCGGCGACTATGACAAGTCCAAGTGGCTCGCGGCCGAGGGGCCGGCCTTCGTGTTCCGCGCGCTATCGACACCGGCCATTCCGCCCACGGTGACGGGGACTCTGCCGCCGACGTCGACCCGCACGCCGATCCCGACGCCCACCCCGAGGCCTTAGCCGCCCGGTTTCATCCGGCCGGCATCGACGGCCGGCACACGGCGCCGGCGATCGAGGGCCTGGCCTCAGCACGCACCAAGGCCGTCGGGCCGCCGGGCGGGCGGTAGTCCGGGTATGGTGGCCGGCCCGCGCTTCCGGCCAGCGGTGCGCAAGGGCCCGAGCGGACCGCTGAGGCCGGCAACCGCAGAGCGCCGATGCAGTCGCTCCAGCGTTGACCGTTGGCTGCTCGTCGCCTAGGATTGCGCCCTGGCCGGTCCGCGGCCTCTGACCCGTGGTGATGAACCCATGGCCGAAAGAATCACTCCGCGTGCCCAAAACTTCTCCCAGTGGTACCTGGATGTCATCCGCGAGGCCGAACTGGCGGATTACGGTCCGGTGCGCGGCACGATGGTCATTCGGCCGTACGGCTATGCCCTGTGGGAGAATGTACAACGCACCCTCGATGCGGCGTTCCGAGCCACCGGTCACCAGAATGCGTACTTCCCGATGTTCATTCCCATGAGCTTCCTGGAACGGGAGCAAGAGCACGTCGAGGGCTTCTCGCCCGAATTGGCGGTGGTGACCATCGGCGGCGGCAAGGAGTTGGAGGAGCCACTGGTGGTGAGGCCAACTTCGGAGACGATCATCAACGCCATGTATGCCCGCTGGATCCAGTCCTATCGCGACCTGCCGGTTCTGATAAACCAGTGGGTGAACGTCGTTCGTTGGGAGCTGCGCACGCGGCCCTTCCTACGCACCCTGGAGTTCCTGTGGCAGGAAGGACACACAGCACACGCGACGGCCGAAGAGGCGGAAGAAGAGGCGCGGCGTATGCTCGAGGTGTATCGCACTTTCGCCATCCAGGATGCCGCCGTGCCGGTGGTGGCCGGGGTGAAAACCGACCGGGAGAGGTTTGCGGGTGCGGTCCGCTCCTACACCATCGAAGCACTGCTGGGCGACGGCCGGGCGCTGCAGTCGGCCACCAGCCACTTTCTGGGCCAGAACTTTGCCCGGGCCTTCAACATCCAGTTCCTGGATGCGGACAACGAGCTGCGCTATGTGTGGCAGACAAGCTGGGGCCTGTCGACCAGGTTCATTGGCGCCATCATAATGACCCACGGCGATGATCGCGGCCTGCGCCTGCCGCCTCGGCTGGCCCCGATCCAGGTGGTGATCGTTCCCATCTGGCGAACGTTGGAAGAAAGGAGTGCCGTGCTGGCGGCCAGCCAGGAGGTGCTGTCCGAACTCCAGGACTGGCGCGTGAAGCTGGACCTGCGTGAAGAACGGCCAGGCTGGAAGTTCACCGACTGGGAGATTCGCGGCGTGCCCCTGCGTATCGAGGTTGGGCCGCGGGATGTGGCCCAAGGCACGGTGGTGGCTGTGCGCCGGGACACGGGCGAAAAGCAGACCGTGGAGCGTTCACGCCTGCGGTCAGGCATCGACGAGCTCTTGCGGGCGGTGCACACCGGCCTGCTGGAGCAGGCCCAGACCTTCGTGGCCGGCAACACCCGGGAGGCCGGCGACATGGCCAGCTTCGAGGCGGCTCTAGAGGCCGGCGGCTTTGTGCGAGTGTACTGGGACGGCACGGCCGAGGACGAGGCCCGCATCCAGGAGGTCACTGGGGCCACGGCGCGTTGCTTACCCCTCGAGCAACCGGATTCCAGAGGTGTCTGTTTTTACACCGGCCGGCCAACGAGCACCGTGGCCCTGTTCGCCCGGGCATACTAACCGCGTCAAGAGCCCACTAGTACGAGTGCAAACTGCTCCCTTTCCGCGGGCGGCCAAGAACCCGCCGCCCTGATTATGCCGGATTGTCTTTCCGCGTGGCGTGTGATATCATGTAGGCACTGTTTCGTTAGGAGCGTTCTCCAACCAGAGAAAGGCGGTACTAATGTCGTTGCGCTCAAAGGTGGTCTGGATGCCCAAGCGGGGTGTTTCCGTGAATAGCCTCGCAGTGCGCCGTCTGCGCGAGGTCCGTCAGGAGCTTGGTGAGGCTCGACTCGCCGAGATTCGCAGGCTTAGCGACGAAGTGGGCCGGGTGGTGTCGAAGCTATCGGATGTCGAGGCGCAGGCCGTGCTACTGGCGGCGGCGAGCGACTATGCGTTCGACGCGCTGCACGAGAAAGCCGCTCGTCCCTATACGTTGACAACCCAGCGCGAGAAGAGAATTGCCATGTACGTGGCCGATTTGGTCGCCGGCGGAATGAGCGAGGCGGCGGCCCTTGAGGTGGCGAACAAGCACTTCCCGCCTCGGCGGCGGCGGGGCCGCTCGGCGTAGGCGAACAGCAGACACTGTCCGGGGGACTAAGACGGTAGAGCGTAGAACCCGGACGGAACGGATTGAAGGGCCGCCGGCCTGGTATAGCACCGGCGGCCCTTGCTTTATCGTCGCTGCGGGCAAGCTGTTGGCCACGCAAAACTCGACCGGTCGGCAGGGCGGTGACGAACTGCCGGCGGGCGGCCGGCTGTTTGCCGCGCGGCACAAGCGACGGCCCGGATACCTGGCGGGCAAGGGGGTGAACGAGGATGACTGAGGCGGGGGTAACAGAGTCGCCGCAGGTTGATCTGCTATTGGACCACGGCCAGATTGTGACCGTGGGCGGGGGCCGCGGACCGCTGGCCGGAGCGCGCCAGGCGGCGGTGGGGCTCGTGTCTGATGGCGCTATCGCCATCGCCAATGGACGCCTGGTGGCGGTCGGGCCGCGCGACACAGTACTGGCCAACGTTCGGCCGGCTACCTACCACGACCTTGCTGGCCGCGCCGTAGTACCGGGCTTTGTGGACGCCCACTGCCATCTTGTCTGGGCCGGCAGTCGCGTGGACGAGTTCGAGCAGCGCCTTGCCGGCGCTAGCTACCTGGAGATCATGGCCGCGGGCGGCGGAATTGCCCACACTGTGCGTCAGACCCGCCAGGCAAGCGACGAGCACCTGCTTGCCGCTGCTCTGGCCCGCCTGGACCGCATGGCGAGGGCTGGAACGACGACCTGTGAAGCCAAGACCGGCTACGGGCTCTCTACCGAGGCCGAGCTCCGCCAGCTCGCCGTCCTGCTTGAGGCCGACACCCGGCATCCGGTTCGCCTGATCCCGACTTTCCTGGGCGCCCACGCCGTACCCGACGAGTGGGCTGGCCAGCTCGATGCCTACGTCGAGGCGGTGTGCGACGAGATGCTGCCGGCGGTTGCAGCCCGCTACCCGCTAGTCTTCTGCGACGTGTTCTGCGACCAGGGCGCCTTCAGCCGCGAGCAGGCAGAGCGTGTGTTGCGCCGGGCTGCGGCTCTGGGGCTGCGGCTCAAGGCTCACAGCGACGAATTCGCCTGCCTGGGCTGCACCTCGTTGGCCGCCGAGCTTGGCGCCACCAGTGTCGACCACCTGGTGGCGACAACGCCGGCAGAGATCGACGCCCTGGCCCGCTCCAGTACTGTGGCGGTGTTGCTGCCTGGCACGACTTTCGGGCTTGGGGGCCAGGCCTACGCCAACGGGCGCGCTTTCGTTGCCCGTGGCGTGCCAGTGGCTCTGGGAACGGATTTCAACCCCGGCACGTGCCCGTGCCTTAGCATGCCTTTCATCATGGCCCTGGCTTGCCGCTACATTCACCTCAGCCCGGCCGAAGCATTGGTGGCTGCTACCCGCAACGCAGCTTACGCCTGTGGAGTCGGTGAAGAGGTGGGTCGCCTTGAGCCTGGCTGGGCAGCAGACCTGGTGGTCTTGGAGGCCTCCGACTATAGGGAACTGGCTTACTGGATCGCCCCCGACGTTGTGGCCGCGGTCATGATCGGTGGCGCCTGGCTTCCTGGTCTAGAACAGGACGTAGCCGAAGAGCGCGATGACCATGGACACGGCGACGAGGATGCCCACGACGATCATTAGCTTTTCGCTGAAGCTCCGCTTACGCGCCGTCCGGCCCTTCCTGGCCACCCTGTGATCTCCTTCCCTGCTGGTCCGTGAGTGCGGGCGGAAGCGCCAATCGCCCGGGCAAGCCATTATAGGAGGAGCTGCTCAGCGGCACAATGTTTGACGAGGGCGGCCGAGGCCGGCGGCGCTGGGCGGAGGCTAACCGGCCGCCAGAGCGCTGCCCGCGAGGATAATCGCGCTGCCGGTGATGGCGATGATCAGAAACTCCGCGGCCACGCGCCGACTGAGCCGCCCTGCCAGGGCCTGTTGGCTGACCCCCACCAGGCTGTAGAATGCCAGCAATAGCAGGGCTCCTCCCGATAGCGCCGGCAAGCGCCAGGCATTGATGGCCCACATTAGCTCGGCCAGCACGATCGACACCACCGCGGCGTGAAGCCAGGTGGTGGCCACCTGCTCCTCAGTGCTCCGCAGTAGCTCAAGGGCCAGCGGGAAAGTCACCAGTAAGACAGCCGTTCCCGATAGCAGGCTGCGCACGCCCCAATCGTAGATTGTGGCGTAGAGCGCAAAGGCGGCCCCATACGCGGTGACCTGGATCAGCAGCCGGGCGGCCTGTTGATGGGGCAATCCGGGCACCGCTGCCACGTAGGTGCCCACCACCACGGCCAGCAGGAGCCCCGTGAAAAGCACGAGGCTGATGAGCCAATCCGGCGGGCTGTCAGCCTGCGCCGGCAGCGCCGTGGCGGCGGCCATCGTGACCAGACAGGGCAGGATCCAGCAGGTGGCCGTATAGCGCAACGAAACGCGGGCCAGGGCCGGTGAGCTACGGAGCACCTCTTCCATGCCCACGGCTGTTAGAACCACCAGCAGGGCGATCAAGGCCGATCGAACGCCCGGGGCGAAACCCAGGGCGGAGCCCAGGACATCCACCTCGCCCAGGCTCCAGGTTGGTAGCCGCGAGACGCTGGCCGCCGCGGCGCTGCCCATGATCAGGCAGACGAGCAGGGCGATCCGATCGGCCGGCGTTGGCTGGCTGAGCATAACGCAGCGAATGGTAGGACCACCCATCGGGTCAAGCAACCGCAGGCGCGCGACCGCTGCCGCGATGAGCGCTTGTCAAAGGAGCTGGCCACTGAATGGTCCCGCCAGGCAATGGGCCAGAGGCGGGCTGGTCGAAAACTCACTTCTCGGCCAGAACCCGTTGTAGCAGCGCCAAGTCCGGTTCGTCGGCCAACCGCGCGGGGCCAGCCGGATCGTTCACCAGCAGTGAGGTGACGTAAGGCAGTTCGCCCAACAGACGCGCCACCTGCGGTGCGTCCTGGGCCTCGCAGATCAGGTGCACATTGGGGCCGGCGTCCAAGGTGAAGTACACCGGCAGACCAGCCTCGCGCCAGGCCCGAACCTGGAGCAGCAAGGCCACGGTCGCCGGCCGCCAGTAAAGCAGTGGCGGTTGGCCGGTCATGGCGACGAAGTGCAGCGAGATCGCCTCGGCCTCCAGTTCCGGGCCCAAGGCCGGAAGGTCACGTTCCAGGATGGCGCGTCGAACCCGCGACAAGCGGGCCTCGACCTCGGCCAGGCGGGCCGCCAGATAGGGACTGGCCAGGGCGGCCTGATGTCCGTCCGTCGAGCCCACCGCTTTGTGCTTCTGGCTCACGATGGCCACCACGTCACACAGCGGCCAGTGCTCGGCCGGAGCGATGCACCGCGCGTAGGAGTCGGCGTCCCGATCGGCGGCCAGCCACTCCACAAAGCCACCTGGGATCGACCGGGCCGCCGAGCCCGAGCCGCGCCGCGCCAGCACGGTGAGCGTCCGCTCGTCAAGGTCCAGACCGGCTGCGGCGCTGGAAGCCAGCGCCAGCGCGGCGAAGCCTGACGCCGAAGAGGCTATGCCCGCGCCCGTCGGGAAACGGTTCTCGGAGACGACCAGAGCCGGCTGCTGCAGGCCGGCCTGCTCGCGGACCCAGTCGAGCTGGCGCTTGACGCGTTGCAGGGCGGCTGGGGCGGCGGGTTGGCCGTTGAGGATCAGGACATCGGTTTCCTGGTGCCCGACGAAGGCCACGGTGGTCCTGGTCGTCGCGGCGCTCAGGGCCATGGACAGGCTGCTATTGAGGGGTAGCCGCAACTCCGGATCGCGGTTGCCCCAGTACTTCACAAAGGCGATGTTCGCTGGCGCCTCAGCAGTAGCGGCTCTCACTGAACGACTCTCGCTCTATAACCCCATGACTCAGCGAGCCCGGATCACGGTCCCGCCAGCATCCGGGTCGTCCACCAGGGCTGCGGCTACGGCTCCAGGGCGCAGCCCCGACAGGATGCGGACCTCGGCATCCGGAACGCGCTCGACGAGTTCGAGCATGGCCCGGACTTTGCCCGCCATGCTGCCAGTTACGTCTGCGAGGTCCTCTGGCGGCGCTGCAGTGGCTTCCCCTAGCCAGGCCGCACCGCTTTCCAGAGTTATGACCTCAATTCGGTGTCGCTGTCGGGCTCGGCTGGCCGTCCTCCAGGCTGTGCCAGCGTACACGCCGTCCACGTCGGTGGCCAGAATCACGCGTCTTGGCGGCAGGTTCTCTGCCAGGGCAAGCAGGAGGGCTTCAGTGCTGGCCACGGTCCCGCCCAGGGAGCTGTCCAAAACAGCGTCGCCGTAAATGACGGGCAACAGGCCCCGTCTTAGCAGGGCGGCGATCAACTCGGTACGGATGGCGACGATCCGACCTGTCTGGGCGCTAGCCAGGGCTGGGCCGCTCAACGGCAGCGCTGGTAGTCCCTGTTCCAGGAGCGCCCTGACGACATGCCGGTTCAGCTCCTGCGCTGTGGCCGCCACGCGGGCGATGCTCATGGCGTGGCCGGGCTGTTCGAGGAAGCGGCTGTCTCGAACCGCCCAATGACCAAACGAGCCGGAGCCATGGGCCACGATCAGCTGGCCCTCGGCGATCCCCGGCCAGGTCGCGATCTCTGCCGCCAGGCGCCCCAGGACGCCTGGCCGCCGTGTCCGTGGTCGATCCTTGCGGGTCAGGACGGCACCGCCCAACTTGAGGAAGGTGGGCCGCGGGAGACAAGCGTTGGCAGTCAAGCGACCTCCTTGGCCTGCGCCGCTGCGGCAGCCTGGAGGCTGGACCGCTCTGACTCCGACAGCGGGCAGCTTGGGCGTCGAACCTGAGCCCGGCCGCCACGCGGGGTGCCTCCTCCTGTGGACTGGGACTCCCGGGTCAGGAGCTCATGCCCGACCTTTAGCGAAGGCGACAGACTCAAGTCTCCACTACTGTCTGGATGGTATCTCGGGCGCCAGCTGCACGCAGCGCCTCGGCGATTCTGGGGCCGTCAGCTAGCGGAACCAGCGCAATCACCACCCCGCCGCCACCCGCCCCGCTCAGCTTGGCGCCCCATGCACCGGCCGTCAGCGCCGACTCCACCAAAGCATCAAGGCGCTCATCGGAAACGCCCAGCTGGCGCAGGCACGCCTGGTTCTCTGTCATGCAACTGCCCAGTTGCCCAAGGTTACCTTGCGACAGGGCGATCTCGGCCCGGTCGACCAACGCCTGGATGTCGTCGAATATGGCCTCGATCTGCCTGCGGTTGCCAGACCAGCGCTCTCGGACCGCTGCTACCAGATCCCGAGTTGGGGCTCGCCGGCCACTGTCGGCGATAACCAACGGCAAGGGAGCGCCCAGCGGGAGTTCCCGGGCCTGCCCGGCGGCGAAGTGCACCGGCCGATCCCAGGCGACCACGGTATTGTCAATGCCGCTGGGCGTGCCGTGCGCTTGCTGCTCCGCCTGATAGGCCAGTTCTGATGCCTCGGCCGCAGAAAGCTCTCGACCGGCAGCCTGAGCCATGGCGCGGACCAGGGCCACCGCTGCCGCAGCGCTTGAACCTAAGCCCCGTGCGAGCGGAATGGTGCTGCTGACCTCGACAAGCCAACGCGGCGGTCTATCCCAACCCAGCCAGCCCAGGACTGCCTGAGCGGCCACGGCCAAGGGCTCCTGACTCGATTCGCCGTCCACCCTGATTGTCCACGTGGTCCCCAAGCCAGCCTCTAGGCGGGAGCAGATGACCAGCTTGTCGGTGGCTGGTCTCACCACCGCCCTGGCGAAGACCGAGCGCACTGGTACGGCAATGGCGGCCCGCCCATATACTACACTGTGCTCGCCCAGCAGGATGACCTTGCCCGGCGCCTGGGCCGACGCCAAGATGGGGGTATCTTCCGGAGTCATCGTTGCGCGAGTATACGACCCCACAACCTCTTCTGGCAATGCCCGGCTGTGGGGCCGAGCCGGTGCACCGTTGATTGACCGCCTGGGGCCTGCTTCCTATAATGCCGCCCCTGGCCCCGCTGGCCGCCTGTCGATGAGGCCCTGCCAATGGCTGATGAAACCCATCCCACTCCGTCGGACCTTCAAAGCGAAATCGAAGCCGCCTGGTCCGAGTACGTGGCCAGGTTCCGGGCCGAGGAAGACTTCATCGCCGCTCAGGCGCAACAGGTTGTCATGGCGACGACTCTTGATCGCTTCGTGCGGCTGATCGACTACGTGTACAACTGGAGCCGCCGCTCCAGCATTTGGCCGCTGACTTTCGGGCTTGCCTGCTGTGCCATTGAGATGATTTCGACCGCCGCTGGTCGGTTCGACATCTCGCGCTTCGGCGCCGAGCTCTTCCGACCGAGTCCGAGACAGGCCGATCTGATGATCGTGTCGGGCACGGTGACTAAGAAGATGGTGCCAATCATCGTGCGGCTCTGGAATCAGATGCCGGAGCCGAAGTACTGCATGGCCATGGGTGCCTGCGCCACGGGTGGCGGCCCTTTCAAGGAGGGCTACAACGTGGTCTCCGGGATCGACGAGTTCCTGCCGGTCGACATCTACGTGCCGGGCTGTCCGCCGACGCCCCAGGCGCTCTTGCATGGCCTGGTTACGCTGCAGCGGAAGATCGATGCCCAGAGCGTGCGCGATGCCAGGTGGTTCCGCCGCGGGCCGGCGGAGGAAGTGGCCGTGCCAGTCCTGGGCGCCGATCTGATTGATGTCCGGCGTTGGGCTCCAGCAGGTGGGGCCACGGGCGAGCTGGTGGCTACCCCGGCAGGCTTGACGGCCAGCGACGGTGAGCCGCCAGCCGATCGCATGTCCGCCGCAACTGACTTGCTGGCCCGGCCAGCCGCAGCTAGCAGCCGATCGGATTCGAGCGACACAGACCGGCCAGTATCTCCTGGCGATGAGTCGAGCTTGGACGGAGGAGTTGGGTGAGCGCCATGGAGCGGCCGCATACCGCCGATGGGCCGGCGCCGACCGCTATTGTGGCTGCGCTTGCCGACCGCTTTCCCGACCGGACAACAGTGGACGAGCGAGGCGCTTTGATTGTGGATCCGGGTGGGCTCCTGGCGGTCGCTGAGCATGCCCGCTGCGAGCACCACCTGGACTATCTGGCCAACCTGACTGCTGTGGACTGGCCTGATCGCCTTCAGGTGATCTACCACGTGTGCTCCACGAGTGGTGGGGCTCCGATCACCCTCAAGGTCGACACCGACCGCTCTGCGCCCAGCGTACCAAGTGTGCGGGCGGTGTGGCCGGCGGCCGAGTTTCAGGAACGCGAGGTCTATGACCTCTTCGGCGTCCATTTCGAGGGGCATCCCGATCTACGCCGGATACTCTTGTGGGAGGGTTTTGGCGGCCATCCATTGCGAAAGGACTGGACCGAACCCTACTTTGAGGCCCAGCACAAGCCCTTCGCCAGCCGCTGGCCCGCTGGGTCTTTCTTCTTTGCTGAAGAGCGTCTTAGTCCCTGGGGGGGCAATTATCGCTATCCCGAGGGTTATGCTCCCGAGACAGCAGTTGCCGAGTGTCCGCCGCCTGCGGCGGCTGATGTCGGCCGCGAGCTGGCCGGCCCTGGCGAGTTTGCCCGTGGGGAGCCGACCGCCGGCTCGCAGCGCCTGGCTATCAACATGGGCCCGCAGCACCCCAGCACCCACGGCGTGTTCCAGATGCAGCTGGTCCTCGAGGGCGAGACGGTGGTCGGACTGAAGCCGGTGATGGGCTACATGCACCGCAATCATGAAAAGATTGGCGAGCGCAACTTGTGGCTCATGAACATGGCTTACACAGACCGTCTAGACTACGTCTCCCAGATGGGTAACGAGTGGGGCTATGCGCTGTGCGTCGAACGTCTGCTTGGCGCTTCGGTCCCCGAGCGTGCCGAGTACATAAGGATCATCATGGCGGAATTGAACCGGATCCAGAGCCATTTCTGGTCCACCGGCTTTCTCCTCAATGATCTGGGCGCGTTCTTCACGCCAAGCCTGTACGCGATCGAAGAGCGCGAGATGGTCCTTGATCTGTTCGAGATGGCCTCCGGCAGCCGCATGATGTGCAACTACATGCGCTTCGGTGGCGTCGCTCACGACCTGCCAGAGCCTTTCCTGCCGCTGGCCCGGAGCCTTGTGTATGATCGGCTGCCCCGGGCCATCGATCAGATTGACAACTTTCTTACCGGCAACGAGGTGGTCGAGGGACGGTTGCGGGGGGTTGGCGTGCTCCCTCCAGACAAGGCTATCGCCTACGGGACCTCGGGGCCGGTAATCAGGGGCTCGGGCGTGCCTTACGACATTCGGCGGGCTGATCCATATGGCTTCTACGATCGCTTCGAGTGGGACGTGGTGACGCGCCCGGAAGGCGATTGCTTTGCTCGTTACATGGTCCGGATCGGCGAGATGCGGCAGAGCTTGAGGATTCTTCGGCAGGCGCTAGAGCAGCTGCCGGGTGGTGAGGTATTCTCGGGGCGCAAGACCCCGCTCCTCAAGGTGCCGGCCGGTGAGTGCTACGCCCGGGTCGAGAACCCGCGGGGCGAGCTGGGGTACTACTGCGTGAGCGATGGTGGACCGAACCCCTATCGCTATCGCATCCGCTCGCCGTGCTTCGTGAACCTGACCTGCCTCGAGGAGTTGTGTCGGGGGCACAAAGTGGCCGATGTGGTCGCCATCCTGGGCTCAATCGACATCGTCCTTGGCGAAGTGGACCGCTAGGGCGGTCACGGGTTCGTGATCTAGGGGAGGCCGCCATGCGTTATGGCCTTGGCGTGGTGAGTGGTATGGCCCTCACCCTGCGCCATGTCGTGGAGAGTTACTTGCTGGGCCGCAAGTCACAGCCGTCACTGGCGGCGGGTGTGGGTCCGGCGATGTCGCCATTGCGAGGCGATATGCCAACCCAACTGGGCGGCATCATCACCGTACAGTACCCGGATGAACGACTGCCCGTCCCCGAGCGGTTTCGCTACCTGCCGTTCCTGGTCTTCGAGGAGACGCCTGACAGCGCCCGGGCGATGTACGACGGGATCCGCTGTACTGCTTGTGGCATGTGCGCCCGGGTGTGCCCGCCGCAATGCATCTGGATTGTTCAGGCCAGGGGCAGTGATGGCAAGCCGCGGCCGGTGCCGATCGAGTACACCATCGACGTCTCGATGTGCATGAGCTGCGGCTTCTGCGCCGAGTTCTGCCCTTTTGATGCCATCAAGATGGATCATCAGTTCGAGCTGTCCTCATATGAGCGACGGCGGAGCTGGGTATTGCGCCTGCCCCAGTTGCTCAAGCCAGCGGCCTACCACGCCGCCATCCACCCTGAAGAGTACGCTCGTGAAGTTGCTGCCCGACAAGCCAGAACTGCCTCGCGCGAGCGTCATACCGGTGCGGCTGAGTCATGAGGTTGGCGCCACTTGCCTTGCTTCAGCCTGCCGGGTCCATGAGCGGTGAATCTCTGCCCGAGGCCTGTGGGGCTCGTCATTGTTTCGCGAGCGTCGCCAGCCACTCGTGGGGCGTCGTCATCTGGGCTGCTGGGAGGTGTTAGACATGGTCGATGAAACGACGCAGGCCGAGACGGAGGCTTACGTACGACCGTCGGACAAGCTACTGGTGCAGAAGGTGGCTGATGAGATGGTGCTTCTGGACCTGGAGCGTGGTCTGTACTATGGTCTTGATGCCGTGGCTACGCGGATGTTCGAGCTGGCGTGCCAGCTACCGGACGCGGCGCAGGTCGTGAGCCAGCTGGCGGAGGAATATGACGCCCCGCCGTCAGTTCTGGACGAGGATCTGGAGGCGCTTTTGGCCGACATGGCGGCCGCCGGTCTGATCCTGAGAAGCACTGGCGAAGGGACGCCAGAGTGACCGGCCAGCAACCCATAGAGTTCATCCACTTGCGGCAGTGGGCTGCGCATATCGCGGTGGCTGTCTATCTGGTGGATGCTTCTGGCCGGCTGGTCTACTACAACGAGACGGCGGCCCGGTTGCTGGGCCGCCCTTATGACGAGGCCGAGGAGCTTACGGTTTCTGCTCTGGCCTCCGACTTTGCCACGCTGAACGTGACGGGCCAGCCCCTTGCGGCCGAGGACCTGCCGCTAGCCAAAGCCCTGGCCCAACGCCAGCCCTGTCATGGTCAGTTGCGCTTCCGGGCGCTCGATGGGGCGTGGTATGACATCGAGGTAACGGCCTTCCCGATCGAGGCGGTCGACAAGACCCTTCTGGGTGCGGCGGCGCTGTTCTGGGAGGCTGGCGGCTAAGTGCGGGTCACACTCTGGGGGACGCGCGGGTCGCTGGCTACGGCTGGGGCTGACACCCTGCGCTACGGGGGAAACACCTCGTGCGTCGAGGTGAGACACAACGAGCATCAGCTGATAATCTTGGACGCTGGCTCGGGCATCAGGCGTCTCGGCAGCCGTGCCTGCCCGACGCGCACCGATCTGTTGCTTACGCACTTGCACATGGACCACCTGTTGGGGATAGGCTTCTACCGACCGCTGTACGATGCTGGCTGCCAGGTCCATGTCTGGGTGCCGCCGTCAAAGACGCTCGACCTGCGGGCGCGCCTGACGCGCTATTTCTCGCCGCCGCTCTTCCCAACACCGCTGCGCGAGTTGCCGTGCAAGCTGGAGCTGCATGAGGTGCCCCGCGGCCGCTTTGCCATCGGCGACTTCACTGTTACCAGTGATCTGATCTGCCATCCGGGCGTTACCGTGGGTTACAGGCTTGAGACCGGCGATGGAGCATTGGCCTACCTGCCCGACCATGAGCCCGCTCTTGGGTCGGTGGAGTTCCCCTCCAAACCGTCCTGGACCTCGGGTTACGGTCTTGCTCGCGGGGTGGATATCCTCATTCATGATGCCCAGTACACTCTCGAACAGTATGCCTCGCGCGTCGGTTGGGGACACAGTGCCGTAGACCATGCAATCCAGTTTGCGGAGATGGCTGGCGTGGCGCGGCTGGTGACCTTCCACCATGAGCCGTCGCACAGCGATGCGCTTGTCGACTTGGCGCTGGCGGATGCACTGGCGCGCCTTGACCATCGCTGTGAGGTGATCCCGGGCACCGAGGGTGCGACCTTTCGGCTGCAGAATGGTCAGCTGTTCACTCAGGGGTCATGGCCTGAACCGGACTGATTCCTATCGCATGCTAGCCACAACCTATCGAGGATACTGCACATGCCACAAACACCGACAAGAGCCCTTCTAGCCTTGGGTGCCAACTTCAGTCTGCTGTTGGGATGCCTAGCGCTTTTGATCCTGGCCGGCCCGTCACAACGGGCGGCGGCTGATCTGCCGCCGAGCGGCAGGTGCGTGGCATCCGGCGACAAGACGGCCGCCGCCGAGGTCGCGGCTGGCCAGTCGGCGTGGGTTCAAGCCTGGCTGAACATCGCCTGCGGTCCAGTCACGGCGCCGCTGCATGTGGCCCTGGTGTTGGACGGTTCCGAGGCCATGTCGGGCACCCTGAAGAATGACATCCACGCCCAGGCAGCCGCCATTGTCCGAGGCATGCAGCTGCCGGCGAATCCTGAGACCAGGCTGGCCGTGGTGGAATTCAACGACCGGGCCCGCAGGCTGGCCGACCTCACTAATGATCAGGCGGCGCTTCTCCAGGCAGTCGAAAAGAGCGGCGCTCGTGGGAAGCCAGCCATGGAGCGCGGTCTGGCGGAGGCGGTTGCCCTCCTGGAAGCTGGGCGAAGGCTGGTCAGTACGCCGGCGGCTCTCACCGAGGCCATCGTCCTGGTGTCCAACGGCCGCAATGAGAAAGGCTGCTCGGCAGCAGTTGACGCTGCTCAGGCGGCCAAGTCGGGCCGCATTCTTGTGCTCACCTCCTGTGTCAGTGCCGGCTGCGAGCTCGATTGCTTGCGCCAGGTGGCCACAGCACCGCGCTATGCGTACCCGAAGGATGAAGCCGGTCAGGCGGCTCTGATGGACACTCTGCGGCGCGGGCAGCGGCAGACGGCGGTGAGCGTTGTCGACCTGGTGATCCGTGACGAGCTGCGGCTGGCCTATCTGGCCGACAGCGGAACGCCGGTGCCGGACTGGGTGTCGGCAGACCGCAAGGAGTTGCGCTGGCGGGCTACTGCCATACCGAGCGCTGGCCTGACAATCAGCTTCCAGGTCGAGACCGGGCCGACGGACGTCGGCGAGCAACCGGTAAGCGTGGACGCCAGGGCGCTTTACACCAACAGCATTGGCTGGTCGGGGGAGTTTGTATTCCCGGTGCCCGTCATCCGCGTTCTGCCACCGTCTGCCAGCGCCACGCCAACGGAATCTCCACCAGCCAGTGCCACCCCTGAGCCCACCTCGGCGCCGGGGCCGACAGCGACGCCAACGGCGACCGGATCGGCTGGCGGGCGGCTGTTCCTGCCGTGGCTCGGTCGGGAATTCTGGGTCGGAAATACGGCCGGACGATCGGCAGGCGCCGCCGGTCTACTCAGCTTTAGGGGGCCTGACAAGGAGGGTCGATGAGCTCGGTAGTGTTGACCGAAGAGCAAGTGCTCTCAGCCTTGGCCAAGGTTCAGGACCCGGAACTGGGCCGCGACCTGGTGAGCCTGGGCATGGTGCGCGATGTGCGGATAGAAGGCGATGTGGTTAGCTTCACCATTGTGCTAACCACGCCCGCTTGCCCGTTGCGCCACCAGATCGAGGCCGACGCCCTGCGCGCGGTCCGGGGAGTCCCCGGCGTGCGCGAGGTCCGGATAGCCTGGGATGCCCAAGTACGCCCTGACAGCCGGTTGAGCGGGCACCTCCTGGTAGGCGTCCGCAATGCCATCGCCATCGGTAGCGGCAAAGGTGGGGTGGGCAAGACGACGGTGGCGGTGAACCTGGCCGCGTCGCTGGCCAGTCAGGGGGCGCGAGTCGGGCTGATGGACGCCGACCTCTATGGTCCCAACGTGCCCATCATGATGGGGGTTCGGGATGCCAGGCCGCGGGCCACGGCTGCGAATCGAATCGAGCCCATAACCGCGCACGGCGTGCGACTGATGTCGATCGGTTTTCTCATCGAGGAGGCCACGCCCGTGGTGTGGCGAGGGCCGATGCTGCACAGTGCCATCCGGCAGTTCCTGAGTGACGTCGATTGGGGCGAGCTGGACTACCTGATAATCGACCTCCCGCCCGGGACCGGGGATGTGCAGATCACGTTGAGTCAGGCCATACCCCTTACCGGTGCGGTGGTGGTGACTACGCCTCAGGCGGTGGCCGCAGCCGATGTGCTGAAGGCTGTGGCCATGTTCCGGCTGCCAGATATCGGTGTGCCGGTACTCGGCGTCGTCGAGAACATGAGCGGCTTTGTGGCGCCCGACACTGGGCAGCGCTATGTGATCTTCGGCGAGGGTGGTGGCGAGGAGATCGCCCGACAAACCGGCATACCGTTGCTGGGTGAGGTGCCGATCGATCCCCTGTTGCGGGAGTCGGGTGACCAGGGCTGTCCGGTGGTGATCGGGCGCCCTGATTCGCCGGCGGCGCGTGCCCTGAGCGAGATAGCCCAGCGGCTGGCGGCCGCCATCAGCATTCAGGCCGTACAGCGAGACGGCGATCGGTCTGGGCCCGACTTGCGGGTCGTCAAGTAGTCCCGTTACTGAACACGTCTGGCTGTTGGGGCCCTGCTAGTAAGAAGGACAGACCATGGGAGACCGATACGACCTGGCGATCATCGGCGCCGGACCAGCCGGCTACGTGGCCGGAATCCGAGCTGGCCAGCTGGGCCGCCGGGTGACGGTCATCGAGCGAGAGCCTACGCTCGGTGGTGTTTGCCTGAATTGGGGATGCATTCCCACCAAAGCCCTGCTACGTAACGCCGAGCTGGTGGAACTGGTGCGGCATCAGGCCTTGGACTATGGTTTGAGTCTGGGCGATGTTCAGGTCGACTGGGCGGCGGCCGTGGCTCGCTCGCGGCGGGTGGTCCAGCGGCTGACGAAGGGGATCGAGGGTCTATTCCAGAAGCATGGCGTCCAGCGCCTGCAGGGCCAGGCCCGCTTTGTGGATGCTCACCGCCTGTCAGTCGCGCCGGTGGATGGCAGCTCGACCACCGTCATCGATGCCGAGGCAGTGATCATTGCCACCGGGTCGCGTTCGAGGTTGCTGCCGGGGACTGCGGCCGACGGCCAGCGGATCCTGACCAGTCGCCACGCCGTTCAGAGGCCGGCGGTGCCTCACCATCTCGTGATCATCGGTGCTGGCCCGATCGGCATGGAGTTTGGATCGATCTATCGCGCCTATGGCGCCGAGGTGACGATCATCGAGATGATGGACACTGTGCTGCCACTCGAGGATCCGGAGGCCGGTGAGTACGTGGCCCGGGCCTTCGCCCGGGCTGGGATCCAGATCCACACTCGAAGTCGCGTTGAGGCGGTTTCGGTGCGCGAGGAAGGGGTTCGCCTGGTAGTGACGACCGACGGACGCGAACAGGCAATAGAAGGTGATGCCGCCTTGCTGGCCATCGGTCGACAGGCCAACGTGGAAGACCTTGGTCTGGAAGCCATCGGCGTGGTGGTGGAGGACGGCTTCATCAAAGTGGATCGTGCCGGACGCACCAGTGTATCGGGTGTCTGGGCAGCAGGCGACGTGGCCGGACCGCCCATGCTGGCCCACAAGGCGATGCACGAAGGGCGAGCGATCGTCAACAGCCTTTACGGCGAGCGAGCCCACTTCGCCGAAGCCCACGACATTCCAAGCTGCACCTACTGCCGGCCGCAGGTCGCTTCGATTGGCTACACCGAGGCTCGGGCGCGTGAGCTGGGCTATGACGTCCGCGTCAGCCGAATTCCCTTCCAGGCCAACGGCAAAGCGTTGGCCATTGGTGATCACGGGGGCTGGCTAAAGATCGTCGCCGATGCCGAGTTCGGCGAGATTCTCGGGGCCACCATCGTCGGGCCCGAGGCCACCGAACTCATTCACGAGCTGGTGCTGGCGCGATCGGCGGAGCTCACGATCGAGCAGTTAGTCGACGCCGTGCACGCTCACCCCACGCTGTCGGAAGCGGTGCATGAGGCCGCCCTGGGTATCCTGGGAGCGCCGCTGCACTTTTGAAGCCGGCTCGAGATGTGGCCTCTCTTGATATCCGTTGTTCGACGAAATGAGGCACCATGGAAGTTCCAAGCGATCTCAGATACACGCACGACCACGAGTGGATGAGGTTGGAGGGCAATCGAGCCCGTGTCGGTATCACGGCCTATGCTCAGGAGCAGCTCGGTGACGTGGTCTATGTCGAGCTGCCGCCTGTCGGAACGAAGTTGGTCGCCATGCAGCCTTTTGGCGTCCTGGAGAGCGTGAAGGCAGCTAGCGATTTGTTCAGCCCGGTGTCTGGTACCGTGCTGGAGGTCAACTCAGAGCTGAGCGCTCACCCAGAGCTCGTCAATCAAGACCCCTATGGCCAGGGCTGGATGATCGTCGCCGAGCTGGCCGATCCGGCGGAGATTGAAGCACTGCTGGATCCCAAGGGCTACGAGGCGCTCCTGGCCACGGAGGGCTGAGGGCCGAAGCTAAGCGTGGCGCAGGTCCGACGGGCAAGGATAGGGTTGCCATGCCGGCTGCGCGGCCAGAACGGGGCATGCTGACGCCAGGGAAGTGCTGAGTCATGGCCACTTGCGGGCCAGTGACCGACCAAGGCCAGGCCCGCTGGGCACTGGTCTACCTTTGCAGCCTGGCCCTGTTTGGCCTGGGCTGGGGTACCAGGCTGGCTGTCGCTGAGCCGACTCAAGCCACGATCCCCGACGCGGTGATCGTTGCCTGGGGTGGGGACTGCGTGTTTGGCCGCGCCGTGGCTCTGGGCAGCGCTAAAGGTGGCAATCCGCTATCCAGAGTGGCGCCTTACCTTCGGGCGGCCGACCTGGCAGTTGTCAATCTGGAGGGGCCGCTAACCCAGGCCCCCCGAATCTCACGCGGCCCGTACGATCTGCGTGGTGACCCGGCTGCTGCCGCCTACCTGGCGGAAGCAGGCGTCGACCTGGCCCTGGTGGCCAACAACCACACGACTGACAACGGCGCGGCGGGACTGGCAGAGACCCTGGCGGTGTTGCGCAGCGCAGGCGTTGAGGCGGTCGGTGGTGGCGAGTTAGCCGCGGCCAACTCGCCAGCGCTGTTCACAGTGCGCGGCGTGCGGCTGGGGGTACTGGCCTTTGATGCCACCGGCCTGGGTGTTCCGGCCAGCCCGTCCGCTTGGGGCGTCGCCCGCTACGATCAACAGACGGCGCGGCGCGAGTTGGCCGCGCTTGCCGATCGAGTAGATGTGCGGGTGGTCAGTCTGCACTGGGGCGTCGAGGATCAGGTAGTGCCTGGCCAGGCCCAGCGGTCCGTGGCCGCTGAGCTGCTGTCTGCCGGCGCCGACTTGATCGTCGGTCACCATCCGCACGTGGTGCAGCCGATCGAGTGGGTCGCCCGACCGGGCCGCACCCCGGCACTGATCGCCTGGAGCCTCGGCAACCTGCTATTCGACGCCCTGGAGCCAGATCGGCAGCGGGGCATGATCCTGGAGACCTGGCTGACCAAGAGCGGAGTCCGTGCCTTTCGTCCCGTGCCAACCTACACCGACTGGCGGGGAGCCCAGGTTCGCTCGTCGGTGGCCGACGAGCTAGATCTCGAGACTCGGCTGCTGGGGCGGGGTGCGCCGTTGCCGTCGGCCTATTCGCGCGACGGCCGGCGCTGGTGGCTTTCCCCAGCGCGGCTGATGGCCACCACTGGGGTTGAGGTGGTCAGCGCTGGGCTGAGTCACCCAATGGGCGGTCTAGGGTTGGGCGAGCCGCCCCTATCGGCCGCCCGGCAGCGGTTCTTGTTCAGCGATCGGATGCGATAGCCGTGGCTCCTAAATCCTGCATCATCATCGGGGCCGGTCTAGGGGGCCTGGCCGCGGCTCTGCGCCTGCGGGCCATGGGCCTTGAGGTGACCGTGGTGGAAAAGCTGCCGCGGCCCGGTGGGCGGTGCAATGTCATCGAAGAACGGGGTTTCCGGGTCGACACTGGCCCCACTATCCTGGTCATGAAGGAGTTCTTCGACGAGACATACCGGGCCGTTGGCCAGGAGCTCGACGAGCGCATCAGTTTCGCGACGCTGGACCCGAACTACCGCATCTACTACCACGACGGCGGTGTGTTGGAACTGCACAACGGACTGAGCAAGCTGGTACGCCAGTGCGAGCAGTTTGAACCCGGCGTGGCGCCCCGGCTGCTTCGCTTTCTGGCCGACGCAGCGCGGAAGTACGAACTGGCCATGCCCTTCGTGGCTCGCAACTATGACCACCTGACTGATCTGGCCAATCCTCGGGCTGCCTGGCGCCTGGCCCACACGCGAGCCTACGCGAATCTTTACCGGCAGGCCGGCCGCTACTTCTTCAGCGACAAGCTGCGCAAAGCGTTCACTTTCCACTCGATGTTCCTCGGCCTCTCGCCCTTCGACTCCCCGGCGATGTATAGCCTGATCACCTATGCGGATCTGGTGGGCGGCATGCACTATCCACTGGGCGGCATCTACGCCATCGTCGAGGATATGGCCAGCCTGGCCCAGGAGATGGGGGTTGGCTTGCTGACGAACGCCGAGGTGGCCGAGATCTGCATTGAGGCCGGCCGAACGCGGGGGGTGAGGCTGACCGATGGCCAGCGGCTGAATGCTGACATCGTGGTTTCAAACGCCGACCTCGTTTACACGTATGAACACCTCATCGGGGAGGCGTTCAGAGGACCTTACTCGTGCTCGCGTCTGGCGCGCCTGAGGTACGCCTGTTCGGGCTATCTGCTCTATCTGGGCGTCGACCGCACCTACCCGCAGATGGCCCATCAGGCGCTCTACTTCGCCGCCGACTACCGGGCCAACCTGCATGCTATCTTCAGAACGAAGACAATCCCGGAAGATCCGTCGTTCCATCTGAACAATCCGACGATCACCGATCCCGCGCTGGCGCCACCGGGGCACAGCATCCTGTACCTGCTGGCGCCGATGCCGAATCTGCAGGGTGACGTCGATTGGGCGGCGGCGGCACCGTGGCTCCGCGAGAAGCTGATCGACAAGCTCGAGAGCCTTGTGGATCCCCAGATCCGCTCGCACATCGTCTGGCAGCGCGAGTACGGGCCTCCCGACTTCGCCCGCGACATAAATGCCCCCTTCGGCGTCGCCTTTGGATCGTTGGCTCATGGCTTCTTCCAGTCCTCCTACTTCCGGCCGCACAACGTAGCGCGCCACATTCCTGGACTCTACTTTGTAGGTCAGGCGACCTATCCTGGCATCGGGATGCCGATGGTTCTGTTGTCAGCCAGATTACTGGCCGAACGTCTGGCCCGCGAAGGGTACTAGCAAAGGGAGTTCGTCATGAACGAGCTTCGACAGCCGCGGCCTATAGCCGATGTCGCTCGAGAGCTCGGCATCCAGCCCGAGCATCTGCTGCCCTACGGCGATGACAAAGCCAAAGTCAGGCTGGCAGCCCTGGATTCCGACCGCGCACCGGGCAGGTTGGTGCTGGTCTCGGCCATCACGCCAACCAGTGCTGGCGAGGGCAAGACTACGGTCTCAATCGGCCTGGCCCAGGGCCTCGCCCGGCTGGGCTACCGCACTGCCCTGGCGCTGCGCGAGCCTTCCTTGGGCCCAACTTTTGGTGTGAAAGGCGGTGCGACCGGCGGCGGCCGCTCACTTCTGGTGCCGACCGCCGACATCAACCTGCACTTCACAGGTGATTTCCACGCCGTTACCACAGCTCACAATCTGCTTGCGGCCCTGCTGGACAATCACATCCACCATGGCAATGCCCTCGACATCGATCCGCGCCGCGTCTTCTGGCGCCGGGTCGTGGATCTGAACGACCGCTGCCTCAGGCACGTAGTCGTCGGTCTCGGCGGTGTGCTGCAAGGCGTGCCGCGTGAAACGGGCTTCGACATAACTGCCGCCTCAGAGGTGATGGCTGCTCTCTGCCTGGCGCAGGGCTACGAAGATCTTCGGCAGCGCTTGGGGCGCCTGCTGGTGGCCCTGACTCACGATGAGTCGCCGGTCACCGCAGCCGATCTTCGGGCGGTGGGCGCGATGATGGTAGTGCTCAAGGACGCGCTTATGCCCAACCTGGTACAGACCGTGGAAGGTGTCCCGGCTCTTGTCCACGGCGGACCTTTCGCCAACATTGCTCATGGCTGCAACTCTGTCGTTGCCACTCGCATGGCTCTCGCCCACGCCGACTGGGTAGTGACCGAGGCCGGCTTCGGCTTTGATCTGGGTGCCGAGAAGTTCTTCGACATCAAGTGCCAGTCTGCCGGCCTGGATACCGCCGCGGTTGTACTGGTGGCCGCCATTCGGGCGTTGAAGCGGCACGGTGGGGCTAGTCGAGAGGACTGGGGGCGAGCGGATCCGGCGGCGGTCGAGCGCGGCCTGGCCAACCTACGCAAGCACGTGGAGAACATCCGCGTATTCGGTGAGTCGCCGGTAGTCGCTCTCAACAGTTTCGATAGCGACACGGCCGAGGAACTGGATGTGGTTCGCCGGGCCTGTTTGGATATGGGTGCCCCATTCGCCCCGGTGACCTGCTATCAGGAAGGTGGACGCGGAGCGGTCCAGCTTGCCGAAACGGTGGTGGCGCACGCCGAACGGGTGGCCAGCCCCTTTCACCCGCTGTATGACTGGTCAGAGCCGGTCAAGGCGAAACTCGACCGCATTGCCACCACCCTGTATGGCGCCCGAGCGGTGGTCTGGACCTCCGAGGCCGAAAGGGATCTGCGGATGATCGAACGCTTCGGCTACGCCGGTCTACCGCTGTGCATATCCAAGACGCCGATGTCATTGTCCGACGATCCAGCTGTGATCGGCCGACCTGAGGACTTCGAGATAACGGTGCGCAGTGTGATCCTGGCGGCGGGAGCCGGGTTTATCATTCCTCTCCTGGGCGACATTGTGCGCATGCCTGGTTTGCCTGCCGTTCCCCAAGCCGTGCATATGGACCTGGTTGACGGCCATGTCATCGGACTCATGGGCGCCTGAACGGACCATGGGTGCAGTGCCCTGGGCCAGGCGCGGTCTCGGTTTCCGGGTGGCCCGCCGCCTCAGCGAAGGCCGCCGTGAGACGTTGGGGCTAAATAGGTGATTTGCTGAGTGGCCGAGGAACTCTCGATCTGTCTCGTGTCGGCGGCCTACCGGCCCTATCCTTCGGGGGTTACCGAGCACGTCCACCACCTGGGTTGCGCGCTGCGAGACCGGGGTCACCGGGTGACCCTGCTAACCACCCGCTTTCCCGGTTCGGCTCAGGACCCGGACGGCATCCGCGTGCTGCGCTGTGGCCGGGCGGTGCGCATCCCGCTCAACCAGTCTTACGCCACCTTACCCGTAGGCTGGCGTCTGCCGGCCGAGGTGCGCCGGATCGTCACCGGGGCGCGGTTCGACCTGGTCCACTGCCACGGCATGTTCTTCCCCGATATCGCTTACTGGGCCATTCGTGCCAGTCCCTGGGTTAACGTTGTCACGGCGCTGATGGCCGGATTCCGTCTCTACAGTGTTGGCAGCCACGCCTATCGACGACTTTTCGCGAGATACAACGCCCGGATCCATGGCCGCATTGCCATCTCCAAACGGGCCCGAGACGCGGTGTGGCCTTATGTTCCGGGCGACTACCGCGTGATACCGTCGGGCGTTGACTTGCAGCGCTTTCGCCCCGGGCTGCCGTCTCTGCCGCCACGTCCTGCTGAGGAGCGGCGCATACTCTTTGTCGGCCGCCTGGACACGCGCAAGGGCCTGGAGGTGCTCCTGCGGGCCATGCCGACTGTTCTGAGTCGCCTACCGGTGGCCCGATTGGTGGTGGCCGGTGATGGCCCCAAGCGAGGGTCAGCGGAGGCCACCATGAATCGGCTCGGGATAACCGCCGCGGTCGATTTCGTAGGCCCTCCCAGCGCGGGCGATCTGCCGCACTATTACAGTGGCGCCGATGTCTTCTGCTCGCCCGCACTGGGCGGCGAGTCCCTGGGTATCGTGCTGCTCGAGGCCATGGCTTCGGGCGTTCCGGTGGTGGCTTCGGATATCCCCGGCTACGATGAGACGGTTCGTCGGGGCATTGACGGTTGGCTGGTGCCAGCGGGCGATCCTGAGGCCCTGGCCGAGGCGCTGTTGACGCTGCTGCGAGACGCCAACATCGCTCAGCGATTCCGGGAGGCCGGGCTGGCGCGCGCCGCGAGTTATGCCTGGCCCCGTGTAGCCCAGCTGACAGAGGAGTACTACCGCGAGCTCCTGGCGGCGCGCCACGCGGTGGAATCATCCGAGTAGCTGGCGACCCGGAGTTGGCTGGCAGTGACTAAGCCAGACCGAGACCTTCAGCCGTAGACGTATCGACTTCGCTATCCGCCAGGAGATCCTCCACCGCCTCACGCCAGGAAGCGCGACAGCCAGAGTCATAGGCGGCGTCGAACGACTCAGACCCCAGGTCGGCGCGCAAGCGGCCGAGCCAGCTCGACATGCTGGCTGCCAGGTGGGGCGGCCTTGGCGCGCCACGGTCTTGCCGGAGTAACTCCGCCACGCCAGCCAGGTAGACCGCCATTAGCGGATCGCCGGAGGCGGCGTACAGTTGGCCTGCTACCTCCAAGGATTCGGCTATGCCGACCATGTCGCCCAGCTGTTGGCGGATGGCCAGCGCCTGACGAACCATTCTCCAGGCCTCAGGCAGATTGCCTTCGGCCAGCGCCACCTGACCCAGGTTGTTCAGGGTGGCCGCTGTGCCTCGCCGGTCGCCCATTGACTGCCGCAGTGCCAGGCTCTCCTGCAAATGAGCTCGGGCGGCGTCCAGATCACCTTGAGCATGAGTGACGCGCCCCAGGTTGTTTAGCACGAATGCCACACCCCGCTGGTCGCCCAAGGATCGCGACAGGGCCAGCGCTTCCAGGAAAAGTTCGCGTGCTGTGTCGTACTGGCCCTGGCCGAAGGAAAGGGTTGCCAGCGCGTTGAGGCTGGCCGAGATGCCCGCCTGATCACCCATATGCCGCCGCATGCCCAGGGCCTCGGCAAAATAGCTGCGGGCCGCCACGTACTCACCCTGCTCGCGGGCCACGATCCCCAGACTGTGGACCACCGAGGCCACGCCAGCCGTGTCGCCGATGGCCTGTCGAATGCCCAGGGCCTGCTCCAGATGCCGCCGTGCCGCCTCGAAGTCGCTGTGATGCTGGGCCATGGTGCCCAGGTTTGCCAGCGCGCTGGCCTGACAGGCCAGGTCGCCGGTTTCAACTGCCAGTTGCAGGCCCTCCTCCAACGCACGCTGCGCTTCGGCGTAGTCACCCGTTTGCAGGGCCAGCGAGCCCGCAGCCACCAGCAGATTGGCGCGCAGCTTCGGCAAGGCTTCGGTTCCGGACACGCCGAGAGCCAGACGCACGTACGCTTGCCCCTCGCGCAGCCAGGCCCTGCGCTCCCAATAGGGCAGCATGGCCAGCGCCAATCTCATCAACCCTTCGAGGGCCGAGGTGCCACCCCCAGCGTTGAGCCGGCTGCCCGCGGCTGGCAGGGCAGCCGAGCCAAGGGCTAAAGAGGCCAGCGCCCGGCCGGCATCGTCCAGCCGATCGCTGGCCGGCCCGGCTGTCGGGGCATCGGCAGATCGTCGATCTTCTTCACCTGGCAAATTGCCGCCAGCCCGCAGCCAGGACCAGGCAAAGGCAGCGCGGAGATTGTCGCGCTCCAGGTCCAACTCCTCCAGGTGGACGGCCTCATCAGGCCCTGCCAGCTCCGCAGCCGACCGCTCCGCCAGCAGCAGGAACCAGGCGGCATGGCAGTCCCGGACCGCCGGGCCCTCGCCTGATTCTTCCAGCTTCTCGGCGGCGTAGTCTTGCATCGTGAGCAGCATCCCATAGCGGACCCGATTACCCCGCTCAAAGACCTTGATCATTGACTTGGCTACCAGCCCGGTGAGGAGATCCAGCACTTCGCCGGGCGAGCTCCCGCAGTCGGTCACCACTGCCTCCGCGGCTGCCAGCGACCAGCCACCGCGAAAAACCGCCAGGCGGCGGAACATAGTTTGTTCCTGCGCCGAGAGCAGGTCATGGCTCCAGTCCAGTGTTGCCCGCAGGGTCTGTTGCCGTGGCTCGGCGGTGCGCAGCCCACCTGCCAGCAGACTGAAGCGGTCGTCGAGTCGGGCCAGTATCTCGACCGGGCTCATGAGCCGGATGCGAGCGGCTGCGAGCTCAATAGCCAGTGGCAGACCGTCGAGGCGCCGGCAGAGCTCCATCACAGCCTCTACGTTCTGCGAGTCTAGCTCGAATCCGGGAGCCACAGCCCGAGCACGCTCAACGAACAGTCGCACCGCTTCGGACTGCATGGCCAGTTGAACGGCGACCGCCGGGTCCGACACCGGCTCATTGACCAGCGACAGGCCTGGCACGTCGAAATAGGTCTCGGCCTCGATGCCCAGTGGCTCGCGGCTGGTGGCCATTATCTTCAGCTCGGGACAGCTCTCCAGTAAGCGTTGCGCGATCCTGGCACAGGACCCAATCAGGTGCTCGCAATTGTCCAGGATCAGGAGGGCCTGGCGCCCCCGCAGGTGATCGATCAACATGTCCTCGTAGGTCCGACCTGGCTCCTCGCCGAGGTGCAGCGCGCCGGCAATGCGCGAAGCGACCAACTCCGGATCGGCCAGGGAAGCGAACTCGACGAACCACACGCCGTCGCGAAACTCGGGCAGCAGGGCGGCACCAACCTGCAACGCCAGGCGGGTCTTGCCCGTTCCACCGGGGCCAATCAGCGTCAGCAACGGTACACGGCGCATCAGTAGCTGGATCTGGGCCATGGCCTTCTCGCGGCCCACGAACGTGCTGCGTCGGACTGGCAGGTTATTGGGCAGCGCGTCCAGGCTCCGCAGCTCTGGGAACTCGGACGGCAGCCCAGGAGCCATTACCTGGTAAAGATGTTCAGCGCGTCTCAGGTCGGTGAGCCGATGCTGGCCCAGATCGCGGAGCGTGACATCGGGTGGCAGCAGGTCGACGACCAGTTCGTATGTCGCCTCAGTGACGACGATCTGACGAGCCCACACCACATCCAGCAGGCGCGCGCAATGGTTCAGTGTCGGCCCGATGTAGTCGCCGCCGCGCTGTTCGGCCACTCCCGAATGGATGGCCATCCGGACGCGGATCACGACCGGCGGTTCCCACGGCTCGGTCAGGATCTGTCGTTGACCCTGAATGGCTGCCAGCACTCCCGATTGAGGCCCGTCAAAGGCAGCGTATAGAGCGTCACCGACCGTCTTGAAGATGTAGCCGCCGTGCGCCTCGATGGCCTGGCGCAGGATCCCGTCGTGACGGTCCAGCGCCCGGGCCATCGCTTCGGGGTCTCGCTCCCAAAGGCGGGTGCTACCTTCAATGTCGGTGAACAGGAAGGTGACGATGCCGGCAGGAAGACGGTGCATGGCCTGTTCCTGAGCGCTCCACTATAGCATCGCCAGCTGTCGGACCGGCTCTGGTCCTCGTACGAGCGCGACGGAGCTATCGAAGCTGCTCGCGTTGGCCGAAGCCGCGCTGGGGCGACAGGATGGCCAGAATCTCCTGGTCTTCGGCCGAGCGGGCATCGCCGCTTATGAGCCGCGCCAGAAGCTCACCCAGGCCCGGCCCAATCATGAAGCCTTGGCCACACATGCCAATGGCCAGGAGATAGCCTTCTGGTTCACCGGCCCAGCCGACAATCGGTGAGCCGTCCGGCGTCATCGGATAGAGTCCACGCCAGGTTCGGCGGACCCGGATGTTGGCCAGGATGGGCATGAGCCGCACCATTCGGCGAGCCACCATTGGCAGGAAGGCACTAGTCTCGCGCCGATCGAAGCCTGGGATGATCGGGTCGGGGGTGATGCAGAAAACCACCTGGCCGGTGGCTAGCTGAAAGAAGTAGTAATTCGCCGACCCGGGCTCGGGGCGGATGTCCACGATCATTGGGCGCAAGAACGGCGCTACGGCCTCAGTGATCCCGGCCTCATGGGAATCGGGCGCCACGGGGTGGTCGTGGCCGACCAGCCTACCTAGCTCACGGGCCCAGGGGCCGGCCGCGTTGACCAGCACGGGAGCCCGATACTCGCCTGCGGGTGTGCGGACGCCCTCAATCCGTCCTGCTGCCACCAGCACCTCGGTCACAGGCTGACCAAACACGAACTCGGCGCCCGCCCGCCGGGCCTCGGTGTAGAAGCCGTGACCAACCAGCAGTGGGCTGCAGTGGCCATCTCCCGGCGAGAACGTGCCGCCCCGCAGGCCCTCGGGGTTCAGGTCGGGAACGACGTCCAGCAACTCCTCGGCATCGTGCCAATCGATCTCCAGCCCGAACCGATGTTGCGTCTCCAGAAGCCGCTTGAGGATCTGCTCCTCCTGCTCGCGGTAGGCGACGAAGCAGTAACCGCCCCTTGTCCACTCGATGTCCTGGCCATAGGTCTCCCGCCAACTGGAGACGATCTCCAGTGATCGCAGGCACAGCCGGATTTTGGCTGGGTCGCTATGGGTAGCGCGGATGCCGCCGATGGCAGCCTTGTGGGATCCCTGGCCGGCACTGGCGAACTGATCAATGACCAGCGTCGAGAGCCCGGCCCGAGCGGTGGCCAGCGCCGTCGGCAGGCCAACACTGCCGGCGCCAACGATTATCACGTCGTACGAGCGGCGATCAGCCACGGTCAGCGTCCCGGGCCCCGGCAAGAACACCCAACGGTACTTCGACGTACAGCGGTCGCCGCACCGGCAGGGTGATGGCCTCAGCACGGATTCCTTCCTCGCGGAACAGGCGGCGGATGAGCAGCTCGCAGGTCTTTCCTCCGCAGGCCCCCATCCCGGCGCGAGTTATGCTCTTGATCTCGTTCATGTCCCGATAGCCTTGCCGGATGAGCGACCTGAGCTCGGCGGCAGTGACTCGTTCGCAGCGGCAGACAATCGTATCGTCGGTCAGTCGCTCCACCGCCTCGGGCAGGGGCTCCGCTACCCAAGGCTGCTGCAGCCGTATCCCAGCGACCTGCCTGGCCCACTCTCCTGGCACCCGTAACCGTACGACGGAAGTGCGATCTGACCGCGAGCCGGAGCGCACCGACACCACCTCGGCCTGACCGAGCACTTCGCCATGTACGTTGAGGACCGTTACCACATCGCCGGCTTTCGGCCCCAGAGCACCGAACTCCATGGGCACCATCACCACTGGCCAGGCGCTGTCCTTCCGGTAGTCGACCAGGGTGATAGCCAGGCCAGGGCAAACGGTGAGGCACTTCTCGCAACCAATGCAGCGCTCTCCCAGCGCCTCACCCAAGAAGCGCGGCACCGTGCGAATATCTGTCGGGTCGATGGCTATGAGGCCCTGGGGGCAGACCGATGTGCAAGGGTCGCACGGAATCTCCTGTGTACAGTGCAGAATAGGGACAACGCCTTCGTTTGTGCCAGGCTCCACCTGCGGGTGAATCTCCCCGGGACGCGACCGCAGGATCTCGGCTGTCGACAACCACTCCGCAGGTGGCGGCTCGTCAGATCCGCCTAACAGAGCGGCAATCTCGAGGCCTCTAATCTTGCCCGAGAACATGGCTGCCGAGGCCTCGGCTATCTCTTCGGCGTCGCCCGCGGCATAGACCGGCAGGCCGTACTCGGTGGCTTTCTGGGTGAATTCCTGGATGGGATCCAGTCCAACAGCGATCAGGACCGTGTCGCAGGGAAAAGACCGCTCGGTGCCTGGCACCGGGAGCCAGTTCTCGTCGACCCGAGCGATGGTCACCGATTCCACCTGGCTGGAACCATTGGCGCTCAGGATCGTGTGGGACGTAAGGATCGGCACGCCCAGCCGCACCAGTTTGTCCCGATGCACCTTGTAGCCACCGCACTCCGGCAGCGCTTCGCACAGGCCGACCACCTGGATCCCGGCCTGCAAAGCGTGGTAGCCGGCGATCAGGCCGACATTGCCACCGCCGACGATGAACAGCCGGTCGGCAGCTTTCACCCGATCGCGGTTGACGAGCGTCTGGAAAGCACCCGCTCCGTACACGCCCGGCAGCGTATTGCCGCGAAAAGCAAGCGATTTCTCGCGCGCCCCGGCGGCCACCAGAAGGACTTGCGGCTCCACCAGGACATACTCGCGTCCCTCGCGCAGCACGCCGACCTTGCCATCGCTGTATACCGCCAGAGCGGTGCTGTTCAGCCAGACGGTGACGCTCTCGTGGCCCCGCACCTGCGACTCGAGGCGTTGGGCGATGTCGATGCCACGCGTCCCAGCGTATACGGCATTGGTGGAGCCGAAGAAGCGATGCGTCTGCAAGACTAGCTTGCCGCCCAGGCGATCCTTGTCATCGATCAAGAGCGTCTTGATCCCATGCTGTCCCAACTGGATCGCGCCAGACATGCCGGCCGGTCCCCCGCCGATGATCAGCACCGCGACCCTCAGCGAACTTATGGGTGCCAGTTCCGGGACCCCACTGACCTTCGGCAGCCGCGGCAAACCGCGCAGCGGCTCGATGACCATGCCTGGGACCACGGGGGTCATGCATGCCTTGACGGGCCGGCCGCTAGCCACAACGAGGCACTGGGCACACTGACCGTTGGCACAGAAGATCCCCAGTGGTGCCCCATCGCGAGGGTGGTAGCCGAAGGTGCGGATGCCGTTGGCGAACAGGGCGGCGGCGATGGTCTCGGCTTCCAAGGCGACCAGCTCCCGGCCGTCGAAGGTGATGGTCACCCCACGGCGGCCTTCGGGCGGCAAGATAGGGTGGTTCTCGATTCTCATGTGGACTCCAGGCGTCCAGCCGTGACCCGGCGAGCGATTCGGCCATAGCCGTGGGCTGGCAAAACGGCCACTACAGGCGAGTGTAAGGCGAGGCGTGAAGAGGGGTCAAGATTCGCTAAGCCGCCCGGGCAATGTGGCAACTTGCCAAGACTTGACTTTCGGGGCACACTCAGGCGGCCAGGGCCGGGCAAGCGTCGGCGAGTGTGCCCGGCGGTCTTGACGCTCCGCCAAGGCGGTGATGGGCGCGTCTGGTCCCTGGCAAGTGCGCGTGCCGGCGCATAGCTCGAGGAGAGACGTGATGAAGAGGTTCGTATTACTAATGGCAATCGGGTTGCTGACGATTGCGTTGCTGGCTGCCTGCCAGACGCCCCAGGCGGAGAAAGGCACGCCAGCCGAGGGCATCGAGGGCGCGGGAACCCCCGGCGAGGTTACAGGGACCGTGGAGGTCACGCGCACCGGTGCGTGGGTGGACACGGTGGTGGTGCTGGAGGAGCCGAACGCTGATGCCGCCGTCTCGCGCCTCGAGGCGGGCGATCTGGACGTTTACGCGTTCGCCATCTCGACGGCCAGCACGTACAAGAAGATCAAGGAGAGCGAAGCCCTTCACTACAAGACCTCTTACGGGTCTTACAATGAGATCACGTTCAATCCGTCGGCCTGTGCGGATGAGACGCAGCTGAATCCGTTCGCGGTGCCGCGCATTCGGGAGGCCATGAACTATCTGGTCGATCGCGAGTACATCATCCAGGAGTTCATGGGCGGCCTGGGCACGCCGCGCTGGGTGCCGATCAACACGGCCTCCGCTGACCGCGGCCGGCTGGCGGCCGAGATCCGGCAGATCGAGGCTAAGTACGCTCACAATCCGGAGAAGGCGCAAGAGATTGTGAGCGAAGAGATGGAGAAGCTTGGTGCGACTTTTGAGGGTGGCAAGTGGATGTTTAGCGGCAAGCCGGTCACCCTTATTGGCCTGATTCGCACCGAGGACGAGCGGACACAGATCGGAGACTACTTCGCCGGGTTGCTCCAGGACCTGGGCTTCGAGGTTACCCGGAGCTACAAGACAGGTACCGAAGCGGCACCGATCTGGCAGCAGGCCGACCCCAAGGAATGCCAGTTCAACTTCTACACCGGCGGCTGGGTTTCGACGGCCGTGAACCGCGACGCGTCCTCCAATTTCAACTTCTTCTACACCCCCAAGGGTCTGCCGCGCCCGTTGTGGCAGGCCTATACGCCAGTGCAAGCATTCGAGGACCTGGCGCAGCGACTAAACGACAACGACTATCGGACACTCGAGGAGCGCAAGGAGCTGTTCGCCAGCGCTTTGCCTCTGGCCATGGAGGACTCGGTTCGCATCTGGCTGCTGGACCGCAGCAGCGTCGCCCCGTTGCGCAAAGAGGTGGATCTGGCTGCCGACCTGTCGGGTAGCATCTATGGCTCCAGCTTGTGGCCCTATACCCTGAGGCGCCTGGGCCAGGTTGGCGGATCCATCCGCTGGGCAAGTGCCCAGATCCTGACCGAGCCGTGGAATCCGGTCGCCGGGACGAACTGGGTCTATGACACGGCGCTGATTCGGGCGACCGCGGATTCGGCAGCCATTGTGGATCCGAACACTGGTCTGGCCTGGCCACAGCGCATCGCCAGCCTGGACGTCCAGGTGGAGGAAGGGCTGCCGGTGGGCAAGACCAACGATTGGGTGAATCTCGAGTTTGTGCCCGAGATTGTTGTCCCGACCGATGCCTGGGTGGATTGGGATGCCGAGAAGCAGGTCTTCATCACAGCCGGTGAATTCTTCACCGAGACGGCCAAGGCGAAGATGAAGACGACCATCACCTATCCGCCTGATCTATTCGAGAAGGTTAAGTGGCATGACGGCAACAACCTGACGATGGGTGACATGATGATGTTCCTCATCATGAACTTCGATCAGGCCAAGGAGAAGAGCGCGATCTACGACGAGGCCCAGGTGGCCGCCTTTGAGTCGTTCATGGCGACATTCAAGGGGATCAAGATAGTCTCGCAGGACCCACTGACGATTGAGTACTATACCGACAACTGGACACTCGATGCTGAGAACGCGGCGGGCAACTTCAACGCGCTCTGGCCCTACTATGGCTACGGCCCGGCACCATGGCAGTCTATTGCCATCGGTGTGATGGCCGAGGCCGACAACAAGGCCGCCTTCTCGGCCAACAAGGCGCAGATCAAGGAGATCGAGCAGTTCAGCTTCATTGCCGGTCCGACGCTCGAGATCCTGAAGGGGTATCTCGACGAGGCAGTTGCAGCGGGGACTGTACCCTACTCGCCGACGCTAAGCGCTTACATCACGCCCGAAGAGGCCAAAGCGCGGTATGAGAGTCTGCAGGAGTGGTTCCGGGTTCGAGGTCACTTCTGGATCGGGACTGGGCCGTTCTATCTGCAAAGGGCCTTCCCTGTCGAGGGCACGGTGATTCTCGAGCGCTTCCGTGACTTCCCTGACCCGGCGACTAAGTGGCTGCGGTTCTCTGAGCCGGCCATACCGGACGTAGCCATCGATGGTGAGAGCCAGGTGATCGCTGGGGAAGCCGCTACCTTCCAGGTCTTGGTAAACCTAGGCGACAAGCCTTATGCGGCGAGCGATATCGATTCCGTGAGCTATCTGTTGTTTGACTCCAAGGGTGAGATGGTGGATAGCGGCCAGGCGACCCTGAAGGAGGAAGGCATCTACGAGATCGCGCTGAGCCAGGAAATGAGCCAGGCTCTGGGTGAGGGTTCCAACAAGCTCGAGGTGATTGTCGTCTCGAGGCTGGTGGCCCTGCCAAGTCTGGAGGAGTTCGAGTTCGTCACCGCGCCATAAGTTGCTTACGGCGCAGGCTAGGTGAGGGCGGCCGGTCGGGGGTGCCTCGGCATTCCCGACCGGCTTGGCCATCGCAAGTGGGCTTGGCTGCTTAGGTGTCCCGGCGAGCCGTGCGATGGCTATACTTGTCAGCCCTGGTTGGGGCTGTGGGGTGTCAGTAGGAGGTTGGCAAGTTGACCGTAACTAGACGGGCACTGGAAGGAACCCTGGCCGTTGATCAGGCAAGCCTGGCGATGGCGAGTCGGAAGGCGAGAACGGCGACGCTGGTGCAGCTGTTTCGCTTCACGGCCTTTCGTCTGGTGGCGCTATTCGTCACCGTCACCATCGGGGTCTACTTGACCATTGTCATCGCCAACATGGGCGGCTACGTCGACAAGATTCGAAAGGCGCAGATCCGGGAGATGATTGACCTGGCTGCCCAGGAGGATCGCGGTCTGCGGATGCTGCCCGCTGAGGAGCGCACCAGGATCATCGAGGAGCGGGTTCGCAATGCCGAGAAGGCCTTGCGTCTCGATCAACCGTTTGTCGTGCGCAGCTTCTTCTATCTGCGTAATGCCCTGACCCTGGATCTGGGGATGGCGGAGAAGGTCGTAAGCGACAGCGGCTCCAAGCAGGTGCGGCGGGTCATCACTGAGAGGCTGCCGCCGACGCTGGTGCTCTTCGGCACCACGAACCTGTTGTTATTCTTCACTGCCGTGACCGCTGCCCTCGCCTTATCGCGGCGCTACGGCAGCCGCTGGGACAAGCTGGTCATGGCCATGGCTCCCACGGCCGCTGCCCCGGGCTGGTTCTACGGGCTGTTCCTTATCCTGGTCTTTGCTGCAGCCTTGGGGCTCTTCCCCTTTGGAGGCATGGTGCGCTCGCCGCCCCCCGATAACCCGCTGCAGTACGGCCTCAGCGTCTTGTACCACATGGTGCTGCCGGTGTGCTCTGTGCTCATAAGTTCCATCTTTCTGTCTACATACAACTGGCGCACTTTCTTCCTGATCTTTTCCAGTGAGGATTACGTTGACATGGCCAAAGCCAAGGGCCTGTCGAACAAGCAGATCGAACGCCGCTATGTCTTGCGGCCCACTCTACCCAACATAGTCACCAGCTTCGCGCTCATGCTGATCTCGCTGTGGACCGGAGCGATCATCCTGGAGACGGTGTTCAACTGGCCCGGTCTGGGGCGGCTGTATTACAAGGCCATCGGCATGTACGACACACCGGTCATTGTCGCCATTGCGGTTGTTTACGCCTACCTTCTGGCGCTCACCGTTTTCCTCCTGGACTTCATCTACGCCATCGTTGATCCGCGAGTCAGGGTCGGGAAAGGAGGGACCGGACAGTGAGCACGGTGCTGCGCAACCTGCGGCAGCTGCGGGAATACCCGTCGGCGATGTTCGGTCTGGCCATCATAGGCTTTTTGGTGGTTCTGTCCATCGTCACGGTTATCGCCATTCCTTACGAGAAGGCGGTCAATCTCTGGCGAGTCGGTGGCGGTGCCTGGGAAGACAGTCCGAAGAATGCGTGGCCGGTCTGGTACAGCTGGCTGAAGCCCGGCAGCCTCACGCGGACCATTGTCGTCGATAGCGAGAAGGCGGATCTGGAGCGGACGATCGTGACGCGCGCCAGCGGCACGCGGGAGGAGCACCTGGTGCTGGCTTTCGACTACCAGCATGACACGTTTCCTCCCGAGATGACGCTCTTTGTGACGCCAAGAAGGACGGAGAGGTCGCCGCACGTCAGCCTGACCTGGGTGACGCCGGATGGTCGCGAAATCCGAGCCGGTTCGATCACGCCTGCGCGCCGGCAGTCATTTCGCTTTGGCCAGGACAGGATGCTGACCCGGCGCCTAGGTGGCGTGCCGCCCGAAGTGGGCCTGTTCCAGAAGCCGGACAGCCAGCCTGCGGTGCCGCTAAAGGGCTGGTACCAGTTGAAGGTTGACACATTGTTGTTCGAGCCCGACGATACGCTGGAAGCCAAGCTGGTGGTCTATGGTCTGGTGCATGGCGCTGCCGGTACCGACCACCAGCGCCGCAGTCTCCTTATCGCCTTGCTATGGGGCACGCCGATCGCCCTCTCATTCGGCTTGTTGGCAGCTGCGGGTACGACGATCACCACCATGACGATCGCTGCTTTTGGCGTTTGGTATGGTGGTTTTGTCGATGGCCTGATCCAGCGAATTACCGAAGTAAACATGATCCTTCCACTGCTTCCGATTCTGATTATGGTTGGTACCTTCTATTCGCGGAAGATCTGGCTGATGCTGGGAATCGTGATTCTTTTCAGCATTTTCGGTGCCGGCATCAAAGGCTACCGGGCGGTCTTCCTCCAGGTGCGAACGCTGCCCTACGTCGAGGCGGCTCAGGCGTACGGCGCTGGCAACCTGAGGATAGTCCGCCATTACTTGGTGCCGCGCGTCTTGCCGCTCGTCATTCCCAGCCTGGTGATCCTGGTGCCGGCATTCGTGTTCCTGGAAGCCTCTTTGGCGGTGCTCGGCCTCGGCGACCCTGTCTTGCCTACCTGGGGCAAGGTCATCAATGACGCCAATAAAGAGGGCGCCCTGTTCAAAGGCTACTACTACTGGATCCTGGAGCCGGCGGCGCTCTTGATGATGGCCGGCCTGGCCTTCGCCATGGTAGGTTTCGCGCTGGACCGCGTGTTCAATCCCAGGCTGAGGGAGTTGTAGGCGTATGGAGAAAGGTGACTCGGTCGTGCTCTCGGCTCGGAAGTTGAGGCTTTTCTTCCGGGCCAGGCGCGGGATAGTTCAGGCCGTCGACGACGTCGATTTCGATCTTCAGCGCAATCGCGCGACAGTGATCATCGGCGAATCTGGTTGTGGTAAGAGTACTCTGGCGAAGGCAATCCTTCGCCTCTTGCCGCGCAATGTTGGTGAGTACTCGGGCCATGTGTACCTGGACGGTCAGGACATCATGGCCCTCAATGAAGAGCAGTTCCGGCAGGCAATTCGCTGGAAGCGGATATCCATGGTCCCCCAGGCGGCCATGAATGCCCTCAACCCGGTCATCCGGGTCGGCGACCAGGTGGCTGAGCCGGCCGTGCTGCACCTGGGTCTGGGCAAGCAGGAGGCTATGGAGCTGGTCTTCCAGGCGTTTGACCAGGTTGGCGTGCCGGTTGACTTCGCCCAGCGCTATGCCTTTGAACTGAGCGGTGGCATGCGGCAGCGGGCCATTCTGGCCATGGCGCTCATTGCCCAGCCCGATGTGGTCATTCTGGATGAGCCGACCTCGGCCCTTGACGTGCTTACCCAGGCCAACATCATGAACCTGCTGAAGCGAGTGAAGAAGGAGCTCGACACCAGCTTCATCTTGATCACCCATGATGTGTCGACGTCAAGCGAGTTGGCAGATGATGTAGCGGTCATGTATGCCGGGCAGATCGTGGAAGTGGCCACCGCCGCCGAGTTCTTCCCCAATCCGCTGCATCCGTATTCGTACAAGCTTATGGCCAGCGTGCCGCGGCTTCGGACCAAGATCGAGCCTGAGTACATCACCGGTCAGCCGCCTAGCCTGATCCGGCCGCCTACGGGCTGTCGATTCGCCGAACGCTGCCACCTTCGCTTCGAGCGCTGCGATGTCGAGCCGCCGGTGTTCCGGGCGGGCGATCGACTTGTGAAGTGCTGGCGCCACGAGTCTGCAGGAGGTTCTGCCCGTGAATGACATGGACCGCGGCCCGAACCAGGGTCCGCCCCTCGGGTCGATGCCGAGCGGCGGTGACGGTCAGGGCCCGCTGCTTTCGGTCGAGGATTTGCACGTCTGGTACGAGCTGAAGCGCTGGGGCTTCGTGCACGCCGGCTTCGTGCGGGCGGTAGATAACGTTAGCTTTGAGCTCAAGGCCGGCGAGGCGCTGGCCTGTGTGGGTGAGAGCGGCTGCGGCAAGTCAACGCTCATGAAGGCCATCCTTGGCCTGCTGCGTCCGACCCAGGGGACGATCCGCTTCCAGGGGCGTGATCTGCACATGCTGGACAAGTGTGGCTGGCGCTGGTTCCGAACGCAGATTGGCTACGTCCAGCAGGATCCTTTCGGGGCACTGCCCACCTTCATGGACGTCAACCGTATCCTGAGCGAACCGTTGGTCATCAACGGCCTCTCGAACGAGTCTGCGCGGGCGCAGCGGATTGCCAGGGTCATGACCGAGGTCAAGCTGACGCCCGTCGACGAGTTCCTGCCCAAGTTCCCGCACATGCTGAGCGGCGGCCAGCAGCAACGGGTGGTGATCGCGCGGGCCATGATCATGGAGCCCAAGCTGCTAGTGGCCGATGAGCCCGTCTCGATGCTCGACGCGTCGGTCCGCGTGGAGGTGCTGAAGCTCTTGCGCGCGCTGCAGGAGAGCCACAACCTGGCCGTTATCTACATCACGCACGATCTCTCCACCGTTCGCTACTTCTCGGATCACATCTTCGTGATGTATGCCGGCCAGATAGTAGAGTATGCCCGGATGGACGATCTCTTGGCTCATCCGCAGCATCCGTACACTTTGGCGCTGTTGAATGCTTCTGCGGATCCGGACGCCAGCAATGCCCTGGTCATGCGCGACGTTCCGCCGGGCGAACCGCCGAGCCTGGTGTCGCCGCCCAGCGGCTGTCGGTTTCACCCGCGCTGTCCACATTTCATGGCCGGGCTCTGTGAGGTGCGCGTGCCACCGCCGTTCGAGACTGAGCCGGAACACCGAACGGCGTGCTGGCTCTATGACCCAGAAGCGCAGCACCGATCGGCGACTTCACAGGCTGCCGGTGATGGCGCCGCAGCTGGCATGAGCGGGATGTGACGGCCTACGGCTGGAAGCCCCTGGTGATCGCGGGCCTCGTGCTCGTGTTGGCTGGGGCTGTCCTGCCTTTTCTGATGGTCATCCGCGTTCTGCCCTCGAGCTTGTGGCTGAGCGTGGTCGCCTACGCGAGCTCGGTGTCGGGCATCTTTCTGGGCATCATCGCCTCAGCAATGATCTACACCGAGCGTCATCGTAACGGCGACGGCACTCCGTAGAGGCTCTCCGACACTGCCCTCAGGGGTCCCCAGCCGCCACTTGGCCGGACGGCGGCGGTGGGCAGGTGGGGACCCAGAGCCCCTCAGCGACGGTTGCCTGATGGCGACCTTTGCTAGGGCTCAGATGTGGTGGCCGGCCCGACCGGCACAGGCTCAGCGTGGACTGCGCCCCCAACGTCGAGGAACACCAGGCGAGCGTCGATGCTGACGCTCAAGAGGTGCCCGAGGTCAGCGACGTAAGTCCGCAGCTGCTGGTCGTAACCGCGCGCACGGACAATCGCTGCCACTTGCGCGACGCCGGCCAGATGGTCGGTCTTGAAATCGAGGACGTGCCAGCCGCAGGCGTCACCGTAAACTAGGTCGACATGGCCAGTGCGCATCGGGCCCCCGGGCCAATCGGCCGGCGCCACGTAGGGCAGCTCGTGAGAACGATTGGCCGGGCCGACACCATCGATCACCGACCAAAGCTCGTGGGCGCGAAATCGGGCCAAGAGCTCCTTTGCCTGAGCGACGGCCTGGCGACGCAGGTCATCGGTCACCAATCGCTCTTCGAGAGCTGCTGCCTCGAGCAGGGCATCCAGGCGCAGGTCATCGGGGAATAGCCAGTGCTCCAGGGCGCGGTGGACTAAGTTGCCCAAGGCGGTGGCTGGGACAGATTCCTCGCCACTGGCGCGCCAGGGGTAGGTTGGCTCTGCCGGGCGTTCCCAGTGCCGCCGCCGCGGCGGGATCACGGCCAGTGGCTCGTAGAGCGGCTGGCTCTGGGCGGCGGCCGGCCCGGGCTTACTCGCAGCGTCCGCTGAGGCCTCGCCCGGCGACTGCGGAGCCTCGTCGCTGGAGTCCGGGGCAGGCGCGCTGGGGCCGGCAGGAGTTCCCGTCGATGCAGCCGTTATGCCTGAGGCCTCAGAGCTTGACGGGGGTCCAGCTGCGGTGGGACCGTTGGAGAGCCAGCCTGGTGCTCCGGCTGGGCCCGGAGTTGGTGCTGTGAGCGCCTGGCGTGCTTGTTGGTCTGGCAGGCACTGCCGGCAACTGGCCGGTAGCGCGTCCTCTACTACCGCATCCGCCACCGGCTCGGCCAGGCTCCCCTCTACCGCCGACTCGTCTCCGCGAACCACGCAGAAGCCGTATGGGGTCTCCCCGACGCGGTGCTCTTGCCAGCCGTCATCGGCTCGCTCGACCAGGCCCGCCAGGTCCACCTGCAAGGCCTCTAGCAGCCGCTCAAGCCAGCCGGCAGCTTTCAGGGACTTTTCTGCCCCGGTGACCGTGCCAGAGATGATGAGTTTGTCACGAGCCCGTGTGGCGGCCACGTACAGCAGGCGCCGCTCTTCGGCCAGGCTTTCACGCGCGTCCTTGAACGCCGCCAGGCGCACCGGCAGCGGCTTGGCAGCGCCGGCTCGGCCCGAGGGTACCGCGGCCACGCCAAGGTGCTTCACGAAGTATGCGGGCTGCTGGCGGGCTCCTCCGGCATGGCTGGCGTCACCCAACACCACGACCGGAAACTCGAGGCCCTTGGCCCGATGAATCGTCATCAAGCGAACAGCACCGGCGGCCTCAACAGCCGCTTCCCCCTCTCGGACTTCGACATCCCGCAGCGTGCGCAAGTACTCCAGGAACTGGCGCACCCGGACCAGGCCGCTAGCCCGGGCGTCGTCCACCAGCTTGTCCACGTTGCGCCACAGGCGGCTGACACCAGCTGACGCCAGGACCGCTCGATAGTCGGTTCTGTCCAGAAGCTCGGTGAGAAGCTCAGCCACCGTCAGCCGGTCGGCTAGCGGCTCGAGCTCGTCCAGGATTCGGGCCGCACGACGAACCCGTTCGGCGTCAGTCGCCTCCATGGCGGCGAGATCGCCGGCCATGGCGCGTCGCAGGGACGATCTCTGCTCACCCGTCATTAGCAGTCGGTACAGGCCGCTATCCGTCACACCGAAGGCTGGCGAGCGCAACAGTCCGGCCATGGCCAGGTCGTTCCACGGCTCAGCGATGGCCAACAACATGTTCAAGAGGTCGCGGACCTCTTGTCGGTCGTAGAAGCCGATGCCGGCGACGGTGACAAAGGGTACGCCGGCGGCCTCAAAGGCCTCTTCGTAATATCTGTAGGACCGCGAGGAACGGAAGAGCACGGCGACGTCGGACCACTCATCGATCTGCCCCGCCAGACGAAGCTGGCTAAGCCGGTGGGCCAGCAGGCGTGCGGCAACCGGCCTGGCCGACGAAGCATTGGACCCCGTGCCAAGGCAGAACTCCACGTAGGGCGGCGGCATGCTCGGTGGGGCGGATAGCCGGTTGGCTGCCAGCACGCCGTAGCCGATTTCATAGGGCGGACTGTCCGGGCTGACACGCATGACAGGTTCAAGCATCCGATCAAGGGCTTCCAGTAGGGCGACGTGAGTGCGAAAGGACTCACTCAGGTGGACGACAGGCCAATCCTGATTCCTGAAGCGTTCCTCGATCTCCCGGAATACCGTCACGTCGGCGCCGCGGAAGCGGTAGATGCTTTGCCGAGCATCCCCGACGACGAACAACCGATCAGCGTGATCGCCACACAACGCCTCGATGATCGCAGCCTGACGAGCGTTGGTGTCCTGATACTCGTCGATGAGGATTGCTTTGAGCTTCTCCTGCCAGCGCTGGCGGACTGTGGCGTTGGCGAGCAGCCGCAGAGCCCCAAGCTCTAGGTCGTCGTAGTCCAGCGCCTGTCGCTTGGCCAAGGCATCCCGGTAAACGCCTTCGGCAATGCCAAACAGCCTGGCCAGACGTGCCATGTCGCCTGGAAAGCGGGCCTCAATCTCCAAGTCGGGTGGTGCGTCATAGCTTTTGTCGCCCTTGACCCAGGGGGCCACTGTCTGACTGTATGCCTGGCGCAGCCGGCCAAGCGGCGGCTTGAGCGCGGCATCAGCTTTGCTGAGCACCAGGTGCTGCCGGCGGAAGTTGAACAGCGCCACTGCTGCCCGAGCTGACTCATGGACCTCTAGCCAGGCTACGAAGTCGCGCCAGCCGGCAAGCAAGGCTGCGACGGCCTGCCGACGACGGCTGTCAGGTCCTTCCACTGCCTGAAGCGCCTCGAGTTCGGCGATTGCCTCTCTCACCTCCGCCTGCGCGGCAAAGTCGAGAAGTTGGCGCTCAACAAACGCCGACCAGGCGGCCGCGTCGCCCTGGTGGCGGAAAGCCTCGGCGGCGTCGGGTCGCCGGCGCATCAACGTCGCCATCAGGTTGTAGAGCGCGTCGCCCCGCGAAACGTCAAAGAGCGGTGCTGTCTCCAGGTCGTCGGTGGCTTGCTCAAGCGCCGCTTCGACGGCCTCGGCCTTCAGCGCTGCTGACAGCCCCTCCTCCGCGACCACGAAGCGGGGGTCGACGCCAGCCTCGGCCGGATGGCTGCGCAAGAGCTCGGCACAGAAGGAGTGAATGGTACCGATCCGGGCGGCGTCCAGCTGGCTCTCTGCCTGGAGCCACAGTGCTTGCTTCGGCCCGTCGTGCGCCGCGACCAGGCCGCTAACTGCCGTCCGGACCCGACCGCGCATCTCCAGGGCGGCCTTCTCGGTGAACGTTACGGCCAGGATCTCGGGCGGCTGGCAGCCCTGGGCCAGGAGCGCGACGTAACGAGCCACCAGCGCCTTGGTCTTTCCCGTGCCAGCCCCGGCTGTGACCAGGACATTGCAGCTCACACTGGTGGCGGCCCGCCGCTGGTCATCGGTCAGATCCCCAAACAACTCGCGTGGCAAGTCAATCATCAGCTCGGGCATCAGTATCCTGCCTGGACCGTATAGCGCCAGCACCAGGCCGTCGCCGCGCAGTAGTCAGGACAGCCACCTGCGGGCGGCCGGGGCTCAAAGAGTCCCCCGCGTATAGCGCGCACGAAACGCCTGACGTGGCGCTGAGCCAGTGCCGCGGCACCAGCCGGACCGCTGTACTGGCTGTCAGGAGCCTGGTACTTGAAGCCGGCCAGTCGCAGTGAGCTAGCGCAGGCCCGACGCACCTGCCAATAGAAGCCCTCCACAGGTTCGCCAAGGCGAAGGGCCTCGCGGGCCGCCAAGGCATATAGAGGGAGCTGAAGTCGCCTACCGGCTACCAGGTCGGCGACCAACATGTGCCCGCTGCCGAGCTTGTAGTCGATGACCCGCAGTTCTCCAGCTTCGTTGCGGTCCACCCGATCGATGACGCCCCGCAGCAGGATCTCCTCGCTGTCCAGGTCGAGGCGCAGTGGTGGGCCAGAAATGCCGAAGTTGGCCTCCAAAGCTATGGGAAGCCACTGCCGGCCAGGATCCAGGTCGGCCAAGGCCTGAACCGAGGCCTCGAGATCTTCCAGTAGCAGCGCCTGCTCAGCTTGCCACCAGGCGGTGGGCCGGAATCCGAGTCTGGCCGGCGCCTCGGCAAAGATCGCCGGTGCTACCTCGTGAATTGCCTCCACCACGCTCTCTGGGTCTTGTGGATCGGCGGCCGCCCGATAGGCCCGCTCGAGCACCTGGTGAAATATGGTGCCCAGTTGAGCGGAATCCAGGCCAACAGCCGGCGGCTCGAGCGGTGACAGCTCTAGAGCCACTTCGACGAAAAAGCGCAGTGGGCATGTCCCATAGGCCTCGAGTCGGCTGGCGCTCCAGACGTGGTGCGGTCCGAAGCGCCCCTCGAGCAAGGGCGCCAGGTCGGGGGCCCAACCGTCATAACGACTGCCGCGGGGCGGACCGAGGCGTTGAACGAGTACTTCCCGCCCGGTGGCTACAGAGCGCCAGCGCTCTTGCAGCGCAGGCTCTGCAGGCGGTTGCGTAGCCTGCCGGGCGGCCCAGAAGAGCAGCTCGCCGACTGCAGCTGCCTCGTCAAGCGGCCGCGGCGTGTTCAGGCTGAGACGGCGGACCGATCGCCCATCGGTTCCGCTAGCCGCCAGCGCGGCGTTCCAGTATGGCGAAGCCTGCCACTCCTCACCAGCGTCATCCAGATAGGGGCGGCTGAGCAAGAGGCGCTTGTCGGCCCGGGTGACTGCCAGATAGAAGAGCCCGCGTTGCTCGCGCCCCAGGCGCGGCTCGAGGCCTAGGGAGACGCGCAGTCGGTCGGGCACGAAGGGGTCCTCGCGTTCAACTTGCGGGAGCAACCCCTCCGCCAGGCCCAAGATTACCACCGCCTGGAATCGAGGTCCCCGGGCCTCCAGCAGGCGCAGCACCTGGATGGCCGGGATCCTGCTGTGGGGTGGGTCATGATAAGTGGTTGTGGTGACCAGGTCGTAGAGTTCGGTCAGGAAATCGCCATAGCTCACCGGTGTCTCGTCAAGCATTCGGTCCGTTAGAACCAGGGATCGAAGCACTTCGCGCAGCTGGTCATGGGCTGCTTGCTCTCGCGCCGCCAGCTCGTCGCCGTCTGAGCCGTCCTCGGCATTGGCGTTATCCTCAGGGTACTCGGGTGGCGCGTACTGGAGTTGGGCCATCCAGTCCTCGAGCCAGGCCACCCATTGGCTGAGGCGGCGTGGGGTAGGCGACAGCCCCTCGGCCAGCGCCCGCAGCCCCTGGGCCAGATCGGCCGCCCGCTTGCCTCGCGGAGCCTGTGTTGTCAGCCCGTCCTCCTCGAAATCCACGGCGTCAGGCGCTTCCTCCGCGGCCAGGGCCTCCAGGGCCTCCAACCAGGCGTCCAGGCCACCGGCCAGAATCGCCTTTCGGCTAACGGCTTCCAGGGCGTCCGCGTCCTGGCGTCGTAGTCCCAGACTAGTGAAATCGAAGAAGGGCGATCGTAGGCTGTCGGCAAGTGCCCGTCTGGGGTAGTCCTCGAGCGGCAGATTTAGCAGCTCCAGCAAGGCGACGATCCTTGGCGCCTCCCGCAACGGGTCGCCGACGGTGAAGCAAACCGGCACGCCGAATTCCCTGGCCGCCGCCCGCAGAAGGGGACGATAGTGCTCCGGATCTGGGGCGATGATGGCACAGGCCGGGAGCGGTATACCCTCCCGAAGGTGGCACGCCTTGAGCCAGCGAATCGCCTCTCGGGCTTCGTCGGCCGGTGCGCGGACTTCCAAGAACTCCACCTCCGGCTGTGGAGGGGCGTTCGGAGCCGGCAGCAACGAAAGACCGGTCGCCGACGCCTGGGGCGGCAGTGAGCCGGCCTGCCCCGGCGACGCTCCTGCGGCGAAGAGCTCCGCTTCCAGCTGGCGCAGGACCGGTGATGTCCAGTGCGTCCCGACAACGGGTTCAAGCGAGGCGTCCGTAGCCTCGATGAGGCGTTCGCGGGCGCGGCTGAAACGCAGGTGGGCCTTGCGCGCGGGACGAATCCCGTCGGGGATCGGGCCTGTTTCGCCGGGCAGGGTGATGAGAAGCTCGGTCTGCCCTCTCGCCAAAGCGGCCAGGCAATGGATCTGGTGTCCTTCGAAACTGTCAAAGCCATCGACCACCAGCCCACGCAGCCAGGCTCCGGCGAGTGCATCTCGCTGCAGGAGCTCTATCGCGGCCTCGTATCGGCCGGCGCGATCAGTGGCTCCGGCCTGCTTCAGGCGGCGAAGGTAGGCGCGGTAGACGCAGGCCAGTTCGACAGCGGGGCGTTCCGTCTCTCCAGAAGCAGCCAGCAGGTCATCTGCTGTGAGCCTCTCCCGTTGCAGCTCCTCAATGTGCTCCTGAGCTACCTCCAGGAAGCCAGGCCGCTCGGCAATGGGCCCGAAGTGCTGGAGCTGGCCGGCGCCGAGGGTGTCGCGTACTGCCAGGCGCAGCAGGCGTCGCAGAACGATCTCCGGCAGGGTGAATAGGAAGTAACCGCCCCGAGCCAGGATCGCGCCGTACAGATCGTCGAAGGTGCCGACGCGCACGCCGACGGCTCCACCCGTCTCGGCCAGGCGCCGCGTCAGATAGCGAGTCTGAATGCGATCTGGGACGACTGCCCACCAGGCAGAGAGCGGATTGGCGGCCGCTTGATCTCGCAGCCAGGCCACGCAGCGGGCGGTCTTGCCGGAGCCCGCCGGTCCAATCAGCAGTCGTACATGCGCCACGGCGAAGCCGAAATGCGGACTTGGGGCACTCGGGCGCTATAGGTTGGCGACAAAGGCGCGCAGGAACTCCTTCCGCTGGGCCTCGGGCGTAAGGGTGTAGATCAGGTACTCCTCCTCGGTGATCGGGCTATTGTCCGGCCGCGAGATGGCCAGCAGCACCTCGAAGTCAGTTGGAATCCGGCGCGTCTCGTCGACGTAGCGCCACCAGCCGATGACCTGGTTGACCTCGTGAGGCTCGATGATCATGATCTTGGCTGTGTAGCCAGGACCGCCGAGCTTGCGCAGGAAGTGCGGCAGCGGCGGCCTATCCACTGGGGAGGGCAGCCGCCCGAATACCACCACCCGATGGCTGGGGTCGGCCACCGCCTGGTCTCGGGCGGCCTCGAGGATGGCGATCTGCTCCTCAGGCGTGTGGTGCTCCGTGGTAAACCGCACGTCCAGATCTCCCAGCACGCCCTGGAGCTCTGCCCGACGCGAGGCCGCGATTCTCGTCGCACCGGGGCCAACGGCCACCGTCAGGGCGTGCGTGGCAGCCTTGATCCGTTCGGCGGCAAAGCTTGAGAGCATCACGTCCGGATCGGTGAGCCGTGGGGCGGCGATTTCGATCTCGGCCGGGACGGCGCCAGCGTTGCCAAGATAGCGGCCGATATGCGCTTCCACCGCTCGCCGGGCCTCAGGGGCGTCGAGCTGGCGCAAGGCATCCAGGGCCAGGGTCCGCAGCTGGCGATCGTTGCGCTCTAGATCGAGTGACAGGATCTCGATGGCCTCCAGGTCGCCCAATCGGGCCAGAGCCAGGCAAGCACGGGTGTGAATCTCGATGTCCTCGCTCTCGACGTATGGGCGTATGGCACTGGTGGCTTCACTGGCGCCCGTGTAGCCAAGAATGTCCATCAATCGAGCCCGACGCTCGCCGACAATGCCGGCATCGGCGGCGTCACGGACGGCCGGTGTAGCCACTGCCCGACCAAAGGCCCGCAAAGCGGCCAGCACCTCGGCGTCACCGGAGTTCAAATAGGCGGTAATCAGCGGGCGGATGGAGGTCACCTCGGCTCGCTGTGCCAGGATGCGGGCGGCCAAAACACGCCTGGTGGGGTCACTGGCACCGAGTAGCCGCTGCAGCTGCTTCGAGGGCTGCTCGGCCAGGCTGGCCAACAGCGCTGCCTCGGCCGAGCCTTCCGGGGTGCCGGAGCCTTGCGACTCCGCCTGACCCCTTTCTTCGACTGCCCGCGCCGTAGACTTCTGACCGGCCTCGGGCTGGCGGGGCTGGCGCTGGACGGGTGCGCGTCCCGGCGATGGCTTTGGCCGCTTGTCTTTGCCGCCACCTAGTAGGCTACGGATGAAACCCATCGCTGGCCTCCTCCCGGCTCGAGCGGTGCCCGGTCAATGTACCACGCCTGGCGCCCCGACGCAACCCTTGTGGCGGGTGGAGGTTGTGGCGGCTACAATTGGGCGCTCGGCCGGGCCGCATTACTCAGGCGACGATCATGACTACTGCCCTGCTACGAATTGACCGCAACGACTGCCTTCGCCTGGACTGCGCGCTGTCCCGCGAATGGCTGGAGACGAATGGGCGAGGAGCCTACGCTGCTGGTACCGTGCCGATGTGCGCCACGCGGCGCTATCACGGTCTGTTGGTAGCACCCTCGCCTGGTGGCAGGGGCCGGCACGTCTATCTGGCGCGCTTCGAGGAAAGCCTCGAGGGCCCTGATCGCGCCGTTCCATTGTCAATCGCTCGTTACCCCGGTCTCTGGTCGCCTCACGGCCACAAGTCGCTGGCTGGCTTCGAGCTGGCACCTTTTCCCGTTTTCAGGTACCGCCTTGGGGCAAACGAAGTCAGTCGCGAGATCCTGCTGGTACGCGACGCGCAAACCGTCCTCGTCCGCTACGCGTTGAGCGGTGAGCAGGACGACTTGCAGTTAGTTCTGCGCCCCCTGTTGCCGTACCGTGAGGCTGACGCGCTGACCCACGAGAACCTGGCGCTGCAGCCTGAGGCGCGCCCCATCCGCATCGATGGTCAGCTGATGGGTATCAGCGTGCAGCCCTATGCCGTGCTGCCGGCCATCCACATTACCGTCAGCGCAGCGGGCTGCCAATTCACGGCCGACCCCGTTTGGTACCGCAACGTTGAATACGAAGTCGATTTGCAGCGCGGCTATGAGGGCCACGAGGATCAGTTCTGCCCAGGTGTCATCCGTCTCCGACTCCTTGGCGCTCAGCCGGCGGTGGTCGCGGCCAGCATCGAGGAACCGGTGTTGGATCCGGGGCAGCTATGGATGGTCGAGAGCGCCCGGCGCCGCGCCGAAGCAGAAGCTGTTGGTCGCGATGTGCGCTCCATCTTGTCGCTGACGGCCAATGACTTTCTGTTCCGTACCGAGGGCGGACGGCTGGGGGTGCTGGCGGGCTATCCCTGGTACACCGAACGTGGCCGGGACACTTTCGTCGCCCTGCCGGGCCTGACGCTGAGCCGCGGCCTGATTGAGGACTGCGCCCTTGTCCTCGACGCCGCGGCCAGCTATGAGCGTGGCGGCCTCTTGCCGAGTCGCTTCGGCCAGGGTCCGGATGACAGCACCTACCGCTCGGCAGATGCCGCATTGTGGTGGGTGCGCGCCGTGAGGCTCTACGAACTGGCTGGCGGGTCGGTGGCGCGGATAAGGGAGCGGTGGCTACCTGTGTTGCTGAGGATCGGCCAGCGCTATCGAGAAGGCACCGACCTGGGCATCGGTTGCGACGCCGATGGCCTGTTGCATGTGGGCGCACCTGGAGTAGCTGCCACATGGATGAGCGCTTACACCGTGGACGGTCCGGTCACTCCGCGCTCGGGTTGCCCGGTCGAATTGAACGCGCTCTGGTATTTCCTGATCGCCTACCTGACCAACCTGCTGGAGGCAGTGGGGGATTCGGACGAGCAGGCTGGTTGGCTGGAGCTGCGCCGGCGTCTGGAGAGGAGCTTCCTGGATCGCTTCTGGCTGGCCGACGAGGCTTACCTTGCCGACCTGTGGACCGAGGCCGGGCCCGATAAGAGCATTCGTCCGAATATGGTCATCGCTGCCGCCCTGGAGTTCAGCCCGCTGAATGAGGGCATGCGCGAGGATGTGGTGCGGGTGGCGGAGCGCCACCTGCTGACCCCGGTCGGTCTGCGGACCCTGGCACCGTCTGATCCCCAGTACCGGGGAACGCACGGCGGTGGTGAGCAGGCCCATCAAGAGTCCCTGCATCAGGGCAGCGCCTGGCCGTGGCTGCTCGGCTTCTACGTCGAGGCCAACCTGAGGGCAGTCGGTCCAGTACCCCAAAGGATTGCCAGCCTGCGGGAGTTGCTCGATGGGCTGGGTCCCGAGCTACGCGTTGGCGGCCTGAATCACCTCTACGAGGCTTACGATGGCGATGCCCCGCACCGCGGCGGCGGCGCTTTCGCTCAGGCGTGGAACGTCGGCGAGATTCTCAGGGCTTACGCCCTGTTGGAGGAGGCCGATCGGTGCGTGTCCTGATGCTCGGCTGGGAGTTCCCACCTCATATCTCCGGGGGACTGGGCACGGCGTGTTTTGGCCTGGTTCGTGGCCTGGCCCATCACGGTGTGGATGTGCTGTTTGTTCTACCGCGCGCCTACGGTGACGAACCAACCGGGTGGGCCCGAGTGGTAGGCGCCAATCAGGTGCCGATTCCGCGGCCGCGCGAGCTGTCTGCGACCGAGGTGCAGGGCCTCGATGTCTGGAGTGAGCTGGCCGCAGCCGCTGGCCTGGATCCTGAGTTGGCCAAAGTCGACGAGGCTATGGCAGAGGTGGCTGCCCGGCTCCAGATGGTCGCCGTAGACAGCCCACTTGTACCCTATCTGACTGAGGCCGAATACCAGAGCCGGCTCCGCGAGCTAGGCCAGGCCGGAGAGCCACTGGCACCGAAGCTTGGTCTCGGGCGCAGGCGCCGCGCAGTGGCTGTGGAGCGGGCAGCCAGCGACAAAGGCCGCCCGGTGCGGGCGCAAGGGCGTCCTAAGGAGGACGCTCGCGAAACTAGGCCAGGGGCTGCGGGGCCGGGCGACCAGGAGTTGTACACCCTGCCGTTCAGCGGCTCTTATGGTCCGGCCTTGATGCCGGAGGTGGCCCGCTTTGCTCGCGTCGTTGCCGAGCTCGCCCGCCGAGAGCGCTTTGACGTCATCCATGCCAACGATTGGATGACCATTCCGGCAGCACTCGCGGCAGCTGCCGTTAGTGGCCGGCCTTGGGTGCTGCACATTCATGCTACCGAGTACGATCGGAGCGGCGACCATGTGAATCCCATGGTGCGAGATGTTGAGCAGGTCGGTCTCACTGCCGCTGACCGGGTCATCGCCGTCAGCCACTTCCTGGCCAGTCTGTTGCGCCGCCGCTACCGGGTCGATGGGCGCAAGCTGCGTGTGGTCCACAACGCGGTGACCCATGCCGAGCAGGTCTCCTCATGGTTGGGCTCCAAGGGCGTGGAAGAGCCCATCGTCTTGTACTTGGGCCGAGTGACCTTCCAGAAGGGGCCTGAGTACTTTGTGGAGGCAGCTGCCCGGGTAGTGGCCATCGAGCCGCGAGTCAAGTTCGTGATCAGCGGCAGTGGCGATATGCTGCCCCAGATCGTGCAGCGCGTGGCCGAGCTGGGCCTTGCTCGCCATGTGCACTTCACCGGCTTCCTGCGAGGCAGCGACGTGGAGCGCATGTATGCAATGGCGGATATCTACGTAATGCCCTCGGTGTCCGAACCTTTTGGCATATCGCCCCTGGAGGCAATGGCTGCCGATGTGCCGGTCATCGTTTCGCGTCAGAGTGGGGTGGCCGAGGTGGTCCGCAACGCGCTCAAGGTGGACTTCTGGGATGTAGCTGACATCGCCAATAAGACTCTAGCCCTGCTCCGATATCCAGCTCTGCGTCGCCAGCTGGCTGAGGAAGCCCGCTCGGAAGTTCAGGAACTGCGTTGGGAGTATCGAGGGAGGCTGGTTTTAGAAATATACGAGGAGATGCTGCGGTGAGATCGGTAGTGTTTGTCTTTCAAGTCCATCAGCCCTATCGGCTGCGCCGCTACACCTTCTTCGACATCGGTCACCGACACGACTACTTCGACGACAGCGAGAATGCGCGCATTCTCCGCCGTGTAGCAAACAAATGCTACCTGCCAATGAATGCGTTAGTTCAGCGCCTCATCGAGGAGACGGATGGTGCATTCCGTTGCGCCTATTCGATCACCGGCACGGCTCTGGACCAGATGGCTACCTGGGCTCCAGAGGTGATACAGAGCTTCCAGGCGTTGGCCGCCACGGATGCCGTTGAGTTTCTGGCCGAGACTTCGCATCACTCGCTGTCATTCTTCGGCGACGTTGACGAATTTGATGCTCAGGTACGGAACCATGCAGCCCGCATCGAGAAGCTCTTTGGCCAGCGGCCAGTTGTGTTCCGCAACACCGAGCTCATCGTCGACAACCAGATCGCTCGCCGTGCCGAGGAGCTCGGCTTCCTGGGGATTCTTGGCGAGGGCGCCGATCAGCTACTTGGTTGGCGGAGCACCTTTCGCGTGTATCGTCCGGAGGCCTGCGAGCGCATCAAGATCTTGCTGCGGGCATATCGTCTCTCGGATGACATTGCGTTTCGGTTCAGCAACCGGGGCTGGTCGGAATGGCCACTGACCGCTGACCGTTTTGCCAGCTGGCTGCACGCCTTGCCGGCAAAGGACAACGTCGTTGGGTTGTTCATGGACTACGAAACCTTCGGTGAGCACCAGTGGGCCGACACCGGCATCTTCGACTTCATGGCCCACTTGCCAAGGACCGTGCTGTCGGCGGCCGACATTCGCTTCCAGACGCCGGGCGAGGTGGTGGCCAATGTCGACCCGGTTGCCCGGCTGGACATTCCGCATCCGATCTCCTGGGCAGACACGGAGCGCGACCTCACGGCCTGGCTTGGCAACCCGATGCAGCAGGCGGCGCATAAGGAGCTGTATCGAGTTGGGCGGGAGATACGGGCAAGCGGTGACGTTGAGCGTCTGGAGACGTGGCGCAAACTGACCACGTCGGACCATCTTTACTATATGTGCACTAAGTGGTTTGCGGATGGAGATGTCCACAAGTATTTTAATCCTTACAGCAATCCTCACGATGCTTTCATCCTTATGATGAATGTCTTGGAGGACATCGCACAGTGCTGCAAACGACAGATGAGATCCGCAAGGGAAGGCACCTAGATTGTCAAAGCACGTGATCGCGGAGCCCTGTAACCTGTACGAGGTCTCCTGGGAAATAGCAAACAAGGTTGGGGGAATATATACAGTCGTCTCTTCCAAGGCACGGACGGCAGTTGAGCGTCTCGGCGATAACTACGTCTTGTTTGGTCCATGGCTGCGAGGCGAACGACTAGTTGAGCAGGCATTCGAGGACGTTCCGGGCTATGACGACTTCATCGCCGCTTGCGAGAAGGACGGCATCCCGGTGCGCGTCGGCCGATGGCTTGTCCCGGGCCGACCGCTCACGGTCTTGGTGGCCTTTTCTGGTCTATATGACCAGAAGGATGGGGTGTTGGCTGGCCTCTGGGAGCGGCACCGCGTCGACTCCCTGACTGGTCAGTGGGACTACATCGAGCCGGTCCTCTTTGGCCAGGCCGCAGCTATTGCCATGTGCCGGTGGAGCGCACTGCGGCAGCGCGGGCCGGGTTGCACCACGGTGGCCCAGTTCCACGAGTGGCTCGCCGGCGCTGGATTGCTCTACCTGCACGATTGGGAGCCCAGCATCGGAACGGTCTTTACCACGCACGCCACGGTGCTGGGCCGGGCGGCAGCCTCACGGGGCCTCGAGCTGGAGGCGGCACTTAGGGAACGTACGGCGGAGGCTCTGGCCGAGGAGCTGGGCGTGCGGGCCAAGCATTCCCTCGAGGCAGCGGTTGTGCGGGCGGCTGATGTGTTCACCACCGTCTCCGGCATCACCGCCGAAGAGGCCGCCCTCATCCATAGCCGTCCGGCCGATGAGCTGCTGCCAAATGGCATTGACCTCGAGCTGATCGATGAACAGGCAAGCGCCGTGTCGCGATCGGAAGCTGTTCGCCGGCTGCGCCATGTAGCGGCCTGCATGCTTGGTTGCGACGTGGACCAGGCCGGCATGGTTGCCCTGTCTGGTCGCTATGAATTCCGGAACAAGGGTGTCGATCTGTTCTTGGAGGCGCTCGGCGAGCTGAACGGGCGCGCGGGCAGTCCCCTGGTGGCCTGGATTCTCTGTCCCACTGGCAACTCGGGCTTGCTGAGTGGCCTGACTGAGCGACTGGGCAGTTCAGGCCAATGCTCCGCTGGCTGGCTTGGCCTGGCAACGCACAACCTGTTCGATCCCGCTCGGGACCCTGTTCACGTGCAGGCCACCGCACTTGGCCTGGCAGGCCGGTCGGATCAGCGCGTCAAGTTGATTCAGGTGCCAACCTATCTGATGCCCGGGGACGGCTTCCTGGATCTGCCGTACGAGGCCGTGATCGGGGCGATGGATCTAACGTGCTTCCCCTCACTGTACGAGCCTTGGGGCTACACGCCGCTCGAAAGCCTGGCCGTAGGCGTGCCTACGGTGACCTCTGACCAGTCGGGCTTCGGTCAGTGGTGCCTGCAACATGGCCTCGGTCCCGAGGACGGCGTCTGGGTGCTGGCCCGGCGGGGCCAGACCGATGAGGCAGCGGCCAATGACCTGGCGGGCGTCATCGAGCGTCTTCTGGCCCAGCCGCCCGATGCCGATCGGATCGCCGCCCGGTGCCGGGCAGTCGCGCAACGTCTGTCCTGGTCCAGCCAATTCGATCACTATTCGCGGGCCCATGCGCGAGCCGCAGAGGTGCAGGCATCGCGGCTGGGGTCCCGCGCGCCGAGCGCGTTTCCGGTCCTGGCTACGGTGCCGCTCCAACCCACCACGCAGAGCAATCGGCCAAATCTTCAGCCCTTCGAGGTGCGGATTCGATTGCCCGCCGAACTGGTGGCCCTCGGAGAGCTGGCCGAAAACTACTGGTGGACATGGGATGCCGCAGCCCAGAGCTTGTTCGAGGCCCTCTCGCCGGACCTGTGGCGTGCGGTGGGTCACAATCCGACCAGGCTGTTGCAGCAGGTCGGCTCGGACGAGCTGTGCCGGGCAGCGGAGGACAGCGCCTTTCGGACGCGACTGGCGGCGGTGGCACAACGTTTCCGGGCGTACATGGCTGCGCCGGCGAGCCTGCCGGGAATTGAGGAATCGGTCGTTCAATCTAACCCCCCGCCCAAGATCGCCTATTTCTGTGCTGAGTACGGACTTCACGAGTCACTTCCAATTTACAGCGGGGGCCTGGGTGTGCTCGCCGGCGATCACCTGAAGTCGGCCAGCGACCGGGCCCTGCCGCTGGTCGCTGTGGGCTTGCTGTACCAACGCGGCTATGTGGAACAGCGCATGACTGGCAGCGGCGAACAGGTCAGCGGCGATGCCCTGCTGCGGCCCAGCGAACATGCCCTCAAGCCGGTGCTTGGAGCAGACGGCCAGCCAGTCCTTGTTCAGCTGGCCACGCCAGATGGGGCGCTCACGGTGCGCGCCTGGCGGGCGGATGTGGGTCGCGTTGCGCTGTTTCTACTCGACACCCTGCTGCCCGAAAACCGAGCTGAGGACCGTGAAACGCTGGGGCATCTCTATGGCGGTGGTCCGGAAACGCGACTGCGCCAGGAGATCATCCTGGGCCGGGCTGGTGTGCGGCTGCTCCAGCAGCTCGGCATCCGGCCGGCGGTCTACCACCTGAACGAAGGCCATGCCGCGTTGGTGGTGCTCGAACGGGTGTCCCAGTTGGTGCGGCAGGAGGGCCTCACCTTCGAGGAAGCGCGCGAACTCGTCCGGGCCAGCACAGTGTTTACCACCCACACCCCGCTGCCCGCTGGCCACGACCGCTTTGGGGAGGACCTGCTGCGCCGCCATTTCTCGGATGTGCCGCTGTGGCTTGGCATTCCCTGGGAGCGGTTCTTCGCTCTCGGGCAGTGTCCGGCTGAACCAGGGCTCTTCAACATGACCGGTCTGGCCCTGCACTTTGCCGGCTTCGTGAACGGAGTTAGCCAACGCCACCAGCGGGTGTCGCAGGAGCTGCTGCAGGCGTTCTGGCCCAGTCTGCTCGTGAACGAAGTGCCGGTACAGGCGATTACCAACGGGGTGCACCTGGCCAGTTGGACGGGTCCGGAGATACGGGCGCTGCTTGGCGACGAGCCACGCCCGCTGAACGGCGAGTCGTTCGCTCGGAGCTCCTCTCTTGACGAGGGAGACCTGTGGCGGGCGCGCAGCATGGCCCGGGACCGGATGATCGAGGAGGTTGGGCGGCGCCTGCGCGATCGTTCGCTGGCACGCCATGACCCGCCGCGGCTAATCAACCGCATACTCGAGGGGCTGATACCTGAGGCGCTGTACGTTGGCTTTGCGCGTCGCTTCGCGCCCTACAAGCGGGCCAACCTCATCTTTCGTGATCTGGACCGCTTGCAGGCGCTGCTCGAGGGACCCGAGCGCCCAGTGCGCATCATCCTGGCCGGTCTGGCCCACCCCGATGACGAGTTGGGCAAGGCTCTTCTCCGCCAGGTTTTTGAGTTCAGCCGCTCCGAGCGCTTTGCTGGCCGGATCTTCTTCGTGGATGGCCACGACATCGGTCTCGAGCGGCTATTGGTGCAGGGCTGTGACGTATGGCTCAACACTCCAGTGCACGGCCTGGAGGCCTGCGGCACCTCGGGGATGAAAGCGGCCGCCAATGGCGGGCTCAATCTCTCGACACTGGATGGCTGGTGGCTGGAGGCCTTCGGTGGCGAGAACGGCTGGGCCATGGGCGGCGATCGAGTGTATGAGCAACAGGAGCTGCAGGACGAACTGGACGCAGCTGCCCTCTACCGTTTGCTGGGCGATGTGATTGTGCCTCTGTTCTTCGAGCGTGATGGCGACGGACTACCGCGGAAATGGCTTTCCAGGGTCGGCCAGAGCCTGAGCAGTATCCCAACACGCTTCAACAGCGACCGCATGGTGGGGGAGTACGCGGCCAAGGCCTACCTTCCGGCTGCGCGGCGCCAGCGGGACCTGGTCGCCGACCGCTATGCGAGCCTGCGGACAGCGGTGGGCCAGCTGGCCACGGTGCGCGCTGCCTGTTCCAGTATCCGGGTACGGCACGCCCAGATCGAACAGACCGACGGCGAGATGAACGCCCAACGGCTTGTGGCCACAGCGGAGGTCATCCTGGGCTCCCTGCAGCCGGACGATGTCATCGTCGAGATGGTGCTGGGCCAAGTTGCCGGCGAGCGTGCCCTGGAGAACATGGCAGCTGTTACGCTCCAGCCCACCGCCGGACCGGACGATGAGGCGTGGTCTTTCCAAGGGACTTATGTGATGCGGGCGGCCGGCCGATTCGCCTACGGCATTCGCGTTCGCCCCCGTCACCTTGACTTGGCCGATCCACTGACCGGCGACCTGGTCATCTGGGCCTGAGGGACGTAGTGGCCACTGGCAGCAGCGCTTGCTTGGAGGCGTGTCAATGCCCGGCGCCCAGCCGGCGGCCGTTGACTGGCGGCACTCGGCGCCCTATACTGGGTTGGCCGCTTCGCCCGGCCTGGCACGATGCCGAACTCACAGCCAGACCAGGTGCGCATTGGCCGGGTGTCGTTGGTTGTGCTGTCGGTGCCCTGTTGCCCGGCACGTTACCCGGCAGCACAGCGTGGCCGCTGTCGCGGCGCGGCCCAAGCTAATCACGCTCCCCAGCGGCTGCCAGCCAGCGGCCGTGAAGGGGTACAATCTATCGCCACCGGAAAGGAGCACGAATGGCGACTGTGAAAACGTCGACCGCGCCCAAGGCGGCGACGAAGCCCAAGCCGTTCATCTTTCGTCAGCTCTGTAAGGCTTGCGGCCGCTGCATCGAGGCCTGCCCGCAGGCGGCGATTTCCATGGGCAGTGAGATCGAGCCCGCGACTGGCCTCACGCCTATCTTGATCGACCTGGATCTGTGCAACGCCTGCGGCCTTTGCGTGGTTGCCTGCCCTGAGCCGCATGGCCTCATGCCGGAGCCCTGCGATGAGCCGTTCGACATACAGGACCCGGCATCCCTGTTTGGCAAGCGAGTGACCACGGCACCTGAGCCGGTGACCATTCCCGATGAACGTCTGCCACTGCCAAAGGTGCAGCCGATGGTCCTCAAGGGCACTCATGCCTCGGCCGTGGGCGCTCTGCTGGCCGGCTGCCGACACTTCTTTGGCTATCCCATCACGCCCTCGACCGAGGGCGCGGAGCTGATGGCCTCATTGCTGCCACTTCTGGATGGGGTGTTCGTCCAAGCGGTTAGTGAAGTGGCGACGATCAACCTCATGTATGGCTGTGGTGGCTCGGGACGGCGGGCCATGACCTTCACCTCGTCGCCCGGGTTTAGCCTGATGCTTGAGGGTCTATCCTATATGATCGGCTCAGAAGTGCCGGGCGTGGTCTGCAACATCATGCGCGGCGGACCTGGCCTCGGCAACATCGGGCCAGAGCAGGGCGACATCAAACTGGCGTGTCGTGGCCTGGGCCATGGCAATACCCACGCCATTGTGCTGGCTCCCTCGACGCCTCAGGAGATGCTTGACCTCACCATGCTGGCCTTTGATCTGTCATTCAAGTATCGCAATCCGGTCATCATCATCGGCGATGGCTACCTCGGTCAAATGACGGGCCGCGTAGAGTTGCCGGACCACATGATTAAGCCTGGTCTGCCAGATTGGGCGGTCTACGGTGACGAGATGCACCGAGGTAACCTGATCTGCTCGATCTATCTGGCCGAGACGGATCTGGAGCAGCACAACCTGCGCCTGATCGACAAGTATGAACGAATGACCGCTGCCGAACAGCGCGCCGACCAGTTCCTGTGCGACGGCGCCGAATGGCTGGTGGTGGCAACCAACACGCCGGCACGCATGGCGAAGGGGGCCGTGCATCAGCTGCGCAGCGCGGGCATCGCGGCAGGTTTGTTCCGACCGATCACCTTGTGGCCCTTCCCTGTCGACTTGTTGCTGCCCTATCTGGAAGGCCTGCGAGGCATTCTCGTGGTTGAGGCCGGCAACGGGCAGATCGAGGACGAGCTGCGACTTGCCCTGAGCCACGCTGGTGCTTGCGATGCCGCGCCCATTCACCACATCCGGCATTACGGCGGCGTGCTGCCGGACAAGAGCGAGATTGTCACCAAAGTGCGAGCTCTGGCGGAGGATCGGAATGGCTGACGCATTCTACAATCGGTTCGAGCGGCATGCCCACGGCGCAGGCATCAAGGGTTTCTCCACCCACTACTGTGCCGGCTGTGGTCATGGCCTGGTCCACAAGTACCTGGCCGAGGCGATCGCCGAACTGGACGTCCAGGATCGCACGATCGCCATCTCGCCGGTCGGGTGCAGCGTCTTTCTCTACTATTACCTGGACGTCGGCAACACCCAGGCTGCCCACGGCCGGGCGCCAGCCTTGGCAGTCGGGCACAAAGTTTCCAACCCTAATGCCGTGGTGGTGAGCTATCAGGGCGATGGCGACCTGGCTTCTATCGGCCTGGCCGAGATCATGCAGGCTGCCCAGATGGGCCTGCCCCTGACGTTCATCTTCGTCAACAATGCTGTTTACGGCATGACCGGCGGCCAGATGGCGCCGACGACCTTGAGCGGCATGAAGACGACAACCACGCCCATGGGTCGGGAACGTCTTACCGGGGCGCCGCTGCGGGTGGCGGAGTTGATCGCCCAAATGGATGGGCCAGTCTACGTTGAGCGGGTGGCGTTGTTTGACAACCGACAGCGCATGCGGGCCAAGAAGGCGATCCACAAGGCGCTGCAGCTGCAAGTTGAAAACCGGGGCCTGGCGTTTGTCGAGGTTCTCTCGGAGTGTCCGACCCACATGAAGATGACCCCGCTGGAAGCTGAGCAGTGGGTGCGCGAAGCCATGGTGCCGGTATTCCCGCTTGGCGTGAAGAAGGACGTGGCGACAGAGCCGTGGTTCGAACTGCCGCCGCCGAACCACGACCCCGAGAAACTGGTGGAGGTAATTGGCTCCACGGCCGAAGTGCCAGTCCGCCATGGTGAGAGCTTTCCGGCGCATCTGGATCCCGAGGACATTGCCCTCAAGTTCGCCGGTGCTGGCGGCGACGGCGCCCAAACCATTGCCGCGCTTACCACGGGAGTGGCCATCACCGAAGGCTGGGATGCGACCTACATTCCCAGCTACGGTCCGGAATCGCGAGGGGGCACGTCTTACGCCGATGTCCACATTGCTGTGAGCGAGGTGCTCTCACCTTCTTCGCCCGACCCACATGTGCTCGTGGTGTTCAACGCGCCAAGCATGGACAAGTTCGGACCTCGGGTAGCGCCTGGCGGATACGTGATCTACGACGAATCCGTGATTGCCACAGTCCCTGCTCTTGATCCCTCGGTTCGGGTGGTCGGCGTGCCGTACAGCCAGATCGCCATCGATCTCGGCAATCTGAAGGTCAAGAACATCGTGGCCCTGGGTGCGCTGCAGGCTGCGACTGGCATTTTCCCGGCGGAGAGTTTCCAGCAGGCACTGCGTACGGGCCTGAAGAACAAATCACTGCTCGAGCTGAACCTGGCCGCCTTCGAGGCGGGGCGGAGTGTGGCTCAGGCCAAGATGGCGAGCTGACGAGCACTCGGGGCCCGATAGGGACCACTCTCGGGCGGGCCATGGGCCGAGCCCTGGCGTTACAACGTTCTTGCCGGCTCTTTTTCCGGCCGGCGTTCGGCAAGCGCCAGGGCCGTCTCATATGCCTCGAGGTACTGTTCCAGGACAACCCGGCGATCGAATTGCCGCACGCGTTCGCGCTGGGCGGCCACCTGTCGTTCCCGTAGCTCGTCGTCGAGCAACAGGCGGGTGACGGCCACCGCCAGGGTGGCACTCTCGCCGGGCGGGACGAGCATGCCTGTGCCCGCCAGGACGTACTCGAAGGCCGGCAGTGCGGAAGCGATTACCGCGCAGCCGGCAGCCATACCCTCCAGGAGCACGATGCCGAAGCTCTCACCGTACAGATTAGGCGCCACCAGCAGGGCCGCCGAGGCCAGGTAGCGCCTCTTCTGTTGCTCGCTCACTGTGCCCAGAAAGCGAACGCCGGGCTGTGGCGGACGGGAGCAGCCCACGACAAGCAGCTCAGCGCCCGGAATGTGCCAGCGAATCGATGGCCAGGCTTCGAGAAGGACGTTCAAGCCCTTGCGCTCGTCGTCGCGGCCGACGAAGATCACGCGACGGGTGTTGCGGGCTTGCGGCATTGGGTAGGAGTTGACGTCAATGGCATTTGGCACTATGCGCAGATCGCTTACGAGATCGTGGACTGCGGCTGCGGCCACCGGGCTGACGGCCGTGGCCACGGCCAGTCGGCTGGCCCATAACCGCAGGAAAGGCCGACCGATCCAGTAAACCGAGCTCACGAACCTACCTGCCTCGGCGTGGAAAGTGCCCACTTTGGGTGCCGTGTCAGCTCGTAGAGCGGTGAGCGAGGCCATGGGGATGAGTGGCTCGTGGATGTGCACCACCTCTGCCCGGGCCAATGCCCGGGTCAGGCGGCGCCTGACCGTAGGCTTGGCCGAAATCGGGGCCACGCCGCCGTTGCCCCGCACTTCGATTGAGGCGCCCAGGTAGACTGTCCCGTCGGGGCCGCCCGAATGGCCAGGCGCTGCCAGCCAGGCCTCATGGCCGGCATCGCGGAGCCAGTTCACGAGCTGGATCGCCTGATGCTGTACGCCGCCCGGACGATCAATGGCATAGGGGCAGACGATGGCTACTTTCATCGGTCGCTCGGCCAGTTAGGCTGCAGCAGGTGCCATTGGGTGGGAGCTTCTCGGATCAGCTCCTCGAGAGCGTGTGCCACTAGCTGCGTACCGCGGGCAATCCGCTCGCGCGCGCTGCCGTTCTCGGGGAGAATCAATGGTGGTCGAATGACCAGTCGATGACCACGCCCGTCGCGGAAATAGCTGGCTGCTGGCAACAGCGGGGCACCAGTTCGCAAGGCCAGCCTGACCGGCCCAGCTGGCAAACGCGTCCGTTCGCCGAAGAAGGTCACATCGATGCCGGAGCGCGTCACATCCCGGTCAGCCATCAGGCCGACCAGGCCACCGTTGCCCAGGTGGTCCAACAGTGCCCGGCGATTCGGATCGCCGGTGAGCACGATCTGGATGCCCATGGCGCGGCGCCAGCGCAGAAACCACTGGGTGATGGGGCGGTTCCAGAGCGTCTCGGCGACGCCCAGGCTCTGCAATCCCAGCTGGCGCGCCACCAAGCTACAAACCTCGAAGTTCCCGAGATGAGGCATCGCCACCACTACCCCGCGCCCGGCGCGGCAGGCCATTTCCAGATGCTCCAGCCCCTCGACCGAGACGTGGTTCAGAACGCCTGCGGTGCGCCAGCGGCGGATCCAGAACATCTCCGCCCAATACCGGCCGTAGGAGGCGAAGCAGCGCCGCGCGGCGCGCCGGGCGGCCGCCTTTTCGCCCATAACCCGTCGCATGTGGCGCTCCGCCCGGGCGAGCCGTCTCGGCATCAGGAATGACGCGCCGTAACCAAGCATCTCCCCCAACCGGCGTGCAACTAACTCCGGCAGCAGGCCGCATACCCAAGCGACGCAACGGAAGCCCACGTAGGCGCCGTATTCGGCGAGCTTTTCCATGGCCGTTCTTGCGCCCGCTCGCGGGCCCAAGCGCGACGCGTTGCCGACTATAACCGTACCCTAGGATGCGGTCAAGGTCGCCACCGCCTGGCGGGCAGCGGCGATGTTGGCCGGCGGACTGGTTGTCAAGAGCACGCAACCAGTGCTAACGAGCAGGCGCCGCTGGCCTACGCGGCGAATGGTGTCATGGACCTGGGCCGCGGCCTCCTCCGGGCGACCGCGGTGGATCGGGCCGTGACGATCCAGCCCCCCCGAGACGGCCCCGTGTGGCATCTGGAGCAAGCCCTCGGCCAGGTCGGGTACCGTCTCGCGATCGTGCCAGTTGACGATGTCGGCCTGGTACTCGGGAACTAACTCGAACATGGGATTGGTGCCGTGGAGATGCAACAACAGCAGCTGGCTGCGCTCGCGCAGAGCGTCGAGTACCTCGAGATCGTAGCGCAGCCCAAAGCGCACGTACGCCTCCCGATCCAGGACATCCCGACGTGCCAGCTGCGTGGCGAAGAACAACCCGTCGCAGCCGTGTTCCAGACAGGCCTGGCCAAATGAGGCACAGGTCTGGGCGATGGTCTTCAGGCCAGCCTCAAGGGCCGCGGGATGCTCTCTAAGGTGGCTCAGCCAGGCCTCTCCGGCCAGCTGCTTGGCCACTGTCAGCGGGCTGAAAAGGGTAGGCAACACGAAGGGCTCGGCGCCGATAGCTCGCCGGATCAGCGACAAGGCGGTCAGCTCGCGGCCCAGGATACCTTCGTCTGCCCGTAGTGGACGAAGGTCATACCAGTCCTGTGCCCGCTCGATCGGGCGGTACAAATACTCACGCGTCCCCTCATCGTTGCCCAGGTGGCTCAGCCGGGCACCCCACGCCTCGGCCATATAGCCCGAGGTGTGGGTTACCTTCACCAGGTCAAAGTCGTAGGCCTCCTGGAAGGCGATGACTGCCTGGGCCAGACCTTCGGCGGTTTGATCGACATGGGGAAAGTGCCGCCACAAGGCAATTGGCACCCGATCAACCGCTTCGCCGTGAACCGCGGCCAGGACCCGCTCACGTTTGTCCATTACCACTTCACACCCCCGTTGGTCGCCCACAGCCGAGCGACGCCACGCCTCCTGCCAGTGAAGTCGCCGGTCACACCCGCTCCGCCGCTGAGCCGGCCAAGCATAGCCGCTCCGCCTGGCCGATGCCAGAGCGCCTGCCCGTGGCGAGCCCTGGCCGGCTCATGCTGTATAATGCCGGCCTTGCGAAAAGCAGCTCAGTTGTCGCCGCGCCGGAGTTGGCCTTGGATCTGGTCCTGGAGGCCCTTACCACTGGGCCCTTCGCTGTGAACACATATCTACTGGGCGATGCCGCCGTCGGCCAGGCAGTTGTCGTGGATCCGGGTGGTGAGGTAGCCTCCATTCTGAGCCTGCTCCAGCGCCATGGCCTGGCGCTGCAAGCCATCCTAACCACCCATGCCCACATCGATCATCTGGCCGCGGCCCACGCGCTCCAGAGCCAGACCGGTGCCCCCCTGTGGATGCACGATGATGCGCGGAAGACTCTCGCCACCCTGGGTCAGCAGGCAGCATGGTTTGGTCTCGAACCGGTGGTGACGCCGGCGGTGAACGGTGCCCTGCGGGCTGGCCAGGTGCTCAACGTCGGCGGCATAGCTCTGGAGGTCCGCCATACGCCGGGTCATGCGGCAGGTCATGTGACACTCGTTTCGGCCCCACTACCACTCGCCTCAGGCGTGGCGCGGCTTGCTTTTTGTGGGGATGTGGTGTTTGAAGGATCGATCGGTCGGACTGATCTACCTGGTGGTGACTACGAGCAGCTTATGCACAGTATCGAGCAGGAGATCCTGAGCCTGCCCGATGACACGGTGCTCTTGCCGGGTCACGGTCCGGCCACTACGGTGGGCCAGGAGCGCTTTAGCAATCCTTTCATCTTGGACTGGCTGGCCCGGCGAGGGCGGCCGGCCGGCCGAGCCGGGGCCGAGTAATGAGCGGTGAGGAGCAGACCATGCGGGTGGAAGTCGTTGTTGATTCGCCCACCGAAGCGGCGGCTGATGCCCTGGTGGTGGGTGTTTTCGAGGGGGCTGAGTGGCCGGAGGTCAGCCGCCTGGTGGATGAGGCGTCAGCTGGGGTTCTGGGGCAGGTTGTGACCGGCGGCGATTTTGCCGGCCGCCTCGGCGAAGCCCAGCTTGTCTACCCTCGCCAGGGTGTTCGGGCGACCCGGCTGCTCCTGACCGGATTGGGCAAGCGAGCGCGTTTCGACGCCGAGGCCATGCGGCGGGCGGTGGCCGGCGCGGCCAAGACGGCCCGGCGGGCAGGCCTTCGTTCCGTGGCTGTCCCCCTGATGCTGGCGGACGCAGCCTTGCCGGCGGAGTTGGCAGCTGAGCTGGCGGTAGAGGCGGCGCTTCTGAGCCAGTACTCGTTCCGGGCTTACAAATCGCCAGACCCGGACCAGCCTCAAGAGGTCGAGCTTGAGGCGCTGACACTGATGGCCCCTGGCGGCGCGGCGACCGGGGCACTGCAGCGGGCGGCAGAAGCCAGCCAGGTGGTTGCCCAGGCTACCTGCCTGGCGCGCGATCTGGCCAATCACCCCGGCAATGTGGCAACGCCGACCTATCTGGCCGAGCAAGCCGCCGCGCTGGCCAGCCAGAACGGCCTGCGCTGTGAAATCTGGGATCGCGACCGTCTGGAAGCCGAGGCCATGGGGGCTTTCTTGAGCGTTGCCCGGGGAAGCGAAGAGCCGCCGCGATTCATCATCCTGGAGCACGCACCCGAGCCAGTTGTGGATCAGGCGCCAGTTGTTCTGGTGGGCAAGGGACTGACTTTCGACGCTGGGGGGATTAACCTCAAGCAAGGCCTGAAGATGGCAACCATGAAGGCGGACATGGCCGGCGCTGCCGTCGTCTTGGCGACGATGGCGGCGGTGGGCGCTTTGCGGCTGCCGGTGCGAGTCTTCGGCCTGGTGGCCGCCACCGAGAACCTGCCCAGTGGCCGGGCCGCCAAACCTGGCGACGTGGTGCGCTCGCGCAATGGCACCACGATCGAGATCCTGAACACCGATGCCGAAGGTCGCATGGTCCTGGCGGATGCGCTCTCCTACGCCGCTGACCTCAAGCCACAGGCGGTGGTCGACGTCGCCACGCTCACCGGGGCAATGGTGGTGGCGCTCGGTCATCACGCTGCTGGCCTTTTCAGCAACGATGACCGTCTGGCAGAGGAGCTGGTGGCTGCCGGAGAGGCAACTCGGGAGCGCTTGTGGCGGATGCCGATGTGGGAGGAGTACGGCCAGGCCGTGAAGAGCGAGGTGGCCGATATCCGCAATGCCAGCGATGCTTCGCCCAGTCCCGCTGGTTCCATCTTCGGGGCGAAGTTCCTGGAACGCTTCGTGTGCTATCCATGGGCCCATCTGGACATCGCCGGGGTGTTCTGGGATGCCCCGGATGTGCCCTACGTGCCGAAAGGAGCCACTGGCTTCGGGGTGCGCCTGCTCACTCACTGGCTGCGGGGGCGTATTTGACTGAGTCCGACGCGGCACCTGCGCCGGGCAGGGCCGGACAGCGTCTGGTCGTCTCGGCCGGCGACCGGCCGGAGGCGATGCCCGCAGGCCAGGCCGCCTGGCAAGGCGAATCGGCGGAGCTGGTGGTGCCTTCGGCCCCGTTGCCCTTCGAGCACCGCCGGCCGTCATGGCTGCGGGTGCCAGTCCCCTGGGCGGGGCGGGCGCCCGGCGTCGAGTCGACTGTTCGGGCCCAGCGACTGCACACGGTGTGTGAGGCCGCCAAATGTCCTAACCGGGGCCTGTGTTGGGGTCGTGGCACGGCCACGTTCCTGATACTCGGTGCGACCTGCACCCGGGACTGTCGCTTCTGTGCTGTGCCCACGGGACGGCCGCAACCCGTCGACCCCCTGGAGCCCGAGCGCGTGGCTGAGGCGGTGCGACGTTTGCAGCTGCGGCACGCGGTCCTCACCTCCGTAACCCGCGACGATCTGGCGGATGGTGGTGCCTCGGTCTTTGCCGCCTGCATCGCCCAGATCCGTGCGGTGGCGCCGTCTTGCAGCATCGAGGTGCTGATCCCTGATTTTGGCGGCGACGAGCGAGCGCTGTCTTTGGTCTTATCAGCTAACCCAGATGTTCTCAACCACAATCTCGAGACCGTGGGCCGGCTATATGCCACCGTGCGGCCGCAAGCCGACTACGAGCGGTCGATCGCCCTGTTGCGCCAGGCGAAGCTCCTGTTACCCGGCGTGTTGACGAAAAGCGGTATCATGGTGGGCCTGGGAGAAACACGCGCCGAGCTTACTGCCCTGATGGCCGACCTGGCGGCGGCGCAAGTAGACATCCTGACCATTGGCCAGTATCTGCGCCCTAGTCGGGATCACCTGCCTATCTGCCGGTATTACGCGCCGGCCGAGTTCGAGGAACTGGCGGCTGCCGGTCAGGCGGCTGGCCTGCGCTGGGTGGAAGCCGGTCCCCTGGTGCGCAGCTCTTACCGCGCCGAGCAGCAGGTGGCGAGCCTGCGAGGCGCTCAGTCCAGCTGAGCTATTGTCGACTGCTCCAAGGGGACGATGTCGGACCTGATCCTGGGTATCGAGACCTCGTGCGACGAGACGGCGGTCGCGGTGGTGGCGGATGGTCGGTACATCCTGGCCGAGGCCGTGGCCAGCCAGGTACAACTTCACGCACCGTACGGCGGCGTCTATCCGGAGCTGGCATCACGGCAGCACATGCGCGACATCGTGCCGCTCATCCGTCGAGCCCTCGCCGACAGCCAGACCGACTGGCAGCAGCTCGAAGCGATCGCTGTGACCTATGGCCCTGGTCTGCCTGGGGCGTTGCTGGTGGGCGTCAATGTGGCCAAGGGCCTGGCCTTGGCTACCGGCTTGCCACTGATCGGCGTAAGCCATCTGGAGGGCCATCTGTACTCCAACTGGCTGCGGCCGGGGTGTGTGCTTACTCCGGCCGAGACGCAAGCGAGACCGGTGGGCGCTGGCATTCCGGGCTCGGCCTCAGGAGAGGAGCCACTACCTGAAGATCCGGCATTCCCCCACCTGGCCTTGATCGTCTCCGGCGGCCACACGGAACTGGTCCATGTCCGAGGCCATGGGGCAGTCACAGTCCTGGGCTCGACGCTCGATGACGCCGCTGGTGAGGCCTTTGACAAGGCCGCCCGGTTGCTCGGCCTGGGCTACCCGGGCGGGCCCGCGATTGAGCAGGCCGCCCGGGCGGGGGATGCCTCGCGGCTCGAGCTTCCGGTGGCGGTTACCGACTCGCCCTTCGACTTCAGCTTTAGCGGCCTCAAGACGGCCCTGGCGCGAGCAGTGGCATCCGGCGTCTACGACCTGGCCGACCTGGCAGCGGCTTTCCAGTCAGCGGTAGTGCGCGCTCTGACGGCCGGCATCCGTAGAGCTCTGAATGCCTACCCGGCGGCTGAACTACACCTTGCCGGTGGCGTCTCGGCTAACGGTGCCTTGCGGCGCGCGGTCCAGGATCTTGGCGTGCCGGTACGGTGTCCGCCTCTGGCTTACTGCACCGACAACGGCGCCATGACGGCGGCTGCCGGTTATTGGGCGCGGCGGCGAGGCCGCCAGTCGGCGCTGGACCTGGACGTGGTCTCCAACCTTACCTTTCCTGACTGAGGAGCAGCGCCAGACGGGACCACTCCTGAAGTGTGAGCGTCTCGGCGCGGCGACGGGCATCTATGTCGGCTGCGTCGAGCACGGCCTGCGCGCGGGCGGTTGACAATCCCAGCCCCGCCGCCAGGCTGTTGCGTAACTGCTTGCGCCGCTGGCTGAAGCCAGCCCTAACCACGCGGAAAAAACCAGCCTCGCCTTCGGGTGGCAGGGGAACCGGCGTCTTGTCGTGAACTGCCAGGTGCAGGACCACCGAGTCCACTTCGGGCGACGGATAAAAGGCCGCTGGCGGCAGACGCATCACCTGCGACGGCTGCGCATACAGTTGCACACTGACGGCCAGCAGGCTCATGCGCGGCGGACCGGCCAGCAGTCGCTCGCCCACTTCGGCCTGGACGGTCAGGACAGCCGCTTCGGGTCGCACTGGGCCGCCGAGCACGTGCTTGAGCACCGCGGAGGTGATGTAATAGGGCAGGTTGCCGACCACTTTGAAGCCGTTCCGTCGCCCTGCCGGCTCAGGCGAAAGGCCACAAGCAGCCGCCGGATCGAGGGCCAGGATGTCGGCCTGCTGCACCTGGATGTTCGAGCAGTGTGCCAGCTCGTTGGCCATGACGGCGACCAACCGGGCGTCGATCTCGACCGCCACCACCTGCCGGGCCAGTGTTGCCAGGGCACGGGTGAGAATTCCCAGACCGGCGCCAATCTCCAGGACAATGTCAGCGTTGCGCAGCTCAGCAGCGGCCACGATCCGCTGGATGGCGCTCTGGTCCACCAGGAAGTGCTGCCCCAGTGACTTGCGGGGCCTGATAGCGTGGCGGCGCAGAATTGCCCGCGGGTCGGCGAACTGACTGCCACCTGCGGTGCCAGGTGGGCCGGCCTGCTGTCCGGCTGCCCGATCCGACGGGGCCACGCGCTGCAAGGCCACTCAGGCCGGTGACGAGGGCCGCTGACAAGGCATGTCTATGGCAGGATCCACGGCATGTCCTCCGGGGGCGGCAAGGGCTCGAGCAGGTAGACGTCCACGTATTGGTGCCAGGACTCGTAGGCATCATCGTCGAAGCACAGGTCAATGTGGTAGAGCCGGATACCACCTCCGGTGTCACCCGCTAAGGCGACGCCATATCCAGGAACATAGAGCCACGTTCCCAACGGAATGATCCGCCGGTCAACAGCTACGATGCCGCGGCGCGCGGGCAGGCCCATCCGCGTCCGGCCGTACCAGGGCGCCGATCGCGGCGTGCCGGCCCGGGAGGCGCTGTAGCTGGTAGCGTACACCCGCAGCTTGCGCCAGAAGCGCTTGGGGCCTTCGGGCGTGTCCACGGTCTGCCAGACCACCCGCGTCCCGTAAGCGACCCGTTCGGCCACCGGGGGGCGGACGATCCTCTCCTCCTCCACCTGGCGGGTCACTTCCCGACCGTTCTCGTGGCGAATTCGTACCCGCTGTTCTTTCAAGCCGCGCTCGCCGGGGCGCAGCACCACCCGGCGGTCCAGCTCCAGGTTGTCATCGGGCTCGGTGATGGTGCCGTAGGCGACCGGCACTTCCTGCACCAGGATGTCCTCCACTACCCGCACGACCTCGATCGACATGCCGCTTTCCAGCGGCGTGTCCGGCGCTGGTATGGAGTAGTCCGCACCCTCCAGGGCCAGCCCCGCTGCCTCCAGAGCCTCGCCGACGGTGCTGGCCCAGGCTCTCAGCGGGCGACTGATGCCGGCCTCCGTGACGCGAAAAGATGTGGCCCGGGCAATATCAATACGCATGCCCGGCACCAGGGGAAGATCAGCTGGCGGATGGATGACATCGCCCGGCTGGATGGGCACCCCGGCGGCCCGCAGGGCCTCGCCTATCGATCCACCTGCCAGCAGGAGTTCTTGCCTCAGGTTGGACTCAACGACGGTCACCGGCATAGCGCGGTGCACCTCGAGGAGCCACACCGGGGTATCGCCAGGCATAGGCGACCGGCCGTGAGGTGTGGCATCGGCCCTTGCCCGGTCTTGGCCGGCCGCCAGTGGCCCGAGTGAAGCGACCAGAAGCGGACGGGCAACGTTCTTGCCGTCGGCGCGCTGGCCGCCAGGGGCGGCCGCTGGGCCGAGATCCGGCAGCCATGCCGGCGTGCTGGCCGCTGGTCGGTCGGCGCGCCAGAAGCGCCCGTTCAGCTTGATGCGATCGCTCTGGCCCAGCGTTATCCCGGCTTCTTGCAGCACGCCGAGGGGTGAACGGGCATGGCTGCGCCGCTCGATAGCCGTGCCATCGACGAGAATGCGCACCCGCCGCGGGTGATGGATCTCAACTCGCGAGCCAGGGCTCAGCCGGGCGGCCGGGGCGGGCCTCACCAGGTCGCCCGGCTCGGCGCCCAAGCTCCTTTCCGCAATCAGTTCGGCCACCGTTCCGGCACGGGTCCGGAGTCTACGTGCCTGGCCGTCGATGACCACCGTCACCTCGACACGGGAGTTCTGGAGAGCCAGCCACAGGGCAACTGTCAGGGCAAGGAGAAGGACCCAGGGAGCCACCCGGTACCCCCAGGGCCGGCGCTGCGGCACCGGGTCGCCTGCCCAGCCGGCCCGTCCAAGGTCTTCCTGCGGCACCCGAAGCACACTCCTTACCGCTGCTTCCTTCCGGACCTGACGGGGTTCGCAGGGCCTCGCCGCGCAGGTCCCTGCACGGGCCGGCTGGGCCGACGACGCCGGGTCATAGGCGTGGCGTCTAGCCGCTGTCACGAGCGGAGCATTCTAGTCGGCGAGGTCGGCCAGGTCAATGTGGTTCGGCCAGGGAAGGGGCGCCTCTGGCCGGTTGCGGAAGCCAGGAGGCTGACATCGGTTGGGACCTGTGCTTCGTGGCGCCTCTGGCCGCTTCTGGGGGAGCCGGGAGGCTGACATCGATTTAGACCGCTGCTTCGTGCCGCACCCGGCTGGTTGCGGGCGGCCGGCAAGCTGAGTATGCTAGCCGCTACGACTGGCCCGCGGCGTCGCCGCTGCGAAGAAGGGGGTGCGCAATGTCGACAGCACGTCTGCTTCGGCTCCTGAGCCTGGGGGGTATGGCCCTGGCGCTGCTCAGTTCATCAGCTGCTGGTGCCGATCGTGGCGCCTGGGTCGAACCGGCGCTGGAGACGGAGTTGACGAGTCCACTGGCCTCGCTAGCTGGGGTGGAGCACAGCGTCATTGTGCGTCTGGGTCCGGCGCTAATCGATTTGAAAGGCCAGGCCGGGCGGCCAGCCATTGCCGCGTCGGGCACGCTTCCACGCGACACGTTGCGGGCTTTGGAGCAGGCCCTCATTGCCCAGCAGAAGCCGGTGGCGGCGCACATCGCCGCGACTGGGGCTCAAGTGGTCGATAGCTACCAGGCGCTGCTCAACGGCTTCCTGGTGCATGCCACTGGGGACCAGATCCGCGCCATAGCCCGGATTCCCGGTGTGGTCAGCATCAGCCAGGCACCGCTTGTGGCTCCGGCGCTGGGCGACTCGGTGCCACACATTGGTGCGCCGCGGGTGTGGAACGAGCTGCGCTACCGGGGCACAGGTTCGCTGGTCGCCGTGCTGGACACGGGTGTCGATTATACGCACGCCACCTTCGGCGGTTCGGGCGATCCCGAGGACTACGCCAAGAACAACGAGGATCTGGTAGAGTCGGGCACCTTTCCCACCGAGCGGGTAGTTGGGGGCTACGACTTTGCCGGCAAGCGCTATTCGCCCAGCTTCCTCTGCGGCCAGCTGCCAAACCAGGACTGCCACGCTGAACCGCGACCCGACGACGATCCACTCGACAGCCGCGGTCACGGCACCTTTGTGGCCGCAGTGATCGCCGGCAAGGGTAGTGACGTGCTGGCGCCCGGAGTGGCGCCAGGTGCCGGCATCGTGGCGCTGAAGATTTTCGGCAACCCGCAGAACTCGCCCGTGGTCTCCGACCTGTTGGCCAGCGCCCTGGAATGGGTGGCCAAGAACAACGCTCGCCTGGATGTTCCGGGCTGGCCCACCGAGCGCGTCGACGTGGTGAATCTCAGCCTCAGCGGCACCTGGCTGAACGGCACGGTCGAGGCGGAGCGCCTGGTCCGGGCGGCCAGCGAGGTCGGCCTGGTGGTGGTGGTGGCAGCGGGCAATGAGAGTGACCAGCCGTACTCGGTTGATGCCGTAGGCTCGGCCAGCCGCGCTCTGGCGGTGGCAAGCGCGTACGGGGCGAACGAGGGCGGCTTGATCCTGGAGGCCGACTGGTCGGGTGAGTCCGGGTCAGGCACCCTGAGCAGCCTGGCGATGGACTCGTGGATTGAGGGCCAGCCGCGCACCGCGGCCCTGGGCGGGTTTTCAGGTCCTCTAGCCTGGATGGGGATGGCCTGTACGGGAAGTCCGGCCCAACAGGATGTTGCCGGCAAGGTAGCCCTCATTGAGCGTGGTCAGTGTCCCTTCACCGAGAAGCTACAGAATGCCCAGGCGGCTGGAGCCAGAGCCGCCGTGGTCTTCTCCATGCCCGGACGCGGTGCCGACCACATGGCTGGCAGCGCCGTGCTGCGTATCCCGGCGGTGATGACGCCGCGCTGGATTGGCCTGCGTCTGGTGGAGCTCTTGACGGGCGGCAACCAGGTCCAGGTGAGGGTGGTCATTCCGACCACCGACGTACTTGCCGACACTTTGGGCTACCTGAGCGGCCGTGGGCCAGCGCGCATGACTGATCTGGTGAAGCCACAGCTCGCCGCTCCGGGCGAGATCATCCAGTCGGCCTGGCCGGGGCTGGGCCACGGTGGCCGTCTGGACAGTGGTACTTCCATCGCCACCGCTCATGCCTCCGGAGTCATTGCCCTGTTGGCCGAGCGATCCCGCAAGCAGGGTCTGCGCCTCGAATCGCTCGACCTGGCTGCTCTGGCCATGAACTACGCCCTGCCAACCGTCCGCCTGGAGCGCCAGGATGCCGGGCCTCTGGCTCCGGTCAGCCGGCAGGGAGCGGGTCGCATTGACGCCTACCGGAGCGCGACAGGCACCACTATTGTGCGCAGCGCCGAAGGCATCGCCGATCTGGGTTTCGGACTGGTCCATGTGGGCAATGAAAGCGTCCAGTTGGAGCGGCGTTTCAGGATCAGGAACCTGGCTTCCACAGCCCGCCAGTATCGTCTGCTGCCTGAGTTGACTGATCCGGCGGGGGACGAGGAGTCCGGTGTCACTCTAGAGGTGGATCGGCCGCTAATCTCGGTGGGCCCGAACGAGACGGCCGAAGCGACCTTGCGCCTCACGGCTGATCCGGCCAGGCTGAGGCCCTGGCCGCTGGTGGATCGTGAGGCTATTGCCGAGCCCGACCTGGTGACCCGCATGGAGGTCGACGGCTTTGTGCGGGTGACCGAGTTGGACAGTGACAGTCAGCCAAAGCCTGGTGGTGACCAGCTGAGCGTGCCTTTCTTGGCCCTGGTGCAGCGGCACAGCTGCGTGGGCGCCACCTCTGCGGAGCCGTTCACCCTGACCGGCATTGAGGACCGCGTCGAACACGGCTGGCAGAACCCATGCCCGGAGCCCGGCAAGGCGCGACTCTACTCGTTAGTTGCCACCGACCCGGTTGATCCCCAGCTCCCCGGCGCCCTGGATATCCTGGCGGTCGGTTTCCGCTATGAGCCGCTGGACCCTGGCAACCCCGAAAGCGACACCCGAATGGAGTGGCTAATTCAAACCCGAGAAGGGCGGCGGACGCCGCGCGGCGTGCAGTTCCGGGTCTATATCGATGTAAACGAGGACGGCGAGTTCGATTTCGTGGTTTTCAACGCCTACGGGCCGGACCTGACTCTTTACATGGAGGACGTGGAGTATCCGCGGGGCCGCTGGGTGACGGCTCATGCCCCGCTCTACCCCGATACAGGCGAACCGGACTACTGGAATACCGAGGGCACGATCTTCTTCCAGCCCTACGACCTGGACGAGACGGGTAGCCGTCTTTTCGCCACGGCTGAGGAGCTGGACATCGACCTCGCTTCAGGCGTTGCCCGGTTCGGCTTTGCCGTGACGGCCCATGACAGCGACGGTGACTACGAGCTCCTCGACGGGCTGCCGACACAGGACGTTGTGCCCGGCGACTTCGACCTCGGCGCGCCGTTGACCTACGACCAGGGCCGCCAGGCGTGTCTGGCTCCCACGATTGACATGGACATTCCGGCCAATGGTGGAGCCTCTATTGGGCTCAGTGCCCTGTGCTACGCTCCGCCCGATGGCAGCGCCGTCCCACTGCGGCTGCTGGCGTACTATCCGTACAACATGCCCGGGCCGGCGCGAGTTGAAGTTCGGGAGGGGCAGCTGGTGCGGGCCACCCCCACACCAGCGCCGCCCCGGGGCATCTACCTACCGTGGGGGACGAGGCCATGATGGGAACCGGATCGAGCGGTCGGAGGTTGCGCTGCCAATGGCTGGCGCTCGCCAGCGGGCTCGCTTTACTCGTCCTTTCCAGCGGCGCGCCGGTGACGGCCAAGCCCCAGCAGCTGCGCGCTTACTATGTGAACACCACCAGCGATCTGGCTCCCGATCCGCAGCACTGTCTGCCCGGTCGGGTGTGCACCTTTCGCCGGGCAGTGCTGAACGCCATGGCCTTACACGCTGCGGTCCGGGTCTGCTTCGAAGGCAGCTGCCCGCCAGGGCAGTTGCCCCTGGGGACCGATGACCCGCACTACGACCCGGTCAGGGGGCATTGGACCCTACAGTTTAACTCCAAGCTTCAGGCGCTGGTGATCGATGGCACTGGGGTGGACATAGATTTTTCTACCAATGTGCCGAACTGGTCTGGACCGCGAGACAATGTCATCACCCTGTCTAGCGGTATTACCCTTACAAATCACATCATCAACATCGAGGGCAGCGACAATAAACTTGCCGGCTTCAATATTACTGGGAACTTCCAGGATGCAGCTATCCTCATTCGGAATGGTGCGCGCAACAACCAGATTGGACCGGGGATGGCCTTCTATGGCTTCCCGGAGGGGCGAGCCATTCGCATCCTGGGCGCGGGGACCAGCGGCAATCGGGTGGTGGGTAGTTGGTGCGGTTTCCGCGTTAATGCCGAGCGGGAGATTGAGGCAGCTGGGCTGGTCGATGACTGCATCCAGATAGCCGAAGGGGCGACCGACAATGTGATCGGCGGGCCGAACGAGGCGGACGGGAACGTGCTGTCCGACAGTCGGCTGGGGTTTGGTGTGGCCCTGTACGATTCAGCGACTCGCAACAACACCATCCAGAACAACTACCTGGGCACCGATCCTTCGGGCCGGCAGGCAGCCGGCAATTCGGGGGGCATCGGCATCTTCAGTCAGGCCACCAACACCAGGGTCATCGGCAATGTCGTGGGCGGTAACAAGAACTCGGGGTTGCTGGCGACGGACGCCTCGACCCGTTTCGGCCGCACCATGAGCCTCATTGAAGGCAATTGGTTCGGTGTCGATCGGTCCGGCCAGGTCAAGTTGGCCAATGGCTCTTACGGGGTGGAGATTCGTGGCCTGTCCAAAGATGTGACGGTGTCACGGAACGTGATCATGTACAACGGGGCCGGCGGCATCCTAGTGTGCGATGAGCAGACGCGCAACAACCGCCTCACGGAGAACGTCGTGTCTGCGAATGGCGGCAAGGGGATCGACGTTTGCGCCGGAGCCAATGGCGGTGTTCGGCCACCGGAGATCGAGTACGTCGACCTGAATGTGGTGCGGGGCAAGGCTTGCCCTAACTGCCGGGTCGAGGTGTTCTCCGATCCCGCTTCGCAGGCGGCTTACTTCGAGGGCACCGTGCAGGCCGGTGGCGACGGCAGCTTCAGCTTCACCCCAGCAGGTGGTGCTTTCCGCTATCGGAACGTGACTACGACCGCCACTGACGGCGAGAGCACTTCGGGTCTCTCACCGGTGAAGGTCATCCCCAGACCCACGCTAACCCCGACGCCGCGGCCGGGACGCACGGCCACGCCGACGCCGCTAGTGACGCGCACCCCAGTGGCCCAGTTCCCGATCCAGCTGCCAAGTCTGCTCAATGGTTGGGGCCGGTGAGTCCTGGTTAGCTTCTGGCCTTTGGGATTCGAGGGCTCGCCTATCGCCAGGAGTCCGGAGAGCGTTGAAGCCATAAGGGGTCTTGCGCGCGGCCAGGCTCGAGTCTCGAGGCGGGCACGGCGGGCATGGCGTACCGCGGGTTGGCCCGGGGGCGTTGCCCGCGCCCTTGTTTATCGTTACAGCCAGGACTACAATCTCTGGTGCGCTCTTTCAGCCAAAGGAGTAACCCATGAAGGTGCGCCGAGTTCAGCTTACGTTTGCCGTCTCGCTGGTGGCCACCGGCCTGGTGGCAACCGGCCTTTTGGCCCTGGCCGGGAGCACCCCGGCGCAGAACGTCGTCAACGCCATTTCGGCGCGCGACTGCGATGCCGGGGCGGTGGTCTCGGCCCAGCCGGCAGTCGTCTACCTGGGCAACGAGACGCTGGTTACCAGCGTGATCACCGGCACCTGCTACCCGTATGACACGCCGATAGATATCACGATCCTCATCGACCAGTCCAACTCGATGACCAAGGGTGAACCGGGGGCGGGGCAGAACGACACCCCAGCCGCCGGCACACCCGGATCGCAGCCCACCCAGGGCAACATCGACGTGACCGCGCCGGCGCCAATCGTGCCGCCGCCCGGCACGCGACCGCCACCACGGCCGACGGAGGACCCGGGACCAGCGCCGACTCTGCTCAGCGGTCCGATCCCTGGTGAACCAGGGGCCGGGGGTCCGGATCAGGTGGTCTTGACGCCTACCCTGCCGCCGCGGCAGACACCCGGGCCCTCGCCCACGACCGGCACCAGCCATCCGCCTGGCGAGTCACCAACGCCCAGCGGCAACATCGATCAGCCGACGGCAGCCAGCATCCGCCGGGACGTTACCGAACCGCCGGGCGATGAGGACCTGATCCGCGTCGTTCAGCAGGCGGTGCGCGAGTTTCTGGATGAGATGGAGAACGACATCAAGGGCGGCCGCTATCGGGTGGGCATTGTGGCCTTCAACGACCGCGCCATTGAGCTGGTGCCGCTGACCGACGACGTCACGCGTCTGCGCAGCCGACTCACCCGGTTGCGGGGCCAGGGGAACACCCGTGTCGATCTTGGCCTATCCGCCGCCACCCGACAGCTGGTGGGCGTCAGCGTCCGTGGTCGACAGGACCTGGATCACAAGAAGCTGGTGATCCTCTTCTCCGACGGCAAGTTCGACCGCCGGACAACAGCGCGCCTGCGGACGCGCGCCGAGATCGAGGTTCTGACGGTGGCAGTGGGTCGGACTGCCGACCGGGCGGCCATGCGCCAGCTGGCTTCGCGGCCGCAGTACGCCCTCGAGGTCAGGGACCAAAAGGGCCTGGTCACCCTGGTGCGGTCCTTCAAACCTAACCAGCGCGCCGTGACCATGCCCGAGATGACCGTTGAGGACATCGTGGCTACCAACATGGCGCTGGTCCCCGACTCGATGGTGCCACCGGTGAGCCGGGCGCCCGACGAGCGCACCATGCAGTGGGATTTCGCGCCGCCTAGCTTTCCGATAACGATCACCTATCGGGTGCGGCCGCAGGAGGCGGGCATCCACCTGGTGAGCGAGAAGGCCCGCGCCAGCTGGAAGGACTCCCTCGGTCGAACCGGCGATCTGGTCTTCCCACCGCTCGAAGTGGAGGTCTTGGCTCTGCCGACACCCACGGCGACGCTGGTGCCGAGCGCCACGCCGACTGTGGAGGTGCCGCCCACACCGACGGCCACCCTGGTGCCAACGCCGGAGCCGGGTGAGGTGTACCTGCCGCGGCTGTACAAGGATCCTGAGCCGGTGCCGACCAAGAAGTGCGAGCCTTCGCAGCAGACGGTGGACGTCGTGTTGGCGGTGGACATCTCGACCAGCATGAACGAGCCAGCACCCGGCGGCAAGAGCAAGCTCCAGTGGGCCATTGACGCCGCGGCTGAGTTCGTGGCCAAGATGAAGGCCCAGGATCAGGTGGCGGTCGTGGCCTTTTCGGCGGCCGCTGATTTGGCCTCGCCGCTAACCGTCGACAAGGCGCGGGTGACAGCCGCTCTCCGTGGTCTGGTGGGCGCGGGCGTAACAGGCACGCGGATTGACCTGGGCTTGAGCTATGCCCTGGATGAGCTGGAGAGTGTCAGGCACGCCAGTGACCATACCAGGGCAGTCGTTCTCGTCACCGACGGTCTGCAGACTGGCGGCGGTGGCAACGATGCCGTGCGGGCGGTGGCGGCGCAATTGCGTAGTCGTCAGATCACCGTGGTGACCATTGGCATCGGGGACGACGTGGATGCAACCTTGCTTAGGGAGGTCGCCAGCAAGCCGGAATACTACTACCCCGCGCCAAGCGCTGACCAGCTGCTGGACATCTATCGGGAGATTGCCCAGTACATCGCCTGTCCGTAGCGATACGGGCCTGGCCTTGAGACCTCTGGCGAAGCTGTCGCGAGGAGGCTCGGGGAATGAACGCGGCGGGGCAGCTACTGGGGCTGCCCCGCCGTTTGCGTGTGTGGACGGGGCGAACCAACTGCCTGGCTACGCCAGCCGCCCGCCGATTGCCCGGGGTCCGCTGGCGTGCGCCTGCAGCCATTCGACGGCCCGCGAGCGGCCCGGCCAGCGGGGGCCAAGGACCTGAGTGGCCAACGCCGCTACCCGGTGAACGGCCACCTCAGGATCATCCGTCACGTTGAGCAGGTCGGCTTCCTGCGGCGAGATGGTGCCGGCGGCGACCATGTCACGGCGCACGAAATCCAGCAGCGGCGCCCAGTAGGCGCTACCCATCAGAATGATGGGGAAGTCGAACAGCTTGCCCGTCTGCACCAAAGTGGACGTTTCGAACAGCTCATCCATGGTCCCAAAGCCACCGGGCAACGCAATAAATCCATACGAGTACTTGACAAGCATTAGCTTACGAACGAAGAAGTAACGGAACTCTACAGCCTTTTCCACATACGGATTGATAGCCTGCTCGGCGGGCAGCTCGATGTTCAGGCCGACAGTGTGGCCACCGGCCTCGAGAGCACCGCGCGAGGCGGCCTCCATGATGCCCGGCCCACCACCGGTCATGACGGTGAAGCCGGCTTGAGCCAGATGCCGGCCCACTTGGATGGCCAGCGCATACATAGGGGCGTCAGGTGGCGTTCTGGCCGAGCCAAATACGGTGACGCAAGGACCGATGTTGTGCAGGGCGAGCATGCCTCGCACCACGTCCCGCAGGATGCGGCCCAGCCTGAGCACCTCCGAGCCGCGCGGCAACGGCCCGCTGAGAAACCGGTTCTCTTCGATCAGGGGTGGTCGGGTCTGTGGCTCAGGCGCCTGGTCGGGCACCGGACTACTCTTCGTCCTCACAGCTCACGCTCTCCCTAAGGTTCAGCGCCAGGTAGAGCTGCTCGAATCTCCGGCCATCGGCGGTGGCGCCATATGGGTTGCCCGAGGGCGTGGTGGCCAGGATGACGGTGTCGCCACAGGTCTGGACCACGATGCCAGGCGGCGGTCCACCTTGACTTTCCAGGGCCGCCAGTCCTGTTTCCGTTAGAGCCACCAGACTTACCAGCGGCATCGGTGTCCTGGCGGCGTCGTCCGGCATGAAGAGAAACCGCACCACGCTCAGAGCGCCGAGGTCCGCGGCGACTTCGGACGGCAGCTCCTCGATGCGATAGCCGCCGGCCCAGGCTGCCGGTGCGGTGAAGCGGAAGCCAAACGGGCTGTGGTAGACGGCCGACGCCGGTTCGGCTGGGGCCAGGTCGCTGGCCGCCTCGGTTGCTGCAGGAGTCTCGCGGGGAGTCTCGCGCGGCCTGGCGGCGGTGGCAGCCTCGTTGGCGGCGCTGGCATCAAACTGGCGCGCACCCGCCAATGCCGGGGGGCTGTACGTTGGCTCAACAGGAGTTGCCCTGCCAGGGTCAGTGGCCCGCGGTGCGGCGCAACCGCAAGCCAGGCCGAAGAGCACCAGTGCTGGGGCGCCCAGCCTGCCGGGGCGGACGACTTGCCGGGCCAGCCGCGCCGCCACCAGTGTCGGGCGCGGCCTGGGGTTGACTCGCTGCATGGGCAGTCCTTTCGGGTTGGCGTCGGTCTAAGTGGTCCGCCGGCCGGCCGCCTCCCGAGGACGGCTGCCGTCCGGCCGGGCAACCTTACAATGAAGGCCTCGGAAATGGAAATCGGCCCTGCCAGGTGGAATGACCTCGCCGGAGCGGCGCAGCTGGCCGGTGCGTTTGCACCAGCAGATTGCCCCCGGGCGCAGTCGGTCTATACTGAACGGCGCGGGACAACGGGCCCGGAGCTGCGGAGGGACGGAAGATGATGCGTTTATGGATTGCCCGGCGCCGTCTGGTGCAGCAGATCGCCCTGGCCACCGCGGCCGCAGCGTTGCTCCTCACGGTCAGCTGTCGGGCGCCAGTCGGGCCCGCGGCCACAGAAGCCCCCACCGCCTTGTCGACCGCTGCGGTGCCGACCGCCAGCCCGGCTACCGAAACGAGGCCGCCCCGGGCGGCCACGCCGTCTCCGGCGTGGCCTGGGACGGTCGTGTTTCCGCCGCCTATCCTCATCGAGTTGCCCGGCACGGCTACCTCGGCGTCGCCGGTGACGGCTATTTTCGGGGCTGATACGACCGAACTCGAAGCGGGTGGCTGTTGTTGGCTGCACTGGCGCGTGGCGGACGCTCGAGAGGTGACGCTCGATGGTGCCCCGGTGGGAGCTAGTGGACAACGCCAGGTGTGTCCGACCGAAACCACGGTCTACCGTCTTGGCTGGCGCGACCCGACCGGTGCCGCCATGAGCCGGGCGGTGACCGTAACCGTGCGGAGCCCGGCGCTAACCCTGGCCGTTGTCCCGCCGCGTTTCGAGGAGCCAAAGAAGCCCAAGGAGCGCCCTGCGGCGACAGGCGTGGTTGAGACGCCAACGGAGTGCACGCCGTGCGCTGGCGCCACCCGGCGGCCCACGGCGACGCGCCCACCACCACCCACCGAAGCTCCCGAACCGAGCCCGACGGCGGCTGAACCAACGCCTGAGGCGACTGCCGCACCGCCAACAGCTACCGCGGCACAAGCCACTCCCGAGGAGCCAACGCCAGCACCCACCGTCGGCGCGTAGCCGGAGCCAGCGCTGGCTAGCGCTCTTGGGCCGCCAGGTGCGACTGCAGGCTGATGGCTACCGCTTTCTGCCTGCTCTCGCGATACTTGCCCGGTACGGTGGCCGGTTCTCTCGCCTCACCGCCTGGCGGCGCGATGAAGCTGGGCGGCTGAGGCGAGGCGTTCTGCCACTGGCTGAGGTGCGATGGCCAGGGGCAGGAAGGCCAGGCCGGCTGGCGGTTCAGGGGTGGTGAAGGTGTAGATCTCGGCCACCTCGTTGCCGACCACCAGCGCCCGGCCGTCGGGCAGGCTGACAAGGCTCTGATTTTTGGAGGTGTGGGCGACGTGGGGCGGCTGGGCCCAAAACCAGCGGCCGGTGCGGGGATCCAGGACCTCGGCGGTGGTAGTGCAATAGCGGGGTGAATCCCACAGTATGTAGCAACCGACGAATAGGACCATGCCGTTCCCGAGGTTGGCCATCATCGGCTCGGGCCGGGGGTCATGATGCCCCCCGACGCGCTGCCAGCTGTCGGTGAGGGGATCGTAGATCTGGACGACGGTGTGGGGCCCCTCCCATTGGCCGCCGACCAGCACCCGGCCGTCGGCCAGCAATAGAGCGGTGGCGCGGGCTTGGCGGGCCGCCGCCTCGGGCATCTGGGCCACAGGCCGAACGAGGTTGGAGACTGGGTCATAGCGGTCGACGGAACCTCGCGGGCCCGACGACCAGTAGCATGGGCATAGAGGCCAGTCCGGGCAGCTGACCTTATCGCACGCTTTACCGCCCATGATTAGGAGTGAGCCATCGCCCAGCGCGGCAACCAGTGGGTCGGCCCTACCGGTGCTCAACCTGGGTCCCCTAGACACGTGGCCGGTCGCCGGATTGATGAGGAAAGTGGCGTCGTCGTCGCCTGCGCAATTGCAGTCGCCAGCCACCAGGATGCGGCCGTCAGGCAGGGGGGCGGCGGCGGCGGAAGGCGGCGTCCAGCGGCCGAGGTTGGCCTCGGAGACCTGTTGCGTGGTTGGATCGAACAGGAAGACTTTCTCTTTGTGGAGGCCGACGACGCGTCCATCCCGGAGGGTGAAGAGCTGGCCGGGGACCCAAGGGGCGAGGGACCACTGGTCGGTGAGGGGGTCGTAGATCTCACTGCCTTCCACGGCAAACCAGCGGCCCTGCTCATCGCGGGCATCGCCGCCGGACACCAGGACCCGGCCATCGGCCAACAGGGTGGCCCAGTGGCCCCAGGCACGGGGGAAGTGCATGGGGGCGGTCTTGGACCAGAAGCCGTAAGGGCGGGGCGTGCTGGTGGGGGTAGGGGTATTGGTGGGGGTGTTGGTGACGGTTGGGGTCAGAGATGGCAGCGGGCTGGGGGTGGCGGTAGGGCTGCTGCTGGCGGTAGGCGAGCTGGACGGGCTGGGGGTGGCGGTGCAGGTGGGGCTAGGGGTATCGGTCGGGGTTGGGGTCTGAGTGGCGGTAGGCCCCGGAGTTGGCGTCTCGGTGAGCTGGAGCCCGGCTTCGATGAAGAGGCCAGCATCGCAACTCATGCCGACGACCAGTATCCTCTGGTCGTGCAGGGCTATAGGCTGGGTCAGGCAGCGCGTGGTGATTGGGCCCTCTGTCCAGCGGTCAGTTCGCGGGTCGTAGAGCTGGGACCGCAGGGTTGGCTGATCGAGGGCGGCGGGCCACCAGCAGCCACCGGTCACCAGCACACGGCCGGAGGGCAAGAGTGCGGCGCCCGCATCCACGCGGACCGGGCCTGCCAGCGGTGAGGCTGGGCGCCACACGTCGGCCCGCGGGTCGTAGATCTCAGCGCTGCTGCTTAGGTGGCCGAAGTCGTCGAGTACCTCGCTTCCCACGACGAGAACACGTCCATCCTGGAGGGTGACGGCAGCCCCCAGCATGCGGGGCTGACTCAACGGGGCCGTAGCCCTCCAGGTTCCGTTCTGCGGGTCGTAGATCTCGGCGCTGGCCTGGCCGGTGGCATCTTCCACCTTGTTGCTGCAATGGTCAATGCCGCCGACAACGAGTACCCGGCCATCCAGCAGGACAGCGGCGGCCGCTAGGAAGCGGGGCCTGGCGAGGGGGGCGGCGGGCTGCCACCGGCCAGTCTCTGGGTCATAGATCTCGGTGACGTGCTGGCAGAAGTCCATGTCGCGGCAGCCGCCGGCGACGAGCACCCGCCCATCGGGTAAAGCTGCAGCCACGTGGCCGCTGCGGCGTCCCTGGGTGAACTGGCCGGTGGGGATGAAGTGTCCGGTGTCCGGATCATAGAGCTCGGCGAACGCCTCATCGAGCGTGCCTGGGGGAACCGTGGGGGTGGCCGTGAGGTCGGTGCTGGACGGCACACGTGACCAGCCCCCGGCAATCAGCACCCGGCCGTCCTTGAGAAGCGTAGCGGTGTGATCCAGGCGAGCTGTGAGCATGTCTTCCGCCGCTATCCAGCTCAAGGTGAGGGGATCGAAGAGGATAGCCTTCTTGGGCTTGACGTCGGCGCTATTGGACGCGAGCAGGACTCGGCCGTCGAGGAGTCTGGCACCCCCACGGCGGATACTTACAGCGCAGCCCGGAATGCTAGGCAGCGGCTCCCAGCGGTCAACATCCTCGAGTTCGTGCTGCGCGGCTGCTCCGGTCTGTGTAGGTCCAGAGCCCGACAGGGAAGGAAGCGGC